>Ga0116228_10000293_pt1 | contig 36565 bp, 21 predicted proteins | sample S1TSphfallax_2_FD_89694 | JGI IMG/M metagenome (GOLD analysis project Ga0116228, IMG submission 89694) | Host-associated microbial communities from peat moss isolated from Minnesota, USA - S1T2_Fc - Sphagnum fallax MG | ecosystem: Host-associated > Plants > Peat moss > Unclassified | place... | reverse complement strand
CTCGCAAAAGTGTTGCGATGATTAAAGGTTCATTATATATTTGCGATGACTGTTGCGCCACAAGTTGCGATGCGGAAGGCATCGCAAATGTGGCAGGTTTTTTTTCCTTCGCAAACCCTTCACATTTTATTTTTCTTTCGCAAAACCTTCAGATTTTTGGTTTGGCCCTTCGCAAAAAGGCACAATATGTAGTAGTGAGACCTAGTTCAAAAAAGCTTCCAAGGAGGCTTTTATGTGTGCATTGAATAAAAAAACCTTTTAAGAACCTTCCTAAATATGAATTAACTTAAACTTAACTAAAAGTTAATTTGGACTTAATTAGGAGTTAATTAGAAGTCAATTAGGGTTAATTAAAACATAATTAAAATTAAACTAAAAGTTAATTATAACTTAATTAGAAGTAAAAAATGAATTAATTAGGAGTTTGATTAAGACTTAATTAGGAATTAATTAAAATTTAATTCAAAGTTAACAAAGACTTAACTCAAAGTTGATTACGAGTTAATTGGGAGATGATTTGGACTTAATTAAAACTTGATTAGAATTTAACTAAAAATTAATTAGAAGTGAATTAAAATTAAACTAAGAGTTATGTATAAATTCAATAAAAGATATGGATGAACATTCAAAACAATGACCCCATGGCATTAGCATCTATGATGCCTTGTTTATATGTGTCTCGATAATAATATTTAAAGCCTTGGTATCATGTGTCATAGGTCTCAAAGAAAAACTTCAACCATCGATGACGTCCATAGCTATTAGCATGTTTTTCTTCACAAAAAACATTTTATGTCATCGCACTAACTCCTTATCAATGAAACACACAAATGCATTAGAATTAAGTAATGTTTTAGTCTCCATCATCGTGGATCTATTGTATTTGATCATGATTAACAATAAGAAACAAGGTGTTAGGTTTAAAGGTAAACTTGACCATTTTGAACACATGATGCGTCCAAATTTAGTCTCACGGTCCTTATTAAAATTGGACATCCTTGTTTCTCAAGTTTTCAAAAGGTGGCATGTGAATGGAAATGGCTCAATTTATATGTGATAGTTGTTTCTTGGGCAATTGGTAGCGATGTGATTTGGTTTACCACAATACATGCATAGTTTGTTCACATGTCATTGTTGGTTTTCTTGTTCCATGAGTGGTTTGAATCATGTCCAATCAATTTACATGGATCATCTTTTAATGTAGATGTTGTTGATAGAGATGGCATAATAGGTGCAATTTTATTTGGAACTATTGGCAACTCTCAATGCTTATTTTGTTGACGTTCAAAAAACCTATTATTGCAATGAACAACTTGAACAATTGTTTAATTCAATGTGGATAGATCTAACATGATGAACAATAAGTTTTTCATTTTGTTGCGTAGTCCATATTGAAACTAACTCATGAATGTTGTTTCATCTCGTGATATGTCATAAACCAATTGTTTGAAATTTGATGCATACATAATAATTGGGCATGCTCCCTGACGAAGAGCTTATAGTTTGTTAGTTGATGTGCATTCTTTGTCAAAATCTCCAAAGGTGGTGCTAAATTCTTCCACAAATGCCTCGAAATCATTTAGCAATGGTGATTGTCATTCTAACAAAGGCGCAAACCATGCTAAGGTTGCGCTTCATAACAATGTGCTAATAAGGCCAACTTGAGCTAGGCCATTTGGATAATGATGGGGGTGCAACTAAATGATTAGTCGCACATGGTTAAGGAAACTTTGAAATTTGGAACTCATCCCATCAAACTCATTAGGAAGTTCACTATTTTATTCCATATGCTTGAGTGCAACAAGGATTTTTTCCATAGATGCAACCATTTCTTCTCTAAATGTAGACATGATTATAAACATTGTGAAATATGACACCATCAAAAGTGCGTAATCCACAACCTCAATCAACAAGAAGTGGATAATCCACAACTTTTTGAAAACTTTTCCTTTGAAAAAGGAGGGTAATCCACATTTAATTCCTATAAGAATCTAATTCCTAAATTACTTATAGATGCAAAAATAGACGTAGACCTAATTGTGTCTCTTCAAATTGTCTAAGACACGAAAAACCACAAAACAAAGGTTAAAGGAGAGGTCTAAGTTTGATTTTCAAAAAAAGAACAAGGCAAGATTATGTCATTAAAAAACAAAAACACAAGAAATAAAAACAAAAACACGGGATGTGCAACACAAATATGATTTTTTTTTAAAAATTGCGCTATGGAAATATGAACATGAAAATAACATGACAAGGTTATGGCGTAAAACTATGCCTAAGATTAGTGTTGAACAAACTAAAGAAAGTGAGGGGTCCTATTTTTATTTATATCCCTTTAGGGATCTAGCTCAAGGAAGCTTCTAAGGAGGTTTCTATGTGTGCATCAAGTAAAGAAATTTCTTGAAAACATTCATAACCGAAAGTCAATTATGAATTAATTAAAACTTAATTGAAAGTTAATTGAGACTTAATTCAAAGTTGACTGGGAGTTGATTAAAAATTAGTTAGGAATTAATTTAGAGTTAATTATGATTTAACTGGGAATTAACTCAAAGTTAATTAAAATTTAATTGGGACTTAAATAGGTGTTTACTTGAACTTAACTAAGAACTAGTTGGAAATTATGGATGAACATTATGGATGAATTCCATCCATTAAAAGATGGTGTCTAATGTTTGCATCTAACATAAGTACCTAGGACTACCTACCTACTTAGTTTGACCTACATATTTAAATATTAATCTAAATGTATTTTGAAAATTTTCAATTGATATGCCACATGACAAATTTCTATTGCATCACATGTCACAATCTAAAACCATTCAAACATAAAAACTAGACGTCTAAAATTATTTCAAAATTATTTTAAATTATTAAAAGTTGGGACATGTGGCAAAACATCACATACTCCCATTATTCACTAAAAAAGATCACATTTTAATTGCATATGGCCAATTAAAGGATGAAAGTGTATTTCATTGACTTTTTTTTCATCCAAAATTCATCATTGTTTATGACTTGTGTCACATGAAACTTGTTCAACACAACTATTAAGATTTTAGTTGCAAATGTCATTTGTGATTAAAAATTAATTGCAAGGATCAATTACAAAATTGCCATTTTCTACTAATGATTATAGGATATGGAAATTCACAAACATTGCAACCTTTTTTAATCTAGCAATTTAAAGCCATTGAATATAACATGGACACATTGGTGACATTGTGTCAAGGAATATTCATCCATGTCACAAAAATTTGTCAGAAAATATACTTTATGACATGGATGAAAAATATTCAAAATATTCTTTTATACTCATGGAACCTACTCATTGTTCATGTTCACCTACTCACAAAATAACATCCTTGAAAATGATGCAAAAATCTTATAAAAAGGTGTTGTAGGCTTTGCCATTATTATAATTACCTTACAAATTGCTTACTACCTAGCCTTTGCCATTATGCCCACCAACAATAGTTTTGTCCACCTCCCAAATGTTTTTTCCTTTCTACAAACAATTTCCAGATAACATAAAATTTACACAACTAACTTTTGAGGCTTAAAGGACTATAAAAAAACCATACAAAGCGGAAGGTAATTATTTTCATTCAAAATCCACACTTTCCATTACAAATCCCCAAGGTACACCACGTTTCTTCCCCACGCACATAAATGCTTGTAACTTTTCTTTTAGGAATTTGTAGAACAACTTTTTCCAAACACACACACTCATTTTCTTTTTCTAAAATCTGAATGGAAAAAAATACCCCTCTAAATAACACCCATTGGAGATAATGAAAATCCTCCCAAGGGGTTCCCCATCACCCATATTCACATGAAACCCAATTTACTCCTATTTTTGTGAAGGTTATCCAAGTCTTGCCCTAAGTTAACAAAAATGTGGTGACAAGTTAGTTCCCGTCACCTTTTTGTAGAGTTAACTAATTAATTTAGTGGCTTCATTTCCCATGTAATTAGAAAGTAATAAACAATTACACCTAACACCAATAACTTGGAATTGATAGGAGGCCCTTTAGATAAATTGATTCCAAATTAAGTTATCCATTAACAAAAAAATTTAAAGGTTAAAAAAACAAGCCCTAAAATCATAAAAACATTAAATTTTTGCTTTAGGTTTTTTTTTAATGATTTTAAAAGGTTTTTCCTTATGTTCCATGCCTTGTTGGACATGTGTGATTCCTTTAAGTTGTCATCAAATGATGACACAACAACACATCCTAGGTTTTGTGACTAGTTAAAAAAATGATTATTGTTTTTTTTACTATGTTTATAATTACTTGGTCACAAAAATTATTATGTAGTTGTAAAGGACATCAAAACACCACATGGCATCATGGTTTTGCAACTATAATCAATATGGCAACTTGTTTAATTTTTGGGTAAATATATTATTATTTGCGAATTTTATTAATATATTTGAATGTTTTAAATGTAAGATTTTAAAAATACCATTTATTTTTGCGACTAATAATAATTCATAACAATTCAATTTTTAGTGATGATGATGTGGCATGCCACGTGTTAACAAAATGTTACAGTTAGTAATCAACCATGACTTGCCACATTAATTTCAATAAAATTGCATTTATTGAGTAGTCAAAGGTGTTCATAATGCCAAAACATGTCTTTTACGACTTGTCCTTAATTTGCAACTATAATTTCTAAAATTATTAAAAAAAAAATTTAAGAATGTCTTTAGCAACTGATAATCAACTTAATGATTCATGACATTTATTTCAATAAAATTGCAGTTATTGATTGGTCAAAAATGTTCATAATACCAAAACATGTCTTTTACAACTTGTTCCATGTAACTACAATGTCCAACAAGATTAAGAAAATGATTAAAGAATGTCTTTAATAATTAGTAGTCAATTGCATGACTTATGCAACTAACAAAAATAACTAAAAAACATAGGACTAATCATTTTATTGGCCAAATTTCATTTAAATAATTTATTTTATTTTATAATTTTATCATAATTTAATTAGATTTAACCATGTATTGTTTCAATAGGGAATTTCAATTTTATATTTTCAAATTTTAGCCAAATATAAGCCAAACATTTAAAAGGGAGGCCTAGGTTAACATAGGCTAGGTTGCTAAGTAGTAGGTAGGTTGACCTATGTCAACCTAGGGTGGCTTAACTTAATTTAATGTTAAAAAAAATCAATTTTTATAATTTTGTGTTTAATAAACTTAATATAAAAAGTGTGGTAATGCAATGGATGAAAATTTGAACCCCAAAGTGGAGGTGAGGGGTTCAAATCCTTGTTCTTGTAACTTATGATACCTAGGCTTCTTAACATAGGTTAAGTAGCTTAGTTTAGGTTACTTAAGCTAAGAGGCCAAGGTTAGTTTTTAATTTAGGCCATTTAGCCTAAGTTATGTACCCTAGATTAACTAGGCTAGGCTATGTTGACTTTTGGCTAGGCTAGTTATTTAGGTTATTTAAATTATGTTAGGTTGACTTTTGTTCATGTGTGATGACTCATAATTGATCATGTGTTTATAGGTTTTTTACACAATTCATCCATGTATTAAGGCATTTTATATAACGTTTAGTTGAATAAAATGACTAGGTTGGCATGACATGCATTTTACATGTCATACCAATGTCAATGATTACATAGAATTTCAATATTATAAAAAAAATCCTAATTGATAAAATGTTTAGGCTTTGCAACTATATGTCTTTTGTGACTAAATAGGTGAAATGACATGGATTTAACAACTTGAAAGTCATTAGTTGCAAATGTCCTTTCTAATTAATACATAATCATAAAGGCCATTTGCAAAACCCAATATGTGTTGATGTGGATGCAAATGTACTCAATAGAGCAAGGTTCCATTAATGTTAGGTTCCCATCATTTGAACCCATGGCAAACCTTGGTGTACCCAATTGTGTGGAAATTTTTTTATCATCCAAATTTGACATCACATTTTTTGAATATGTGGGGGACTTCAACTTTTCCAAATTGTTTGTGGTAATATTATTAACTGGAGCCAATTACTCCATCTTTTCGTTGTAAAAAAGTAAATGTGATTCATATGGATCTTTCTTTCTGTTGGAAATGTTTATTGGCCAAATTTTCTCAAGAATTGATTCATTTATTCTTTTTTCCCCTTTGAATCTGAACAAGTAGTCACATAATCAATGAAAGTGTGTTTTGAAATTTTGGTTTGTTGGGTTTGTTGGCCATGGAATATTGTTTCTAAGAGGATGTCACAAGTTGTTCAAAAGCTTTGGGATAAACATTCATTATAACAAAACGTGTCCTTGTATGCCAAGTGATTTCACTAGATTTTGAGTGAATTCACTAGTCTTAGTAAACATGGACTAGTTGGAAAGTAGTGAATTCACTAATTTAGTGAACTAGGACTAGTGAACTGCACCCACATTTTGTAGTAGTGATTTTTATCCTTGTTCCATATATCTTGTAATCATGTAAGCAATTTGAAGATGCCAAGTATCCGACCTTTTCCTAGTATTTTGCATATACATTTTTGAACTTTTTTCCATCTATAGATGGGTATAAACTTAAATCTAGTGGTGTTTGATAATAATGTTATGGATATGCATATGGTCATATTCTAAACAATGTTATTTTGATTGATCCTTTCAAGGTCACAAAAATAATAATATTGTAATGTATTTAATGGGACATCACACACATTGGAGACATTTCAATTAATGCAATTTGGATTCATGGAATGCCACGTGGCCAAGCCATGCGGTAAAATATTTTTCCACGTTAGTAGCATTTGTCAAAAAATATTTGTCAAAATATTCTTTTAAGTTCACATTCCCTTACTCATCAATTCATAGCTCACATTCATCCACTCATGAAATAACATCCCCTTTAGTAGGCCTAGGCTAATTATGTAAGTTTAGGATAATCTTATTTTAATTAAGTTTAGTTTTTAGGGTCAAACCTCTTTTATTGGTCCACCCATTTAATGACATTTTCTTTTGGATTATTTTTAGTCCATCTATTTATATATTTTACACAAGATCAATGAAATATAAAAGATACGGATTAAACTTTCTAGTTTTACATGTGACCAACCTCGTTGCGATTATCACATAATACTTATTTATATTTAACCTAGTTTATTTATTAGTTATTTTAAATATTATAGGTAATAATAATTAATAACTGATGTTATTTTAATATTTATTATTACACACTATAATAATAATAATAATAAAATAACTATAACCATTATTATTGTAGTTAGTAATTTAGACTATTTATTTAGTGATTATTATTATCTCACTTGTTAATAACCATTATTACCTTTAATAATTAAAATTTAATAATATTATAATATTAGCTACCTTAGGCTAGCAACTAGCCTAGGTTAGGTATACTTGCATATGTGCCTAGGTAGCATAGTTATGCACTAGATATATTCTCATAACCAACTTAAGTATAATAGCTTAGGTATGATGCTAGCCCAAGCTAGTACTTTTATTACTTATGTTAGAATACTCACCTAGGTGGGGTATATTAACATATATAGGTCCAAGTAGCATAGGTATACTAGTTATATATTGACTTAACCTACCTCTATGATACCTATCCTAGGTTAATATTATGCCTAGTTATATTAGCCTAGGTTAAGTATAGAATAGCTATGTGAACCCATATGTACACCATTAAATATATTAACATAGATATATGAAACACGTATTAGCTTATGTATATTAGTTATATTAACTCGCATGTATATCATTTGCATATTAATTGCACACAATTGCAAAATGTTTCATTACATATAACAAGATTTTTTCTAATGTATAGTTCTAATTTTGCCTAAAATCATGTGCATCATACCATGCATTTACCCACAAATTAATAACATTTTTTTGGGGTTGAAAACAATCACAAATTGCACATTGAAATTTCATGGTCACAAACTTAAATCACATGTTTCTGTTGTTTTTTTTGGTCCAGCCCAACATCCAAGGATGTAATATTTTATGTATTTGCTGACAGATAAGCAACATACGGTTAGATCCCCCACCCTCCAGAAAGAAAGATTGTGATTGCTTTTTTTGCAAACTAGTCCTAAAATTTCCAACAATCCAACAAGATAATAAAACATGAAAGATTGTTTCATTTTGCTTGCTTGTTGATAAAACCTCTCCATTGTTCTAGCAAATTGCAAAATCAACTACAGTGTGAGAAAGAAATCAATAGAGTCCATGGAAATATTGTAAAAACATTTAGGAATCTTTTTCATGAGGTGAGAAAATACAAACCACAAATTTCCACTTTGGTGCAAATGCAAAAATACTAAAACTAAGCTTCCTCACACACTATCATCCAAAGAAGCAAAATTAAAAAAATCAACATAGCAAGAGAAATAGGGCACATAAAGAGCCACAATTCTGCTCACACCAATTTCCAATTATGCTCCACACTAATTTCTCGGACCTCCAATTTTCCTGCACCAAACAATTTCTCCAATTTTGTTCCAATGTTCCACTGAACAATTTTGACCTTTGATTCTATTCCTTCACACACATCAATTTCTTTCCCACACACAAATAATAATTTTGGCCAACCTCTGATTCTCCTCCATTGGCAGATCTCCAAATTGTAAACCCCACACAGACATAACAAAGTTGGCAAACCTCCAATTTAACTCCACTAGGTGGACCCTACATGATGTGAAAAAAGCAAATTAACATGTACCATTTCATGTTAATATTATTTATATCAAAATTAAAAAAGAGATTTACTATATAATGATGATCATAAGATGAAAAAAATGCAGAGAGGAGGGTGGGGGAGACAAGTTTTGCTCAAGTTGAAAATTTGCCCTTTGGGCAAGGATATGACACTTGTTCACATAAATCAAACAGAGTTTCAAATTATGTAATCTCATTTCTAGAGACTTTTTCATTATTTTCTAGAAGAGTAGTAGAATGTGATTAGAGACAGATGAAAGAAGGCATAGGTGACATATTCAATATTGACAAATAGACCAATTTTTTCAAATTTTTATGGTCAATTGGGTTACCAAAAAATTCTTAATTCTTGTAGCTAGAGAAGATTTAAAATAAGTAGGATGCTACTAATGACAACTAAAAAGTAACTAGGTTCTATTTTTCAATGATTCACCAATGACAGTGAGAACCCTTTTGTTTAGTCATTTCTATGATAAAATTTGTTGGAACAACTTTCCATTGTAATTTGCTTTCCAATTATGATACATTCCTCTCACAACTTTGTAAGTCAAGCATTGACCAGAAAACAAAACTATGAGTCAAATTGTGACTTGTTAGATGTTAACATTTGTTATTTTTAAATAGAACATTTATATTTTGAAAATTCCATAGAAGTTATCTAAAACAAACCCCAACTATATAGTTCCCAACATTAATAACAGACACATTTCCAAAACAATTCCATTTTCCAACTGAAAGGGACTTAGAGCAAGGATTTCAGTCACTTTTCATTGGGTAGCTTGTATCAGAAATTGTGATCACAACAACCGAATGAAAAAAGATCCTTAGACCCAACCTCTTTGCAAGTGTGATGTGGATCACAAACAAGCATATACTTTCAACTAGCATAACCTCTCTCTTTTGCCTCATCAATATGCCCACTGTCACGCAATTTTTTATAAAAAAATTGCCTATCAGGAGCAGTAGCCTGGCAGCCTATACTAATTATAAATGAAAGAAAAACATAAACTAAAGAAAAAACCCATTTATGACATAAGTATTAGCCTCTTTCTCACATAAGTGTTACGCCTATTATGCATTAGAGATTTCCGTAAGGTTATACAAAGGGTGAGATTCGAAAAAGACCTGCAAAAAAGTACATTAGCATTCAAGGGGGGGGTGAAACTCAGAGAACCATCAAATTTGATGGTTCCTGAATTTCACCATGTCTTTCTTTTTCCCCCAGCGGCACCACTGCTGCTACATAGGTTTTCACTGCTACAACCTGTACAGCTACTATAATTTCTCTGGAACCTTGTGCATTAATTGCTGAGATTCAGCGTTTCGTACTTAGTTCCATCATTTCATACTGAGATTTAATAAAATATCCTGACTTTACGGATACCACTAAAAGAGGGGTTAGGGGGTGAAAGGAGGCCCAAAGACAGGGTGACATTACGGATATCTCTATTGTATCGGAAGGGTAATAAGACATTGTTACCCCTATTTATAGAGGTTTGGTTTTCGGACATGCTAGGCATGTGTTTTCTTTGAAGAGCAGGCTGCTTTTTATCGGGGGAAAGAGTTTGAAAATAATAATTGGTATTATATTGACAAATGAAATGATTGCACATCACTAGTTGATTAGTAAATAAATAAGAAAAAGGCGTCCTTATCCGCAGAGGAAACACAGTATCTCTTTGTCCGAAATGAAAGCTTCGGATTGGATGGATGAAATAAATGTGCGAGTAAAATGTAATTCATCCAGAATAGACAAATACTTTCTGGAGGGCGAAAGGATGACGGAATTAGGGTTTGGCGCTCGTTTGTGCTTTGGCATCTCTTTGTAATTCGCTCCCTTTTTGTTAGGGTTCGGTGTTTTTTCTACTCACTAGCGCTCTTGCAATCACTGGTACCAGATGTAGCGGTTGTAGAAGCTGCTTCCCGCTGTTTTTCAGGGCATTTATTCTCCCTGTTCCTGAGGGGAAAAGGAAAGAAAGGAATTATAAGGATAAAGGGTGAAAGAGCAAGATGAGAAGAATGAACGGAGACCAGATTTGTTTGAGTTATTTATAGTTCGATGCTCTGCAAAATCTGTGGCGAGAGATGGGACAGGGATGGAGAAGGAGGCAGCAAGATGGAGCTAATTATCAAAAGGAATGGGGAGGAACTCCCTACTTGATTTGTATTGGAATACACTAGAGATGGTGCTAGAAATGCCTTAGCGTCTTGGCCCAATGTCGGGGAGCAAGCTGGGAAGGGGGACAGGGCGGGGGACGGGACGAATGATGGTCGCACCACCACCGCCGCTAGGAAGAGGGATGCCTATGAGGAGGCAGGGGATGGGTCCAAAGCAGAAGGGGACGGGGGTGGGCAAAGGGAGGTTGGGGAGTGCGGGAGGAAGTGGGGCTGCTTTTGTGGCACCTTCTCAAGAGGAGAGCTTCCAGGTACTGTCTTTGGACCAAGGTAGGCCGCCGTTCGCCATGGCGATCAGGCTCACCCCCGAGGTTTTGGAAGATCTCAAGCGTGCGGAAACTGAAGACGTTAAATGTGAAATGAAGTTTGGCGTCACTCCTGCTGGTCATGTAAGAATTTCTCTTAACGTCCTTACGGTTTCTCAGAGTATCTACGGGAGACAATTCTCCGAATGCAGCACGAACGCTCCACTGTTGCGGCTTTTATTTTTCCTCGCCCTCTCCTTCCCTATCCCCTTGGCAGACATCGGTGCCTCAGCGAGCTTTGCATTGTTTTTGGATGCCTACGTCTGCTTTTCATTCAAATTGTCGAGAAGCAAAATTTCTAAGCATACTTTCTTCTCCTCTTCCAACTGCATACCGTTTCTCATCCCTCTCTTTTGGTTCTTGGACATCACTGTGAAGCCATTTGCTCTTGGGGAAGTAAAAGAAGTGTAATTCTCTGGAGTTCTCCCTTGATGAGCTCTGATTTGATGATCAATTGAGTGCACAAGACACAATCTTTTCAGAATTTAAGTTATGTGCTTCAGCTTCAGCTTAATCTGCATCACATAATTGGATTATAAAGTCTAGGAAATTACATGAATTCCTGCAGATGATTGCAAGTTGGACCTGGTGCTTAGTGTCTGAATATTGCAGCTTCCTGCTTGCTCAGCTTCCTTTGTTTCCCTCGGATGTTGCATGCTTTGTTTCTCTATATTTGTTTGTTGTGGATTCATTCCCTTGCTCTTTTCCCCTCTTTGTTGTCTCTGTCACATACAATACCTTCATTGTTTAAGAGATTGCCAGGGCTGCTTGGGCTTCATAAATTCTTTTTTAGGTCTGCTTCTGGAATGTGACAGAAACTTGGGATGCAGATTTGTACAATGGTTTGCCTGCAATTTTGGGCATACTATTACATTGTGATATGCACTTGTTGTAGGGAGCTGATGATGTCAGTGGGTAGTCATGGCAGCTTCTCATTGCCATTCATGATGAGGGTGATGGTCTGACAAGTTTTGAGCACCTCTCCTAAGATTATGACTACACTCATTGTTGTTCTACCTTTAAAGTATTGTTCTGGATATTTCTCTACAATCTCATAGATATCCTTTTTTTAGGGCTGAGAACCCTAGATTTCAACTAAGGTTTGTCACAAGAACTTTGAAGTGGGACTGAATTTGTGCATAGTATGTTGGATTTAATTGGATTGTATGAGATCTAGGGCTCAATTACCTCAATCTATTTGCATGTGTTTGTCAATGGCAAGTAAGTTGTCCTTCTGAGACTGCAATCATGAGTCATTATTGTTTGTCTAACAGATCAGGTAGCTAATGATTGTTGTTGCTTTGGCCAGGTAATAAAGGTTGGTGATGAGGAGTATAAGTTCTCTTCAGCACCAGAACCAGGAGACCTGTGTGACATTTATGAGGAGCAGCAACGTGGTGAAGATGGCAATGGTGTGCTAAAAGAGGCAGGATCAGTGTGGCGGAAGCTTTCAGTTCTTCGAATTTTAAATGCAAGTGAGAAGGATCGTGTGAAGAACCGCTCCAAGGAGGCTGAACGCCAGCAGAAGTCTCGCAAGTATGTCTTCTCAATTCATCACATAATTGGCCAAAAGTCTATTCAAAATGGGCACATGTTTGTGAGGGTCTCACATAGGTAGCTGTCTCAGTCTGCGTGTTGCCTGACATGCTTACTAGAATTTCTCCTCTCAGTGTCTTGTCCTCTTGGTTAAGCTTTTTTTCAGACTGTCTTGTCCCATTCTCCCAGTAAAATAACAGAGCATGGTACATATACATATTTGTAAAAACTAAAGTCTGTTTGATGTTTTATGATGTGGTTAATGTTAAACTAGAGGAAGTGGAATCATGCTGCAGTTTGTACGAGCCATTGAAATTGCTCTTGCATTAATCCTTTGCATTTGTCTCTCAGGGGTCTTTGTCATGCACTTTCACTTTTCCTGTCTTCTCTTCTTCCTGTTTTTCTTTTGTTCCTTCTTGAGGCTGATCTTGCTTTTGCCTAGGATGTGATTATCTCATGGTGTGATGTGGAGGCTCTGGGGATGGTGAGACTACATAATTGAAGGTTTTAACAAGTATCCCAATTCAGAGGGTAACTCTCAAACTACTTACTTCAACATGTGGTGCATGTGGCTGGATATGCAGGGCAATAATTCTGGACTCGACACACTCTCTTGTCAAAAACCAAGGTGGAGGCTCTGGGGATGGTGAGTTTTTGCTTCCACAGCATTGTGATACAAACTGTGTTTTGACTTCAGGCTAACTTACTACTCAGAGTTTTGTGTAATACTTTGACATGTGTGGTCAATTATATTGTACCTTACAATGCTTCTCTAACAGCATGGCTTGTGGTTTGGGGCAGTTAATGGACGAAGAGCACCAGTCAAGCCCAAGAAGGAGCTTCCCAAAAAGATTCAGAAGGCAGTGACAAGCAGCCCTGGTAACTCCTTGCTATCAACCTTTGTGGCTATTCCTTTTATTTCTGGTTTGATAAGGGTTTGTGGGCCCTTAATCCTGTGTATAAGAAGCATTTGTTAGACCATTTAAAGCCTTAGCATGTATGGGAGTGATGTGGTGGTAGTGTGGGTAACTGTGGATGGAAATTGCTGTCATGGGATGCAACTTGTTTCTGAGCTTGGCATGATGATACTACATACATCAGTAAGCACTTCCTCCATGCTCAAATAGTACTTTGAAGGCCATCAACTCATGCTGTGTTAGCAACCGTGGACAGATCCTAATTATCTTCATGTATTTCCTTATTTTTCATGTCTTGTGATTCTTTGTAGTTGCGGGTTTCAATCTGAATGCAGAATGCTTTCTACTGGTAAATCTAACAGGCTGCTCTGTTTCTTGCCTTTGCCCATTTTTCTTCAGCACCAGTGGTCCCAATTGCAAAACCTAAGCCAGCTCCAACAACAGCAGCAATGCTTGCAACTGCAAGAGCAGCAAAAGCAGCTTCTGTCACCTCACCTGAGCTTCTGCCTCCAATTCGGCCACAAACTGCTATATTGCCACCGTCCAAAGGACGTCCAGCAGTTGAAGAGGGTGATTCTGTACCTGTCCCAGTAAAGACTAGCATTGTGGTTCAGAACAACAATACACCAAGCCCAGCAACTACCACATCTGACACAGGTGTGGCTCCAAAGGCTGGGGGGGTGGTCAGCCCCAGTGAGCTTCGTAATTGCCTAATCACTCTTCTTACCGATAATCCAAAAGGGTTGACAATTAAGGTTTGCATCTCTTCCAGGGTCAAAGGCTGACAGTTGGCTTCTTGGCTTGCAAGATTTCTAATGAACTCTTGGATCTTGAAGTTTGAGCTAAAAACTTCTTCCGGGTAGCAATGTGCATTGTTGCAGCTGACCACTCTTTGAATCTCCTAGGTGGTCAGGGCTAGGATAGAATATGTGGGGTTTGGTTCAGCAGTGACAAAGATGACTTGGGTTGTTTATGCTGTGGTAGAAAGGTCATATAGTGGCTAAGACTTTGTTGTTGCCACTTAACAGGCAGTTGAGAAGGCGTTGGGAGAAGCAATGCCTCATGTGAAGCCAGAAAGGAAAACCATAGAGAAGGCCATCAAAGCGGTATGGTCTTCCAAAAAATTAGGTTCTGAGTAGTTGTGTTTTGGGGGAACATTCTTCAATTTTAGGAGCGTCTCTCAAGAGATGCATGGAAGAAAGGAGGGTGGTGTGTGTAAAAGAAGCATCCAGAATATTTCTTTCATTGTTGGGTTTTCTGTCAACCTATGAGTTGCAGATTACAAAAAATTAATATAGCTAGTGATTTCTTACACAGATTGCTTCATATCATGCACCTGGCAAGTATATGTTGAAGGAGGGAGTGAGCTTTGCCAAACCATCTCCTGGAAGTGGAAGGTGTGTGACATTCCTGCAAAGTCAGTTTTGTAGCTGCTGCCTTTCTTGCTGCTCCTTACCTCATGCAGAGTATGATACATGTTGTCAAAATGTAAGGTTCGCTTGAAATTGAGCCATTAAGGACATTTGTGCTGCAATGAGTCCCTGAAGATCCTACATTGTGTCAGGCCAACTGGTTGGTGATGTGAAGGATCACCAGCACTGGTGTAACTTAGTACATGAAAATTTTCTGTTTTCTGTGAATAACTCTGTTGCACTTTGTTACCAGTTCTCCAGAGATTCCAGCTGCTGATACTCCACCATTAGTGGACTCTCCAGCAATTGTGGAACTGGTGTCTGAGACAGTACCAGAACCAGTGAAAGAACGGATTGCACCTGGAGAAGTAGGTCTGCTTGGGGAGAGACCTGGGGCCCTCTTAGGCACCAGTCGTCTCTCCTCCTTTGCAATACAGAGGTGCAGTGGTGATCGGGTGAGCCGAGCTATCAGAAAAGCTGATGAGAAGCTGCGTGGGAATGCTGAGAGGGCTCAGCAGCCAGTCACAGAGAGCATGCCCTCTCACAAGCCTGAGTCTTTGAACATGAAGGAACAATCACTACATTTGCATGAATCATCTGCTGATGTGGAGCTAGTAAGCATCAGAGGGGATGAGAACACTGAACAGGACCTGATGGAAAGTGGGGGTCCTCTGAATCAGAATTCAGAGGGTGGGAAGGGTTTGGCCATGGGATTTCCAAAGGGGGAGGAGAAGATGGTGAATAGTGGTGGTAGTGACACCAGCAGCTGTAGTGATAGTGGAAGTGATAGTGATTCTGAAAGCCACAGTGGCAGCGAGAGTCACAGTTGTACAAGGTACATACATCAGTAGAGCTTTGCAATTTCATGTGTACTGCTTTTGCTGAGAGTATCTGCATATCTGACAATTACTATAAACTCCAGTTGTATCCTGTTTAAACTTCAGGGATCAGCTATATCTAAGTTCATATGGTGAACAATGAAGAAGCTTGTGTACGTATGTCTGCGTTTTCTAATTCAGGAGTGCTCATGCCTTTGGAAATGGCAGCCGGAGTGGAAGTGGAAGTGATAGTGATAGTGATGGCAGCAGCTCCAGTGGCAATGAAGATGCAAACATGGATGAGGACGTAGAGATTATGAGTGAGGATGAGGAGAAGGGAGCTGCTGCATCAGAAGATTCCCTACACCTGAAACCCAAGACCAAGGACAAGAAACAGGTGATTTATATTATACTTAGTTGCAAGAGTATATCTGTGGAAGTTCTTTTTGCAAAGAGTGACAAAGATATTGCAACAGTAGGATACTGAAAACAGTAGAGTTTTGTGGGGTGAGGATGAAAAAACCACTTGTGGATGAACTTTTTGGACATGAAACTGCATGATTATCATATTTGTGTCGATGAAACAACTATTTGTGGATGGCCTTTCTGGAGATGAAACTGCTTGATATCATGTTTGTGTGGTCAATTGGTTCTGAAGGACAAATCTGTGGCAACCTGTACTAATGTGTGTCACAACCCTGATGATAGCAGGCATCACGTCAAGCCAAGGAGAAGCGGTCAAAATTTAGGGTGTCAGACAAGATTCCCATATCTCATGATTCAGAAGAGGTAGATGTTGTTGGTGAAGAGGCAACAGGCCAGGTTGGCACTGACTCTGGAGGAAGAGCTAATGTGGTGGTTGAAGTTTTAGACAGTAACTTGGAAGTTGATGTGGATGTAGTATCAGTTGATGGTGGTGTTGGGTCCCCACAGGATTCTGTTTCTCCACCAGGGTTGCAAAGAGAACCTAAGGAAAATGAGAAGGAGATTCAAGGCTCAGAAGATGCCAAATCAAATATGAAATTGGTATCTATGGATAAGAGTTGCTCTGATTCAGATGAAAGCTTGGGGGCTCCTGCCACAAAACAAAATGATGCACAAGGGTTGCAGCAGAAGAAGAATGACATTGAGTCAAGGGTAGGTTTAGTCAAGGGTGGAGAGTCAAACTGGGCAGAAAATGACAGCAGCTTTGCGAAGGCTGGGGAGACAGAGAAGGGGAAAGCATCCAATTTGAGAGCTGATATGCCTCCAAGATCAATACTTGGATCTCCTGCTTTGAAAAATGATGGTGGAGAGACTATTTCTCAGCAAGGCAAAGGCAAGAGACATGCAACTGCTGAATTTCATAAGTCACTAACAAAGGATGCTGAAGCAGCAGTGAAGACTGTAAGGGACCCAGAAACTGGTGAGCTTATAGAAAAAATTCAAAAGACTGTGGGACAAAAGAGTGTTGGAGACAAAAATTTCGGGACACCGAAGAAGCCTTTGCAAAGATCAATTAAGGGAGGAGAGAAAGCTAATTTGTTGCCCAAGCTGCCAGTTGAGATGCCACTACCTGATGTATCTAGAAACACAGAAGTGAGCTCCACCACTTTGAAAGAAGCAGAACCTGTTCCAATGGCTGGGAGGGAGACAGATGCTGAAGTTCTTACAAAATCTGAAAGGGAGCTGGAAAGCACAATGAGGCTTCCAAGAGAGTTAAATTGGCGGAACAATCCAGATGCAGGGCTGCTTGGAAAACCAGGCAAGGATGTTGAGTTCCTTGGGAATCGCCATCTCAAGAGAGATCTGGACCCCCAGAGTATGTATGGTAACAATGAGGGAGGGTTTATGGTGAGGCCTGGTAGGGATCCAAAGCAGGTCCGAAGGCAAAGCCTTGAGCCTGAGGTATCACGATGGAATGAGTCTCTGAAGGAAACAGATGCATGGGGGAAAGTGACCAAAGATCCTTACATGGCTGCAAGGTTCCGGAATGATGGTGGTGCTCAGAACAGCTGGTTTAGAGATGGAAGGAAGATGGAGCCTGTCAGACAAGAGACTGCAAAAAGTATGTCAAAAATTGACAATGGCAGCCTCAGTAAACAGAATGAGAAGAGAGGGACAGAGAGTCCTGATTTAGAGCTAGGTGAGTTGAGAGAAAGCACTACAGTTGAGACCTGGGATCTAACAAGGAAGGATGGCACTCGACCTGAAGCAGTCAAAGGTCGAGAGATTGTTGAACCAGCAACAAGCAATAAGTCTTTGGTTCACAAGGGGCAGGTTAGCCCACCTAAGGACAAAGCACGGAGTGCTGGCAAGGCTGCAGGTGACCTGAGAAAAGCTTCTCCTGCCACTGCAGAGACTCGAAAACCTACCCTACCAGCTCAGAAAGAGGTGCAGAGAATAGACCAGGTGGCTGCTCGAGAAACAACCCGCACAACTACAGGGGTCTTGAAACCCCCAGGTAGTACTCCACAGGAGGAGAGGCTGGATGCAGGGTCAGTACTAAAGTCTCGAGTTGGCCACAGTGAGGGCTCTGAAAGGCCACAAGAATCAAAGGGAGTGAAGAGATCAGCAGAAGATAGTGGCATCCAGGAAGCAGCTGCAAGGGTGTACAAAAAGCCTTCTGTTGCTCCTGTGACTCCCCTGCTCCCTGTAAATGGTGGTGGCCATCCCAACATGGTACCTGCCAGCAAGTTGGAGAAAATATCAGGTGCACAGGATATTGGTCCAAGGCCTACAAATGCTGAGCTGAACAGAGGAACTCCTCTTGATGTGCCATTGAACAATGTGGGACCCAGCAGCAAAGCTTCCAGTACAGAGAATGGCCAGAAACAACACCTATATGTAAAGGGACAAGAGGCCCCTGAGAAGGAGGGTTTTGAGCGACGAGGGGGCCAAGACTCAGACCGGAAACCAAAGACTAGTGCCGGTGTGGTAGGGCCTGATGATAAGACCAGTGCACTACTTAGTGCAGGTCAAAGTAATGGCAAATGGGCTGCCAAGCTTTCTGGGAGCTGTGATGTTGCTGATGAGAAGGACTATTTCCGGATGTATGAGAAAAGTACACCAGAGCTGCGGGGTCCTGTAGTGACTTATGAGCAGTATGCTGCACATCACTTTTAACCTTTAGTGGGTCTATTTTAATTATGATGTTCGTGGTATCATACTGTCATCAACTTCCTCTCTAATCTGGTCACACACATACAGTTGATTAGATGAAGTTTGTAGTCTTTTGTTGTTCAAAGAGACCACTAATTGCATTTGGTGGATTCTAGATGCCCAACATGTATGACATGTTCATTTGTGATAATTCTGTTCTGCAGCATTAATGTCAGAGGTCTGTGGAACCAATTGGATGCTCTGGGTTTTCAGGGAGCCTGATGCCCGTTCTCTGTTGTTGTTACAGGGCTGAGAAGTACAAAAGGGAGTATGAAGAGAAGTACATCATCTACCACCGCCTCCATGAGGACATTGAGGACACCAAGTGTGTGAATGGCCCTATCCATACTTTCTTCAGTTGTCTGGTGCAATAATAGGGCTTTGTTGCTTGCTATTGCTGTGCTCTCAGCATGTCCACTCTCCAAATCTAAGAGTCCTCTTGTGGCCATCAAGGGTGGGTCTGGTTTTGCTTCAATTGTGGGAAAAACATTTATCTTTTGTTGTATTCTTATTGAGATGAAGGCTTTTGCATTTGCAGGTTGAAATTTGCAGGTTTCAAAAAGGAAATAGAGTTTGCAAGCAATGCTCCAGAAAAGCTCCAGCAAGTCCACAGTAAAATACAAAAGACTTATCATGCAGTATGTAAGGTAAATAACTGTATGAAATCTTGGTTGTCTGTCAATTTTGGTATACTACTAGAAACAAAGCTATTGACAGCCACAGTGACAAGCAAGCAGAGTGTAAGAAGTGAATTATTGGCATTGGGAGATAAGAAAAGACATGGACTGACATGAAGGTGGCATTGCATTATGATGAATGCAGAGGTCCAAGCGCATGCAAAAGACTTTTGACATGTTACATGATGAGCTTCTGGTTAGTTCCTTATCTCCTTTATTACCTGAAACAGGAAGCTGTGATGAATGTGTATGGGAATGAACACAGATAGCTCCTGCGAAGGTGCATTCATTGTTGAACAGGCACTCCATGGAGATATTTGTTTCCAGAACATGATGAAGAACTTAAACTGCCACTCTGAAAGGTCATTTTTCCTGGGTGTTTTCATCACTTGGACAAAGAACAAGATTGGACTATGATAAATAATGTCATATTGTTCATGTGATGCAGACAATCAAGCAGCACTTGAAAGATTTTGCTGAGAAAGCAGGTCAAGGATAAAATCTAGCTGTGATTTTGTACATGCAATAACAGGTTGGCAGGTGATGCAAACTTTGAAGCCATATCCCTGTACCAGACAACTATTTTTTTTCCTCATTCTTTGCGAGCATCAGCAATGCTAGAGTTGTCTCAAATCGGGACATGCTTTGTGTGAATTTTTTGGTCTCCCCATGTAAAATACATTAGTGTTCTACACCAAGGTTAATTACTAAAGAGTCTACAGTATTCAGTGTCACACTTTGTACCCAAAAAGAAAAAGAAAAAGAAGTATATGGTGCACAACAGCTCTTTGGGTCCAATTATATGTTGGTTTTCTTAAGTCGCTCGAGTTGTGCTGCTCTACATTTTTCTTGACCCCTCGAATCAACACTCATTGAGTGATACAGATTGAGTTTATAGAACTCTCTCATAGATTGTTTTATGTTTTGTTGCTGTTGCAAGAGTATTCTTGGTGCTTTTGTGGGCAGTGTAGGTGTCTATGATTGTCTCTTAGCTCTCTGAGATGTTGGGATATGTGTCACTTCAAATACGAGTCATGAAGATCATTTGCACACAAGTGGGACCATTGTATCTGGAACCATTTGGATGAGAGATGCACATCATTTGAAATTGATGTTAGCTGAACCATTGGGCAACTTCGGAAAATACTTTTGCCTACCTCACTTGATTGATAATCTGCAGGTGCTGAAGATATTGTGGTAGGGAAGTTACAATGGTCGTATATTTATTCCAAGTAAATTTTGAGGGTTGTGAAAGTTTGTCTCTGTCACCATGCACACACTTCTTGTCAACACTGTTGCTATTTGTACATACATCAGTCATTATGAATGTAATTTAAGCACCTTTGTAGAAAGTAGTCTTGGAATGGGTTGACTTCTGAAGTAATTATTTTGCAAGGATGTCCACCTCTGAAATGAGGCATTATCTTCAAGAAAGTGAAGTAATGAGATTGTTCTAAACCTTAGTTGAATCTTGTTTGTTGACAAATTCTTGGGAGTTTGGAAGTCCTTGGTGCACAAGCACTCTTTGTACTCTGGAGGTTTTAAAGCAGGAGTTTCTTGAGACCTGACTTTGACCTTGCTATATTTGTCTCAACAAGTCCATGAATTTGTAACATTGAAACCTTTAAGCTGTCACTTCTTATTTGGCTGCACTTCTTAAATTTTAGCTCCATTCAGTGTGAGTTGGTAATTGTGAGAATGTGTGAGATTGAAGATCTTTATTTTGAGATAGCAGAAACATTTTGACTCTATACTAGGTGGCTACCAAGTTGGGTTTCAAAACTCACACTTATGAATAAGGTCTGGGTATTTTTTTTAATATAAAAACCCAGGAAATTGATGAAGGGGGTATATGTTAGGTTCAATGATGATGATTCATAGGATCTGGCTTAGTTAGGACAAATTTAGACTCGTAACTTGGACAATTCCAAACTGCAAGCAGTAAAGCCATTTTGTAAAATAGAATAAAATGATGAGTATGAACATGTACAGTGATAGTTTAATTCGACCTTGCCAAGGAATCGTGATATCTCCTGAGCCGTGACCAAATCCTATACCAAGAGAGTAGGGGTTTGACCTACCAAGGAATATACCCAGGTTCATGTCCATCCCAACCCTATATAAAACAGCATTTTGAGAATGAAGGTATATGGGGAGAAGGGAATGAAAAAGTCAGGAAATAAAATTAGAAAGAAATAGGTCTGAAAAGAAGAGGTTAAATTTTCTGGAACTTTTTTACATTGGATAAGGAGAACAGACACCGTTCTTCATCATTATGGGATGCCATCCACTCAGGCTCCTACCCTCATTCCCAGCATTCTCAAAGGTGAGAAAGCCTTGTCTACCCTTGCCCTACACTACCCCTTATACTTTCTTTCACAGGTGGCTCGTTCCCTTCTTTGAAATGAGAACGAAAAATGAGATGAAATTTGACAATCAAACCAAGAAGGGCGTAGTTGAGACATTTGATTCCTTATCCTCACTCCTCTCCTCCAAAACTTGATATAAGGGCACATCTAGTTCTGGTCTAACAAAGCTAGTTTCTGTGAAGTGTAGACAACACAACACTAATGGTACCCAATGTGTTTTTTTGCTCTAGACTTAGCTGCAGTGAAGGGTAAAGAGTCAACAAAAATGGACACCGAGAGCTTGAAAATTTGGAATTTGCTGACAATTCCCCAAGAACTTCAACTTGGCAGACGTTGTAGGTCGGTTCCACTAAATTAACTGCATACCAGAGGGTTGACTGGAAGTGTACACAGTCTAGCATAATGCTCAACTGAACAAGTCAGCCAATGCTCAACTGAACAAAGTCAGCCATCATGATGAGGAAAGAAAATCATGACCTTTCTGAATTTAAGGTCTAGTATAAAGTTTCAGAGTGTTGCTGCTCTCCAGAATTTCATGCCAAATGTACTCAACATGTTTCTGACAATTTTTCTTTGGATCCTCCTTTGCAATTTTGACTTGAAACAACCAAACAAGTTGCAGGGTGCACTCTTTTAGGTTGCCATTTTAATCTAACACATCTTGCATACAAATGCCCAAATTATGTTACAGGGTTCCATCATTTCTCATGGTTTTGTTTGAACCTGACATAAAGGGCACAACCATTACACTAAGTTAATGTGCCACTTGTTTGCGATTTTCTCTCTCCAGAAGTTTCCACAAAGTTGAGAGAAACAATTTTCCCAGGCTAACAAGTCTTTGCAAAGCATCAAATAATTTGCAAGGAAAACAATATTCTGCAACCAACAACTGACAATCCTCTATGCACAAGGATAAGGTATTAGTCAGTGTTGGGCTGGTATACAGGTTTACACCTGGTATCAACAATGGTATCAAAGACTAGACTTGAGGTTCTGTGATACTGGGGCTGATACCAGTTTTGCCCCAATATGAGAGTTTGAAAATATTGTCTGGAGAGACCAGACCAGTCTGGTATTAGGGTTTAGGGGTTTATGTTGATACTCTGATACCAAGCAACCCGTCCTCCTTGCTCCTCTAGTATCTTGAAATGGAGTAGCAAAAATGGGTTCTGAGATTGTATTTGGGCAGTGAGCAACACCACTCCACCTTCAAGATTTTATTTGATGTAAATTTTTAATTGTTGAAATAAAAGCCTTTGATGGGGTTTTACAAATCCATGAGTTCCATTGGTTGCTCCTGAATCCAGATCTGCAGTTATTAGACTTCATAACATCAATGTTAAAGTCCTAAAACGAGAACAAATTTCAACAAAAAATGGAGGACCTTACAGCTATGGTATTATACCATTGTTTACTATATATACCAGCAAGTAATAAACTTCATATACACATATTGATACCATCGCATACCCAACTCTTAATGCATGGGTTGTTTGTATTAGCCTGGTATGAAATTTTTAAAAACCTTCAAATACCAGTACCAGGCTGTTATTTTTTTTAGAAAGCTTCAATACCAAGACGAGGCTGGTATCAAAAGAAGTTAATACCAGACCACTAGGAAGGTTAAATTGTTTAGGAACAACAGAACTTCAGTGCTGGATTTTCAATTCATACCATATTAAGCTGAGATTGATATATATAAAGTTTTATGATACCTCTTGCAATATTTTCAAGTCATCACTACGCAATGTGCACTGAGTAACTTTTGTCTGGGGGGTGACCCAGCTGTGCTCTTTCTTTTGATATGTGTTGCACATATAGACTTCAAAGACCATCCTGTTCCCAGGCAGAGGATAATGTTTTTCACACAATTATGAGAGAAGCCATGGTGTCTTAGTTTGTTTTCACATCTGCTCTACAGTACAGTGGACAACTGAACACACACAAAATCAATTGTTCCAGATGCAAATACAAACCTTCTGCAGGAAGTTCTGAGTTGACATTGATGCCAATCCTGGTTCAGGATTAAATAAGATACAACTGCACAAGGTTATAACCACTACTCACCAATTTGTCTAGATTGTTACTTGCAAAAACAAGCCATAAACTGGTCCTCACCACATATCTGCAAAACAGTGCCGCAATGAAGAAGATAATTGTTGTCCTCTCCTTCACATTCTACTGCTAATGCTGAACATTCTCCAGATTCTAGGAATCTCAATGGACTTACATATACCATGAAAGAAGAGATCTATCCTAAGTTGCTCAATTTTCCTACCCTTTACACACATAAACTTCCAAACAGAGAGTACTAAGAAATAAAAAGGAAAACAGAATGGACAGTGCCATACGATCCAATGTTTGTACAAGACTTTGAATGAATCTGACTCACTGAAATGGAAGGATGCTGTTGGAAGGTTGCAGGTTGCAAGCAGCAATCTCTTGTGAAATACCACCTTGAAACAACACTTTTTGAAGGTCAACCTCGTGTCAAAATGGAGGAAGAATTCCACATGGTCTCTGAGCAGCTTATGAAATTCCCATCATTGTTGACATACAGATGGAAGAGTGTTTGATATGCTCCAGCTACTCTGGGTCTCTCTGCACAAAGGCACCTTTGAATTCTCCGTTCTGAGTATCAAAACTTTGTGGCAAAGCCTTGTGACTTTTGGAAGTTGGAGTTGATGACATCCAACAAAAAGATCCTGCAACTGAGTGAGTGCAGGTCTACATCAGTCGAAGTTGGGGCTGGGAAATAAAATCAGGACTATTATTGTAAATGGGATTAGGGTGCTGGTGCCAGCTCAAATGATGCTTTGCAAAGATTGTGTGTTTTGAAGATTCAAGAAACTCCATCTCTCAAAATTTCCAGTTTTAATTCCCCTATTGATGATGGGGCTCTCATCAAGACCAAGCTGTAGCACTGTTTTTGTCTTTGATGGCCCAACACCTAAAGATTCTGGTGCTGAATCAAGTTCAATCCTCACCCAATGCTCTGAATTTGACCTGATTGGCTTTGACCCTGTGAAAAGAGCCTTCTCCCCTGAGTTCATGCTGTCAGTTCTCAAAAACTCAAGCCCTGAATATGAACCTGTTCTTTGGATACCAAGTTTTGATTCCATAGGGAGATTGATTGTTGCAAGGTTCATAGCTGCTGGCACAGAATGTCGAGACACAAGTTTGGGGACTTGGCTGCTGCTGAAGACATCTTTCATGGACTTCCCATCAATGTCTAGGGAGGTAGACCGGTGTATGGGTTCATTTCCAGGAGTGGGGGCTTTCCAGGACTTCAAGCTTGTCCAAGTTTCAAGGTCGGACAGAGTTGATGTGCCTGCTCGCTCATGTGCCACCACTCCCCGAGCAGCCTTTTTGAAGCTTTGTGAATTGCGAAACAGAGCTAAACGTGCAGTGTCCCTCTGGTCATCTCGTGAGATTGAAGACTCCACTGAACTGCTTGTTCCTGTAAGAAAAATCCACAGAGAATTTTTAACAGATAATCAATTTTGAAGAACAATGCTTACACTGTGATTACTGTTTCTGCACACAGCTTCTCACAAAGTAGACAAAGAAACTCATGTTATGACAGTTACCAAGCACAAGTTAAGATTCACCGAGAGATATCCTGCAGACACTTGATAAAGCAGCACTGCTTGAAGTCTTACTGTAACAGGCCACTCAAGCACCCAATCCATGAACCAGCCTCCAACACCAACATTAACCAAAGAATCAAACCCCCAGGAAAACCAGATTTGATGCCATTCAGAGACCAGAATTGGATCGGAGTGGTTTAAGGAAGCCTAATGCTAAACAAGAAAATGAAGAAACAGACTGTACCTGTTTCAATCCAAATATTCCAATAAGAACTAGAAATTCCGAACCAATTTAAATTGGTCCCTTCACGAAGCCAGATATAAAATCCCACAATAATACAAAATTCTTTTGCACATTTATGCAGAAATCAACTCCTCCAGAATTTCACAGGCATGGAGATGTTGAAAGCTGAAAGGCAATGTTCGGAGGCAGGTTTTGTTGTGAAAGTACTAAACCTAAACATCCCTCTGCTGAATTCTTCAGTTAAGACTTACAGACATTCGGCAGGGAAAAGAAAACTCAAGAAGCAGAGATTAGAAATCAGTAACACTGGATTCACAAGCAGAAGCCTAATAGCCGGCATCATCAGGGAGAAGGAAAACCCTTTTCACAAACATCTTCTTAAGAGAAGCAGATATCTAAATTGCGTTTTCTCATGCAAGGATTTTACCTTCCGTAGTTGTCCCACTACGAGTGGACTCAACCTGCGGTACTGCACACTGCGTATCTTCTTGTGACTCCCGCGCGCCTTCCCCACTATCGTCTGGATCAATCGTCACGACCACCTCGAGTGGAGCCTCCTCGAAAGCAGCCCCACCCCTTGCACGCCCCTGCTCCCCGGCAATAACCACTGATTCAGCTTGATCCTCCCCCTCCCCCGCATCGTGGCCGTGCTGAGTTTCTTTGGGAACAAGACTGGCGCGACAGAGCGGGCATGTCGAGTGCGATTGGAACCAAACATCAATGCACTCCAAGTGGAAAACGTGCTTGCACTTGGGCAACAACCGCAAGCTATCCTCTAACTCGAACTCGCTCAAGCACACCGCACACTCGCGATGTACATCCTGCCGGCACTCCTCCGGTGGCTTCCCATCGTCAAGTCCCGCATTTCCGTCCTGCATCTCAAGATTCAAATCCTTGAAATGCACCACCGGGAGCGACTCCACCACGGATTTGTCCAACCCCTTGGGACGAGAGCTGCTAGAAGTCTGAGCCGTCGGCCTCGGATTGTGCCCACCGGAACTCGCCTCTTCCCCGTCTGCCATGGTGCAGTTGCGCACGTAAATCGAGAAGAAACCCAGGAAGAACAACGCCGACATCAAAACCACGATGATGATCGCCATGCTAGGGTTGAACTTGGTGCTAGTCGTCAGGTTGTAAGTGACGGTGTAGTTGTTCACCACGGGCTGCGGCGAGCTCGTTACGGTCGTACTCATCGAGGCCATGAAAGTCCTACACAGAATTCTTACCACAGCTGCTGCAAAACAACCCGAACAACACACACTAGAGAAAAAGGGGAAACACACACACGACAAAAAGAGAAAAAGACTACGCAAAACGCAAACCACTGGAACCAGATGCACAAGTTTTGTGCTCGTCGTTTGTGGGGAAACAGCGTGCGTGTGAGCGAAGCTATGGTGCGACGAATGTGTCTGCGCAGCTTCGAAATGTACATAACAATAATAATGTCGATGAGAGCAGCACTTTTGTCTCCTCCTTTCGCTTGCTTCGCTTTGTTTCGTGGCGCTGCGCTGTTACGTGGCCCCAACCCGGCTTTCCCAAGGGTAGGACGATGTGGCATGTCCCCCCGCCCACGGTCCAGTGTATTTTTTCTCCCAATTTTTGTGATGTAGCCAAAATGGCAATGATCCATAGGAAGATTTAGCTAAATTTGGCTACAATATACATATAAATTTTATTAAAATTTTAATAAATGGCTACATACCTGAACCATGTATATAAATCTGGCGATTTTTCCTAAACTTCGATTAAAATATGGCTATTAAAAAATCTCAAAAAGCACTCAATGTTAGCACTTATAAACTTTTAATATAGCTTTGTTGGCTACATATAGTCCTAAAAAAAGAAAAAAAACGGCTGCGCCCACCACTTTCATTCCCCCGTTCATGCTGCTCTGACCCGCCGATTCAGCCGGCGGCCATTTTTTTCCATAAAAACACACACACTCGATGTGCCACTCTTTTTGTTAACAATACGAAAACCCGCCAGACTCGCGACCCGGTACTATCTCGGGTGTGGGTCGTGGCCCCAAGCCACGTGACCGTCGCGGCCGCACTGGCGGCGCCACTACGTGGCGACAGCCCTACTCCCTTGGGGATTTTGTTTTATGTAGGTATTTTCCTAGGTAAGTCTTGTCTTTGAGGTGCCTTTTGCCTAGTCAGCTCTTTACAACGAGAGCTAGAATCTTATCTGGCGTGGCGGTGTTGCGAAAAGGCGATGGAATGGAAACTCATTTCACTCATAACATTTGAATGCATTTTGTCCCAAGGACCAGAACTGGTACATAGATTCTGAGGCGCTGCACTTTACTGAACTAAGGGCTTGCACAAGATGGAGCCAGGCGTAAGCTTGGAGTAAGCTTGGATCTGGTAAGTCTTTACTGTGCATAAAGATTGCAGCTGTATGAGAAGCAGCCTTCACCATTCTTGTAAATCCGCAGAGAGGCAAGCAGGCAGGCAGGCTTTATGAAAATTGTAACACCTAAGAAACAAATGAATTTTTTTGTCCCATGACTTAGTGTCCGAAATTCCAAGGTTTTTTTTCTGGCGAACTGGGGCAAAATTTCACCTTCAGCTAGGGAGGCCCAACTACCACAACAGGAGTCTGTAGCTCCAAATCGCCAGACACTGTTATTAAATGAGGTTTAAGGTGCCGCCAGGTTGCATACGGTGACAAAGGAATTTTGGCCAGATTTTTACTACATAAGGCAGTTTTTTCTGCTAGTTTTTTACTGTTTTTACAGTGTTCTTAAATCTTTTCGCCATTAAGGCTAAACCTTCTGTGAGATCATTGCCAGTCATGCTAAATCTCTTGTGGGATAATTGCCACCTGTGCCGGATAAGAAATTTAAAAAAAACACTGGGACTCCGAATACTCTATAAAAAAGGGTAGGTCTTTAGTCTTCTATTTACATTCATCTTCAGTGTGTTATGTGCATGCATGTGTGTGCACGTGAAGCACTCAATTGGTTTCCCAGTATATAGGTAGGTAGATTATAAAAAAATTTGAGAAAAATGACCTTGCCTGCTTGGAAGCTGGGGGGTGGGAAACGGGGTTGGATTTTGACATTCCCAATTTGTTCTCACCAAGTTCTCATCTTTTCAATGTGTTCACATCAAGTTCCCCATATGTTCCAACCATGTTCCCTTGGACGCAATCTCAACATGTTCCCAAATTCTTGATGGATTCACCAAGATGTTCCCAATAGCAGGATACTTTATCCCATAACCTTTGCTTAAAAGTTGAACTCTCATAACCTACCTATATAGTTGGGCCAAAGGAAAACACATTTGTAATTTCATTTTGGATGTGCTAACTTGTATTTGGGGGATTGTTCAAAGTTGCAGATTTTTTCTTGTGATGAGCCAATCAAAGTGGCTGACTGGAAAACAAAAATTGAAATTTAAAATGAACCCCAAAAGTACCTTATTAACAGCACTAACAATAGGTAGCCTTGCATATAATTCATTACGTGCAACAAGGACCAGATCTTACACACAACAAATTCCAGGAGCATGGACAAAATTGGTAAGGCTGCAAAAGGAACTTGGCAGGAACTTTGAGAGAGAGAACCTGCACATGAAAATGCTGCACTCCTGTGTAAAAGTGCAGCAACCATATTTAAGGTGCATTCACACCTATTGTTAAGTTAGTTTAAGTGAAAATATAGGTGGGATCTTAGGTGGCACCCAATGTTAAATGGTTGATTGTTTAATATTAAGTGAATGTTAACTCAACATAAAATCTTTGTGGTAAATAGGTTTGGGTCCTAAATGACTAACTTGGTATTAGGGGACTTAACACCAGAGTCCTTAACACCAAGTGTGAATGCACCTTAAAATTCTGAAAAAACATGTCATGTCATCTGGAAATCGAGGCCTTGGGGGAAAGAATGTGGTTGGTAATATGACCTACTTTATTATCAGGTTATCTGGGTCAATTCAAGAGTCCAGTGTCAAAAATTCAATTTGACATTTACTTTTTTTAAAATTTGTATTTAACAAAGGTTGAGTTATTAATAAGAGGTTGAATATTAATTAATTAATTTAGGCTTCTCACCAGAACATCTTGTAAAAAATTCCCTAAAGGAAAAAAATTTAAAAATCTGACAAATTAGGGCGGTTGTTTTCAAAAAAACACTTTGCATGCATCAAAATCATATTTTTCAAGTCAAGTAAATTTGAAATTTTTCCATAATATAAATTGTGTCCTAGAGTATTTCTTTGAAGGTCAATCACATGTGTTCTCCATTGTTGGGTGGCTATATCCATTTTAATATATCAGCCAGATAAGGGTAAATTCAAATTTTCAAAAAAAATGTCAAAGAGATTTTTATTTTTTTAAAGCTTTAAAAAAATCCAAACCAAGTGAGGGTAAGGGCATATAAGGCTTTGCAAAATTATTGATCAAAGTAAGAGAAGAGTTAAATGATGAACATTTACCTTATTTTAAGGGTTAGGCTAGAGATAAATATTTCATCATTTACCAAGTACCCATTTTCACATTCAAGGTGAAGAAAGACAGTATGCAATTGGCATTGCAAACATCAACACATGAAATTTCAAACAACCTATTAAAAAATAACAAAATATATTCAAATCAATCAAAATTCAAAATGGAAAAAAATAGTAAAATTTAAATGGTTTCCAAAAGCATATTGATAAGTGTTTTTTCAAAGGTTATTAATGTAATGAAAAAATGCTATATATTTAAGTTAATCACCATAATTCAAACAAATCCATTATGACCACACGCATTACAAAACATTGAAATGGTCAAAATCTAGCAACAAGTGATTGAAAAAAAATTGAAAAATCAAATTCATTGTGGAAAAATGTCAACTAAATTTTCAATTGCAACCAGTCCACACCCCGATAATAGTCTAGTGACTAAGAAAAAAACTAAAAGCAATTCATCATGGAAAGTGTCAATCCAATTTTCAATCGCAATCAATCCAAATGCTAGTCATAGTCCAATTATTAGCGACCCAAAAAAAAATCATCGTGGAAAGTGTCAATCGAATTTTTGCTTACAACAAGCTTATAAACTTTTGTTTTGCTAAGTTTTTCTTTGGCCAAATCTTTATACACTTTTTTAAAAATTTGGCCCATATTCATTTTGGTAACTTTTCAACTTTGGTAACTTTTTGTTTTCATAATTTATTTTTAAAATTAAGCTATTTCAACTAAGTTCTTGTAAGTCTTCTTTTTTTGCGGGTTATCCAACAAACCCCACTTTTTTATCATTTGTCAACATGACATGACAATGTGCTTAAGGTGCAACATTTTCAATGGGTTCAAAATTATCCTTTTGTAGTCAGTGATTGTTTGTTTGATTCAGTGTTATTTTTATTTCATTATATGTAAACCTCGCACCAACTTCATTCCCACTGTATGGCCCACTTTGCACAATCTTTTCAGCAACCTACTATTACATTCCACGAAATCGATAATATCCATTTTGATGCTTCTTTGTTATACAAAGATCGTGGCATCCACTCCTTGCAAATCTATGTGGACAAGATGGCCATAAATGCCATAGTGGGGGTTTGTGAGGTGACAATCATGAAATATTTTGTTTGGCAAATTATTTACAAAGACCTATTTATGTGTGGTTAGAAAAAAATTTGTGTGATATGTTTATGCACTGGTGACGATTTTATAACAAATAATCCATTCCAATTACCCTACCTTGATGAAATACTTAATCCTACAAAAGGTTACATGGGAAAAAAAGGTCTACCTTTGCATGACATTAATGATGTTATGCACTCACAAAAACATAAAATTCAAATATCACATGAACATGTTCACAAACCTAAACATTTCCATTAGCAACCCATCCATAACAATGAACTAAAGCATTTGATAACTACATGTCCATTATCCACTTAAAAAGATACAACAAATAAAGTTTTGGTCAACAATTCCATATTGGAGTTACAATTCACCCAAGTTTATCATCATTTACATCACATTACAGGAAACAAAAAAAAAAAAAAAAATTGTTGGAAAAACTACCAACTTTTCTTTGGACAACATCTAACCTATGACAAATATAAATGTTAATACTAATGAATTAATAATGTTCAATTATGAGCTGGCCAACAACTTCCTTCTCATCAATTGAACACATATTTAACTAATTGTAACATTCCACAAAACTACATTGACACAACACAAGAAGACCACAAAACTACATTGACACAACACAAGAAGACACATTTTTGGAATCAATGGAAAATTCATTGGATCATTGAGTTCAATATTTTGAACTTAAAGATACACCGATTCATCCATGTGTGTGTTGTCATCGATTATACTTAAGAAAACAAGTACTAAAAATATACAAAACAACCATTGAAAATGTTGTCTTGATATTCCAATTGGTTGTGTAGTAGTTGTTATTCATTTTTAAATAAAATAAAAATTCAAAATTTTCTAGTCCCAACAAACATTAAACCCCATAAACTTTGTAAAAAAACTTAATGAAATAAAAGAGAAATTGGTATCACCATGTTTTGGTATTTGCTCAAATTTGAAACTTTAAGGTTATGGCCAATATAATATTAAAGGAAGTATTATAAATGTTTCAACAAATGTAAATTTCACCCAATCAATTTTACGTCATCTTCCACATGATGAAGTAACTATTGCTTTATCATTGAAAAGATGGAAGGAATACAAATCACCATATTTGAGTCTTGATAGGTAATGGATGTCCAAACCTTATTATGATAGCTTTGTATGATCTCTTTAACACACCGTTATATAAAGACTCTAATATATCAAGCCATCCACAATGGCTTGATATGTTCACATTCTCTCATCAAACCCATTCTATTAACATTTCTTGTGAAACAAATATTGTGTCATGTGACAACAACAATGAAGATGGATTTGAAGAAGAACAATGAGATATATCAATAAACACTATGGTGCAAAACAAATTGTCTTTTGAACAAATTTATGATTACTTTGAAAATGTTATAATTGTGGCACTAGGCAAAGATTTTAAACCATTGGGTCTTTTTAAAGACATTCATTGTGAAAAATTAAAAATTTCCACATTATTTTTTGGTCAACCTTGTAGCAACCAAAGAATTAAAATGTTATATCAAACATTGTTCAATGGAAACTCCTACATAAAACCCACGATTTTGTTAGACACAAACCAAACTTGTTTTTTTAGCTATAAAAGTATTGATCCATTGTGTAGTATTATCATCTTGGATTCAAATACGTAAAGCATAACTTATTGGATGTCAACTTCAAGTGCATGAAGTCATTAACAACCAAACCTAGATGTTAGATTACATTCAAACTTAAGATACATAGATCTTTCATGAATACACACTTCACATAATTATTTAAGTCAATTAAGAAAAGATTTGCAATGATATGTCAATTAAACCCCCCAACATTTTTTGTTACATATTCATTAGTGTTGAGAGTAAATGGCCTTCTTTGTGACAATGGTTGAATGACTTTAATAGTAAAAAACTTGGATTCAACATGCCATTTGATAAATTGGAAATAAAACACATTGCAAATCTTATATGATCTAATCCTATTACAGGTCTTCATTAGTATAACCATTGCATGAAACATTTTTAAAAATTGTGCATGAAATATGATATAATTTTTGGATTTTTATTGGATTTTTTTTAGTTACAAAATTTCAAAATTGTGGATGTGAACATGATCATGGAATTTTATGGGTTGCAAATGGCCCAACATATGGTTCAAAATCTAATAAAATAATTGAATTTTTTGTGGATTAATATATTACATGTGATAATGATAAATTAACACCAAACCTTTGTGAGGCTCCATGACATCATCACAAAAAAACTTGTAGAAAGAAAATCAAGCTATTTATTTGTTCAAATTTCCATGCCCCCCTATGGAAGAAACACAAATTCTTGAACCGATACCACTTGGAAATTTATCCCTTTTGAATTAAACCTATTTAAACGAAATCAACAACAATTTTTTTGATGTGCTTAATAAAATGGACCTACACACAACACCAACTATGCCATTCATTACATTCTTAGAATCAATATCGATAGATAAGGACACATACATAAATGCATTAAAAGTGAAATTTTAAAAACCAACAATCTTTTTACAAATATCTTGTAAAAAGATACGAACAAACTCATTTGGTATTCGTGTTGGAAATCTTTGGCAAGCAAATACAAATGTTCAATTCATACTTGACCTTTATGCAACAATTAGTTATTGTACATCTTACTTAATTAAAATTGATAAAACCATCACAGAGTTTAAAAACATAATTATAATTTGTAATGAAAATAAAATTGAAACAAATACTTGCATTAAGAAAATGGGGGACACATTTTTCAATGTTCAACAAATGTCAACACAACTAGCTACATACATAATATTGTTTATTCCACTATACCATGCATCTATAACATTTAAATTTATCAACACATCTCCATTGCAAAAATGTGCATTTGTATTAAAGGATGTCAAATCGTTGAAAGCATTACTTTCCAATTCTACAAATATTATGTGTTCGTCAATCATTGACACATAAAAAGGCATAATTCTTTGTCTACTATATCTTTTATTGAATTTGTTATAGACCATGATATGGTAAATGTCAACAAAAAGAGGCACAAATATAATATAATCCATTGTGTCCATTACAATGAACATCATGGCCTAATGTTTTTTTATAAAGAACAATAAAAACTATTTATTCTTTTTTCATAATGGAGGTACTCTCAAGGGCCACCATTCCACATGGCATAGTGCATACAACTTGCATGAAAAAGAAATTAGTTTAATGCAAAAAAAATTGTATATTGTTTCCGCAATGATAATACACATACAATGAATTAGGCAAACATATAATCACGTTGAAAAATTGGCAACATAAAATGCTACAAACATATGGATGACTAAATTTTCTTATGCAAATGTTCATTATCCACCCCAAGAAATGACTAATTGTATTAGGGTTGAACCATAAAAGATCAACATCAAGTATGTTATTACACCACATATAGGTATGCCCATCATTTTCAACTCAAATAATGTTGATGCATAGGATCAAACCTTGCCTACCCATGAGTTCATTCATTGTTTCAAAAAACGAATATTGAACATCTTATATTTGATGATGTTATGTTTAGGAAAAAACAAAATGCAAATGAACCACTTCATTTGTTCATTGGTAGAAATGAAATTTATAGCTTGCAAAATTATTTCACATTATTGTAACAACAAATTTGCACCACAATATCCACACATTCACAATTTCTGCCCTGATTCAAAATACACCTAACTTTGCATTTTATTAAAACACCATATTCATGGTTATTTCATATAACTAAAATCTACACTTCAAAATATAATGTAGAAAAATCCAGAGGCAAAATTACAATTCATTATAGTACATTTTTGATACTACAAAAAATCCACACAACAATATGGATATGAAAATCACTCTATAACTTTTTACTTCTTTGTTTTGCTGAAAATAAAAAACTCAATTAGATTTACAACAAAATTCCATGTCATGTGGAAATGAAATCAAAACAACAAAATAAAATATGCAGTTTATTAAAAACATAATTTACCGTTTTCCACTACAAAATACCTATAACTATTTTTATTTCTTCAAAATTGTGTGTCTAAGAATGAATTTATTTTCCCCATATCTCCCCCCTTTGGTTAGTCCCAAGTTGCATCATGATAATTCAAAACCAACAAGAACTCAAAATTCAAACCAACAATGTTCTATGAACAGTCCTTGTCCTAAATGCCTTGTTCATCCAAACCATGTAATCATCCTACCCCTTTAACATTCATTATTGGAGGTGTTGGTACAAGTAAAAATTTCACATTAATGCTTTTAATTCAAGGTTTATTATGTTTTTACAATAAACATCTTCAATTAGATTCAATTAAAAAGAAAACATTATTTGTGGCATACATTGAAAAAACATCATTTAATGTTGATGGAACCATGGTTCATTCAAGTATTTCTATTCCTCTTAATTGTAAAGATTTGCCATCTTTAAATTTAAAATGATTAGGATAGTTTAATAAAAAAATATGATCAATTACAATTGATGGTGTTGGATGAAATCTCTTTGATAGGCAAAATAATATTAAAATTCACTAATCTTTGATTAAGATCAATTAAACATGTGCACACAAAATTCTTTGGAAATTTTGATGTCATTATTATAGGTGATTATTATCAAGTTCAATTTGTTTGTGATGTAAGAGTTTTCAAAATCAACATGAATAATATTGATATATAGTTTAGCACCAAATTTTTGGATGGAAAAGATCAAATGTTATGAATTGAGACAAGTCATGCACCAAAGTGATGAACAATTCATCAACATATTAAAATGATTTCAAACTACCACACAATCAGATATTGACATAGATTCAATAAATAGTCTATGTTTTCATACACCACTTGAAGATCCAAAACTTCCATATTTATTTTATACAAATGAGGCAAGGCTTAAACACAATGAATCAACCTTCTTACGAAGTGATGTAGATGTGTACATATTTAATGCAAAAGATAACATCATGATACATGTTTTAAATCATTTCAATTGCAAAATGATTTAAATTTCACAACCAAATTACATAAAAAATTT
>Ga0116228_10000291_pt1 | contig 36687 bp, 31 predicted proteins | sample S1TSphfallax_2_FD_89694 | JGI IMG/M metagenome (GOLD analysis project Ga0116228, IMG submission 89694) | Host-associated microbial communities from peat moss isolated from Minnesota, USA - S1T2_Fc - Sphagnum fallax MG | ecosystem: Host-associated > Plants > Peat moss > Unclassified | place... | reverse complement strand
TCCCTCGGTGAGCGAGACGATCGATTGGGCGCGCGCGCTCGTGCTGCTGCACGTCACGTCGCTCGACGCCGACGCGGTGCGCGACACGCTCAACGTGCTGCTGAAATACGAGAGCGATATCGAGTCGATGAAGAAGCACGTGAACTCGATCCTCGCGGCGGTCAACTGACGTGACGGTTCGCTAAGCGCCGATGCTCGTCGAATTCTTACGGGCGGCGCGGCGCGCGGGAATCGCGGTCTCGGTTGCGGAGAGCATCGAGGCATTTTCTGCCGTCGATCTCATCGGCTACGAAGATCGGCAAACGGTCAAGGACGCGCTGCGCCTCGTGATCGCGAAGTCGGATGAGGAGCGCGAACGATTCGACGAGTGCTTCGAGCGCTTCTTCGGCATCGGAAATTTCGAAAGTGGTGCGGATGGGCTCTTCGATGCGACGCTCGAGACGTCGCCCGTGGAGCTACTCGAGCTACTGGATTCCGAGCTCGCGCGCTTGCTGCTCGATGACGATCGCGCCGAGCTCGTTCGGCGGTTGCACGCAGCCGCCGCGGAGATCGACCTCGCGTCGGTTCGCCTCTTCACACAGACCAATCAGTTCGCGCGACGCATCCTCGAAGCGATGGGGATCGAGGCGCTCGACGCGGCGATCGCGCGCTTGCGGGGCTCGGGCGAGGGCGAAGCGCAACGTCTGGCCGATTTTCTCGAGCTGCGCCGGCGCGCGGTCGCCGAGCTCGCGCGCGATCTCGTGGAGCGGCGACTCGCCGCGAGCGGCGGCGGTGAGGCCGATCGCATGCACGATGAGTTCCTACAGGACGCGCGTCTCGTCAACGTCGACCGGCGCGATCTCTTGCGGATGCGCGTCCTCGTCCGCGCGATCGGGCGCAGGCTCGCCTCGCGCTACGGGCGGACGCGAACCAAGGCGAAGCGCGGACATCTCGACGTCCGCCGTACGATCCGCCGCAGCTACTCGTTCGACGGCGTCCCGTTCCGAACGCACTGGAAGCGGCGCAAGATCGAGAAGCCGCGCATCGTGCTGCTGTGCGACGTGAGCGGCTCGTGCGCGCCGCTCGCGCATTTCCTCTTGCTCTTCGCGTATTCGCTCAGCGAAGCGTTCTCCGATATCCGCTCGTTCGCGTTCGCCACGAGTATGATCGAGGTCAGCGAAATTCTCGAGACGCAAACGATCGACGACGCGATCTCGCAGATCATGCGCACGATCGGTTTTCAGTCGTCCGATTACGGGCGCGCGTTCGCGACGTTCGATCAAGACTTCATGGATTCGATCGATCGTAAGACGACGGTCGTCGTGCTCGGCGACGGGCGGACGAACTATCACGATCCGCGCATCGACGTGATGCGTCGAATCTACGAGCGCTCGCGTCGCGTCGTGTGGCTCAATCCCGAGCATCGCGTTGCGTGGGGCATGGACGATTCGGAAATGTTACGTTATCTGCCGTACACGCACGTCGCGCGCGTGTGCAATCGTTTGCGGCATCTCGAAGCAGTCGTAACCGAACTCGTTAAATCGCGCTAACTCGTACTAAATCTTATAAATTCCTTGGATGCTCCAAGAAAGCGTGTATGCGAAGGCGGATTTGCTTAAACGTCTAAACACGCGCGTATGCCTAGCATCGAAAAAATCCAGAAGGAAATCGCAAACTTCGAAGGATTCGAAGTCGTGATTCGTCCGGAATCCTCCACCGCGCCGGCCCGTTTGCCGAGTTACGCGAAACAATACGAACGCCGCGCGCGTCAAGCTCATACCGTCCGCGATTGGAAGCGTCTTCGCTTTTCGCCGGCGTATCCCGAACTCGACGTCGACATCCTCCTCGGCGATGGCCGTGTCGCGACGGAACGCACGAAGCTCGAGCGCGTCCGCCAAAGCCACAACTAAGGTTTTCCTTACGTCGCGACGTTTGTCGCACGCCCGATAACGGCACCCGCACGGGTGCCGTTTTTAGCGCCTGTCGCGCGGTGGAGAGAGCCGCGCCGCCGTCTCGGGAGATCGTAAACTCGCTGCGAACGCATCGTCGATCGTGGCCGTGTCGCCCATTCCTCGCGCGATCGCGTTCAGCGAGCGCTTGAGTCCACGGACGGCGTTCTTGGCGTTCGCTGCCAGTTGTAACGCGAGCGTGTCGACCGTTTCGTCGAGATCGGCGAGATCGACCAGTCGATAGAGGAACCCGATGCGCAGCAACTCGTTCGCATCGAGCGTTTCCGCCAGAAGGAACACGCGCTTTGCCGCATCGACGCCGAGCCGTTCGACGTAGCGACGCAGGCCGCCGGAGTAGAACTGCAGCCCGAAGCGCGCGGCCGGAACGTTCAGTACGGTGTGCGGCGTACCGACGCGGAAATCGCAGGCGAGCGCGAGATCGCTCCCGCCGCCGTAGACGCCACCTTGCAGCGCGCAGATCGTCGGAACGCGCAGCGTTTCGAGCGTGTCGACGACGTTCGCGAACGCCCGTTCGGCGGCACTCGTGGAGCCTACCCGTATCTCTTCACGGAGCGCGCGTAAGTCGTAGCCCGAGCAAAACGTATCGCCGCTCGAGCGAATCACGGCGACTTCGGCATCGCTGCGTTCGATTTTCTCGAGCGCGATCGAGAGGGCGCGAAGGTCCTCGGGGCCGAGTGCGTTGTGCCGTTCCGGAGCCTCGAGCCGGATGTCGGCGCGCCGGCCGGCGAAGGTGAGCTGCGGCGTCATCGTCGTCGCGTTCACGTTGGAACGCGTCGCTTCCGCCCAAGGGCTGCGCGGCGCGTTCTGACGAAACGCGGCTCTCGTGTCCGAACCCGCATTGCTTCAGCTCGAACACGTGACGGTCGTTCGTGGTGGCCGCACGGTGCTCGACGATTTCTCGCTCGTCGTTCGTCAGCCGGAGTGCGTCGCGATCGTGGGTCCGAACGGTGCAGGGAAATCGACGCTCCTGAAGTTGCTCTCGCGGGAATGCTATCCCGTGCCGTCGCCTGCGACCGTGTGCCGTATCCTCGGTCGGGATCGCTGGAACGTCTTCGAGCTTCGCTCGGGGCTCGGTATCGTATCGAACGACGTCGCCGCGTGGATCGATCCGGATGCGAGCGCGGAAGACGTCGTGCTGAGCGGCTTCTTCGCGAGCGCCACGATCGATACGCTAAACGACGTAACGCCCGCGATGCGGGGCGCCGCCGGGCGTGCGCTCGTGCGTCTCGGCATCGCGCATCTCGCGGCTCGTCCCGTGCGCGAACTTTCGTCGGGTGAATTCCGCCGGGCGACGATCGCGCGCGCACTCGTCCACGGCCCCCGCGCGCTCGTGTTCGACGAGCCGACCACGTCGCTCGATCTTGCCGCGCGACGCGACGTGTGCGCCGCGATGCGCGAGCTGGCCCGTGAGGGCGTGTCGATCGTTCTCGTGACGCACCAACTCGACGAGGTGATTCCGGAGATCGATCGCGTGGTACTCCTCGATAGCGGACGCGTGGTCGCCGACGGTCCGAAATCGAGCGTCCTCACGCCGGAGCGCCTGAGCGCGCTCTTCCGCGTTCCGGTCCAGGTCGAGCTTCGTGACGGAATCTATATCGCGCACTGAGCCCGCAGATCGTAACGCGACGAACGATTAGGCTGCTACGGAGTACGGTATAGGAGTTCGGACGACGTGGCAGAGCGGTTCGATTCGGCCGCGCGTTTCGTTGCAGAAAGAAGTTTACCGTACCGATGTCTCGCACCGTGTTGCCCGGGCGTCCGTTTCCGCAAGGAGCCACCTGGGATGGGACCGGCGTCAATTTTTCACTGTATTCGGAGAACGCCGAGCGCGTCGAGCTGTGTTTGTTCGATTCGGTCGACGCGCAGACGTGCGAGACGATCGACATCCCCGAGCGCACGGCGTTCTCGTGGCACTGTTATCTTCCGGGAGTCGGGCCCGGTCAGTTGTACGGCTACCGCGTGCACGGTCCGTACGAGCCCGAGCGCGGCTTGCGGTTCAATCCGGCGAAGCTTCTCGTGGATCCGTACGCGACGGCGATCGCGGGCGACGTCCTGTGGGATCGGCCGATCTTTCCGTACGTCATGGGCGGCGCCGACGAAGACAAGGCACGCGATGATAACGACGATGCGACGGGCATGCCGAAGGGCGTCGTGACCAATCCGTATTTCGATTGGGAAGGCGACCGGCGCCCCAACACGCCGCTCAGCGAATCCGTGATCTACGAAGTGCACGTGAAAGGCTTCTCGCAGCGTAATCCGAGCGTTCCCGAGAATCTGCGTGGCACCTACGCCGGGCTCGTCGCTCCGGCGAGCATCGCGTATCTCAAGAATCTCGGCGTCACCGCGGTGGAGTTGCTTCCCGTTCACGATTTTCTCGACGACAAGCATCTCATCGATAAGGGCCTGCGTAACTACTGGGGCTACAACACGACGAACTTCTTTTCACCCGCCGCGCGGTATTCGTCGGCCGGCGACGCGGGCGGTCAGGTCGCCGAGTTCAAGGCGATGGTCAAAGCGCTGCATCGTGAGGGCATCGAAGTGATATTGGACGTGGTGTACAACCACACGTCCGAAGGCAATCACATGGGCCCGATGCTGAGCTTCCGCGGCGTGGACAACCCGACGTACTATCGTTTGGTCGTGGACGACCCGCGCTATTACATGGATTACACGGGGACCGGCAACAGCCTCAACGTGCGGCACCCGCAAGTCCTCAAACTCATCATGGATAGCCTGCGGTATTGGGCGACCGAGATGCACGTCGACGGTTTCCGCTTCGATCTCGCGTCGACGCTCGCGCGCGAACTGCACGACGTGGATCGCCTCTCGGCATTCTTCGATATCATCAATCAAGACCCGGTGATCTCGCAGCTCAAACTGATCGCGGAACCGTGGGACGTGGGCGACGGCGGGTATCAAGTCGGCAATTTTCCGGTCGTGTGGGCCGAGTGGAACGGTAAGTACCGCGACACCGTGCGGCGCTTCTGGAAGAGCGACGATGGTCAGCTCTCCGATATCGCATACCGTCTGACGGGTTCGAGCGACCTTTACGCGCACAACGGACGCACGCCGGGCGCGAGCATCAACTTCGTGGTCGCGCACGACGGCTTCACGTTGAACGACCTCGTGAGTTACAACGAGAAACACAACGAAGCGAACGGCGAAGACAATCGCGACGGTGCGGACGACAACAACTCGTGGAATCTCGGTGCGGAGGGGCCGACGGACGATCCGGATATCCGCGCGTTACGCGAGCGTCAACGCCGAAATTTCATCGCGACGATGCTCGTCTCTCAGGGCGTCCCGATGCTGTGTGGCGGCGACGAGATCGCCCGAACGCAGGGCGGCAACAACAACGCCTATTGCCAGGACGACGAGATCAGTTGGTACGACTGGGATCTCGACGACGAGCGGCAGCACCTGTTGGATTTCACGTCGCGTCTGGTGGCGTTCCGCCGCGCGCACCCGAACCTTCATCGCCGAAAATTCTTCCAAGATCGGAGCATCAAGCACGAGAACGCGCAAGACATCCTGTGGCTCAAGGCGGACGGCAGCGAAATGACCGAGGACGAGTGGGGCCAAGGTTGGATGAAGACGATCGGCCTGTACCTCAACGGTCAGACGATCGGCGACGTGGACGCCTCGGGCGCGCCCGTGACGGACGACTCGTTTCTCATCCTGATGAACTGTCACGTCGATCGCGTCGACTTCACGTTGCCGGCGATCGACGGGGTGACGGGCTGGAGCATCGTCGTCGATACGAATGCGGGGACGGTCGAGCCCGACGTGCCGCTCGATTTCGATCACGTGGCGACGCTCGAGCGTCAGTCGCTCTTGATGTTGCGCGCGACGATCGCGGGCTAGGCTCGGGCGGCTGCGAGTTCCGCGAGCAACTCGCGCTCGCGTTCGCGCGTGATGCCGGCGTGCCGTTCGCGATCGTTCGGTAAGGTTTCGATCCACGCGCGCGTCGCGGCGATCGTATCGGCGAGCGGGCGTCGTGTGAGGCCGTCGGCCCGGGCACGGTCGACGCGCGCGTTCATCAGACCGGGGACGCCGAGTTTCGGTGCGAGCCAGAGTGGAAGGTCTATCCAACCCTCGAGTCCGCGGGCTTCGAGCCACGCGCTCTCGGCCCAGACGACGGTCGCGGGTTCGTTCGCATTCGCCGTGGATGCGGCGATCACGTCGCCCATCGTCGTCGTTTCCGGAAAACCGGTCACGTCGTACGTGCCGCTACGCTCGTCTTCGAGAAGGCGGGCCATGAAGTGCGCGAGGTCGCGAACGTCGATGAATTGAACGCGATCGCGCGGTGAGCCCGGCGCGAGGATCGCGCCACCTGCGGCACCGCGTTCGACCCAATACGTGAACCGATCCGTGGGATCGTAGGGCCCCACGATGAGGCCCGGCCGCACGATCAGCGCGCGCTCGTCACCGAAGACCGCGCGCACCACATCTTCGCTGCGTCGCTTATACGGACCGTAGCCGCTCATGTCGCCCTCGCTCGCGTTCGGCGGCATCTCCTCGAACGGGCAGATGCCGTCGCCGATCTCCGGATGGCGGATGTCGTAGACCGAGATCGACGACGTATAGAGGTAGCGCTTCGCACGCGCGAGGTGCGCGGCCGAGGCCGCGACCCAGCTCGGCCAATGCGCGCTCGTGTCGACGATCGCGTCCCAACCATCGCGTGGGAGTGTCGCGAGCTGTCCATCGCGATCGCCGATATAGCGTGTGACTTCGAAACCATCGTCCGCCGTCGTTCGACCGCGCGTGAACGTCGAAACCGAATGGCCGCGCTCGCTCAGCTCGCGAACGAGATGGCGGCCGAGAAACAGCGTGCCGCCGAGAATCAGGACATTCAAACGCGGCTGCAGCGAATCGAATACGTCCGATCGCGGGCGCGCACGCGGCGCGTATGGCGGACCGTCCGCGCGCCACTGCGGCACTGCTGCGACTCGGTGCGTTCCGGATGGCCGTTCGCGCGCCGGCCGACGGCCGGTAGCAGCCCCGCACGGCGTCCGTAACGTGCGATCGTCTCGCGGCGATGGCCGGTTTCGCTCTGGATTTGCCGCAGCGAGCGCCCTTCGCGCAACCGCTCGAGGATTCGCTCGCGCTGCCAAGGCGTCAATTCGTTCATAGAAGCGCATTCGCGCGGCGCGACCGGGCGCTCCTCGCGGGGTGTGGCCGCTTTTCGGGGAATGGAGCGCTCATGAAAGTTGGATTTCTCGGACTCGGTGCGATGGGTAAGGCGATGGCCGCGAACGTACTGCAGGCCGGTAACGAATTGCACGTCTGGAATCGCACCGCGTCGCAAGCGAACGCGCTCGTCGAGGCCGGCGCAGCGCTCGCGAACGAGCCGAAGGCCGTCGCGGGATGCGACGCGATCCTCGCGATGTTTGCCGATGACGATGCGTTCCGTGCGAGCGTCTTTACATCGGGCCTGCTCGATGCGCTCGATGCGCGAACCACGTTCGTAAATATGGCCACCGTTTCGGTCGCGCTCGCCCGCGAGTCGACGGAACGCTTTGCCGCACGTGGCGTCCCCTACGTCTCCGCGCCCGTGCTCGGGCGGCCCGATGCCGCCGCTGCCGCGAAGCTCAACATTCTCGCGGCCGGCAAGCCGGATGCGATCGCACGCGTGCAGCCGCTCTTCGATGCGATGGGACAGAAAACGTGGCCGTTCGGCGACGACCCGCCGCTCGCGAACGCGGCGAAGATCGCGTGTAACTTCATGATCGTCAGTTCGCTCGAGATGATGTCGGAAGCGTTCGCACTGGCGCGTGGTAACGGCGTCGATCCGCGCGCGCTCTACGACATCTTTTCGAACACGCTCTTCGCGGCGCCGATCTTCAAGAACTATGGCGCGCAAATTCTCGAAGAACGATTCGACCCGCCGGGCTTCAAGTTGAAGCTCGGGCTGAAGGACGTTCGCCTGGCGCTGCAAGCGGGCGAAGGTGCGAACACGCCGCTTCCATTTGCGAGCGTGTTGCGCGACGTGATGCTCGAAGCGATCGCGGCGGGCGACGGCGAAAAAGACTGGGCTGCGCTCGCAAACGTTGCTCGCCGGCGCTCGGGAACGATGGAGCCCACCCCCGCGTAGCGCGACGCGGCCTTACGGCGCCGCGAACGTCCCCCGTTCGGCCGCTTCGATCAGCGTCGTCGACGGACGCCAGAACGCCGGATCCGTTTCGGCGAAGCGTCGAATCGATGCGAGCACGTCCGCGAGTCCGACGCTCTCGGCGTAGGCCATCGGGCCGCCGCGCGCTTTCGGAAAACCGTAGCCGTTCGTCCAGATCGTATCGATGTCGGCGGCAGAATCGGCGACGCCTTCGCCGAGAATGCGTGCGCCTTCGTCGACGAGCGCGTACACGCAGCGCCGCACGATCTCGTCGTCGCTCGGATTGCTCGGCGCGATGCCCGCACGTTCGCGCTCGGCCGCGAGGATCGCATCGACCTCTGGATCGGGATAGCGCTTGCGGTCGCCCGGCTCGTAGCGGTAGAAACCGCGCCCGTTCTTTTGCCCCAGCCGGTCGGCTGCGACCATCGCATCGGGAATGTCGGTCACCGCGAACGGTGGTGCCGCGCCGCGCTTGATGCGTTCGTGTTTCGAACGCCACCCGATATCGATGCCGGCGAGATCGGATACGGCGAACGGACCCATCGCGAATCCGAAGGCCTCGAGTGCCGCATCGACGCGTGCCGGCGACGCGCCCGCGAGCACGACGAATTCCGCCTCGCGTTTGTACCCGAGCAACATGCGGTTGCCGACGAAGCCGTCGCAATTGCCGACGACGACGGGAACCTTGCCGAGTCGCTTCCCGAGCGCGACGGTCGCCGCGATCGTGTCGGGCGATGAATCCTCGCCGCGCACGATTTCGAGGAGCTTCATCACGTGCGCGGGGCTGAAGAAGTGCATGCCGATCGCGCGCTCCGGGTGCGGTGCCGATCGTGCGATCGTATCGACGTCGAGGGTCGAGGTGTTCGTCGCGAGCAGCGCGTCCGGGCGGCAGATCGCCCCGAGCCGTCCGAACACGTCGCGCTTGACGGCCATGTCTTCGAAGACCGCTTCGACCGCCACGTCGACGCTCGCGAGGTCCTCGAAGGCGGCCGTACGGACGATCGCGCGCGTCTTCTCGTCGGCTTCGGCCTGCGTGAGTTTCCCGCGCTGCACCTGGGATGCGTAGTTGGCCGCGATCTGCGCGCCCGCGCGCTCGAGAGCTTCCGGTGAGGCGTCGATCAGGCGCACGGAAATTCCGGCGCTTGCGAAGCTCATCGCGATTCCGGCGCCCATCGTTCCCGCGCCCACGACGCCTGCAGTTTCGATCTCACGTAGCGGCATCGAGCGTTGTTTAGCGCGTCTCCGCGCTCGCCCTACCGTTTGGTAGGGAAAGGCCTCCGCCGCGTGGCAGCACTCCAAATGAAGCTGCAATCGTACGTCCGGGACCGCTGGTTCGAAGCGTCGGAGGGCTTCGTCGATCTCACGAGCGCGATCGATGGTCGAACGATCGCGCAAGCCTCGAGTCGCGGCCTCGATTTCGCCGCCGCCGTCGACTACGCGCGCACGGTCGGTGGCCCGGCATTGCGGAAGATGACGTTTCACGAACGCGCGGCGATGCTCAAGGCGCTCGGTACGTATCTGAACGATCGTAAGGCACCGCTCTACGAACTCTCGAACGAGACCGGGGCCACGAAGCGCGATAATTTCGTCGACGTCGACGGCGGCATCGGGACGCTCTTCTCGTACGCATCGAAGGGGCGGCGCGAGCTGCCGAATTCGAACGCGATCGTCGAGGGCGAGATCGAGATGTTCGGCAAGGGCGGAACGTTCGGCGGGCGCCACGTGCTGACGCCGCTGCAAGGCGTTGCCGTGCACATCAACGCGTATAATTTTCCCGTGTGGGGCATGCTCGAGAAGCTCGCCCCGACGCTGCTCGCCGGCGTGCCCGCGATCGTGAAGCCCGCGACCGTTACCTCGTACCTCACGCACGCCGCATTCGTCGCGATGATCGAATCGGGACTGTTGCCCGAGGGTGCCGTGCAGTTGATCGTCGGCAGCGTCGGCGATCTCCTCGATCATCTGGGCGGCCAAGACGTGCTCTCGTTTACCGGTTCGCTCGAGACGTCGCTGACGCTGCGCAATCACCCGGTCGTCGCACGGAAGGCCGTGCGCTTCATCGCCGAGCGCGATTCGCTCAATTCGGCGGTGCTCGGCTCCGATGCGGTTCCGGGCACGCCCGAGTTCGATCTCTTCGTCGACGAAGTCGTGCGTGAGATGTCGGTCAAGGCCGGCCAGAAGTGCACGGCGATCCGGCGTGCGATCGTTCCGCGCGCGCACTATTTTGCGGCCGCCGAAGCGATCTCGAAGAAACTTGCGGGGCTCACGATCGGCGATCCGCGGCTCCCGAGCGTGAAGATGGGTGCGCTTGCGGGCCTCGGGCAGCGTGCCGACGTTCGTGCGAACGTTGCGAAGCTGCGCGAGGAAGCCGCGCTTCTTTTCGGCGATCCCGACCACGTCACGCTCGAAGGCGCCGACGATGCGACGGGTGCGTTCATGTCGCCCGTGCTGCTCGGGTGCGAGCGTCCGCTCGAGGCGGTCGCGGTGCACGAAATCGAGGCGTTCGGCCCCGTGTCGACGCTGATGGCGTACGATTCCACGGGCGACGCGATCGAGATCGTCAAGCGCGGCGAGGGCAGCCTCGTCGCGTCGGTCTACACGTACGATCCCGAAATCGCGCGCGACTTGATCTTCGGCATCGCGTCCTATCACGGGCGCGTGATCGCGATCGATCGCGACGATGCGAAGGAATCGACGGGCCACGGCTCGCCGATGCCGCCGCTCGTGCACGGCGGTCCCGGCCGCGCGGGCGCGAGCGAAGAACTCGGCGGCATGCGCGGCGTGTTCCACTACATGCAACGCACGGCGCTGCAAGGCTCGCCCGCACGGCTCGCATCGCTCACGGGCACGTGGACGCCCGGAGCCGGCGAGCTCGCGAAGCCGAAGCATCCGTTTCGCTACGCGTTCGGCGAGCTCGAGATCGGCGACACGCTGCACACCGCGGCGCGCACGATCACGCTCGAGGACATCGAGCATTTCGCGCATTTCACCGGCGACACGTTCTACGCGCATATGGATGAAGAAGCGGCAAAGGCGAACCCGTTCTTCCCGGGACGCGTCGCGCATGGGTATCTGCTGCTCGCGTTCGCCGCGGGACTCTTCGTGGATCCCGCGCCCGGCCCGGTGCTCGCGAATTACGGTCTCGACGATCTGCGCTTCACGAAACCCGTCTCGCCCGGCGATGCGATCGCCGTGCGACTCACCGTGAAGAACAAGTCGCTGCGCGACGCATCGTACGGCGAAGTGCGTTGGAGCGTTCAACTCACGAACCAGAATGGCGAGACGGTCGCGACGTACGATCTGCTTACGATGAACGCCACGAGCGATACGAGCGGCGCGTCGAAAGCGGTGGAACCGGCGTTGGTGGCACCGTGACCGCGACGCTCGATCGCCTCGAGACGGCGAGCCGCGACGAACTCTCGGCCGTCCAACTCGAGCGCATGAAGTGGTCGCTGCGGCATGCCTACGACAACGTGCCGCACTACAAACGCAGCTTCGATGAAGCCGGCGTGCATCCGGACGATCTGCGCGAACTCGCGGACCTGAGTCGCTTTCCGTTCGTTACGAAGGCGACGTATCGCGACAACTATCCCTTCGGACTCTGCGCGGTTCCGCGCGAGCAGGTCGCACGCATTCACGCCTCGAGCGGCACCACCGGCAAACCGACCGTCGTGCTCTACACGAAGCGAGATATCGACACGTGGGCCGACGTCGTGGCGCGCTCGATTCGCGCCGCGGGTGGCCGTCCGGGCGACCTGGTGCACGTGTCGTACGGATACGGTCTCTTTACGGGCGGTCTCGGCGCGCACTACGGAGCCGAACGACTCGGCTGCACGGTGATTCCGATGTCCGGTGGCCAGACGGAGAAACAAGTCCAGTTGATCGGGGACTTCGCGCCGCGCGTGATCATGGTGACGCCGAGCTACATGCTCGCGCTTCTCGACGAGATGGAGCGCCAGGGCATCGATCCGCGCAACTCGAGCCTCGAGATCGGCATCTTCGGCGCGGAACCGTGGACCGAAGAGATGCGCGTTCGTCTCGAAGAGCGTGCCGGAATCGACGCCGTCGATATCTACGGACTCTCCGAAGTGATCGGGCCCGGCGTCGCGCAAGAGTGCGTGGAGACGAAGGACGGCTTGCATATCTGGGAAGATCATTTCTATCCGGAGATCGTCGACCCCGAGACCGGAGCGGTTCTTCCGGACGGCGAGCGCGGCGAACTCGTGCTCACGTCGCTCACGAAAGAAGCGATGCCGGTCGTACGCTATCGCACGCGCGACCTCACGCGGTTGCTGCCGGGAACGGCGCGTCCGATGCGTCGCATCGAAAAAATCACGGGCCGCTCGGACGATATGCTGATCGTGCGCGGGGTCAACGTGTTTCCGACGCAGATCGAAGAGCTGATCTTACGCGATCCGCGCCTCGCGCCGCAGTATCAGATCAAGCTCACGCGCGACGGCGCGCTCGACTCGATGACGGTCGTGGTGGAGCCGGGAATCGGCAGCGACGGGCCGGGCGACGCGCCCGTGCTGCTTCGCGACCGGATCAAGACCTTCGTGGGCGTAAGTACCGTGATCGAAGTGGTCCCATCCGGGACGATTCCCCAATCTCAAGGCAAGGCGAAGCACGTCTTCGATTCGAGAACGCCGGCGTAGCGATAGGGAAATGTTCCGCGGGACGGCCTGACGAAGGCAAAATCGTACCATTCGTCAGCGAGGCCCTCATGTCGATCCTGCAGCGTCCCGAAGTTACCGAACTCCAAGACCGTTTGCGCGCGTTCATGATCGACGTCGTCGACCCGGGCGAACGCACGTATTGGGAGCAGCACGAAGCGGCACCGAGCCGCTGGAGCGTGCCGCCGGTACTCGACGAACTCAAGGCGCAAGCGCGTGCCGCCGGGCTTTGGAATCTGTTCTTACCGGAGAGCGAATACGGTGCCGGCCTGAGCAATCGCGATTACGCGCCGCTCTGCGAGATCATGGGCCGCTCGGCGATCGCACCCGAAGTTTTCAATTGCTCGGCTCCCGACACGGGAAACATGGAAGTGCTCACGCGTTACGGTACGCCGGAGCATCGCAAACAGTGGCTCGAGCCGCTGCTCGCCGGCGAGATCCGTTCGGCGTTCGCGATGACCGAACCCGACGTCGCGTCCTCCGATGCGACGAACATCAGCGCGAGCATCGTGCGCGACGGCGACGAGTACGTGATCAACGGCCGTAAATGGTGGACGTCGGGTGCGATGGATCCACGTTGCAAGATCTTGATCTTCATGGGCAAGACGAATCCGGAAGGACCGCAGCATCTCCAGCAGTCGATGATCCTCGTGCCGATCGATACCCCCGGCGTCACGGTCGTGCGTCCGCTCACGGTCTTCGGGTACGACGACGCGCCGCACGGCCACGCGGAGATGCGCTTCGAGAACGTGCGCGTTCCCGTATCGAACCTGCTGCTCGGCGAAGGCCGCGGCTTCGAGATCGCGCAAGGTCGCCTCGGCCCCGGCCGCATCCACCATTGCATGCGCTCGATCGGCGCGGCGGAACGCGCGCTCGAAGCGATGTGCGCGCGCGTCCAGCAACGCACCGCGTTCGGAAAGAAAGTCTCGGAACAAGGCGTGGTTCGCGAGTGGATCGCGGATTCGCGCATGGAGATCGATCAGGCGCGCCTGCTCACGTTACATGCGGCCGAGATGATGGACCGCCTCGGAAATAAGGCGGCGCGCGCCGAGATCGCCATGATCAAGGTCGTGGCTCCGAACGTCGCGCTGAAAGTTATCGACCGTGCGATCCAGTCGTTCGGCGGCGCCGGCGTCTCGCAGGATCCGGGACTCGCGAAGCTGTGGGCCGGCCAGCGCACGCTGCGCCTCGCAGACGGTCCGGACGAAGTGCATCGCGCCACGGTAGCGAAACTCGAACTCGCGAAGGGCGCGGCGAAAGCGAATGGTGCCCACGCGACGGGGAGTTTGAATTGAAGCTGAGATCGATCGTTACCGGTGCCGCCGCCCTCGTGCTCGCGACGAGCGTCGCCGGCCTTGCCGCCGATTCCATTCCGGCGGGCACGCCGCTCACGGGGCGGCTCTCCACGCCGCTCGACACGGGCAAGGCGAACGTCGGCGATCAGTTTTCGATCGCGCTGACGCGTCCGTTTCCGAACGACGATGTGGAATACAGCGGAGCGTTCGTGCGCGGACACGTCTCGCGCGTGATTCGCGGCGGCCAGGGCCGCAAGCCCGAGATCGATCTGGCCTTCGATAGCATCACGCTCGCGAACGGCGATTCCGCGCCGTTGACCGGCCACGTGCTCGACGTGACGCCGAAGAAGAAGAGCGCGATCCCGGCACAAGCCGCCGGCGCCGGTGTCGGCATGATCGTCGGCAACGTGATAGGCAAGTCGATCTTCCACACGGACATCGGCGGACTCGCCGGTGCCGCGGGCGGATTCACGTACGCGAACAACCGCAAACCCGATTTCGTGGTGCCGGCGGATTCGCTCGTCGAATTGCAAACCGATGCCGAGGTTCCGAGACCCCAAGCGCGTCGCTGAACGATCGTAAATAAGTCTTTTCTCGCGCTTGCCGATACGCATAAAAACGGCGGAGCGTGGGAAAGAAACTTTCATGGGGCGAGCAGCGAGAGTCGAAGATCGTTTGGCGTGCGATGGGTGTGGTCACTCCGCCGCCTTGCATAGTAACGAAGCGTGCGAAGCGATCCGCTGCGCGTGTCGTATCACGAAAAAAGCGCTCGCCAAGCGACCCGTCGTCGCGCACCCTCCCGAACCGGTAAGCGAGCCCGCGGCCAAACGCAAGCGCAAGCGCGCCCACGTCGACCGCACCGACGTCCGTCCGGGCGACACGCAAGCCGCCTAGCTCAACCCACCCAGCGCGTCGCCGTCGTCGCGTAGAGCGCGATGTTGCGGAAGCGGCCGTGGAGCAGATAGGCTTCGGCGAGGATCCCTTCGAGTTCGAGGCCGAGCCGCACGGGGACGGCGCGCGACCGTTCGTTTTCGACGACGCACCGGATCTCCACGCGGTGCAGGTCGAGGTGCGCGAGCGCATACGTGATGAGGCCGCGAGCGGCGCGCGTGACGATCCCGGCGCCCCGCGAATCCGGCGAGAGCCAGTAGCCGATTTCGGCGGAACGGCTCGCCCAGTCGAGGCCGTGGAGCCCCATCGAGCCGACGAGTTCTCCGTGCGAGCGGATCGCGTAGTCGAAGGCGGCGTGCGTCTCGTACTGGGCCTGTGCGAATTGCGCGTACCGCCGCACCTCGGCGAGCGTCTTCGTCGCGTCGATCCAGGTGAGCCATTCGCGCAGCGAATCGCGGTGCCGCTCCATGAGCGCGTGCATTTCGCGCGCGTCGTCGGGATGGCGTGGGACGAGCGTGATTTCCGCATCGACACGGATCGGCTCGAGACTCCTCATGCCCGGCTCTTCGTGGCGGCCTCCGGGATGCTTTGCGGGGCGCCTGGGTGAAGGCCGTATGCGGAGGGTTGGCATATGCTCGCGACACGTCAGGCCGAGATTCCCCGAACGATCTTCACGGACGAACACGATCTCTTGCGCGAGACGGCACGGCGTTTCTGCGAACGCGAGGTCGCCCCGTACCACGACGAGTGGGAACGCGCGGGCCAAGTGTCGCGCGAGGTCTGGCGCAAAGCCGGCGACACGGGGTTGCTCTGCATGTCGTTGCCCGAAGAATACGGCGGCGCGGGCGCGGATTTCCGTTCGTCGGCCGTCCTGATCGAGGAGCTGGCGAAGATCAACGCGACCGGCCCCGGATTCTCCCTGCAGTCGGACATCGTCGCTCCGTACATCCTGCACTACGGAAGCGAGGAACAGAAGCGCACGTGGCTCCCACGGCTCGCGTCCGGCGAGACGATCACCGCGATCGCCATGACGGAGCCCGGCACGGGAAGCGACTTGCAATCGATCACGACGCGCGCGGAGCGCCGTGGCGACGGGTATGCGATCACGGGCGCGAAGACGTTCGTGACGAACGGCGTGCTCGCCGACCTGATCGTGGTCGTTGCGAAGACCGATCCCTCGGCCGGCGCGCGCGGCACCTCGCTGTTTCTCGTGGAGCGCAACTCGCCCGGGTTCACGAGCGCGCCCGCGCTCAAGAAGCTCGGCTTGCACGCGCAAGACACGGCCGAATTCACGATGGACAACGTCTACGTGCCGGCGAGTTCGATGCTCGGTGAGCCGGGCATGGGCTTCAAGATGCTGATGAGCGAGCTGCCGCAAGAGCGGATGATTATCGCAGTGTCCGCCGTTGCGTCGGCCGAATGGGGTCTGAGCGAGACGATCGCCTATACCCGCGATCGCGAGGCGTTCGGCAAGCGTATCCTCGATTTCCAGAACACACGATTCACGCTCGCGACGCTCAAAGCGCAGATCGCGATGGCGCGGACGTTCGTGGATCGTTGCATCGAGTTGCTGTGTGAGGGCCGGCTCGACGCCGCGACCGCCGCGATGGCGAAGCTCGAGTGCTCGGAACTGCAGTTTCGCACGCTCGATGCGTGTCTGCAGTTACACGGCGGGTACGGATACATGCGCGAATACCCGATCGCGAAAGCGTGGGCCGACGCCCGCGTGCAACGTATCTACGGCGGCTCGAACGAGATCATGAAAGAGATCGTCGGACGGACGCTCGAGTGACCCTCTCACCGATCGCGCGCTGGCATCAGGCCGTCGCCGACAACGATTTCGCGCTCGTCGAGGACATGCTCGCGGACGAGGCGGTGTTCGAATCGCCTGCGGTGTTCAAGCCGCAGAACGGGAAGCCGCTGGTCGCGAAATATCTGCGCGCGGCGACGTCCGTTCTCAACAATCCGGCGTTCCGCTATACGGACGAGTGGTCGGGCGAGCGGTCTGCGGTCCTCGAGTTCGAGGTAACGATCGACGACATGTTCGTCAACGGCGTCGACATCATACGATGGGATGAAAGCGGCCGCATCGTGCACTTCAAGGTGATGGTGCGTCCCCTGAAAGGTCTGCAGAAGCTCGTTTCGCTGATGGCCGAGCGCTTGCAAGTCGCGGCTTCGTAGAGCGAACGACGATGGCACGTATCGCAGCGACCGACGGACCGTCTCTCCGGGCTTCGTCGATCCGTCCCTGGCCGTTGCTCGCGAGCATCGCGGCGACGGTCGTCGTCGCCGGACTCTTCTTCGGAATCCTCGCGGCTCTGCACCTCAACGCGCCGGTACCGGAACATTGGCCGAGTTTCGCGCCTCCCGGGCCGGTGATCGGCGTCATCTGGATCGTGCTCTTCGCGGCGATGGGAGCGGCACGTTATCTTGCCGCGAGATCCGGCCACGCGTCGGCGCGCACGGACGCATGGGCCGTGGTCGGTCTGTTGGTTCTGTGTCTCGCGTACCCGCTCTACACGCACCTGATCCCCGGGCACGCGACCGAACTCGTCGGCAATGCGATCTCATTCGTGTACGCGTTGTGGCTCGCGGCACGCCTGCGAGGTCCGTCGCCGCTCGCCGCGGCGTTCGTCGGCGTCGTCGCGGCTTGGATTGCGTTTGCGACGGTGCTCGTCTTCGCATTGATCCAACTCAACGGATGGTCGACGTAGCGCTCGCGCCATATATGACGTCGGCCGTCATGTATCTAGTGCTATGCTCTTGTCAGCAGACGCATGAAAGGGGACTGATTTGGAAGCGGTATCGACACTTCGCGGCTTCGATTTCGTGATGTATCTCGTTGACGATATGAAGCGTGCTCGCACGTTTTACGAAGAACTCTTTGCGTTAACCGCGGGGCAGATCGATTCGGAGTACTTCGTCGAATACGAACTCCCCGATGGCGGGACGTTCGCGCTCGCGAAAGATCCGAGCGTGGCGCGCGAGCCGTCGGGCGGAGTGATGTTCGGCGTCACCGATGCCGAAGCGGCGATCGCGCGCGTCGAGCACCTCGGTGGTAAACTGCTGCGTCGCTACGGCGGGGTGAGTTGCACGTCCGGCTGGTGTACCGATACCGAGGGCAACCCATTCGGGGTCCATCAGAGAACGTCGGGCTGACGATACGGCGGCTGGAGCGCCTGAGCGCGTTGGAGCGCCGCGCGTGCGGCATCGTGTTTCTCGTGAGATGCCCAATCGAGCGGCGTGCCGTTCCATAGCGTGTCGCGCGTATCGAGCCGAGCTCCACGCGCGACGAGGAACGCGATCATCTCGTCGCTGTCAAAAGCAGCTGCCTGGTGCAGCGCCGTGCTGTGAGAATGAACCGGCAACATGGCGTTGACGTCTGCGCCCATGTCGAGTGCGACCTGCGCTGCGTCGAGATGGCGGTTGATGATCGCGAGGCCGAACGCATCCTGAACGTCTGCGCGATCGGCGCCTTGCAGAAGCGCCGATAGCGACGCGACGTCGCCGAGCGCGGCGGCGATGAGCGGAGACGCGTGTTGCCCGCGCTCGAGAAGCGCGTGCAGCGCTTCGGACTGCCAGTGTCCCGCGGTGACCAGAATCGCCTCGCGGTTCGCGACGGCGCCTGCGTCGAGCAAGGCGTTCATAAGCGAACGGGCGGCACCGACCTCGCCCACTTCGCCGCCCGACATGAGCAGTGCTAACGCGTAGTCTAGATCGCTTTGCTCGACACCACGTTCTATCATTGATCGCGCGACGTCGGCGATGTTTGAGGGCAACCGCTCGATCGAGGTGGGGTTGTTCGCGACGTACCAAAAGAGTTTGGGATCTCGGAAGTAATCGTGGCGCTTCGCCTGACGGTACGCTTCGGGCTCCACGTTGCGACGCTGCAATAGATCCGCGTTCTCGTCGAGGAGGCGTTTTAGTGAAGCGACGTCCCCGATGTGGATCGCCGCAACGGCATCGCGGAAAGCGGGGTCGACGATTGTCGTGCGGTCGAGCAACGCCACGATCGCGTCGCGATCGAGCCCGTTGCCGAGTCGCGCGCATTCGAGCGCGCTGCGGCCTTTGGGGTCGAGCTGCCATGGTAATGCGCCGCCGGCGATAAGTGTCTCGACGAGCTCGAGCGGGCCGCTTCGAGCCGCTGCGTGCAACGGCAAACTCCGGCCGTCCCCGAGTCGTGGGTTTTCGCCATCGCTGAGAAGCGTCCGAACGCGGTCGATGTCTCCCGCGCGGACGGCTGCGAGAAGTCGCGGCATCGATTCGGCGTCGCCGGTTTTGCGTGCCGCCTCGCGCATGAGTTCGGCCCAATTTCGAAAGCCGTACGACGCTGCGAGCGTTCGTTGCGCTGATGCGAGTGGCAGCGTCTCTGCGCGCGCCAAACGCTTGGCTTCCTTGCGCAAGTATTCGGCGGATGGGCGTGCCGGAAGATCGGGCATGGTCGTCCTTTCCTCAAAAGCACCCGACGTCCGCAAACGGGCAGGAAAGGCCGAATCAGTTCTCGTGACCGACTTGGTGGGCTAAGCCCTCTCCGCGGACGGGAAGCCGCCAAGAACGGCTCGGCTCATTATTATACGTCCACACCTTCGCGGTCAAGCATCGCGCGGTAGACGCTCTCGACGTCGGCAAGCGTGTTGGCGTCACTCGCGCGTTTGTCGAGGCGGATGCGGGCGATGCGGGGGAAGCGTAGCGAGAATCCGCTCTGGTGGAGCGTGCTCTTCTGGATCACGTCGAACGCGATTTCGATCACGATCTCCGGTGCGACCGTCAGCATGCGGCCCTGCGATCCGGTTTGGTGTTCGAGGAACCACGTCGTCATCTCGGTGATCTCCGCATCCGTGAGTCCCGAGTAGGCCTTGCCGATCGTGAGCAGCTCGCCGTTGCTTTCCGAGCGGCGCACGGCGAACGTGTAGTCGGAGAGCATCTTCTTGCGTTTGCCGTGGCCCCATTCGACGCCGACAACCACGACGTCGAGTGTCGAGAGCTCGCGTTTGAGTTTGAGCCACCACTTGCCGCGACGCCCCGGCACGTACGGCGCGTCCGTGCGCTTGAGCATGAGACCTTCGTTACCGCGCACGCGTGCTGCGTCAAAGAGTTCCGCGATGCTCTCGGGCGACGCATTCGGCTCGAGTGTGTGCCACGGCGCGAGGGCGAGCGATTCGGAGCGCGCGATGAGTGCCGCGACTTCGGTGCGTCGCTCGACGAGCGGCTCGTCGAGCAGAAAGCGATCGCCCGCTGCGAGCACGTCGAACGCGATGAATTGCACCGGAATTTCGGCGCGTAGTTCTTCGCTCGGATCCGCGCGTTGTAAGCGTGGTTGGAGATAGCGGAACGGAAGAACGGCGTCGCCGCGACGCGCGACGATCTCACCATCGAAGATCGCGTCGTGCGGACATGCGGCGAGCGCCTCGATTATTTCGGGAAACGAGCGCGAGATATCGTTGAGCGTTCGCGAGAAGAGGCGCGCCGAACCACCGCGCACGTGCGCTTGCGCGCGGATGCCGTCGTACTTGTCCTCCACGAGCCACGTGCCGGCCGCGAGTTCGCGATACGACGAGCCGAACGTCATCGGCGTCGCGAGCATGAACCCGATCGGCGCGCCGTACCGAATCGCGATGTCCTCGAGGTCGCCGGAGCACGCCGCGAGCGCGACCGCGCCGACGTCGCCCGCGGCCATGGCGGCGCGTCGTACCGCGGTCGCGTCGCGCTCGAAGGCCTTCGCGATCGCATCGAGCACGAGCCCTTCGCGCAGCCCGATGCGCAGATCGCCCGTGAGAATCTTCGTGACGTACGCGACCTCGCGCGGATCGTGGCACGCACGGAACGCCCGTTCGCAGACGCCTTCGCGCCGTTTGCCGACGGACTTCCCGGATGCGGAGGCCAGGTCGTCGAGCATGTGCGCGAACGTCGCTGGCGTTAGTGTCTCCCGAAAGAGATCGAGGGCCGCAGGCTCGCGCGCGACGCGTGCGAGCGCTTCTCCGAGATCGCCCGTCTCGCGATATGCGAGCGACACGAGCGTCCCATCGACACCCCACGTGTTCTTCGCGGCCGCGAGCAGCGTACGGCCGCCGATCGCGAGCTTTCGATCGTCGCTTGCGGCGAGCGGGTTGCCGCTCGCAAAACGCGCGGCGGCGCGAAGATCGTCGCCATCGAGGGTCGCGAAATACCGTGCCAGCCGTTCGATCTTCGCGTTCTTTGCGGGCAGTGCCGCGATATCGTCGCATGCGTTTGCAAACGCGAGAATCTTGAGCTCCTAACTTTGGCGTTTCCAAGCGATGTCGTGCCCTTCGCGACGCGTCACGAAACCGACGATCGTTCCACTCGGATCCCGTTGAAAGATGCGGCGGAGCCGAGGCTGACCGGGCACGAAAAAGACGTCTCGCACTTCGGCTTTCCAGGTAACGGGCGCACCGCCGTCGACCGACGCCGTGAGATCGCCGCCGCTGCGCGCGATCGCGATGTCGTACCCGGGGCCGGCCGCGTACGTGCCGACGTATTCGGCGAGTTCGTCGCTCGGAAGCGCGATCGCGGGCGGATCGTTCTGAAGCGCGATCGTTTGACTCGAAATCATCTTCCAACCATCGCGCCGCTCGATCCAAACCTCGGTCGAACGAAACGTCGAGACGAGAACTTGTCCGTGGAAACGAAGCGTCGATTCGTCGACGAACGACGTCACGGCCGTCGTGCCGTAGAGTTGCACGTGCAGGTCGCGCTGCACGAGTTCGTTCGTGACGCCCGGCGTTGGAGGCGGTGGCCCGCCAGCGGTCAGGTCTTTTTTCGTCCCGATTTCGCCGTTTTCGTTCACGAAGGTGACGTTGTCGTCGAGCAGGCGCGCGAGCGTCTTGACGTCGCCTTTTGCCGATGCGTCGGAGAATTCTTGAGATTGCTTCCGTATCAGTTGGATGACGCTGGTCGCCGATGGTTGTGGCGCGGCAGCCGTGAGGGCGAGTGTCGCGACCGCCGCCGAGGTCCCGAGCGTGACGACGTTTCGCAAGCGTACGTTCATAGCCGTTCCATCCTCCAACGCTTAGAAGAGCGCGAGCTGTTGATTCGGTTCGAGATACGTCGCGTCGATGCCGAGGTTCCTCAAGCGATGCGTGAAATCGCGCCAGCCGTGATTGAGGAGTACCTTCCGTGGTTGCGCGAGCTCGATATAGCGCAAGAGCGATGGAAAATCGGCGTGATCCGAGAGCGGAAATCCCGCATCGGTGCCGCGAGCGAAGTTCGTACCCTTCCCGACAACCCAACCCGTAAGCGATGCGGTGCGCACCGTCTTGCCGCGAACGGCCGCGGGTAACGCCTTCCCGGACGGAGGCCACACGAGCGCACGCGTTCCGTCGAACGCGTGCGCGTCGTAGCGCTCGTACGGCGGCATCGCCACGCCGGCATCTTCGTACACGCCCGCCATCGAGGCGATCGCGCCGTGCACGGCGAGCGGAATCCCGCCGCGACCGAGGATCGCCATCGCTTCTTGCGCTTTCCCGAGCGAGTACGCGAAGAAGATCGGCACGGCGCCGTCTTCGAGCGCTTTGCGCGCCCACGCGACCATTGCGGCTGCGACTTCTGCGCGCGGCGGAAAGACGTACTGTGGCCGCCCGTACGTGCACTCCATGAGTAGCGTATCGCAGCGCTTCACTTCCGGCGCTTCCGCCGTGTACGACGGCTCGAGTTTGAAATCGCCCGTGTAGACGAAGCGGCCGCTTTCGCCTTCGATCAGCAACTGCGCGCTGCCGAGAACGTGCCCGGCGGAGAACAACGTGAGATCGTGATCGCCGATCCGCCACGGTGCGTTGAAATCGTGCGTCTCGTACGCGATCTCGGCCCGTTCGGGTTCCCCGAGCAACGAGGGCGGTTTCGCCTTGCGGCGCCCGAGCCGAAGTTTGCAGACGCGCGCGTTATTCGTCGACGTGACCACGACGTCGTGGGCACGTGCGTGGTCGGCGTGTCCGTGCGAGATATAGCAACGCCCGCGGGGCCGCATCGAATCGATCCAAAGATCGAGCTCGGCGACGTAGAGCGTCTTCTCGTGAAGTGAAAACATGGGGAGGGAACGTACGTTCGGTGGGGCGCGATGCAGCCCTTGCATCGCGGTCGCGGTTGAACGCTTCGCAACGTTATTACGAGTTGGAGAACCTATGGCTCGCATCTATGAAAACATCGCCGACACGTTCGGCAACACGCCCCTCGTCAAGATCCCGCGACTGAACAAGGGCTTGCCGGGCACGGTGCTCGTGAAGATGGAGTCCGCGAACCCGGGCGGCAGCGTCAAGGATCGCATCGGCCTCGCGATGATCGAGGCCGCCGAACGCGACGGTCGCTTGCGGCCGGATACCGTGATCGTCGAACCGACGAGCGGCAACACGGGAATCGCGCTCGCGTTCGTGGCGGCCGCCAAAGGCTACCCGATCATCCTGACGATGCCCGACACGATGACGATCGAGCGCCGCAACCTCCTCAAAGCATACGGCGCGCAGATCGTGCTCACGCCGGGCGCGAACGGTATGCCGGGCGCCATCGCCCGCGCGAAGGAAATTCACGACTCGAACCCCGCGAAATATTTCATGCCGCAGCAGTTCGAGAATCCCGCGAATCCGGAGATCCATCGCCGCACGACGGCCGAGGAGATCTGGCGCGATACCGACGGTACGGTCGACGTGTTCGTCGCGATGGTCGGCACGGGCGGCACGATCACGGGCGTCGGCGAGGTGCTCAAAGAGCGAAAGCCCGGCGTCCGCATCGTCGCTGGCGAACCGGACGCATCGCCCGTTCTCTCGGGTGGCCAACCGGGCAAGCACAAGATTCAGGGCACGGGCACCGGGTTCATTCCGAAGGTTCTCGACACGCACGTGTACGACGAGGTCATCCGCGTGACCGACGAGGATGCGATCGCGACGGCCCGTCGTGCCGCACGCGAAGAGGGCATCCTCGTCGGGATTTCGGCCGGCGCGAACATTTGGGCGGCGCTTCAGGTCGCGGCGCGTCCGGAGATGGCTGGGAAGGTGATCGTCACGATCGGGTGCGATACGGGCGAGCGCTACCTCTCGAATCCCGTCTTCGCCGAGCAAGAATCTCAGGTGGTCGAAGCCGCTCTGGCGTAACTTTCGTCGATTCGGTCACGTATTCGTAAGAGGCGTCGCGACGGGCGGCGCCTCTTTGTGACCCGCCTGGAGTTTCGATTGCCGTCTTCGCTCGCCCGGCTCAGCGCCGGAACCGCCCTCATCGCTTTGCTCGGCGCCACGCCGCAGCCCGCATCGACGCCGGCCACGCCGGCTCCCGACGCCAACGCGTCCGTGAGTTCCGACGGATCCGTCACGCGCGCGACGCTGCCCAACGGGCTGCGCGTCGTGATCGTCCGCGATCCGCTCGCGCCCGTCGTCACGATCTACGACAACTATCTCGTCGGTGCCGACGATACGCCGGCCGGTTTCCCCGGCATGGCGCACGCGCAGGAGCACATGGCGTTCCGCGGTTGCACCGGCGTTACGGGCGATCAGACGTCGGCGATTTTCGCGCAGCTCGGCGGTAACGGCGACGCGGATACGCAGCAAGACATCACGCAGTATTTCGAGACCGTGCCGGCCGCGAATCTCGACGTCGCACTTCACGTCGATTCGGATTGCATGCGCGGCATCGACGATTCGGATACCGAGTGGAACAGCGAACGCCCCGCGATCGAACAAGAGGTCGCACAAGATCTCTCGAGCCCGGGTTACCTCGCGTTCACGCGTCTGAGCGCCGACCTCTTCGCGGGCACGCCGTACGAGCACGACGCGCTCGGCACGCGTTCGTCGTTCGATCTCACGAACGGCGCGCTGCTCAAGCAGTTCGCGGCAACGTGGTACGCGCCGAACAACGCGATTCTCGTGATCGCGGGCGACGTCGATCCGCAAGCCGTCATCGCAAAGGTCACCGAGCTCTACGGCTCGATTCCCGCGCACGACATTCCCGCGCACCCCGCGGTAAATCTCCAGCCCGTCAAGAGCGAAACGTTCACGCTCGATAGCGATCTGCCGTACACGGTCGTCAATCAAGCGTATCGCTTTCCTGGCTCCGACGATCCCGACTTCGCGGCCGCGCGCATTCTCGCCGACGTGCTCGGAAGCGCGCGCGGCGCGATCTACGGGCTGACGCCGCAGAACAAGGCGCTGCAAACCGGATTTCAGATGGTCGCGACGTACCCGAAGGCGAGCGAAGCACAAGCGTTCGGCGTGCCGATTCCCGGGACCGATGCGAAGATACTCGCGGCCGAACTGCAAGCGCTCGTCGTGAAGGCTGCGACCGACGGCGTGTCGCCCGAACTCGTCGACGCGGCGAAGCGCTCGGAGATTTCGAGCGCGCAATTCAACCGCAATTCGATTTCCGATCTCGCGTCGTCGTGGTCGTCGGCGCTCGCCGACGAAGGCCGCACGTCGCCCGACGACGATATCGACGCGATCTCAAAGGTGACGGTCGACGACGTGAATCGCGTGGCCAAGAAGTATCTCGTCGGCGCGGGCTACGCAACCGCGATCCTCGTACCGCGTCCCTCGGGCAAGCCCGTCGCATCGAAGGGCTACGGCGGCGGCGAAACGCTGTCGTCGCCGCCGACGAAGGCCGTGGATCTGCCGGCGTGGGCGAAGGACGAGCTCGCAGCGGTGACGGTGCCGGAGAGCACGCTCGCACCGACGGACACCACGTTGCCGAACGGCCTGCGCCTGATCGTGCAGCCGGAAACGGCGAGCGATACGGTAACCGTCGTCGGCTCGATCCGCCACAACGACGACTTGCAGGTGAAGCACGGGCTCGAAGGCTCGGGTTCGTTGCTCGACGATATGTTCTCGTACGGCACCACGAGCCTCGATCGGATCGGATTCCAGAAGGCGCTCGACGATATCGCCGCAAGCGAGACGGCGGGCACCGATTTCTCGCTGCACGTTCTGAAGCCGAACTTCGACCGCGGCGTGCAACTGCTCGCGGATAACGAGCTCCATCCGGCGCTGCCGCCGAGCGATTTCCGCATCGTGCGTCACCAAGACACGCTCGAGATCGCGGCGGAGCAGCAGAGTCCGTCGTACTTCACGCAGCGCGCGCTGCGCCATGCGTTGCTTCCCGAGGGCGACCCCGCGCTTCGTCAGGCGACGGCGGATTCGATGGCCCGCAACACGCTCGAGGACGTGAAGGCGTATCACGCAGCGGTCTATCGTCCGGACATGACGACGATCGTCGTGATCGGGAACGTGACCCCGGCCGAGGCGAAGGCGACGATCGAAAAATATTTCGGTGCTTGGAAGGCGAGTGGGCCGAAGCCCGACGTGGATCTCGGCGCGATTCCGCCGAGCAAGGCGTCCGCGACCGTCGTGCCGGATCGCAGCCGCGTTCAAGATTCGACGTTGCTCGCGGAAACGGTTCCGATCTCGCGTTCGAATCCGGAATACTACGCACTCGAACTCGGCGACCACGTGCTCGGCGGCGGATTCTACGCGACGCGTCTCTATCACGATCTGCGACAGGTCGCGGGACTCGTGTACTCGGTCGACGTGCAGTTCAGCGCGGGCAAAACGCGCTCGACGTATCTCGTGGCGTTCGGCTCCGATCCGCCGAACGTGTCGCAAGCGAAGCGGTTGATCGTCCGCGACCTCACGTCGATGCAGAAGTCCGACGTGTCGCCGGCGGAGCTGCAACAGGCGAAAGCGATCTTGCTCCGCCAACTCCCGCTCTCCGAATCGAGCGAAGATGCCGTCGCGAGCGGGCTCGCATCGCTCTCGCTCTCGGACTTACCGCTCGACGAGGGGCATCGCGCGGCGACGATCTACGCGAACCTGACGGCGGCGCAAATCCGCGAGGCGTTCGCGAAGTACATCCGCCCGAGCACGTTCGTGCAGGTCGTGCAAGGCCCGGCGCCCGGGTGATCGTCTCCGTGACGCGCGGCGACATCGTCGAGTCGCGGCATGAAGTTGCCGCGTGTCTCGCCGACGCGCGCGGGACGGTCACGATGGCGACGGGCGACGTGGAACGTCCGGTGTACCTGCGCTCGAGCGCGAAGCCGTTCATCGCCGCCGCGGTCGTGGCATCGGGCGCGGCCGAACGCTTCGGCTTCGACGCGAAGGAGATCGCGGTCGCGTGCGCTTCGCACAACGGGGAACCGTTCCACGTCGAAGCGGTCCGCGGCATGCTCGCGAAGATCGGGCTCGACGTCGCGAGCCTCCGTTGCGGCGCACATGCGCCCTCCTACGAGCCGGCCGCGCTCGCGCTTGCAGCCGCCGGCGAAGCGCCGTCCGCACTGCACAACAATTGCTCGGGCAAGCACGCGGCGATCCTCGCGATGTGCGTGCACCTGGGCCTCGATCCGGACACCTATCTCGAGGCATCGCATCCCGCCCAGCAACGGATCCTCGCCCTCTGCGCGCGGCTTGCCGGCGAAGAGGCGGCGTCGTTGCCGCTCGGCATCGACGGCTGCGGGATCCCGGTCTACGCGACGTCGCTGCGGCGAGCCGCGCAGTCGTTCGCGCGCTTTGCGACGCTCGACGAGGTACGCGACGACGACGCGCGCGCGCTCGAGATCGTGCGCGGCGCGATGCAAGCGGAGCCGCGCTACGTGGGGGGCTCGGAGCGCTTCGATACGGCGCTGATCGAGGTAACCGGGGGGCGCATCGTCGGTAAGGCCGGCGCGGAGGGCGTGCATGCGGACGCGCTCCTGCGTGAGGGCCTGGGACTCGCGCTCAAGGTGGCCGACGGATCGCGGCGTGCGGCCCCGCCCGCAGCGATCGAGCTCTTACGGGAGGTCGGCGCCTTCGCTCCGGGCGAAGCCGAGGCTCTCGGAGGCTTTGCGAGCCCGGTCGTTCGCAATGTCGCAGGGGTGGCGGTCGGCCGCGTCTGCGCCGAGGGTGACACAATTCTCGTCTGACCGCCGTCTCAAGCGTGTCTTGCCGTACCCCGAAGGGCACATTGCGTGATCGAATTTTTCCTACGCCGGCCGATTTTCGCGGCGGTCTGCTCGCTCATTATCTTGCTGGCAGGGCTCGTCGCGATCCCGACGCTGCCAATCGCGCAGTTCCCGAAGGTCGCGCCTCCCGTCGTAACGGTGACGTCGACGTACGTGGGCGCGAGCGCCGAAGCGGTCGAGGACTCGGTGACGACCATCCTCGAGCAAGGCATCAACGGCGTTCAGGGCCTGCGGTACATCTCTTCGCAGTCGAGCAACAACGGCACGAGCACGATCACGTGTACCTTCGATCTCGAGCGTAACCTCGATCTGGCCGCGACCGACGTTCAGAACGCGATCCAAACCGTGCAGGCGCGCCTTCCCGCCGAGGTCGTGGCGCAGGGCATCACGGTCAACAAGAACGCGGGCGACTTCGTCCTCGGCTTCGGTATCTCGACGCACAACAAGGCGCTCACGCCGCTTTTCATGTCGAACTACGCCGACCTCTACATCAAGAACGAACTCAAGCGCATCCCGGGCGTCAGCGACGTTCTGATCTTCGGCGAGCGCAAATATGCGATGCGTCTCTGGCTCGATCCGAAGAAGTTGGCCGATAACGGGCTCGCGGCCACGGACGTCGAGAATGCGCTGGGCGACCAAAACGTTCAGGTTGCCGCGGGCTCGATCGGCGCGCCGCCGACCACGGGCAACCAGCCCTACCAGATCAGCGTCCGCGCCCTGGGACGCCTCTCGACACCGGATCAGTTCATGAGCCTGATCCTGAAGAACAACCCCGACGGCGGACACGTCTACCTTCGCGACGTCGGTCGCGCCGAGATCGGTGCGGAAGATTATACGAGCGACTTGCGCTTGAACGGCCAATCGGCGGTCGGCCTCGGCGTGCAGGCGCTCCCGACGGCGAACGCACTCGACGTCGTGAAAGCCGCCCGCGCGCGGATGATCGAACTCAGCGCGAAATTTCCGCCCGGCATGTACGACGAGGTCGCGTTCGACACGACGACGTTCGTGAACGAGTCGATCAAAGAAGTCGTGATCACCCTCCTGATCGCGATCGCGCTCGTCATCTTCGTGATCTACATCTTCTTGCAAGATTGGCGCACGACGCTCATTCCCGCGATCACGATCCCGGTCTCGCTGATCGGGACGTTCGCGTTGATGAAGGGGCTCGGCTTCTCGATCAACACGTTGACGCTCTTCGGATTGACGCTCGCAACGGGGCTCGTGGTCGACGACGCGATCGTCGTCATCGAAAACATCGCGCGCTTCATCCAAGAGAAGCGGATGTCGCCGCTCGCCGGTGCGTCTGCCGCGATGCAAGAGATCACGGGCGCGGTGGTCGCGACGTCGCTCGTGCTCCTCGCCGTCTTCATTCCGGTCGCGTTCTTCCCGGGCGAGACGGGCCAGCTGTACAAACAATTCGCCCTCACGATCGCTTGCTCGATCACGATCTCGCTCTTCAACGCGTTGACGTTGACGCCGACGCTTTCGGCGCTGCTTCTCGGGCGCTCCGAGCGTCCGCGCAATCGTTTCTTCGTCGCCTTCAACAGCGCGATCGACCGCTTGCGGCGTTGGTATCACGCGTCGCTCGGCGGCTTGCTCCGTTTCCGCTATGTGATCGTCGTTCTCTTCGTCGCCGCGCTCGTGATGACGGGCGTGCTCTTCCGGTCGACGCCGACCGGCTTTACGCCGGATGAAGATCAAGGATACTTCATCGTTTCGCTTCAGGCGCCCGAAGGCGTTTCGATGGACTATACGGAGCGCGTCGCGAAACACGTCGAGGACCTGATTCGCAGTCACTCGGAAGTCGTGCGTGTCTTCGACGTGATCGGCTTCGGCTTCAGCGGAAATGGGCCGAACAAGGCGACGATGTTCGTGCTGCTCAAGGACTGGGCCGACAGGCCGGGCTTCATGCACACGATCTTCCCCTTGCTGTACTTCCCGGGCGGCGTGCAGTCGCAATTCTCACAGGTCCCCGAAGCGCAGATCTTCGCGTTCAATCCGCCCGCGATCTCGGGCGTCGGTAACGTCGGCGGCTTTCAATACGAACTCGAAGATCGCGGCAACGTGGGCCTCGCGGAGCTCAATCGGGTCGCGTACGAATTCATCGGCGCGGGCAATCGCAACCCGAAACTGAGCAACGTCTACACGTCGTTCCGGAACGACAACCCGCAACTCGTGGTCGACGTCGACCGCAACAAGGCGGAGTCGCTCGACGTGCCGCTCGCAAACATCTTCAACACGATGCAGATCTATCTGGGATCGCTCTACGTCAACGATTTCGACTATCTGAATCGATCGTATCGCGTCTACATCCAGGCCGACGCCCCGTATCGTTCGACGTTGCACGACCTACAAACGATCTACGTGAAATCGAACAGCGGCGCGATCATGCCGCTCTCGACGCTGATCTCCGGGACGCAGTCGAAGTCGGCTCCCGTCATCACGCACTACAATCTCTTCCGGTCGATCGAAATCTCGGGCCAGCCCGCGCAAGGCTTGGGCTCGGGCGACGCGATCGCTGCGATGACCGGCCTCGCGAAGCAGTTCGAAACCGCGAACGTCACCCACGAATGGTCGGGCATCTCGCTCGACGAGATCCAATCGGGAAGTCAGTCGGTGCTGATCTTCGCGCTCGGGATCGTCGTCGTGTTCCTCGTGCTTGCCGCGCAGTACGAGAGCTGGACCGACCCGCTCATCATCCTGATGGCCGTGCCGATCGCGATCCTCGGCGCGCTCGTCGCGGTCATCGCTCGCGATCTCATCGCGGCCGCGATCCCGCCGATCGGATTCGTGGTATCCGACGTCTACGCGCAGGTGGGGTACGTCATGTTGATCGGTCTCGCGAGTAAGAACGCAATTCTGATCGTCGAGTTCGCGAACCAACTGCGCGAGCAAGGCCTCGACGCGGCGAGTGCCGCGAAACAGGCGGCCGAAACGCGCTTGCGTCCGATCTTGATGACGTCGTTTGCGTTCATTCTCGGGATTCTGCCGCTCGTCTTCGCGAGCGGTGCGGGCAGCGCGAGCCGTCACAGCCTCGGCACGCCCGTGTTCGGCGGCATGATTCTCTCGACGTTCGTAAATCTCGCACTCGTGCCCGTGATCTACGTGCTCATCGTCAACCTGCGGGAGCGCGGCAAGCGGCGCGGCGGAAACGGTGGCTCGTCCGGCGGATCGTCGCCGCGAACGAGAGCGATCGAGCCGACGCCGGCTCAGTCGAGAACGTAAACCGCGGCTATGGCGTGGCCGGTGGTATGCGCTTGAAGTCGATCTGCACCGGCGCCGTCCAATGAAACACGGGTCCCATCGTAAATGTCCCGATCAAGTGAGTGCCGTCCGCGCTAACGTTGCCGAGGAACGTCGCATCATAGCCGATCACCTTGCTGACGTGGACGGTGCTTCCGCTCACGCTCATCTGGCACGGTATCTGGTCGCTCGGGTTCTCCGTTCCGGTGAGGTTGAAAGCGCATGACGCCGGGTTGCTTCTGAAACGCAACGTTATCGTTGCCGTGCCTTTGCCGGGCCCGATCCCGGGAATGTCTGAGGTGTAGTCGGTGACGCCGCGCCAATCTCCATAGGCCGGATTCGAGCGATCGGCCGCTTCTCGAGCCTCGGCTTGCGCGACCGTTCTCGCGCGCTGCCAGGTCGCCTCAACGGTCGATTGCCCGGTCGCGGTTAGCGTTTTGCCATCGCTGCTAAACGTGCCATTGAAGGTATTGCGTCCGTCGGGCATCGTGTAGACGAGCGTCCTGCCATCGACCCGCACGTTACTGAGAGCCAGCCGTAGCGCGATCGGCTCGGGCGTATCGATCGTTCCGGTCAATGCGCCGCTCGCGTCGAGACGCAACCGTAGCAGCTGCGCGGACGGTCCGCCGCCGGACGTCACCCAATCGCCCGCAATCTGCGAGAGCGGCACGTACGGTGGAGCGATAGCCGGAGCATGCGCCGAGCCAACCCTCGTCCACATGAAGGGCCCTTGCATCTTCGTGCCATCGGGACTGAGCACTTCATAGACCGTCCCCGGCTCGGAGCTCATCGTGTACGAGAGCACCGTCCCCCGAAGTTTGAAGTTCGTCAGTTCGACGTGCTTCGGCGGACTATCCGGCGTGTCGAACGTTCCGATCACCTGGCCGCTTGCGTCCAGTCGCACGTGCAGCTCGAGCTTCACGCTCGGGCTGACCGCGGACTCCCAATCGCCCACAAGTGATTTCGGAGATATCACCGCTCGCGTCTCGGCTGAAATCGCAGCGGCACATCCGATCGAGCAAAGTACCGGTATCGCGATATGGAGAGAGCGGCGGAAGCGTTTCATTCGAGGACGTAACCTGCGGCGCCGAGCGCGGCCTTCGCCGGCTCGAGGTGCTCCTCGCGAAGTAAGATGTAGTCCGTATCGAAGGTCGAGATGTTGAAGATCGGGATCCCGGCGGCGGCGAGCGGTGCCGTCAATCCCGCGATCACGCTCGTGATGCCGAAGTCGAGCGTGCCCACCACGCCGAGCCCGCGAAAGCCGCGCTCGACTTCGGCAACGTCGGCCGGAACCGTGTCCGCGCGGCACACGATCGAGAGCTCGTCGCGCGTGCGCACGACGGCGATCAGGTCGCGGCCGCCGACCCATCCGGGAACCGGGGCCGACGCCGGAAGGCGAACGAGGGCGAACGTTTCATCGAGAGTACGAATGCGCATGCGGACGCGTACGGCGCGCGGCGCGCGAGCGCCTCGTCGTGCGGAAACTCGCGTCGAGCGGCGAATCGACACGAGCGTATGCACGATCACGGGCACGCGCGGGAGAATGTGATCCGCCGCCTCGAGGCGTTCTCCGACGTGGTTATCGGGTTTAGTCTCGCGCAGCTCGGCTTGAGCCTCGTGATTCCGGCGCACGCCGTCGATTTCGTTCAGCGGCCCGTCGGCCTCGTAGCGTTCTTCGTCACGTTCTTTATCGTCGTGCGATTTTGGTGGACGCACTTCCGGATCTTTCGCAGCTATTTCGAACCCAATCGGTTGATGATGACGCTCAATTTCGTCGCGCTAGCAGCCCTCATCGTTCAGGTCTTTTCGCTGCAGCTCTACCTCCATTTCGTTCCCCTGGGGCAAGGCATGGTGGCGGCGCGCATCTACTTCGGCTTCTTCGTCGTCTCGTACGGCGTCCTCGCGCTCATGTTCGTCGCCGGAATGTTCTATCGCCGAAAGCTCCTCTCCGCACGCGAGTTCGGCGCCGGCGTACGTGATAGTCTCGCCATCATCGGAGCCGTCACGGGATGCGTGATCGGAAGTACCGTCACGAGCGACCCGATGAACGTCTACGTTGCCGTCGAGCATTTCAAGAAAGAGCTCGTGGCGGTCGCGCCCACGGCGATCTTTCTCGGCACGTTCGTCGGCTGGATCGTCGGTATCGTCGTCGGCCGCATATGCGCGCGCTTCGTCGTCGCGCGACGATCCGTGGTAGCGAGCAGGGCGTGAAAGCGGCCCCGCCGCGTACCTCTTACATTTTGGGCATACCGGCGATCGGTGGAATGAGGGCGACCTGCGTTTGCCCGTCGTGCGCGTACACCATGATCGAACCGTCCGGGCAGGCGAACTTCACGCCGCCGTTTGCGGTCTGGCGCGTGCACGCCTTGGCAACGTGGGCGGCGTACCAGCCGTCGACCGTCGCCACGGAATCGGCGGTGAGGAGCACGAGCGGTACGCCCTGTGCGATCGCATCCGCGGTTAGGCTCGATTCCTTCGGATCGAGTTTGCCGTGCGGATACATCGGAAGCTTACCGTCGGTTTGGTAGTCGGCCGCGAATGCGGGCGGCGCGATGAGCATTGCGGCGAGGGCCGCGGCGGAGAGGAGCGTCTTCGTAATCGTCATGCCCCGATTGTAGGGACGCCCCGTACCGCCAGCGTGCGGGATATTCTCCGGCGGTGACGGATTTGGCGGCATGCGGTACGGGTTTGAAGAGAAGCCTCATCTTGTCGCGCGCTTCGTCTGGTGGGCGCTCGCCGCGGCATGTGGCGCCGTCGCCGGCCTTCTCGCGGAACTGGTGGTAACCGCGTTTACCGATTCGATCGTCGCGGCACTGCCGTCTCTGCGAGGCACCGGTCACGTCGCGCTCTATATCGGACTCACACTCGTTCCCGCGGGCGTCTTCGCCGCGGTCGCGCGGGCGCGCAAAGCGGATACGTCGGCTCGCGTGCTCGGAGTCGCTGGGTTCGTCGTGCTCGTCCTCATCGTCGGCGGCGAGCTGACCGGTACGATCGTCTTGCAGCGCGATCACACGCCGTTCTACATCGCGCCGGAAGGTCGATAGAGAACGTCTCGTTTACGCGAACGCGGCTGCGTCTTCGCGAGCGATCGCGCCGAAGGCGGCGCATTGATCGCGTTGCCATTCGTCGTCGCGACCGAGCTCGCGCGCGAGGAGTTGCGCGACGAGCGGCGCCGACGCGCGTGCGGCCGCCACATCGGTGAAGAGCGCACGCGTTCGACGTGCGAGCACGTCGTCGACCGTGCGCGCGTATTCCGCTCGTGCGGCGTGCACGACCTCGGCGCCCGTGTACGGGAGGCGTGGGTCAAGGGGCTCCGCGAGCGATGGTTGTTCGCGCTCGAGCGCGAGGAGCGCATCGCGATCGGTTCCGTATGCGGCGTAACGCGCGTCCTTGGGCGTGCCGCTATTCGTGCCCGGGCTGCCGTGAACGGGGAGATCCGCCGTGACGCAGGGGGACGCCGCGAGCTTGCCTTCGCGTGCGGCGACGTCGATCGTGTCTTCGGCCATCTTGCGATACGTCGTCCATTTGCCGCCGGTGATCGTCACGACGCCGCTGCGTGAGACGTCGACGAGATGCTCGCGCGAAAGTTTTGCCGTGCTCGCGCCGGCGCCGCTCACGAGTGGGCGCAGACCGGCGAATGCCGCGAGCGCGTCGGCGCGACGGACCGGCTTCTCGAGGTAGCGATTGAACTGAGCGATGATGAAGTCGATCTCTTCGCTCGTGGGAGCGACGTCGAGTTCGGCGCCGTCGACCGGGATGTCGGTCGTGCCGACAACGACGTGCCCGTGCCACGGGACGGCGAAGAGCACGCGACCGTCGGACGTCCGCGGAACGATCAGCGCGTCGTCGCCGCCGAACACGTCCCTCGAGAAAACGATGTGGCTACCGCGACTGTGCGTGAGGAGCGGGAGCGAACCCGCGTCGTCCATGCGCCGTAGCTCGTCGACGAAAATGCCCGTCGCGTTGACGACGACGGTTGCGCGAACGTCGCGCTCCGTGCCCGTTTCCTCGTCGCGCACCGTCGCGCCGATGCAACGCTCGCCGTCGTAGAGGAACCGCGTCGCTCGCACGTAGTTGAGAACCGTCGCACCCTTGTGGATTGCGGTGCGTGCGATCGCGAGCGCGAGCCGTGCGTCGTCGAACTGACCGTCGAAGTAGCGAATGCAGCCGGCGAGCGCGGCGCGCTTGATAGCGGGCGTCCGTTGCAGCGTTGCGGCGCGGCCGAGATACGTACTCGGCGCGAAGTTCGCCTTGCCCGCGAGCAGATCGTATGCTTTGAGCCCCGCGAAATAGTACGGACCCTCGTACCACGCGTAGAGCGGGAGCACGAAGGCGAGTTCGTCGACGAGGTGCGGCGCGTTCGCGCGCATGTTCGCGCGTTCGTGCAACGCCTCGCGCACGAGACCGATGTCGCCGTTCTGCAGGTAGCGCACGCCGCCGTGCACGAGTTTGGTCGATCGGCTCGACGTCGCTTTCGCGAAGTCCGACGCCTCGACGAGGGCCGTCCGGTAGCCGCGCGTCGCCGCGTCGAGCGAGGCGCCGACACCCGTGGCACCACCACCGATCACGAGAACGTCGAAGCGTTCGTCGAGCCGACGTACGAGCTCGGCTCGCGTGGGTGACGGAGTCACGCGTCCGGTTCTTCCCAACGCGCGGAACGTTCGACGGCGCGATGCCACTGGTGTAAGAGTCGCTCACGCTCCTTCGGGTCGACGTTCGGCTCGAACCGGCGTTGCTCGTGCCAGTGTGCGGCGACGTCGTCCGTATTCTCCCAAACACCGGTTGCGAGGCCTGCGAGATACGCCGCCCCGAGTGCGGTCGTTTCCGTGATGCGCGGCCGAACGACGTCGACGCCGAGCATGTCGGCCTGAAATTGCATCGAGAGATCGTTCGTGGCCGCGCCGCCGTCGACGCGCAGTTCGGCGAGCGCGACCGAGGCGTCCGCTTCCATGGCACGCACGACGTCGGCCGTTTGATAGGCCATCGCTTCCAGCGCCGCGCGCGCGATATGTTCGCTCGTGCTGCCACGCGTGAGGCCGACGATCGCGCCGCGCGCGTACGGATCCCAATACGGCGCGCCGAGGCCGACGAAGGCGGGCACGAAATAGACGCCGCCGTTATCTTTGGCGCGCGCCGCAAGTTGCTCGACGTCGGGCGATGCGGCGATGATGCCGAGCCCGTCGCGGAGCCACTGCACGGCGGCACCGGTCACGAAGATCGACCCCTCGAGCGCATAGGTCGCTTTACCCGGTTCCGATGCGTATGCGACGGTCGTGAGCAGACCGTTCCTGCTCCGAACGATATCCTCGCCCGTGTTCAGGAGAAGAAACGAGCCCGTGCCATAGGTATTCTTTGCAAGGCCCTTCGCGAACCCGGCTTGACCGACGAGTGCCGCCTGTTGATCGCCCGCGATTCCCGCGATCGGAATCGTCGCGCCGAACTGTGCGGCCGTGCTCTCGCCGAACCGGCTGCTCGAGGGCAGCGGCTCGGGAAGCATCGCTTTCGGAATCTTGAAGAGTTCGAGCATCTCGTCGCTCCAGGAGAGCGTCTCGAGATCGAAGAGCAGCGTTCGCGATGCGTTGGTATAGTCGGTCACGTGACGCGT
>Ga0116228_10000290_pt1 | contig 36821 bp, 32 predicted proteins | sample S1TSphfallax_2_FD_89694 | JGI IMG/M metagenome (GOLD analysis project Ga0116228, IMG submission 89694) | Host-associated microbial communities from peat moss isolated from Minnesota, USA - S1T2_Fc - Sphagnum fallax MG | ecosystem: Host-associated > Plants > Peat moss > Unclassified | place... | reverse complement strand
GAATACTTCAATGCCGAGTGGCAGCCGGCGGACGGCGCTCTCGGCCAGGTGGTCGAGCCAGGTCATCAATTCGAATGGGCGTGGCTATTGATGCGATGGGCGCAGCATACCGAGAGCACCCCCGCGGAGCGGCGGGATTGCCTGACAGCGGCCGAGCGGTTGGTGCGCATCGGCGAGACGAGCGGTGTGGATCCGCAGCGGGGAGTGGCGGTCAACGAGATTTGGCTCGACGGCTCGCCCAAGGATCGGTCGGCCAAGCTCTGGCCGCAAACCGAGCGGCTCAAGGCCTGGTGCGCGATGCTCGAACGGGCCGTCATGCCGGAGGGGGCCGTCATAACGGCGGCGGACCTCATGCACGAAGGCGATGACATCCAAAAAGGCGCTGATCGCGCGGCGCGATTCGACGCGGCCTGCGAGGGAATCCTCAAGGCCGCACAGGGAATGTCGCTGTACTTTCGTACTGATGCACCGGGACTCTGGCATGAGGTGTGCCTCGTCGATGGAAGCTTCGAGGCGGGACCGACTAAAGCCAGTAGCCTTTATCACGTTGTTTGCGCAATCAATGAGTTGTGCAAAACTTCGAGCAGATCGTTCAAGAATATGCTGTACTCTCGCGAATTATATCCCTCGGGACAGGGCCTTGGGTAAGTAGAGGTCATGACGGTAACTGAAAAACTCACCGGTGTTCGCGTTCTGTGCATCGGTGACGTCATGCTCGATCGATTCATCTCCGGCCACGTCAAGCGTATTTCTCCCGAAAGTCCGGTTCCGGTGCTGTCGGTGTCGGGCACCCAGGTTTTCCCGGGCGGGGCGGCAAACGTGGCGCGCAACATCGCCTCACTCGGCGGTTCATGCACGTTGGTGAGCGTGGTCGGCCGGGACGCTGTGGCGGGCGAACTCGAGGCTAAGATGAATGCCATTGGTGGCGTTCGCTGTGCGTTTTGCGTCAGCGCCGGCAGACCCACCAGCGAGAAAATCCGCTTCGTCGCGGGGGGGCAGCACATGCTGCGGGCCGATGCCGAGGTGACCTCACCCATCGACGCGGCGACCGCCGAGGAACTGCTCGCGGCAGTCGACCGACTGGCCGGCGAGCATGATGTGATGGTGTTGTCCGATTATGCGAAAGGGGTGTTGACCGATGCGGTCGTCAGCGCCTGCATCGCCGTCGCGAAGCGGCATCGATTACCCATCGTGGTCGATCCGAAGTCGGTGGAATTGCGGCGCTACGCGGGCGCCTCGGTCATCACCCCGAACAGTAAAGAGGTGTTCGACGCCACCGGCGTCGACCCCACCGACGATGACGCCCTGGCCGCGGCTGCCGGTCGCGCGCTGCTCGGCCAGGCGGCGGTCGATGCGGTGCTCGTCACCCGCGCGCACCGCGGCATGACCTTGGTGACCGCCGACGCACCGGCCTTGCATGTCGAGGCGAGCGCCCGCGAGGTGTTCGATGTGGTGGGCGCCGGCGACACGGTGATCGCCACCCTGTCACTGGCCCTCGGCGCCAAGCTCGAGCTGGCGGAGGCCGCGCGCTTGGCGAATTTCGCCGCCGGCGTCGTGGTCGGGAAGCATGGTACGGCCACCGTGACGCAAACCGAACTCGCCGATGAGGCGTTGCGCTTGAGTCGAGGCAGCTTGAAGTCCCTCGAAGACAAGATCCTGTCCCGCAGCGATGCCGTGGAACTGGCGCGAACCTGGCGGAAGAACGGTTTCAAGGTGGGTTTCACCAATGGCTGTTTCGACATCCTGCATATCGGGCACCTGGCGATATTGTCCTTCTCGCGGCAACACTCGGGCCGGTTGATCGTCGCGCTCAACAGCGATGCCTCCGTGCGGCGGCTGAAGCAGGCGGGTCGGCCGATCAATTGTGAAGCGGATCGGGCCATGGTGCTGGCGGCGCTGGTGCCCGTCGATGCCGTGGTGATATTCGATGAGGACACGCCGCTCGAACTGATCCAGGCATTGAACCCGGACGTGCTCATCAAGGGCGCCGACTATACCGTCGAGCAAATCGTCGGTGCCCAGCACGTGCTGTCCCATGGCGGACAGGTGCTCCGCTGTGAGTTGATCCCGGGAAGGAGCACGACGCGCGTGGTGGAAGTGCTGCGCGGCAAGCGGGAGAGCGCTTAGGCGCAGCCCATGGCCCGCTCACCATCGGATCGACAACGCATCGTCATCTACCGACTCGGCAGTTTGGGCGACACCGTGGTTGCCTTGCCTTGCTTTCACAAAGTGGAGCAAACCTGGCCGAACGCCGAGCGCATCGTGCTGACCAATTTTCCGGTCAGTTCGAAGGCGGCACCCCTGGAAGTGATTCTGCGTGAGAGCGGTTTGATCGATTCGGCCATCGCCTACCCGGTGGGGACCCGGTCGTTTCGCGAACTCTGGCGGCTGGCGCGAGGTTTGCGGCGGCTCAAGGCCGACTCCCTCGTCTATTTGACGCCGGCGCGCGGCCTCGTCAACGCCTTCCGCGATTGGCTGTTCTTCAAGTTCTGCGGCTTCAAGGATATCGTGGGGGCACCCCTCACGGAGGACCTGCAGAACTGCCGCCACGTCGCCGGCGACCCGTCGGGCGCGGTGGAGGAGCGCGAATGCGAACGGCTTGCCCGATGCCTGGCCGCCCTCGGGCCCATCGACTTGGATGATCCTGAGATGTGGGATCTGCGACTGTCGGAGCGCGAATTGCGAACCGGCACGGCCGTGTTGGGTCCGCTGTCGTACACGCCGTTCTTCGCGATCAACATGGGCGGCAAGGCGCAGCAGAAGGACTGGGGGGAGGAGAACTGGCGCGTCTTATTCGCGGGCCTCGATGCCCGCTACCGGGGCATGGGGTTATTGATGGTGGGCTCGGCCGAGGATTCTGAACGTGGCCGCCGGGTGACGGAGGGTTGGGAGGGACCGGTGGTCGATGCCTGTGGTGACTTGAGTCCCCGTGAGAGTGCGGCCGCGATGCGCAAAGCGATGCTGTTCATCGGCCATGACTCCGGACCATTGCATCTCGCAGCCTCCGTCGGCGTTCCCTGCGTGGGCTTGTTCGGCGGCTTCAATCAACCGAATCGTTGGCATCCGCGCGGCAACTGTCATCGCATCATTCACCGCATGAGCGGCATGAATACCATCAGTGTGGTCGAGGTGTTGGATGCCGTCGCCGATGCCCTGCCACGGCGCCAGGAATATGCCTGAGCGCGTGCGACCGGCTCCGGTCTTCCTGGACCGCGATGGCACACTCATCGTGGAGAAACATTATTTACGCGATCCGCAGGGGGTGTGCCTGGAGCGCGGTGTGGTGGCCGGGCTCAACTTGCTGGCCGGACGGGGGCATCCACTCGTCGTGCTGACCAACCAATCGGGCATCGGTCGGGGGCTGTTGACGGAGGAGGACGCGCGGCGCGTCAATGCCCGCGTCGCACAGCTGCTCGACGAGCAGGGCGTCCACATCAGCGGCTGGTATCTCTGTCCGCACGCGCCCGAGAGCGCCTGCGGTTGCCGCAAGCCCGCCCCCGGCATGGCAATCGCCGCCGCGCGTGATCTTGCCCTGGTGCTCGAAGGCAGCTACGTGATCGGCGATAAGAGGGCGGACGTGGAGCTTGCCGATGCGATCGGTGGCTCGGGAATCCTGGTTACCACGGGGCATGGCCGCGATTCGATCGACTGGGCCTGTGCAGAGGCGCGGCCGGTGTTCGCTGATCTGCACGGCGCCGCGCGCTTCATTGCGGCTGCGGGTGGCGCCGCAGACGGTGGTGTCACCGGCGCTGGAGTGACCGGCGCCGGGGTGACCGGCAATGGCGTGGCCGGCGGTGTGGTGGCCGGTAACGGCGTCGCACGGAGCTCGCCATGATCATCGTCACCGGCGCCACCGGCTTCATAGGCTCCAATCTACTCGCGGACTTGAACGCGCTCGGGCGCGACGACATCATTCTCGTCGATGATTTGGGGGGCGCATCGAAGTGGAAGAATATCGCCAAGCGACGCTTCCAGGACATCGTGCTGCCCGGCGAATGCGGCGCGCTGCGGGATAAGCTCGAGCGCGCCGACATCGTCTTCCATCTCGGCGCGAATTCGTCGACTACCGCAACCGATGGCGATGCGATCTTGCTGAGCAATTTTCGCACCTCGACAGCCTGGTGGGAGTGGTGCGCGGCGACGCGCACACCGCTGATCTATGCCTCCTCGGCGGCAACCTACGGCGACGGCGCCCGAGGCTTCGCGGATGATGAGTCCCGGCAGGCGCTGGATGCGCTGCGGCCGCTCAATTTATACGGTTGGTCGAAACATGCCTTCGATAAATGGGCGACACAACGGGCCGCCGGCGGCAACGCGCCGCCACAATGGTGCGGCCTCAAGTTCTTCAATGTCTTCGGACCGAACGAGAATCACAAGGGTGACATGCGCAGCCTCGTCTGCAAGAACGCCGCGTCCGTGGCCGCGCGCTCGAGCATCCCGCTGTTCAAGTCGTACCGTCCGGAATTTGCCGATGGCGAGCAGCTGCGCGATTTCGTCTATGTCAAAGATTGTACCCGCGTGATGCTCTGGCTCGCCGGCCACCCGCAGGTCAACGGGTTGTATAACCTCGGCACCGGCACGGCGCGCTCGTTCATCGATTTGATCCGGGCGATCGGCACGGCGCTGGGTCAACCCGTCGACATCGAGTTCATCGACATGCCGGTGGAGATCCGCGCGAACTATCAGTACTTCACCCAGGCTGACATGGCCAAGCTGCGTGCCGCGGGCTATGCCGAGCCTTTTCAATCCCTGGAGGCGGCGGTTGCCGACTACGTCAGGAATTATCTGTCACAACTCGACGTGTATCGCTGATGGCGGTGACGTGGAGAAAGCGGGTACTAATGAGTTCGCTCATAGTCGTGGGCGCTTTGCTAGCCGCGGAAGTCCTGTCAGCCTATGTTCTCTACCGTTACTATGCCAATCTGCATAAAGAACTGCTGCCCGAGGGCTCGGCCGCGGAGATGCTGGTCTTGGGAGGCATCAACAAGGCGCGTGGGCTGCATCCGCAGCCGATCATCTCGGTCAATCATGGACCGCTGTTCGACAGTGACCCGGCGCTCGGCTTCGTGATGCGTCCGGGGTACTTCAGGCTCGAGGAGCAGTTGCGCGGGGTCTATCACTACTTCGACGTGACATTGGACCAGCATGGCGATCGGATCACCAGCTACGAGCCCCGGAATTCGACTCACCGCATCTTGATGGCCGGCGACTCGGGGCTGTTCGGCTGGGGTCTCAACGACGAGGAGACCATCCCCTGGCAGGTTCAGGAGCGGCTGCCTGACATCCAAGTGGTGAACCTGTCGGTCAATAGTTACTCGACCATCCAGGCGTTGCTGCAACTCGAGAGAATCGAGCCCAAGGTGGGCGCCAACGACGTCGTCGCCATCGAGTATCATCAGCCGACCAACAAGTTCAATGTCGAGGCGCCAGACGTGTTGGAGAGCCTGTCGACCGGCTATGAGGTGTCGGTCGGCAGCGGACGCATGCTCGGCATGACGTTGCCTTATGGATATCTCGATGCCGGCGGCAAGCTGGCAATCGGCCACGTGAGTCTGCGTTGCGCCGAAACCCCCGCCGATGCAAGCTGCGCGCGTCCAGCCTTCGACATGGCCGCCGCGATGCGGGTGACGGAGCGCGCGATCGACGCCATCGTCGGACTGCACCCGGCGCACCTGGTCATCGTCTTCATGTCCGGTCCCGACGATGATCCGGTCATCGCCCACGCCCGCTCCATCGGTGTGCAGATCGCTGATCTGCGGCGCGGTCGCGGCACGCCGTTCGACGAGGACGTCATCTACACGGATAGCCATTTCGGGCCGTTCTTTTCCCATCAAGTGGCGCAGCGGCTGGTCTCCATACTGCGCAGCGACCGCGTCATCACCGACGGGCCCGCAACGGCCTTACAGTAATGTCATCCATTCATTGGTGTCGGAAAGATTACAGTCTCGGTGGGTTGCCGCCGATGACCTGTCGCCAGCGGCCGACCTATTTGGAGGGGCGTCAGGTTGTGTTAGGTTCAGTGCCGGTATTGCATTGCCGCGAGAGTCGCGAGCAGCGGTTCGGTCGACAGGGCGCATCATGAGGGTTTTACTCTACAGCGTGAATTTCGCCCCCGAGCCGACGGGCATCGGCAAGTACTCGGGCGAGATGGCGGAGTGGTTGGTCGAACAGGGTCATTCCGTGCGGGTGATTGCTTCACCGCCGTATTATCCCCAGTGGCGACTCGATCCTGCTTACGGAAAATTTTCCTATCGGCGGGAGTCCTGGCATGGCGTGGACGTCTGGCGCGCGCCGATCTGGGTACCCAAGAATCAGGGCGGGCTGAAGCGCGTGATTCACTTGCTGTCGTTCGCCATCAGCTCCTTTCCCTTGATGATCCGGCAGATCGCCTGGCGTCCCGACATCGTCCTGACGGTGGCTCCGGCGTTCGTTTGCGCGCCGGCCGGCTTGCTCACCGCCCGACTTTCGGGTGCGCGCAGCTGGCTTCATCTGCAGGATTTCGAGGTCGATCTGGCGTTTCGCATGGGCTTGCTCAAAGGCAGGTGGCTGCAACGCGCGGTGCTCCGCTTGGAGCGATGGCTGCTGCGACGCTTCGACTCCGTATCGTCGATCAGCTGTCGCATGGTCGAGTTGCTGCGGCGAAAGGGCGTGGACATCAAGCACACGCATTACTTCCCGAATTGGGTGGACATCAGTGCCATTCAAGCCTCCCCGCCGGGCAGGGGCCGGTATCGAGCCGAACTCGGCATCGATCGCCGAGCCATCGTCGTGCTTTTTTCCGGCTCGCTGGGTGGAAAACAGGGATTGATGGTCATCCCGGAGGTCGCCCACTTGCTCGCCCAGCGCCGTGACATCGTCTTCGTAGTCTGCGGCGACGGCGTCATCAAACCTCGGCTCGAAGCCGCCGCCGCGCACCTGCCCAATGTGCGCTTCCTGCCGCTGCAACCGATCGACCGGCTGGGTGAACTGCTTTCCAGCGCCGACATTCAACTCTTGCCGCAGAGCTTGGGAGCGGCGGATCTGGTGCTGCCATCGAAGCTCTCCGGCATGTTGGCGAGCGGCCGGCCGGTGGTGGCGACCTGTCTCGCGGGAACCGAGATCGATAGCGTGGTATCCAAGTGTGGTCTCGTGGTCCAGCCGGAGGACCCGCGGGCGCTCGCCGAGGCGATTTGCAAACTCGCCGATCAACCTGCGTTGAGGTTGGAGCTTGGCCGCCGGGCGAGGTCGTACGCCGAAACTCATTTCGAACGCGATGCCATCCTGAACCGAGTGTTCGGCGCGACGGAGGGCGAGGTGGAGCGGATGCCGAACGACGCGATTGCGTGACGGCGAAATGAAGGACGCGTCCTGACGCGGCACTTCATGGCGCAGATTTAATGCATTGGACAGGGACTTTGGATAAATGAGAATGTATTGGTAATCATGGACAGCCCCAGCCCTCGCATCGACGCCGTGTCTCGAGCCGCCCAGCGCGTTTCTAAATGTCTTCCCCGCTTCTTCCTAGGCTGGACCGCAGCGTTCCTGTTGCTCGTGTCCATGAGCCGGCCCGTGGTGGCGGTCGAGGACTATGTGTTGAGTCCTGGCGATGTCCTCAAGATCGTCGTTTTCAAGAATCCGGAACTCAGCATCGATGCCCAGGTGTCGGAGACCGGGACCATCAGTTATCCACTGATCGGCACGGTGTTACTGAAGGGACTTACGCTGGCGGGAGCCGAGCACAAGATCGCGCAGAGCCTGCGCGATGGTGGGTTCGTGACCAATCCCCAGGTGAATATTCTGCTGACCCTTGCGGTCGGCAACCAGGTCGATGTGCTCGGCGAGGTGAACAAGCCGGGCCGCTATCCCATCGAGGGCAGCGGCAAGTTGACCGGTGTGTTGGCGGAGGCGGGCGGCATCGCACCGACCGGGTCCGACATCGTGATCGTCACCGGCAAACGCGGCGGCCAGCCGTTTCGTCGCGAAGTCGATGTGGTGGCACTCTCGCAGAGCGGCAATGGCGCCGAGGATTTGGAGTTGAAAGGCGGCGATACCCTGTTCGTGAACCACGCTCCCATGTACTACATCTATGGCCAGGTGCAACACCCCGGCGGCTACAAGGTGCAGAAGGACATGACCGTCATCCAAGCGATCGCCGACGGCGGCGGCATCACCGGCAAGGGCACCACCCGCGGCATCGTTCTGCGGCGCAAGGATGCCCAAGGCAAGATCAAGGAAACGAAGGCGTCGCTCGATACCGAGGTGAAGGATCAGGACGTAATCAACGTCAAGGAAAGCATGTTTTGAACGGTCTCTGCATGATCGTGCCGGGACAGGGGCGGAGGGGTCAACGATGACGCTGCGCCAGCTTCTCTTGGCGATCCGGGCGCGCTGGGTTGTTGCCCTGGGTCTGTTCGTCGGTACGCTGTTGGCCGCGATCTTGGTGTTCGTGTTCTCGACGCGGCTGTACACGTCGACCGCTACGGTAGTCGTCGATCCGAAGGTCGATCCGGTGGCCGGGGCCGGTTACGTGACGCTGTCCACCGGCTACATCGCCACCCAGGTCGACATCATCTCGAGCGTGCGCGTCGCCGAGCGAGCGGTGAAGCTGTTGAAGATGGATCAGTCGGCCGATGCCATTGCCCGCTGGAAGGATGCCACCGGCGGCACCGGCGATCTGGTCGCCTGGCTCGCGCTCAAGCTGCAGAAAAGCTTGTCGGTCACGCCCTCCCGGGACAGCAGCGTGATCGAGATTGCGGTGACCTGGACGGATCCTGTGAATGCCGCCGTCGTTGCCAATGCCTTTGCGCAGGCATACATCGACACCACCATCGAATTGAAAGTCGATCCGGCAAAACAGTACGCCAACTGGTTCGATGAACGCTCGCGCGCACTGCGGGCCGACCTCGAGGCGAAGCAGAAAAAGCTCGCCGATTACGAGGCCAAGACCGGCATCGTTGCGACGGATGGACGGCTCGATATCGAGAATGCGCGGCTGGCCGAATTGTCGACCCAGTTGGTGGCGATCCAGGCACAGCGGCAGGAAAGCGAATCGCGGCAGCGGCAGATCAGCAGTGACCCGGATTCCATGCCGGAAGTATTGCAGAGTCCGGTGATTGCCGGCCTCAAGTCGGATCTGTCGCGCGCCCAGGCGAAGCTTTCGGAGATCGCCACGAGTCTCGGCAAGAATTATCCCGACTACCAGACCACGGCCGCGCAGATCAACGGTTTGAAAGCGCGAATCGCCGATGAGACGGCGAAGATTGCGGCCTCCATCGGCAATAACACGCAGGTCTTGATTCGCCGCGAAAGCGAAGTGCGCGCGGCCCTCGACGCACAGAAAAAACTCATGCTCGATTTCACCGGTCGGCATGATGAAGTGTCCGTGCTGCAAGGCGATGTGGCCGCGGCACAGCGCAACTTGGATGCGGTGGCGCAGCGTCTGGCGCAGAGCAATCTGGAAAGTCAGACCGATCAGACGAACGTTGTGCTGCTCACCAAGGCCATTCCGCCGCTGCTGCGCTCCAGTCCGCGGTTGTCCATCGATTTGCTGGTCGGCGGGTTTCTGGGGTTGATCTTGTCGATCGGCGGGGCCGTGCTGGTGGAGCTACGGGATCGTCGCGTGCGCGAGGATGCGGAACTGGTTGAAATCTTGGGCGTGCCGCTGTTCGGCCAGATGCCTCATGTCAAACCCTCGGTGCGCGACGCGCGTGTGGTCACCATCGCCCTGCGACGCTCGGCGCCCACGGCCATATGAAGAAAATCGAGGCACAGGTCAAGGACGTGCCGCTGACCGGCCGCGATCGCAGCCGGGCCTTTGGCAGCATTCTGGTCGAGCATGGGCGCTTGAGTCCGAGCGACGCCGAAGAGATCGAACGCTATGCGGGCGCGAATGGGCTGCGCTTCGGTGATGCAGCGGTGCAGCTCAAACTTTTGAACAACGATGACATCGCCTTCGCCCTGGCGCATCAGTTCAACTATCCCATCTTGCAGCGCGGCGGCGACACCGGCGTCGCTGACGATGTCATTGCCGCCTACAATCCACAGAATGCTCTGGTCGAGCCGCTGCGCGCCATACGCACCCAGATATCGCACCGCTGGCTGGATGATTCGAATCGCAAAGCGGTGTCCATCTTGAGTCCCTGCCGGGGTGAGGGCCGGAGTTGGTTGGCCGCCAACCTCGCGACCTTGTTCGCCCAAATCGGCGAGCGCACGCTGCTGATCGACGCCGACATGCGCCATCCGTCGCAACACCTGCTGTTCAACATCAGCAATTCGCTGGGACTGTCTGCCTTGCTGACGGGGCGGGCCGGGAAAGAGGCGGCGGTCCGGGTCCATCCGCAGCTGCGTCTGTTCGTGCTGCCGGCCGGCGCGCTGCCGCCGAATCCCCAGGAGCTGCTGGCGCGGCCCGTGTTCGATGTGGTGTTGGAGCGCTTCATCGAGCAATTTGACGTCATCCTGATCGACACACCTGCCGCCACGGAGAGCGCCGATGCCCATATGTTGGCGCGTCGCTCCGGCGCGGCGATCATGCTGGCGCGGCGCAATCACACGCCGCACTCGAAGATGGTCAGTGCGATTCGCGACATGTCGCACACCGGCGTCAACGTCATCGGCAGCGTGATGAATGAGTACTGATCGGTAACGGTCACGGTGCGTCACCTTGTCGAGGCCTCGGCGCCGGAGAGCATCCGCAGTGTCGACCGGGTGCCGTCCGTTCTCTACCTCGGAGTCGCCGATGGAACATCTCTGGATCGAGCCCACGCCCTCAGGCGCGTGGGATACCAGGTCGACCACGTCGACTTACGGGATCTGTTGCCGAAGTCACCATGGGTGTGGCGCATCACCTGGCGGTTGGGCGGAAATTTCTTGAGCCCGCTGGTCTTGCGGGCGTTGCCGGGGCGGTTGGGACAGACCCGGTACGATGTTTGTCTGGTGGACAGCGGCGAGTGGGTGACGCCCAAGGTCATTCGTCTGCTGCGCAAGCACGCCGCCCGGGTCGTGAACTACAATATCGACGACCCGTTTGGACGGCGCGATCGGGCGCGCTCGAGGGCCTACCGGCTGAGCGTCGCCAGTTATGATTTGTGTGTCGTGGTCCGCGCTGAAAATGTGGCCGAGGCCTTTGCGCTGGGGGCGAGGAGTGTGCTGCGGGTGTTTCGCTCGTCGGATGAGGTGACTCATGCTCCGAGAATACCGACCGCGGCCGACCGGCAACGACTCGAGTCGGACGTCTTGTTCCTCGGCACCTGGTTTCCCGAGCGCGGGCCCTTTCTCGCCCGATTGGTGGCACTGGGCGTGCCGCTGACGATCCGCGGCGGCAATTGGAACAAGGCGCCGGAGTGGCCGGTCTTGCGGCCTTATTGGAAGGGCGGGGCCGTCCATGGCGACGAATATGCGCTGACGATTCAATGCGCCAAGATCAATCTAGGGCTGCTGTCGAAGGGCAACCGGGATTTGCATACCACCCGATCGCTCGAGATTCCGGCGCTCGGCGGTTTGCTGTGTGCCGAACGGACATCGGAACATGTGGAGATGTACGTGGAAGGCGAGGAGGCGCTGTTCTGGTCCGACGCGGAGGAGTGCGCCGCGGTGTGTCTGCGCATGCTTCGAGACGAAGCGCGGCGCCGCGACATTGCCGCGGCCGGTCATGCGCGCCACCTGCGCAATGGCCACCGCAACGAGGTGGTGATGCGCACCATCGTCGAGCACGTGATGGCAGGTCTTTGACCGTCCGTCGCGCCATCATCGGCTCCTTGATCGCCATTACGCTGCTGGTGTTTCCCTTGCAGGTGATGATCGAGCCCACGCTCATCAACACCGCGACCGTCTGCATCGCCACGGCCTCATCGCTCGTCATGCTGTTCTACATTGCCTGGTCCCAGGCGATCCATACCCATCCGCTGTCGACGTTCACGCTGTTCGGCTTCTGTGTCACCACGCAATTGGGGGCGCTGCTGGTGCAGACGACGGCTTGGACAGCCGTGAGCGCCTATCTCTACGATCCGCTCGACACCTTCGGCCTGCTGGCCTTTTTTCAGGCCATTGCTTTGGGTGTGCATGTCACCTACCGATTTTTCTCCGTCCCGGGCCGGGCGAGCGGCGGCCCCCTGCGGCGGCTGTTCGGCTGGATGGGAATTTACAAAGTGCCCCCTCCCGGCGCTCTGTGGTTCATGGGCCTGATCGGTCTCACGACGATTTTTTTCTCGCGCCATGAAGGCGTAATCGGCAAAATCGCCACCGGCTTCGTGTTCCTCGCCTGGGCCCCGCTGTTGATTCCGTTGTACCTGCGGCAGTGCGGTGACGGCTACGGCAACGCCCGGATCAACAAGGGTTTGCTGGTCGGTTACGTGATGGTTGCCGTCGCGCTCGGTCTTGCGCTCAACACCCGCGCCGTCATGTTCTCAGGCGTCGCCACCATCGTGGCGCTCTATCTGCTCGTTGGCATGCGCAGCACCGCCCCGGTCACCAGGGGGCGCTCGGTCGGTTGCTGTTGCTCGCCGTCGTGCTGCTGGCGGTGGCACGGCCGGTGTCTGATCTCGCCACCGCGATGGCCGTCGCCCGCCAATGGCGGGGCAAGGTGGCCGCGGTGGAAATGGTGAAAACCACTTTTTTCGTCCTCGGAAAACCCAACCTGATCGCCGCCTACCGCGCGCAAGGCGAAGTTGCTTCACGTTTCAGTGCCTATGACGAACGTTATGTCGTAAATCCCTTGCTCAACCGACTCGTGGCGACGAAGTATTACGACAACGCTTTCCATTTCGCCAAGACCTTAGGCAGCGCCGACGCGCAGGCACGATTGGCCGACGTGTCGATGCAGTTCGCGTGGGCGGGATTGCCCACCCCGATGCTCGACCGCTTGGGAATTCCCGTTGTCAAGGAGGAGTTGGGCTATTCCATGGGCGATTATTTGGCGTACCTGAGTCGCGGCGTCCCATTGGGCGGACATCGAATCGGCTCGATGCTGGCCCAGGGAATTGCGCTTTTCGGCCCCGTCTTCCCGTTCATCGACGCACTGATCTGTCTGCTGTTGTTTGCTTTGATGGATCTCTTGTCGGTGCGATCGGTGACGGGTGAAGCCAACTTGGGAACCCTGGGCATGCTGCAGATCTGGACCTTCTTCCTGTCCGGAATCTCCTATGAGGGTTTGCATCTCGTGCTCTACTGGATATTCCGTAATTTCGAGCAAATGCTGTTGATCTATGTCTTCGTTTTCGGTTTGACGCGAATGGTCGCGGCGATGTTGCGTCCGGCCACTGTGGCCGCTGCACACGTGACCTTGCAGCAGGGCTAGCCGCCGTGGACGTCGTCATGTTCGCTCACCCGGCGTTTCTGGCATCACAAAGCATGCCGCGCTTTGCCCAGCTGCTGAAGACTTCCTTCGAGGCACGTGGGCATCGGGTGCATATGTGGTCGCCCCGCGCGATCCTCTACAACCGGCTGCGCCGCGGACGACCCTCGAAGTGGGCAGGGTATGTCGATCAATACATTTTTTTTCCGCTGTGGGTGCGCACGGCATTGAAACGCACGTCGGTGCAAACGATTTTCGTTTTCTGTGATCAGGCCTTGGGCCCGTGGGTGCCCTTGGTTGCGGACCGGCCGCACGTCGTGCATGTGCACGACCTGCTCGCTCTGCGCTCGGCGCTCGGCGACGTGGCGGAGAACCGCACGTCCATCACGGGTCGGATCTACCAGCGGTACATCCGGCGCGGCTTTCGCCGCGCCCGCCATTTCATCTCGATCTCCGGGAAGACCCGCGAAGATTTACACCGCTTCGGTAATATCGCACCGCTCACGTCGGCGATGGTCTATCACGGCATGAATTACCCATACAAGCCGCTGCCGCCGACGACCGCCCAAGCGGTCCTGGGGGCGGCCGGTTTCAACGATGTGCCGGCGGGGCTGATTCTGCACGTGGGTGGTGGTCAGTGGTACAAGAACCTTCCCGGCGTGATCGCGATTTATGCGGCCTATGCCGCGCAGACGTCGACCCCCCGGGAACTGTGGTGCATAGCGCCCGAGCCGAGTGCCGCGGTACGAGCGCAATTGAAGCTCGTGCCCGCCGGCGGCCGGGTGCGGTTCTTCTCCAACCTGCAGAGTTCCACGCTGCAGGCCCTTTACTCCATCGCCGGCGCATTCCTGTTTCCGAGCCTCGCCGAGGGGTTCGGCTGGCCGTTGATCGAGGCTCAGGCCTGCGGCTGTCCGGTCATCACGACCGATGAAGCGCCGATGAACGAGGTGGCGGGGCCGGCGGCCCGCTATATTCCCCGTTTGCAGGCGGCGTCCGATATCGGCGCCTGGGCGCTGCACGGCGCCGCGGAGCTGCGCAAGTTGCTGGCTGAGACGGAACCCCAGCGACGGCGGCGGCGCGACCTGGCGCAGGAATGGGTCAAGCGCTTCGACGTTGCGAAGGCGGTTGACGATTACCTCGCCATTTATCAGTCCGTGCTGGAATCCGGTCCGCAACGCCGGGTCGGTGTTGGCCGGCTCGGGAGTACCCGCGTGTGAACATCCTCCATGTCCTGTCAAGCGCGAACCCGGGCGGCGGCGGTCCCTTGGAGGGCGTGCGCCAGCGAGGACTGCGCCTCCAGCAGATGGGGCATGGGGTGGAGTTGGTGACCCTCGATGCGCCGGACGAGCCGTTCCTCGCCGAGTTTCCCTTGACGGTACATGCCTTGGGACCGGCCCGCGGCAGCTATCGCTACAGCAACAAGCTCGTGCCCTGGCTCGAGCGTCACGTGGCGAGATTCGATGCCGTCATCATCAACGGAATCTGGCAATACCACAGCTTCGGTGCCTGGCGGGTGCTGCGCTCGCGGGGCGTGCCTTATTTCGTCTTTACGCATGGCATGCTCGATCCCTGGTTCAAGCGTCGCTATCCGCTGAAACATCTGAAGAAATGGTTGTACTGGCCCTGGTCCGATTATCGCGTCCTCCGGGATGCCAATGCGGTGCTGTTCACGAGCGAAGAGGAGCGGCTGCTGGCGCGCCGGTCGTTTGCCTTGTATCGCGCCCGCGAGTGCGTGGTCTCGTACGGCACGCAGACTCCACCGACGGACGCCGCGGCGCTGCGTGAGCGATTCCTCGAGGCGCATCCCGGCTTGCGAGATCAGCGTATCGTGTTGTTCTTGAGCCGCATCCATGAAAAAAAGGGCTGCGATCTGTTGATCGATGCCTTCGCGCCGATGGCGGCAGCGGACCCCCGATTGCACCTGGTCATCGCCGGTCCAGACCCCGAGGGACGCCGCAGCGCTCTCGTCAGCCAGGCGGCGCGTCAGGGGATCGCGGCTCGCATCACCTGGCCGGGCATGTTGCGTGGTGACCTGAAGTGGGGCGCCTTTTACAGTGCCGACGTGTTCGTGTTGCCCTCGCATCAGGAGAACTTCGGCATCGCCGTGGCCGAGGCACTGGGCTGTGGTGTGCCGGTGTTGATCTCGGACAAGGTGAATATCTGGCGCGAAGTGCGCGAACATGCGGCGGGCTTGGTGGCGCCGGATACCTCCGAGGGAATCGGTGAGCTGCTGCGTCAGTGGCAAACACTGACACCCGCCCAGAAGCGCACCATGGGCGCCAATGCGCGGGCGCTGTTCCGCGCGCGATTCACGGTCGATGCCATGGCGACGGATTTGATCGACGTCATCACCCATGGCGGCCCTCTGCCCGCGGCATCCGCCTCCGCATGAGCCAGGACCTCTCCAATGAGGGCCTGACCCCGCGGCGGGTCCAATTGCAAAATACCCGCTCCGGCTGGCCGCTCCGCGTCAAACTCAAGCGCGTGTTGTTCGCGCCGTTTCGCCTGCTGTTCCTGCGCGGCAGCGGACGTCGGCTATCGCCTCTGCGGGTGTTCGTCCTGCGCTTGTTCGGCGCGCGCATCGACACGCCCGTACTCATCATGGATGGGGTCATCGTCTGGCATCCCTGGAGCCTGACCATGCATCGCTACTGCACGCTCGGACGCGGTGTCGAGGTCTACAACTACGCCCACATCACCATCGGCGAGCAGGCAACGGTGTCGCAGGAGACTTATCTGTGCAGCGCCTCGCATGATGTCGAGGATTCGACGATGCCCCTCATCTATGCGCCGATCTCGATCGGCGCCCATTCGTGGGTGGCCGCCCGCTGTTTCGTCGGGCCGGGCATCAGCGTCGGCGAGGGGGCGGTGGTGGGCGCTTGTTCCGTCGTCGTCAAGGACGTTCCGCCTTGGACGATCGTCGCCGGCAACCCCGCACGCGTCATCAGGCCGCGCGTGCTGAAACGCGATGGACCTGCAGAATCGGCCATGAGGCCTTGGCCATGAAGATACTCGCGGTCACGCCCACCTTCTTCCCGCAACTCGGCGGTCTGGAACAAGTGGTCCTCGAACTCGCGCGGAGTATGCGCGAGCATGGGATCAGCATGGACGTCGCGCACATCGCCGTCGGTCTGTCGCTGGTTTCCGAAGTGGTGCATGGCGTCCTCGTGCATCGCATTCCGCTCTACGGAAATCGGATGCTCGGTTGGGCGCCGGCACTCAAGCGCCTGGCCCGCGGTTACGATCTGTTGCACGTGCACGATCCTCAGCTGCTCGCCATCACGGGCAATGTGCGCCTGAGCTGCCGGCGGATTCCGGCGGTGCTCTCCACCCACGGCGGCTTCTGGCACACCAACCGGGGCTACCTGGCCAAGCGGTTGTACGAGGCGACCTTCCTGCGCGGCTCAGTGCGGTATTATCGACGCGTGCTGGCCAGCAGCAGCAGCGACTTCGCGTACTACCGGCGGCTGGTGGAACGGGTCGATCTCTGCAGCAACGGCGTCCACGTGAAGCGGTTCAACGCGGTCGAGCCGCGCGATCCTGGCAGCCGCAACGCCTGGATCTACTGGGGCCGGTTGTCGCGCAACAAGCGCGTCGATCTCATCATCGACTATGCGGCGGCGATGCACCGTCGGGGCCAGCCGGTGAAGCTGTTGATTTGCGGCAAGGATTTCGATGGTTTGATGCCGGAGCTGAGCGCACAGATCGACCGTCTCGGCATGCAGCAATTCATCCGTTTCGAGACCTTCATGAGCGACGGCGACCTGCTCAACGAGTTGCACCGCCGGTCGATCTTCATCACCGCGAGCGAACACGAGGGCTTCGGCTTGACGGTGGTGGAGGCCATGGCCGCGGGCTTGATCGTCGTCTGCCGTGACATCGCGCCCATCAACGGCTTTTTCGAGCACGGCAAGTCCGGCTGGTTGCTGCAGTTCGACTCGAGCGACGGTGATTGCCGTTCGCTCGAAACGTTGTTGTCGCGCGATTCGCATGCCATGCGCGCCATGTCGGCGGCGGCGCGCGAGGCGGCTGCCATGCACGACTGGTCGGTGGCCGTGCCCAACTTCGTGCGGCACTATCGACAGGTGCTGGCCCGCGACACCGCCAGCATGCCGCCGGCGATGCAAGCGCATCATGAATAGCAGGGTGGCGGGCGGGGGCGCCGTGTCCATCTTGATCTTGACGAAGAACGAAGAGCAGGATCTGCCTCGCTGCCTGGAGTCGGTGGGTTGGAGCGACGACATCATCGTCTATGACTCTTTCAGCACCGACCAGACCTGTGTGATCGCGGCACGTTTCGGCGCCCGCGTCGTCCAGCGGGTGTTCGACAACTGGGCCGCTCACCAGAACTGGGGTCTGCAAAACCTGCCGTTCAAAAACGAATGGGTTTTCTACATCGATGCCGATGAGCGCATGAGTCCGGAGCTGAAGAGCGCAGCCCTGCAGGCGGTGCGAAGTCCCGGCGAATTGGTGGCGTTTCGAGTCCAACGCCGCGACTTCTTTCTCGGGACGTGGCTGCGCCACGTGCAGACCTCGCCCTACTACGTCAGGTTGTTTCGACCGGAAAAGATGCGCTATGAACGTCTCGTGAATCCGCTGTCGGTCGTCGATGGACCGACCGGCTCGGTGGCCGGATACCTGGATCACTTTCCGTTCAGCAAGGGGCTGGGCCATTGGCTGGAGAGGCACAATGCCTACAGCACCTTGGAGGCGCGCCAGATCATGGAAAATCGTCGCACGCCCGTCGCCTTCTCCTGGCGCGAGGCGTTCTTCGGCACGGATTTTCACGAGAAGCGGTTCCATCAAAAAGAGTTGTTCTATCGGCTGCCATTCCGGCCGATCATCAAGTTCCTGCTGCTCTATTTGGGGAAGGGGGGATTTCTCGACGGCCGTGCCGGACTCACCTACGCAGTACTACAGGCGATGTACGAATATATGATCGTACTCAAGGTGCGGGAGTTGGAGAATGACAATCATGCCCAGTGAGTTGACGACGGAATATCAACGGTTGCTCGAAGGCAAAGTCGAGCTTTCCAGTGACGTGGAGCGCCTGCGGGACACGTATCGGGCGGCCCGGCCGTTTCCGCATGTGGTGATGGATGAACTGTTGAAGCCCGCGCTGCTCGACGAGCTGCTGCTCGAGATGCGCAACATGGGCCGCGAGCGCTGGAAGAACGTCGATCAGGACACGCGCGAACGCACGCTGCGCATGCGTTCCGCGGCGGAGATGGGACCGGCCGGGGAGCAGCTACTGCGCATCGTGCACTCAGCCGCGTTCCTGTACCTGTTGTCGGAGATAACCGGAATTCCGGATCTGCTGCCCGATCCGTATTTGCTCGGATCAGGCTATGCGATGATGCGCCGGGGGGACTATTTCGGCGTGCATTCCGACCGCAATGTCGCCTACGAGACCGGTCTTCGGCGCCGGCTCGCGATGATCGTGTTTCTAAACAAGGCCTGGGCCGCGGAGTATCACGGCAACCTCGAGCTGTGGAGCCATGATGGCAAGACCTGCGAGGTGAGCCTGCCGCCACTGTATAACCGCACCGTGTTGTTCGAGGTGGCGGATCCGAATTTCCATGGCGTGCCGACACCGCTCGAATGTCCCGCCGACCGGATGCGGCAGTCCTTCATACTCTATTACCACACCGCGAACGCCAAGGATGCGAGCGAGGTCAGGCCGCACACCTCGATCTTTGCGCCGCGCCTGCATGGCTCGAATCGGATGACCTGGAAGGCGGTGCTCAGGGACATGACGCCACCCATCCTGACGCGCACGTTTCGCAAGCTCCGGCAGGGCGATTGATGCCCTGCGAGTTCGTTGCCACTGGGTGGTACTCGTCGACCGCACCCCGCAGCTACCGGACCAAGGGTGATGATTCCATCCGCGGGGTCGATTTCCGCCCCTTGTGGTGGCGTTCGCTCGACACCTTCGCGGCCCCCGCCCAGGTGCTCATCGTCGATTCCGCTTCGCCGCTGAAGGCGGACGATGCGAAGTTCACCAGCACCCCGGTGAAGCGCATCGAATTGTTGGTGAACCCGGGTCATTCGCAAAACGGCAGCATGCATTATTCCGGCTATATGGCTGGCGTCATCTTGGGATTGGAATATGCGCTTCTCAACGATGTCGACATGTTCGTCTACGTGGAGCAGGATGCGCTGCTGTTCGGTGAGCGCATCATCGACAGGACCAAGAATGCCCTGCGTCGCCGCGACCTGGTGTTCGGCGGCACTTCGGACGTCGACATCCAGCAGAGTTTCTTCGCGGTGAACAAGCGGGGGATCCGCAAGTTTTTGCAGGCCTTGCATGCGATCGATTTTTCCGACAAGCGCGTGGCCCCTGAACACAAGTTCATGTTCGCGGGCACGCGATTCCTGCCCGCGCCGTTCGTTGGGCTCGCGGAAATTACCAGCGTCGACAAGCTGCGCCGTCTGGATCTGGTGCTGTTTTCGGCGCTTTGCAAACTTTGTCGCAACTACGAATTGCTGCCGTTCGGCTACGGCCGCGAGCGGCCGATCAATTTTGGCGACGACGTGTTCTATTTTCAACACGGCTCGGTGGATGAAATTGCCCTGTACAGGGCTCGGACGGGCTTCTAGTCATCCATGAGCACGCTGCAACGCTTTCTCTCCGCAAGCGCCGCGGGATGGGTGAGGATCTTTCTGACGGCCTTCGGCCAGATCTTGCTGGTGCCGATTTTCCTGAAATTTTGGTCCGTCGAGGAATACGGTTGCTGGCTGGTCATTCAAACCGTCGTTGCACTGTCCGCCATCGTCAGCGCCGGACATCAAAATTACGTGGGCTTCGAGTTCCTGAAAGTTGGCGACAGGCGCCCGGAGGAGTTCAGGGTGCTGTTCTACTCCGCCGTGCCCTGGGTGCTGACGATCGCCGCCCTGGAGCTCCTGGTGTTGGCCACGCTGGTCGCAACGGGCTGGTTGCGCCCGACCTTCGACCCGCATCGGACGCTCGATGCGGTGTTGCTGCACCAGGCGTTCTGGTCCGTCATCCTGTATTCGACGCTCGCCCTCATCACCAGCGTGGGCGGCCTCGCCGGCCGGGCCGTGGCGCCCTATGGTTATTTCCCACGGATGAACTGGTGGCAAACCTGGTTGGCCGTCGTCTCATCGCTCACCTCTGGCATTGCCGTCGCCCTGGGGGCTGACCTGGTTTGGGCGTCGGTGGCGAGCGTACTTGCGAATCTCTTGTTCAACATCCCCATCCATCTCGACCTGTGGCGGATGTTCAGCCGTCATCATATCCGCCCGGTGCGGCCGAATTGGCAGGTCGGTTTCGGCAATTTCTGGCACTCGCTCGCCATCGCGCTCACCACGGTCCTCGACATCTTCAGGCAGCAGGGCGTGCGGGTGCTGTTGAGCTCGACCATCGGCGTCGCCGGCATGACCGCCTTTGCCACGACTCGCACCATGAGCAATCTCTCGCTGCAGGGCATCGGCACCATCACCGCGCCGGTCATGCCGGAGATCATGCGCTTCCTGCGCGAACGCGACGCCGACCGTACCAATGCCATCATCGGCTTCGTGTGGGCGCTCGCGGTGGTCGCACTCGCGCCGGTTCTGACGATTTTCCAGTGGCTGATGCCGACTATTTTCCATTTCTGGACCCGTGGCAAGATCGGCTTCAACCCGTCCCTGTTCGGGCTGTTCTCCATCAGTCTGCTGATCTTCGCCCTGGCGCGGCCGCTGATCGCAATTCTCCAGGGCAACAACCTCCTCAAGGTCCAGCTCTTCATATCCATCGGCAACAGTCTCATCGCCGTGGTCGGCATCCTTCTGCTGAGCAACGCATTTGGCGTGTCCGGCGCCGCGACCGCGCTGCTGGTCGCCGAGCTGGTGGCGACTCTGCTGTCGGCATGGTTCGCCAAGCGCTGGCTCGATGCCAACCATATCCGCTTTCCCTGGACATTGTTCTGCCTGGCGATCTCCTCCATCATCGCCGCCGCGGCGGCGATCTTGTCCATGGTCGCCATGCCGGGACATCTTGAAGAGATCGTCGGCGTGGCGATGGTGGTTGACTGCGTGATCGCCGCGGCCTACTTGCGGCAGCTACCGGAACTTGCGCTGGACAAGATGCGCGGTATATTCCGCCGGTTTCGGCGCCCGGCATGAAGGTTTTGCTCGCCACTCCGGGTCGGTTTCACATCATGGCTCTCGCCCGCGAACTGCAACAACGTCACGTGCTGACGCGCGTGGTCAGCGGCTTTCCCGCTTTCGCCCTCAAGCGTGAACGAATTGACCGCAAGCTCTTGGTGACGGCCCCGTTCTACCAGACGCTGCATTTCGGGCTCGGCCGGTTGAAGGTGCCTGCGCCCTACGATGAATTCAAGTTTCGCTCGACGAAGGCCGTGGATCATGCGGCCTGCGCCGTCCTGAAGAAGGCGCAGATGCTGCCGGATGTGTACATGGCGCTGTCCCAGACCGGCACCGCGAGCGGTGCGCTCGCGCGCGAGCTGGGCGTCACCTATGTGTGCGATCGCGGATCAACGCATATCGAGGAGCAGCGCGAGATCCTCACCGAGGAGTACCGGGTTCAGGGCGTCCCGCCGCCACGGATCGATCCGCGCAGCATCGAACGAGAGCTCATCGAGTACCAGACCTCGCAGCTCATCACCGTACCTTCTCAGTTCGTCGCGCGCAGCTTTGTCAAGCGTGGCATCGACCCCGGCAAATTGCGTGTGGTTCCTTATGGGGCGAACATATCAATGTTTCGACCGACTGCGCCCAAGTCGCCGGATGCCGTCGATTTCCTATTCGTTGGCGCCCTGTCGATTCGCAAGGGCTTGCCGTATCTGTTAGAGGCATTCGGGCGGGTGCGTCACCCGCAAAAGCGCCTGACGCTGATCGGCTCGTCCGTGCAGGAGACCGAACAGATTTTGCGCAAACATCCGACCGCTGACATCCGAACCATGGGTGCCATTCCCCAGGCACGGTTGGCCGATTACATGAGCGCGGCGCGCGTGCTGGTGCTGCCGAGCGTGGAGGATGGATTTGGGCTGGTGATGGCGGAGGCCATGGCCTGCGGCTGTCCGGTGCTCGCGTCGATGAACACGGGTGCCGAGAATTTGTTCGAGGATGGTCAGCAGGGATTCATCGTGGAGGCGCGCGATGTCGCTGCCCTTGCCGAACGGATGCAGAGGCTGGCCGATGACCCCGCGCTCGCACTCGAGATGGGTCGCAGGGCGCGGGCGCGGATCGACCACATCGGCGGATGGTCCGACTACGCGGATGCGATCCTCGAGGCTTTTGCCGCCGCGCGATCGGGTCCCTCATGAGCGAACGATGGGACATAGTCGAGCCGCAGATGTCCGGGGTGGCCCACGCCGCCTTCAACGCCGCGATGGTGCATGCGACTTTCATTGCCGCCGCGGATGGTCCGGTCGCCTTCAGCGGATTCGCCAGTCACGTCGACGAGGTCAGGCGTATCTTGCGGCAGTTCGCCGCGTCGATCGACTCGCGTATCGAGTGGCGGATTCTGGAGGCAGCGCCATCGGCCTCGGCGATTTCGCGTCTGTGGCACAACCGCCGCCTGATTCACGGCGTCCTCCGGACCGGCAGGCGAATACTCTTCACGTCGATCAGCCGCATGCAGATCGTGTTGCTGAAGCGCGCGATGAGCGATCGCGTGCGGGTGAGTGCGGTTTTGCATGGCGATCTGGAGCGCATCGAAATTCCAGCGAAGCGAGCCTCGCCAGGCGAGCTGTTTTCGCTGCGTCGCACACTCGCCGGCCGCCAGCCGCCGGGTCTTCGATATCTGCTGCTCGGCCAGTCGATACGCGAGCACATTCCGCCGGAGTTCGCGGAGATGATCGCGCATGCATCGGTCATCGACCATCCCTATCATTTTGAGCCGATCGAGGAGTTCCGTTCTGCGTCGTGCGTATTCGGCCTTTTCGGCAATGCCGGCAACGCTCATGAACTCGAGACCGTCGCCCGGCGGGTGAAGGCGCAAAACCCCGACGTCGCATTTCGCTTGATCGGTTTCCTCGCCAATGAAGCGGCAGTGGCGCGGCTCGAACCTTGGGTTGAGTGCGCCTCCCACGCACCCATTGACCGCGAGTTGTATGTCCGGCGCGCGCGAACGATTTCGCATGCGCTCTGGCTCGCGCCGATAGGCTCATTCCGGCTGCGTGCCAGCGGCACCTTCTTCGATTCCCTCTCGTATGGGAAACCCCTGATCTACACGGCAAATCCGTATATTGATTACTACCACGGCCAAGCGGCCGGCATCGGCATGCGCTGCGAATCACTCGACGTGGTTTGCGAGACCCTGCTCGAGGTGGCCGCAGCGCATTCTCCCGAAGCGTATGCAAGGTCGCAAATGAGGATCGCCGAATTTCGTTCGCGCTTCACGCCCGAGGCCGTGGCGCAACAGCTACGGTCGGCTCTCAATTGGAATTGATGCCATTGAGTCGCAGGCTGGCTGATGTCGTCGCAGCGTCATTGCCACAGGTAATCACGAGATCCGGATTTGTCGTCGTGAAACGCAAGGCGCGTGTGCCGGAAGTGCCCACCGAGCCCGTCCACGCGCCGCTGGCCGTGCATTGACTGGCTTCCCGTACGGACCAGGTGGCCGTGGTGCTCGCGCCCGCGGGCAGCACGGCCGGTGTGGCCTGCAACGTGACTTGCAGCGCATCCAACTGGGAGCGCACGATCCGGGTTGCCGTCGCCTTGATGGTGTAGTCGAGCGCGATGTCATTGCCGTGGCCGCCAATGGTCGGCAGCGGCAGGGTGCCGTTGCCGCCCCAGCGATTCAACACCACGCGAATGTTTTTCATCACGATATTCTCGTTGGCGGGTTGATTCGAACTGCCGATCGGTTCTTGTACGGACGTAGGTGCTGTATCCGTCAACGTGATGCCCTCGAAAGTGACATTCCGGTAGCGATTGCTCGGAAAACGCCAGCCGGGAAACAGGTTGTTCAAAAAGGCCGAATCGAAGCTCGCGCTGGCATCGGTGATGGTGAGGCCGTCGGACGTGAGGACGTCGAGAAAGCCGTCGGGCCGCTCACTGCGATAATGCTCGACGCCGCAACGGGTGCAGCCGATCTTGAGCGAGAGCGCGTAGCCGCTGATGCTGTCCGTACCGCCGGCGTCACGGGGCCTGCCCACGCGCACGCCGCTGTCGACCACATTCTTTATCTGGATGTCCCGATTGAACAGCGCCGGATCGCCGTCGGCGGAGTAGCTCAGGTAAAACAAGTGGGGCGGGGCGAACCACTTCTGCACGCCTCCAACGGTGCCGCCCTGCGGGTCCTGTAAGTCACCATAGCGTCTGGAGCGGATGTTCTCGAAGCGGGCTCCTTGAACCGTGCCCACCCAGCCCATGTAGGTGCCGTCCAAATCGACGTCGGAGAAGCTCACATCGTGGGGTACCGCGAAGGCCTGGCCGTTGTGTGGGGTCTTGGCGTCGACCGTCTGATTGCGGCGGACATTCATACCAAATGAAAACGCCACCGGGATGAAGCGTTCGCCGCCGACGCCTTCCGGTACGGAGAGCCGCATCCCGTCCACCTGAATATCCGACGAATCGCCGGTGATGAAAAAAATCGCGCAGGCATTGGTGGTGCCGGTCCACTCGGAAAAGACGGCGCCCTGACGTTTGTCGAAGCTGATTCCCCGATTGGCGGTGAGCCAGCCGCTCAAACGTTGGTCGTTGAACGCATTCGCCGGCTTCGAGCCGTTGACGTGCGCACCGTTGCTAACGTAACCGCCAGTGTTCTGGCTGATCGGCAGACTGGCGTCGTATTCCACGTTCCAGCGCGACAGGCGGACGTGGTCGGTATCGGCGATGACGAACGCGGGAATGAAGACGTTGTCGACCGTGATCTTGCCCGAGCCGCTGAATTGCACGCGGGTACCCTCGTCGATGAAGATGCTGCGGGCGATGTCCATGCCGATCTTCAAATTGATCGGGCAATCGATGGCCAGCGTGAAGCGGCCATGCGCCGCCGCCGCGAACGCCTGGGTGACCCCCGCCGTATCGTCGGAAGCACCGGTGCATGCCGCCCACTCGCGTACCGAACGGAGCGCATGCGTCGACGCCGCCACGCCCGGCGGATCATCGCGCGGGGCCGATGGTCGGGCCATGCCGCTGCCGCAGCCGCCAAGAACAAGAAACAGGCCCCAGAAAAAAGCGGTGTTTGGCAAAAGTGTCCTTCGGTCCAGGCCCACGGAAATTCGTAGATTAGCAAGACCCAGGGATCTCGTTCAGCGAGTCGCGGTGCGGGCCATGCACCGGTGGGGTGCCCGACCGCACCAACGTGGCACAGGACGTAGGAAACCGCTGACGGCAAAAGCTGATTTCACCGACTGTCGCAATTCATGCACAGTTGCCCGGTCCCGACGGTCTCTCTAAAGTCCGGCCACCGATTGACCTGATCTTTAATTCGCAAAGGGATGTAGTGGCCAACTTTAGCTACCCGAACTCCTCGTGTTTCGCGAAGAGATCTCGTCGATCGTCCGCAGAAAAGTGGATCTGCGTCACATTTTTCATTGCCGGCGGACTCGCCGCGCTGGCGGGATGCGGATCGAGCGATGGCAATACCGCCGGCACCACGACCGCGGCGGGCAGCACGTCGGCGGCCGCCTCGGTCGGCACGACCACGGCGGCGGGAATCGTCGGCCGCAGCGGTTCGACGAGTACTCCGGCGGTAAGCTCGACCACCACCGCAGGAACCAAGCCGACAAGCACGCCCGCTGTCACGGCGGCCACGACCTCGACCACGACCACAGCCGTGACGACGGCCGCTACATCGGTCGTGCCGGCCACCACGTCGACGTCAACCGCCACGCGGACAACGGTCTCGACAACGACTCCGTCAACCACCACGCCGACGCCCTCGACGGCCATCGCGCCGGCGACGACATCGAGCAAAAGCGGAACGCCCGCCGCCACGACCCCCAGCACCCCGGCTGCGACCACGCCGAGCGCCACGAGCACAAGCACGCCCGCCACCGCGAGTTCGACCGGCGCAGGTACGTCGAAGACCTCGACGCCGACCGCACCGACGATTAGCGCGCCGGTTCCGTCGTCGTCAGTCAAGAAATCGATCGCTTCTTATGTGTCGTGCACCGGTCTCACGGACGACTCGGCCGGCGTAGCCAAGGCGATCACCGCCGCCGCGAATAGCGCCTTTACGCTGGTCATCGATTGCCCCGTGACGATCAAGATTGGCAGTGATATCTCGCGTCCGATCTTCATCGGCAACGATACGTCGATCGAATTCACCGGTTCGGGCAAATTCATCGTCGATAATGTGATGATTCCCGCCTTCGTGATTGCCGACTCCAGCAACATCTCGCTCATCAATTGGACCGTTGAATACGCCGCGAGCATCCCGGTCGTGCAAATGCAGACCTATGAAAACGCCGGCCAGACGAGCACTGGCATGCCCGGTAATGCCTTCAACGACGTTCGCCTGACCCAGTGGCTGGCCGCCAACCGCGACATCGTGTTCAGCAAGGCCGACGGAGCGGTGATGGCGCAGTGGAGTGGCACCACCAATATGACCGGCGTGTTCTACATCACGGGGGATGTAAACAACGTGAACTTCACCGGGATGAATATGTATGTGGCGAAGACCGCGGGCGGCAGTCAGTTCATGCCGGCGGCTTTCTCGTTGTCGATGAATTTCAAGCGCGGTCAAAGCGTCACCGCAAAGACTCCCACGACGGCCCAATATCGTGCCGTCCCGAACAATGTGAATTTCACCAATGTGACGCTCGACGGAACCTATATGGGTTTTGTCGGTGAGGTGCAGAATGGCGTGTTCCAGAACATCACCTCGCAACGCTACGGCGATCTGCAGGATGCGAACGGCAACAACGTCGGCGGCGTGAACAAGTGGTTCGCACCCCCGCACCTGTTCTACTTCACCTACAATCTCGCGGGAGATCCGAAGCTTTACAACTCGAACATCACCATCGAAGACGTCACCGATAATGGCGTCCGGGTGGGCAAGGCGCGCGACTTGGGCGGCTCGGATTCCATCAGTGGCTACGCAAACTCGTTGAAGCTGGGCTGTGTGAACTGCAGTGTGAACAATTACCTGAGCGCACGTCCAGACGGACTCATGGACATCTTGAACGTGAACGGACTGACGGTTTCCAACGTCACCGGGACCTATGACTCCTCGTTTACCAACAACCTGTATCCCGGTTGGCGCTTTCCGGCCAGCTCGTATCAGAACGTGAAGTTCGAGAATGTGTCATTGACCGATATCTCGGCGAGGACGATTGAGGGACCCATCGGCAATGCCGCGCTTTCGTCGAATCAAGGCATCGTCATGTCCAACGTGCAGGTGGCCCTCAATCAATGGGGTCTGAGCGGCGCGCCCTTTCCGACGATTGCCGGCTCGGACATCACCGTCAACTTGAATTACGCCATGCTGGACAACTCGTCACTCAGCCTCAAATCGCAAACCGGCAGCGTGCAAGTGCAGATGGACGCGATGCCGGTCACTTTGAAGGCCGGACAATCGACGAAACTCACCTGGCAGGCTTGGTCGGCCAATAGCTGCTCGGGTTCAGGACCTTGGAATGGCGCCCTCGGCACGAACGGCAGCCAGAGCGTCAAATTCACGTCCAAGGGCGTTTACCAATTCTCGATCACCTGCCGTAACGCCAGCGGGAGCACCACGGCGACGGCCGTCGTCGACGTCACCTCGTGAGGCATCCGACGTCCTTGAGACGCTGTCGGTCCTGAAGCCCTGTCGCTTCCGAGGCGCGCCTGGTGAATGCCAAGATTCCAGCGTTGAGTGTAAACTCGAGGCCGTCAGATCTTATTGGCGCACGAGTTGCGCTGACCTGGATTGGAAACGGGAGCCTCCTTGAATCAAGTCCGCGCATCGCTTCCGGACGGAACCCAATTCGACTTTGTCGTTCATTCCGGGACCGATCGGTTCATCTCGGAGCGGATCAAGACTCGCGGGTCCTGGGAACCATTCGAGACCCGGATCATGGTCTCCCTGCTGCGGCCTGGGGATGTCGTCCTCGATGTGGGCGCCAACATCGGCTGGCACACCGTCGTGCTCGGAATTGCGGTGGGTCCCGAGGGTCGTGTCTACGCCTTCGAGCCGGAGGCGGCCAACGCCTCGCTGATCGAGAAAAATGTCAGTCTGAGCAAGCTGACCAACGTCAGCCTTTTTCGCTGTGCATTGTCGAATACCAGCGGCACCATCAAATTCATAAAATCGGCCAGCAACATGGGCGACCATCGCATCGACACGGGCGAGGGCGTCGATACCGTGGAAGTGCCGGTGGACACGCTGGATAACGTCGCCAAGTCGCGTGTGCTGCGCCTGGAGCGGACGCGCATCGTCAAGGTCGATACCCAGGGCGCCGAGTTCATGATGTTCGAAGGCGCGCGCAAAACGCTTGCTGAGTTACCGCGAGACGCCTATATCTTTGTCGAGTTTTCGCCTAACTTGTTGCGAAAACATGGTCGTGATTCGCCTGAAAAATTCATTGAGCTGCTTGCCTCGATGCGCCGTGATCTTTACATGATCAACTCCCGCTATCGAACGCTGCATCGTCTCAGTGAGGCGGAGCTGCGAAAATTTGCGGGGGAAACGACAGATTCGAGCGAAGATGCCGGTCTCGATCTCATTCTGGCGCCGGACAGCACCGACGAGCTGCGGCCGTTTTTCAAGATCTACGGGTTCGCCGTAAAGAAGCGCTTCGTCCGGCGGATAACCGGCTGAGGTCATCATGAAGGTGGGCTATCGACTCGTAGCTTCCTTCTTGTTCTGCTGGGCTCTGCTGGGCGTGGCACACGCCGAGGACGATTGGCGCGCCACCACGGAGAGCTTCATTTGCCGATCGAGTTCCGAGGTCAGGGAAGTGAAGACGTATGTGTCCCGCGCATCGACGGGCGGTGCGGCGGAACATCCGGGTTGCCGCGTTGATTACGTGAAGCACGGTAAGACTCGGACGCTGTGGTCCTCGACGACCAGCCGTTCCTATTGCCATGGCAAGGCGTCGACGATGGCGGTGAGGCTCACGGCGACCCACTTCACCTGCGAGCCGCTGCACTTGGACCGATCTGACTGACGGCGAAGAAGCGGTCTCCTGGCTGATTCCGGCGGACGCCGAGCGTAGACTACAGCGCTTTGCGCGCTAGGGGGTCTCTTTGAAAACGTTTTCGGCGTGGGCGATGACGTTCGCCGTGGGGATGACGGTCTTGCTGAGCCGCCCGTCGATCGCCGGCGTGGCCGCGCAACCGCCGCTGCCCGAACAGGGCGATTCGACCGACCTGTACGCCGGCGTCCAAGAGCTCTATGACGGAAACCTATTTCGGCTGGCGCCAGGGCTCACGCCGGGCAATGCGGTCGATCCGAACGCATCTCGCTCTGATATCGAAACGACGGGCTCGGTGGGCGCGGACATTCAGCGGGTTTATGATCGCCAGACCCTGCTGTTCGATCTGCACGTGGATGAAAACCGATTCGCCCGTAATACGAATCTCAACAACACCGGCGGCTACGGCAAGCTACTCGTCAATTGGGAGGTCGGACCGTATTTTTCGGGCACCGCCGGCGCCAATTACTCGCATGCGCTGGTCAGCTACGGCGAGGCGCTGTATCTGGGACGCGATCTGGTCGATGCACAGGATTACTTCGGCACGGCCCGCTACCAACTGGGGCCGCATTGGTCGGTTTATGGCGGTGTCGACGACTCGAAGTTGACGCACAGTGCATCGGCCGCGCGATCCAGCAATTTTCGCACCGCGAACGGCAATGCGGGCGGGGAATACGCGTTTGATTCCGCCGACACCCTGGCGCTCGAATATCATTACGACGAGGGTCAGTACAACGCCGGCGAGGTGTTTACCTACGGGCCCTATACCTTCAGCCCGAATTTTCACGATGACATTCTCATGTTGGTGGGTGCGCACTCCTTCAGCGACAAGACCCAGCTGGTGGCGCAGGTGGGATATCAGAAGCGGTTCTATCCGGATACGAGGATCGGTTCGTTCGCCGGGGATGTGTGGCGGGTCACGTTTAATTGGACTCCCACCGACAAGACCGCGCTGGCGGTCGCCGCATGGCATGAGTTGCATGCCTATCTGGTCGCGCAGTCCAATTACTTCGTCTCCGAGGGGGGTAGCATCACGCCGACCTGGTTCGCGACCGAGAAACTTTCCTTCGCGGCAGTCTTCTCATATGAATCGCAGAAGTACATTCCCGAAAGCCAGAGTTATCAGACCAGCGCGGGTCCGCTGAAGGCGAACATTGCGGTGGAGCGGGTGAACATCAATTACTCGCCCCGAGATTTTTTGCAGCTGAGCCTCGCCTACATCCATGGGAAACGCTCGTCGGACTCGCTCTCCTTCATCTATGGCGATGATCTGGCAACTTTCAGCGTGTTGTACAAAACTCGCTAGGGTGGCGCTCTTCGCTACGGCAGCGCCAGCGGTGTGCCGTACCCGGTGAGCTCCAGATATCCGTGGCCGGCCAGGTGCGTGCCTTCATAGGCACTCACGGCGCCTTCCCAATAGATGGCGCCGGTGGAAAGTCGGGTGTCGTTTTCCTGGTCGGGGATCAGCGGCTTGAGTTCATAGTCGTGGGCGCCGGCCCGGACCCGCCACTCGATGGGGTAGACGATCCCCGTGCGCGGCGATTCCCAACGGTGCTCGGGCAGGAAGCTCACGGCCGCTGATCCTAAGATCTCGAGCTGTCCCGAGGCGCTGCGCCAGCTGCCTCCCGCCCAGCGTGCAGCGCCGTCGGCACCGCGAATCTGAAAGGCCATCAACGCCGATCCATCGTCCAAATTGATGCCGATCCAGTCCCAGCCGACGGCCTTGGCATCGAGGTACTCGCTGGACCACTCGTGGTCCAGCCATGCCTCACCGGTGACCTGCGTCGCCGCCGAACCTCGCGTTACCCGACCCGTCACCCGCAAATGCGGCTGGCTGTAGTAGTAACTCGCTGACTGCGCCGCCGGCCCCTTCTGGCTCACGCCGGACACACCATTTAACATAATCGGTTGCGTCGGCGTTAACGCCAGGGTGAGGCCGAAGCCGTCGGCGGCCAACTGGGCCTGGTAGACGCCCTTGTCGCGCTTGAGATTCCAGCGGTCTAGCCAAACATCCGTGTCGGCGGTGTCGGCATCGGCAAGGCCAAAGACGGCCCTTTCAACATGCTGATCCTGCCAGAGGCGGCCACGCTTGGGATCACTGAGGGCGAGGTGGGCAATGATGAGCTGCTTGGCGGCAAACGCGCTGGGGTTGCTTGCGCCGGCGGAGGGCTTGGCGCGAAAGAAGGTGATTTGAAAACCCAGGGGCTCACCCCGATCCGTGGTGAGCCAGCCGGTGATGTACCACCATTCGGTGCGAAACTCGGGGTGGCTGCCGTAATCGCGCGGAAAATGGAGCGCGCGGCCCGCCGTCACCGGCGCGTAATCGGGCGCTGCATCGGCAGCCGCGTCGGTGGCAGCGTCGGTGGCAGCGCCGGCAATCTCGGCGGCGTCGGCTGCGGCGTCGAGCGGCGCCAGCAGCGCGCCCAGCCATGCCGCGACGACCACAGAACCGGCGATGAAGCGCTGCCTCACCAGTCCTCCCGAACCGCGAGAACGGCGTCGCGACTGGTGGCGGCGCGCCCGCTGACGAAGGCGGTGACGGCGGCCGCGACGATCAGAAACAGACTCAAGAGCCCTAATTGCCACACCGGGATCACGAGATCGATGCTCCAGTTGAACGACTGGCGGTTCACCACATAGACCAGCACCAAGCTCAAGACGATGCCGAGCAGCAAGCCGTACAACACACCGCAGGTGCTGGTGAGCAATCCCTCACTCGCGACGATGCCGATGACTTGACGGCGCAGCATGCCGATATGCCGCAGCATGCCGAACTCGGCGCGTCGCGCGAGCGCGGTGGAGCTCGCCGCAAAGCTGATGCCGGTCAAGCCGATGAGAACGGCGATGGCTTCCAGAGCATAGGTGATCGCAAAGGCGCGGTCGAAAATCTGCAGTGATTTCTCGCGCACCGCGGTGCTGGTCGTGATGTCGACGCCGGCGCCGCGCCCGAACTCGGCCACCAGAGCTGCCTCGACATCAGCGACCGAGCGGCGACCGTCGAGCCAGACCGAGGCTTCATTCGCGCGTTCATCTTGACTGGCGGCCACATAGGTGGGCAGCGACATGACCACCGCGCCGAACGCGCGGGCATAGTCCCGCCACACACCGGCTACCCGATACTGCCGATTCTGGCCGGCCAAGGGCAGGGTGAGGATCGAGCCGGGCTTCAATCCATACAAGTCCTGCACTGCCTCGGAGATCCAGACCGGCGGATCGGCCGGCGTGCTGCGCGCGAGATCGCCGCGGGCGGGATCGCCGCGCGCGGGTTCGCTCGACACCAGCGGCAATTCCGCCCTGGCGTCGGCGTCGGTCGCGCCCCGGGCGATCAAGGTCACGGCCGGCCGATTGGGATCCATGATGATGGAGCGGGTGCGACGGAAGTCGAGGCGGGCGACACCCGGTAACGCTTTGAGCTTCGCCTGTTCGCTCACCGGCCAGTAGGCGGTGTCGTTGCCCAGCGGTTCGCGTAGTTGCAGATCGGCCGGCAGCAGTTTGCCGAGCCAGTGCTCGAATGACACGCGGAATGAGTACACCATGATGGCCATCGCCACCATGAGACTGAAGCTGACGATGATCGAGGCGAGGCTCAGCGTCGACAGGCCGACGTTTTCCCGCAATTGCGCGACGGCGGTATCCCAGACGACGCGATTGAAGCGCGGTGCGAGCTGCAACAGTTTCACCGTGACGAAGGGCACCAGCAGTACCGCACCGAACAGCAACAGCGCGACGGCGGCATAGCCGAACACCGGTAGCCCGTACACCGACGGCAGGCGCGCAAGCACGGCGCCCAAAGCAAGCAGCGCGGTGCCCAAGAACCAATGTGAATGCGCGAGTTTCTCGGTGGCGGCATCGCCGCCTTTGAGACCGCGGGCGGGCGGCTGGCGGGCGGCGTCGCGCGCCGGCAACCACGCGCCCGCGCTGGCCACCGCGGTGCCCAGCAGGAAAAATCCACAGAGCGCCAGTGCATTGGGCTGCAACATGTCGACCCCGGCGTGTAACTGACCATTGCCGAGATCGCCGGTGAGCATGCGCAGCAGCAGGGTGGCGCAGAGCAGCCCGAGCACGATCCCGAGCATTGATCCGACCATGCCGAGCGCGGCGCCCTCGGCAATCAGCGCCCATTGCAACTCGCCGCGGGTGACTCCCAGGGCACGCAGCAGTGCGAGCGCCCGCCGCCGCCGCAGCACCGACAGCGACTGGGTGGAAAACACCAGGAAGGCGCCGGTGAACAGGGCGACCGATGCGAGCATATTCAAATTGACACGGTAGGCGCGGGTTGCCGTCAGCGCTTGGGTGCGTTCGATCGCAGGAGTGATGGCGAGTGCCCCGGGCGGCAGGCGCTGCTGCAAGTCGCGACGCAGGGTCTCCACCGACGTGCCCGGAAGCAGACTCAGATCGATGCGATTGATGTGGCCGAGCAGACCGAAAGTCCATTGCGCCGAAGCGATGTCCATGATCCCGAGGGCTTGCGGGTAGGCGCTCTGCGAGAGAATGCCAATCACCTCGAGCGCCACCGTGGAGTTGCCGACCGCCACCTCGATCCGGTCGCCACGCTTGACCTGCAGCAGATCCGCCGCGCTCGCACTCAAGTAAATCGCATGCGGCGCCAACAGCTCGAACAAGCGGGAACCGATGTCACCGAGCAGCGCCGGCTGCAGTTCGGCGGCGCGCAACGGGTCCAACCCCAAGATCTTGAGCGGCTCGTGTCGACCCGGCAACGCCGCCTCGACCTCGATTACGGGGCTCGCGATGGCGACGCCGGCATGACGCGCCAGCGTCGGGTACCAGTGCTCGTCGAAACCGGATTGCGGACCGCGGATGATGATGTCCGCTTCGCCCACCAGGCGTTTCGAGGCCAGACCAAATTCATTGAGCGCCGTGCTGTTGACCAGGTACACGGCCGCGCCCAGCGCCACGCCGAGCGCCAATGCCAGCATCGTCACCGTCAGCCGGCCGGGTTGCTCGCGCAATTGTGCGAGCAGCAGCGCACGCCAGAGCCGCAGGGTCATCCGCCGCGTTCCGCAGGGTGCAAGCCGCCGGCATCCAAGATGAGGATGCGATCGGCCGTTTCGGCCGCGGCGCGGGAGTGGGTGATGAGCAAGCCGGCCGCTGATGTGCCTTTGAGCTGCGTGCGCAGCACGTCGAGGATCTGCGCGGCGCTGCGCGGATCCAAGTTACCAGTGGGTTCATCGGCGAGCACCAGCCGTGGTTGGTGGATCAACGCGCGGGCGATGGCGATGCGTTGGACTTCGCCGCCCGACAGTTCGCGGGCGTAGCGTCGCGCGAGCTTCGCAATGCCCACCGCCTGCAGCATGGCGGCGGTGCGCCGCTGGTTCTCGGCGGCCGGTGTCTTCAACAACTCGAGCGGCAGCGCGACGTTTTGCTCGACCGTGAGATAAGGCAGCACATGAAACGCCTGGAATACGAATCCCACGGACCGCCGGCGCAGCAAAGTCGTGGCGTCATCGTCGAGGGCGGCCAGGTCCACACCCTCGAGCAGCACCTTGCCGGCGTCGGGCGTGTCCAAACCGGCGAGCAGATTGAGCAGCGTGGATTTTCCCACGCCCGACTCGCCCATGATCGCCAGATACTCGCCCTGACGCAGCTCCAGATTCAGATCATCGAAAACCGGCGGTCGATCCTGCCGATAGCGCTTGCCGAGATGCTCGAGCTTGAGAACGACGTGGGTGCTCGCCGCAGCGGCGTGCGCCCCGGTGACGGTCGCCTCGGCGTCGGTCACCTTGAAGCGTGCGCCATCACGCCGCGTCGACGCCGATCATGGCCTTGACCTCGAGGAAGTCGCGCAGTCCGAATTCGCCGTATTCGCGACCATTGCCCGACATCTTGAAGCCGCCGAAGGGAGTTTGCATATCCCCAAAGGCGCCATTCAGGGCGACCTGGCCGGCGCGAATCTGACTGCCCACCCGCTGCGCGCGCAGCTTGTCCTCGGACCAGACGTAGGCAGCGAGGCCGTAGGGCGTGTCGTTCGCGATCGCCACCGCCTCTGCCTCGGTTGCGTAGGGCAATATACAGAGGACGGGACCGAAGATTTCCTCGCGCGCGATCACCATGTCGTTGCGCACATCGGAGAAGATGGTCGGCTTGACGAAATAGCCCTGGGTGATTCCATCCGGACGGCCGGTACCGCCGGTGACCAGCTTTGCACCCTCGGCAATTCCCTTGGCGATGTAGCCCTCGACGCGGTCGAATTGCAGTTTCGAAACCACGGGGCCGACGTTTGTTTGCTCCGACTGCGGATCGCCCACCCGCACCGTGTCGGCGACCCGCTTGGCGATCGCCTCGACCTCGGCCAGCTTCGCCGCCGGGACCAGCATGCGGGTCGGCGCATTGCATGACTGCCCCGAATTTTGGAACACATGCTGCACGCTCTGTTTGATGGCGCGCTCGAAATCCGCATCGTCGAGCAGCACATTCGGTGATTTGCCGCCGAGTTCCTGATGCACGCGCTTCACCGATGCGGCGGCGCTGCGCGCGACCTCGGTGCCGGCGCGGGTCGAACCGGTGAAGGACACCATGTCGATGTCACGATGCGTGGCGAGCGGGGCGCCGACGTGGATGCCATCGCCATTCACCAAGTTGAACACTCCCTTGGGCACGCCGGCCTCATGCATGACCTTGGCCCAGAGAATGGCGCTGAAGGGTGAGTATTCAGAGGGTTTCAACACCATGGTGCACCCGGCGGCCAGCGCCGGGACGACCTTGGCCGCCACCTGATTCATCGGCCAGTTCCAGGGCGTGATGAGGGCGCAAACTCCCACCGGCTCTTGAACCAGCCGGACATTGCCGCGCATCTCCTCGAATTTGAAGGTCTTGAGCACATCGATCATGGCGCTGATGTGGCCCACACCGATGCGGGTTTGAGAGCCCTTGGCAAGAGTGACGGGGGCACCCATCTCGGTCGAAATCGCCGCCGCGATCTCGCCGTAATGCGCCTTGTAGGCCGCGAGCACCCGTTCCATCAGGGCCAGCCGTTCGGCGGGCGTGGTGCGGGAATAGGCATCGAACGCACGTCGTGCCGCCGCCACCGCCAGATCCACGTCCTTGGGGCCGCCCATCGAAATCACACCGGCCGCAGCCTCAGTGGCCGGATTGATGACCTCGAAGGTCTGGGACTCCACCGGGTCAACCCAGGCGCCGTCGATGTAGAATTGCCGATTGTCGTAAAACATGGAATGCCTCGCAGTCCGGGGGATCGATGGACGGCAGGCATTCTACCCGGAGCCGGCAAGGCAGGGAAACGCGACAGGACGTGGCGACGGCCGCCCCTCGGCGGGGTCGGCAGCGCCCTTGAGTTCAGGCGACGCGGGCTTCGGCGATAACGGTCTTGTCGTTATCCGCGTCGGTCGCGCCTTCGGCATCGCCGAGCGCCGGCGCTTCGGCGGGACTTGCGGCCCCGGCCGGCGTTGCGGCGGCGGTGGGTGTTGCCGCAGCGGTGGACG
>Ga0116228_10000287_pt1 | contig 36964 bp, 43 predicted proteins | sample S1TSphfallax_2_FD_89694 | JGI IMG/M metagenome (GOLD analysis project Ga0116228, IMG submission 89694) | Host-associated microbial communities from peat moss isolated from Minnesota, USA - S1T2_Fc - Sphagnum fallax MG | ecosystem: Host-associated > Plants > Peat moss > Unclassified | place... | reverse complement strand
TCGGTCGCTTCGGTGACGGCGACGTGGCCCGCGCGCCACGTCGCCTCACGCCGGCTGAGGTGCGCGGCGAGTCGCGTGGCGAGATCGTGCACGCTTCCGCGCGCGATGGCGCGTCCGACGATGCGATCGAAGAGTCGCCCAAACGCACCGAACGGCGGCGCGTAGCTACCCTCGACGAGCACCGCCGTGTGTGCACCGTCGATGCGGAAGCGAATCGTGCCGTGGAAATCCGGCAGCAGCATCACGCCGCTGCGCCAGCGCAGACGGATTTCATCGTGCGCGCGCCCGTCGTCGGCGATGTCGGAACGCAGACCGAACGTCAGCGACACGTCGCGCCGCAGTGCGGGCAGTCCGATCGCGGACTCGGGACCGTGCTTTTCGGCGGCACGCAGATATTCGCTCGCATACTCCTGCGCCATGGAGAACGGGCAGTCGGCGACGCTCTCCTCCGCGACGTGGGCCGAGCGTGAAGCGTTATTCGTCGACTGCATCGCACGATGCTACGCCGCGAATGGGAAGGTCCCGTGAACGCGCGCGCCGCGCATCGCCGGCGTCTTCCACAACGCTTCTTGCGCGGCAGCTATGCTGCGCACATGATGACGACACGGATCATCGACGACCCGCCGATCGCGCGCGCACTCTTCAGCGACACGCGTCTCGCATGGATCTGGCTCATCGTCCGGGTGTACCTGGGCTGGCAATGGCTCGGCGAAGGCATCGCCAAGGCGACGACCTCCGCCTGGGTCGGTCCTCACGCCGGCGCGTTCCTCACGACATGGGTGACGGGATCGCTGGCCAAAACGCATGGCCCGCACCCCGACGTGCAAGGCTGGTACGGCGCGTTTCTCTCCAGCGTCGTGCTCCCGCACACCGCTTTCTGGAGCTATCTCGTGACGTTCGGCGAGTGCGCCGTCGGTCTCGGACTGATCCTCGGTCTCTTCACCGGGATCGCTGCATTCTTCGGCACCGCGATGAACGCGAGTTATCTGCTCGCGGGCACGGTCAGCGTCAACCCGATCCTCTTCGCCCTCGGGTCGCTCATCGTGCTCGCCTGGAAGACGGCGGGCTGGTGGGGGCTCGACCGCTGGGTCTTGCCGCGCCTCGGTACCCCGTGGAGCGGCGGAACCGCCGCGTCCTCAAGCCGCACATCGCTTCGCACCGACGCGAAAGGACGACCGTGAACGAGATCCACGAATTCCTCACCGTGCTGATCCCCTTCGAAGACGTTCCGGCCGCCATACGGGCATACACCGAGTCGCTCGCGGAGCGCGACGGCAAACGCGTGACGCCGATCCGCATCTCCGTCGCCGACATCACGATCGAACGCTCGGTCGATCTCTTGCTCGTGCACGCGCGCGAGTACCCCGGCTTCGAAATCATGGACATCCGTTGGGGACCGCACGACGGTGGTCCGTATCCGACGTTCGCGGGTACGCTCAGCGTAGAGGAAGTCGGCCCGACCTTCTCCCGATTGGATCTGGACGGGACGTACGAACCTCCGATGGGCATCGCCGGGAAGATGATCGACGCCGTGGTCGGCCACCACTTCGCGATTGCCGGCGCCCGTGCGTTGCTCAATGACATCAAAGCCGGCATCGAAGCCGCCTACCGCGCTGGAGTCGAACCATGACCACAATCGAACAACGGCAACTCGTCCACGCCCCGCTCGCTTCGGCGCAGCGCTTCCTCGACGGATTCTTCGCCGCGCATCGCGGCGGCGACGCGGATGCCGCGCACGTGACGCTGCACGCCGGCGAGATGATGGCGCGCGACGCGCTGATCACGCTGACGCCCGCGCAACGGCCCGAAGACATGACGCCGCGCTTTGCGGTGGACTGGAAAGACGCAGCCGACGGACCCTATCCGCACTTCCACGGCATCCTCACCGTCGCAGGCGATGAGGACTATGACACGTTTTGGCTCGTACTCGAAGGCGAGTACAGCCCGCCCGGCGGCATCGGCGGACAATTGTTCGACGCGGTGATCGGCCATCGGATCGCCGAGTCGACCGCCGCTTCGCTCCTCGCGGAGATCCGCGACGAGAGCGAACGTCAATTCGGGGCTGAGGAAGAACGAAAGACGCGCGCTAGCTGACGTCGGCCATCTTGTAGCCGACGCCGTAGACGGTCAACACGTACGACGGGTGCGCCACGTCGCGCTCGATCTTCGCGCGCAGGTTCGCGACGTGCCGGTCGAGCGTGCGATCGAACACGTCGCCGCCGTCGTTCGAGAGCAGCTCGATGAGGTGATCGCGCGCGAACACCTGGCCCGGATGATCGACGAAGATGCCGAGCAAGCGATATTCGGTCGGCGTCAGCTTGACGACCGCGCCCGCGCGCGTCACCTCGTGCGCGGTGCGGTCGATCGCGAGATCGCCGATGCGCACGACGTCGTGCGGCGCGCGCGCCGGCGCGGCGACCAGGGCCGGCGCACGGCGCCGGCGCAGCACGCTCTTCACGCGCGCGACGACCTCGCGCGGACTATACGGTTTCGCGACGTAATCGTCGGCGCCGAGCTCGAGGCCCACCACGCGGTCGACCTCGTCACCGCGTGCGGTCACCATGATCACCGGAATGTCGGCCTGCGCGCGGATCTCGCGGAACGCGTCGAGCCCGGGCAGCTTGGGCAAGTTGAGGTCGAGCAGCACGAGATCGGGCTCCTCTCGTAACGCAAGCTCCACCGCGGTGCGCCCGTCGGCGGCGACCAGCACCTCGTAGCCCTCGTTCTTGAGGTACGCCTCGAGCACGTTTGCAAGCGCCGCCTCATCGTCGACGACCAAGATCTTCGGGGGGCGTGAATCCATCGTGTGCCGCCTCTAGACGAGTGAGATGGTGCCGTCGCCGAAGCTCGCGACGGGGGCCGGCATCACCGTACCGGGCAGCGTGACGACGAAGCGTGCGCCCGGCGCGTCGCTCTCGAGCAATTCGATCGTTCCGCCGTGCGCTTCGACGAAGCGGCGCGCGAGCCCGAGGCCGAGACCGCTGCCGGCGATGCCGGCCGACGCCGTTCCGCGGTAGCCGGCCTCGAAGATGCGCGCGCGATCGTGCGGAGCGACGCCCGGGCCGCCGTCGGCGACGGTGAGTACGAGTTTCCCGCCCGCGTGCCGGCAATCGACGTGGATCAATCCGCCGGCCGGCGTGTAGCGGATCGCGTTCGTCACGACGTTGTTGACGATCTCCGCGATGCGCAGCGCGCTGCCGTGGAACGTATGGCAAGCCGTGACCGTGGTCGTGCACTGATCGACCTGAAAGCCGACGCCGCGCTTTCGCGCCACGCCCTCGAGCGCGAGCACTTCTTTCGCGATCACGTCGCACACGTTCATCGTCCGCATCGCCGGTTCGGGCGCGGGCTCGAGCGTCATCGTCGCCGGCAACTCACCGAGCAACACGCCCGCTTCTTCGAGCGCCTGTAAGATCGCGTTCAGCCGCTGCGGCGTCGCCGCAAGCACACCGTCGCGCAGCCCTTCGATGTTCGCGATCGCAACCGCGAGGTGATTGCGAATTTCGTGCACGAGGTTGTTCACGGAAGCCTCCGGCGTCGCGCCCGGCGCCATCGCTTGAGATTGTGAAGACGTCCTCGACCGGCCTTCACCGAACGTTCACGTTGCGGGAATCGGAGATCGATACAGTCGCCGCATGGAACCCTCACGCGACGAGCCCTTGCCGGCTACCGTCATCTTCGTCTTCACGATCGGCATCCTCTTCCTCATCGGATGGTTCGTCATGTTCGCGTTGCTGCGGAGCCGGTGGTAGCATGCACGTCCATCGCGCCGAGCGCCTTTGGTTGATGTTTGCCGTCGCGATGATGGCGGTGTTTCTCGCCGTCATCACGGTCGCCGCACTCGTCGACGGCATGATTCCCCCGAGCCGTCTGCAGAGTATCGATCCGACGCGAGTCTCACAGACGCCGCCGTTCGACAAACCGGGGCTGCACAAGATCGCCGACCACGTCTACGAGGCGTATTACGTCGCCCACATCTTCGCGTTCGATCCGGCCACGATCGCGGTTCCCGCCGGCTCACGGGTCACATTCTTCGTCACCAGCGCCGACGTCATGCATGGCTTCAGCATACCCGAAACCGGCGTGAACACGGCGGTCGAACCCGGTTGGGTCAGCAGCGTCGCCCACACGTTCACCACGCCCGGCACGTTTCTGTTGATTTGTAACGAATATTGCGGTTCGGGACATCAACTGATGGCGGCCAAGGTCGTGGTGCGATGATCGCCGCCGCCACGACGGTGGGCGCCGATCGCGGCGACGCCGCGGTCAACCGTGCTGCGGGCGAACTGCTCGTGCTCGCGCACATCTACACCGCCACGCTGGTCCTCGGCATCGGCGCGCTCTTCGGCATGCTCCAAGGCCTCTCGCGCGCCAGCGTCATCACGATGCCGGACTGGTTCGACTACTACCGCATGCTGACCGCGCACGGCGTGCTGATGGCGCTCGTCTTCACCACGTTCTTCATCTGCGGTTACTTCACGTACTCCACGTACCAGACGATCCCACGCATGCGTTCGTTCGCCGTCGGCTGGACGGGCTATCTCGTGATGCTCGTCGGCACCGTGATGGCGGCCGCGACGATCCTGAGCGGCAACGCGACGGTGCTCTACACGTTCTACGCGCCGCTCAAAGCCTCACCGTGGTTCTATCTCGGCGCGACGCTGCTGATCGCCGGCACGTGGTTCGTCGCCTACGACGTGATCGCGAACTTCATCTGGTTCAAACGGCACCATCCCGGCGTGAAGTCGCCGCTGCCGTCGTATATGGCGACCGTCACCATGATCATGTGGTGTCTCGCGACCGTCGGCGTCGTGGTCGAGATGCTGATGCTCTTGCCGTGGTCGCTGGGCTGGACGCCGGGCGTCAACGTCTCGCTCACGCGCATGCTGTTCTGGTCGTTCGGTCACCCGCTGGTGTATTTCTGGATCATGTGCGCGTACGCGATCTGGTACACGGTGGTGCCGGCGCGCTTCGGCGGCACGGTATTCAGCGACGCGCTCACGCGGGTCGCGTTCATCATGCTGTTGATCCTCTCCACGCCCGTCGGCTTGCATCACGAGTTCCTCGATCCCGGCATCGGTGCGGGCTGGAAGTGGCTGCACAGCATGATCACCTACGGCGTCGCGCTGCCCTCGTTCATGACGGCGTTCGCGATCTTCGCCTCGTTCGAAGTCGCGGCGCGCAAAGCAAACGTCCGCGGCTTCTGGCGCACCATCGCCTTTCTGCCGTGGAAGGATCCGGTCTTCACCGGCCCCGCGCTCGGCATGGTGCTCTTCATCTTCGGCGGCTTCGGCGGCATCGTCAACGCGTCGTATTCGATGGACGTGCTCGTGCACAACACGATGTGGATCGTCGGGCACTTTCACGTCACGGTCGGCGGGCCGGTCGCGATGACGTTCATCGGTGCAAGCTACGCACTGATCCCCGCGCTCTCGGGGCGCAAGCTCTTCGCGCCGAAGCTCGCGCTACTGCAGACGTATCTGTGGTTCGCCGGCATGCTGATCATGTCGACGTCGATGCATTGGGCGGGACTGCTCGGCGCGCCGCGCCGCACCTCGAACGTGACCTACTTCGGCGCGCAGGGCGCGGCGACGTGGCATCCGGAGATGGTGTGGGCCGCGATCGGCGGCATGATCATCGCGCTCTCGGTCGTGATGTTCATCATCGTCGCAACCGGTACGTACGTGGCGAACGTGAAGCTGCCGAACCACCGCTCGGCGTTCGCCTTCGCGCCGCTCGACGCGCGCGCGATGGAGACGCCGATGGTGTTCGACAAGCTCGGGCGCTGGGCGGGCGTCGCCGTCGCGCTCGCGTTCCTCGCCTACGTCGGACCGATCTGGCAGCAGCTGCAGCAGACGTCGTATCTGGCGCCCGGCATGCGAACATGGTAGCCGCGCTCGCGGCAGCCGCACTGCTGGCCGTGACGGCGTTCGTGCCGCTGCTGCAACCGGGCGACACGGTGCCGCCCGTGCCGCTGATCGACCAGTCGGGCCACGCGTTCTCGCTCGCGCGGCTCCGCGGCAACGCGGTGGTGCTCACGTTCGTCTACACGCGCTGCGCCGATCCGCGCATGTGTCCGCTCGTGTCGTTGAAGTACGCGCGCATGCAGGCGCAGTTGCGCAGCGCACCCGCGCCGGTGCACCTGCTCGAGTTGACGCTCGACCCGCGTTTCGACACGCCGGCCGTGCTCCGCCGCTACGGCGCGGCCTACGGCGCGAACGCGCGCAGCTGGACCCTCGCCACCGGCGCACCGGCCTCGCTGGACGATCTCGCCGCGCGACTCGGCATCGCCTCGCAATGGACGCAGCCCGGCACGCTCGTGCACACCGAAGCGACGATCGTGCTCGACCGCTCCGGCGCGATCGCGCAGACCATCGACGGCAACGCGTGGACGCCCGACCAGATGCTCGCGATCGCGCGCGACGCAGCGGGCGAGGGGCCCGCGCCGCTGGCGAACCTCGGCGCCTGGCTGACCGCCGCGATCGAACGCTGCGGCGGCGGCTCCGTGCCGATCACGACGCTCGAGTTTCTCGCCGCGATCGTCGCGCTCTCGGTCGCGTTCGCCGCGATGCTCTTCCGCTCGATGCCGCCGTCCGGTCGCGCCTAAGCGCGCGCGTGCGGCCACCATTGTGGCACCTCGGACCGGAGCGAGGCCGGCCGTTCGATCGTGCTTCGCAGGTTGTTCACAGGTGGACTCGATGATGGACGGATGACGGAGACCGGTGCGCCCTTCACCTCCATCTTGGTGCCGTACGACGGCTCGGAGCCCGCCCGCGCCGCGCTCGCGCTCGCGCTCGCGGTCCGCGCGCCCGATGCGAAGCTCACCATCCTCACGGTCGTCGATGAGGCACCGGTGATGGCGCAATCGACGACGACCGTGATGGCCTTCGATCCGACGCCGCTCTTCGAAGCGCTCGACGCGGAGGGCCGCGCGCACATGGCCGATGCGCACGCGCGCTGCGGCGCGCACCAGGTCGTGCCCGAGACGCTCATCGTGCACGACCGGCCGGTGCACGGCATCCTCGAGACCGCGAAAGCGCGCGCGTGCGATCTGATCGTGATCGGCACGCGCGCGCGCAACGCGATCGAGCGCGCGTTCGTGGGCAGCACGACGATGGGCGTGATGGAGGCGAGCGACGTGCCCGTGCTGACGACGCGCGCGAAGGAAGCGGCCGGCGCGCATCCGTTCGCGAACGTCGTCGTGGCGGTCGACGACTCGGATGCGGCCGACGCCGCGATCGAACTCGCCGCGCGGATGAAGACGTCGTTCGATTCGCATCTGATCGCGGTCAACGTCGCCGACACGACGCGTCTCAACGACAACTCGGTGACCTACGGATTCAACCCGGTTCCGCTCGAACGCGACCTCGAACGCGGCAGCAACGATATCGTCACCGCGGCGTTGCGGCACGCGCACGTCGCGCCCGAGACGGTCGAGGTGGTGCTGCTCGAGGGGAAACCCGCGACCGCGTTGATCGACGTCGCGGCCGACCGGCACGCCGGTGCGATCGTGATGGGCAGTCACGGGCGGCGCGGGTTGCGGCGCCTCCTGCTCGGTAGCGTCGCCGAAGCGGTCGTGCGCGAATCGGCCGTTCCGGTGCTCGTCGTGCGCCGCCACGACGCTAGGGATGCCTAGCGCATCGCCGATTGCAGCACGGCCGCCGCGATCTCGTCGCGCGCTTCGCTCAAGAACGTCTGCAGGCTGCGCTTCGCCGTACCCGCGAGCAAGGTGCGATCCGCCACCTCGCCGAGCGCGCCGAGCGGCACGCGATACGTTCCCACGAGCGCAAGGCGCGAGCTGAACGTGTCGATCGGCACCACGCGCAGCGTGCCCTCGAAGACCGGGAACATCGCGGCGGTGCCGCTCTGCGCGCGCAACGTCACCTGGGCGCCGTCGGGCGGTTCGCCGACGATCGCGCCGACGATGATCGCGATCTGCACCGTGACGCCGAACGACGTCAACGCGTTCGGTCCGAGCGGATCGGCGTGAATGCGGGTGAGCCGCGCGACGAGGATCGGCGCGACGAAGGCCGCACCCGATGCGATCGCTTCGAACAGCTGGATCTTCACGATCTCAGAACTACCATCGCGCTACGAAGATATGATGAAGGCAGCCCCGGGGAAGCATCCCGGCCGCGCGAAGCGAAGGCCGCGCCATGGCGCAAACGATTTCGATTCCGACCACCGACGGGCGCGCGTTCGACGCGGCGCTCGCGCTCCCGCCGGGCGGCAGCGCGCCGGCCTTGATCTTCATCCCGTCGATCTACGGCAACACCGACGGCATGCAAGCGACGATCGACCGCTACGCGAGTCACGGCTACATCGTGCTCTCGATCGATCCGTTCTGGCGCACCGTGCCGGGCCCGCTGGGACTCGACCGCCAGCCCGAAGCGTCGGCGCGAAAAGACACCTGGACCACGGACCAAGGCCTCGACGACACGCGCGCCGCGCTCGCCTACCTGAAAACGCTGCCCGCATGGAACGGCAAGTTCGCGATGGTCGGCTACTGCTTCGGCGGCCGGCTCTCGCTGCTCGGCTTGATTCGCCTGAACGCCGATGCCGCGGTCACGTTTCACGGCACCGGGATGCACCTCGACCTCGCCGAGGCGGGTGGCATCAGCGCGCCGTTCAGCTTCCATTATGGCGAAGTCGATCCGGTCGTGCCGCTCGAACAGGTCGAGCTCGTGAAGACGGCCCTTGCCGGAAAAGACGGCGAGATCTTCGTGTATCCGGGCGCCGCGCACAGCTTCGCGCAACAGGAGTCGCCGCGCTACGATCCGGTCGCGGGGCCGCTCTCAGAGGAGCGCGCGCTCGCATTGCTGGAGCGCCTCAAAACGCCGGTCAGCGCCTAGCCGCATCGAGCGTAACGACCTCGAGCGGATCGCGCGACGCGACGGCGTCCCAGCGCGCCTGCACGCGCGACGCGATCAGGCGCGCGATGCCCTCGGCGAACGCATCGTCGTCCGCCGTGAGCGGACGCCGCGCGGGTTCGGGGCTGCGAAACGAGAGCACGTAGAGCGCGTTCGCCGCGTTGAACGGCGTGACGAGCAGCGCACCGCCGCCGGCGTCGTCGAAGTGGCGGCTCACGAGCTTCGCGATCGCATCGGCGTGCGGCGCATCGAGCACCATCGTGCTCGATGCGAGCGGTGAACTCGCGGGGAGGCGTTCGTCGTTGCTCGCTTCGAGGTGAAGTCGCGCGCCGTTCACCCGGCCGAAGCGCGCGCCGAACGGCTGTCCCGGCACGAGCAGCGCGGCGCCGAGGCCGAGCGCGGCATGCACGACGGCACGATCGCCGGGAGCGGTATCGCTCGCCAAGCGCCAGAGCGCGTCCATCCGCTTCTGCTGCAACATCTCTGCTCACCCTACCGCGGCGCGGGGTACGGCAGCAAGGGCCGGGCGTGCAGATTCGGTTAGGCGGCCGATCCGTCGGGCGCGGGCGTGCCGCGTTCGGCGACCGCCCGAGCGAGGAGGCCGAGCATGGCGATCGTCTCGGCTTCCGTCTCATCGCGCGGCGGTGTCTTCGCCGTGGGCCGGTCGACGCGCAAGGCGGCGCGATGGCGCGCGAAGAGATCGACTGCGTCGTTACTCGAGAAGCACGCCTTGAGGTGATCGAGCACGCGCATCGGCGTGCCGTCGGCCGTGTGCCGGAGCGCGGCTTCGTATCCGGCCGACGAGCGCGTGACGTCGAACACGACGTCGCGCAGCGGTTCGAGCGCCGGATCGCACGAGAGCAACGTTTCTTTGCCGAGCAGATCGCGCAGCACGTAATATTCGAGCGGGCCGTAGCGCGCGATGCGCGCGATCATCACGCCTTGGAGCGGCACGACCGCGAACGTCTGTCCGCGCCGCGTCATCTCGCGATTGCGCGCTTCGTCGGGCGGAACTTCACCGCGCTTGACGCGCTCCTCGTACTTCGCGCGCTCGTTCATCACGCTCTGCATCTTCGCGAACGCACTGCGCACCATCGGATCCGCGTGCAGCGAGGCCAGGCCCTCGGGCGTCTGCAGCTTCTTGCGCACCGCTTCTTCGCGCAAATAGATCGAGCGGCGCGTCTCGCGTTCCATCGCATCGAGCCGGTCGCGGCGTTTGCGCAAGAGATCGTTCACGTCGTCGAGTTCTTCGGACGCTTTGACCGCGTCGCGATAGAGCGCATCGACTTGGTTGAACGTGCAGATGCGCTCCCACAGCGAGGGCGGCCGCGCGCCGCTCTTGCGCACGCGATGGGGGAAGCGTTTCGCGTAGCGCGCGGTCGCGACGTTGGCCGCGTCTTGTTTGGTTTTCGCGAGCGAGCGGAGGTTGGCGATCTCGTCGTTGATCGCTTGGCGCTTCTTGGAGAAGGCCTCGCGCAGCTTGTTCTCCGCGTCCTGGGTGATCGCGCGGATGTATGAGAGCTTGGCACTCTCGTAGGCAGCGATGGCGGCTTCATCGCGTTCGAAGTCGGGGGCGCCGCCGGCGGCCTCGTTCGGGACGATGCCGCTCAACGCACGACCCTCAGCACGCAACGGCGCTTCGTCGTGCTGCCAAGGTAACCTCGCGCTACGCGTCCTTCGGCGCCGAACGCACCGCGGAGGTATGCGCTTTGTGACAGGCGACGCACAGCGTCTCCAGGTTGTCGAGGTGGTGGATGCAACTGAGCGTCGTGTGCGCGCCGAGGGCCGGACGGACGTGATTGACCTCGACACGGTTGCTCGCACGACCGGCGCGCCACGCCCGCATCGCGCTACGGTACGCGGACTCGAGGGGAAACCGCGCCCGGGTCGGCCGTTTCGGCGGAACGTGACCACAGCGCGCGCAGCGATACTTGTCGCGCCGCTTGGCGGCGACGCGCGCGCGCGACCACCAGTGGTTGTTCCAGAACGCGTCGCTACAGCGTTCGCTGCACCAGGTGCGCCGGCGCGGCGGCAGCGCACCGCCGCACCACGCACAGCCCTCCGCTCGCTCGCTCGCGAGCGGACATGCGGCCAAGAGCGACGCGCTCTTCGGCACTATCGCGCGAGCGCGACCCCGTGCGCGCTGCGCGCGATCTCGGCGGCCACCTCGGCCGTGAGTGCGTCGGGGCGCTCGCGATACTTCGCCCACAGCTGCGGCATCTGCGCGATGTCGCTGACGATGCGCGCGAGCACCGTGTTGACGGGCGCCTTGACGCCGGCCTCACGCGCGGCCCGCGCGACCGCGCCGTTGAGCACCTCGACTTCGGTGCGGTTCTTCATCGCGCGCAAGTCGAGCAAGAGCGAGGGCGGCTTGCGGCCGCGCGCGCCCGCGATGCGATTGGCGAGCAACCCGCGCGCGACCGGCGTCGGCAGCGCAACGATGCCCTGCAGTGCGCGCACCGGATAGCGCGGCAGATCGATCGGCGCGATGCCGCAGGCCTTCATCACCGCGCGCACTTCGCGGATGGCGCGTATCTCGAGACCGAACGCGTCGCCCATGTGCACGAGCCGCTCGGGCAGCACGTTGAGCACGGCGCACGACGCGTTCGCAACGACGTTGAGCGCGAGCTTCGACCACTTCAGCGACCGATAATCCGATGCGGCGCCGGCCGCCAACCCGGCGGCCTCGAACGTGGCGAGCAGCCAGTTGTACGCGCTCGTCGATGCGAGCGGCGCGAACGCGATGCCGCCGCCGTTGGCCGCGACGGGCGTGCCGTCGCGCCCCGCTTCGACCGGCACCGTGAGCGCTGAGGCGACCACGCGATCCGCGCCGAAGGCCGCGGCCAGCAGCTCTTCGTTGCCGACGCCGTTCTGCGGGCTCACGATGATCGCGCCGGGGGCGTTCACGAGCGCGCGCTGGAGCGTCGCAATCGCGCCCGGCGTGTCGTAGGCCTTCACGGTGACGAGCGCGATGTCGGCCGCGACCGGCACGACCGCATCGAGTTCGCGCGGCGCATAGGCCACGTCGTTGCCGCTCGCGCCGAGGAGCCCGCCGAGATACCGGCCGACGGCGCCCGCACCGACGATGTAGACGTTCATCCGGCGCCGCCGACGCCCGTGCTGCCGAAGCCGCCCGCGCCGCGCAGCGTTCCGCCGACCGCGTCGCATGCGGCGAAATCGGCGCGCGCGACCGGCGCGACGACGAACTGCGCGATGCGGTCGCCGCGCTGCACGGTGAACGGTTCGCTGCCGAGGTTGACCATCAGCACGCCGACCGGGCCGCGGTAGTCGCTGTCGATCGTGCCGGGCGAGTTGAGCAGGGTGACGCCCGCGCGGAGCGCGAGCCCGCTGCGCGGCCGAATCTGCACCTCGTAGCCTTCCGGGATCTCGAGGGTGAAGCCCGCCGGGATCAGCGCGCGCTCGCCGGGCTGCAGCACGACGGCAGCCTCGACCGCCGCGCACACGTCGGCCCCGGCGGCGCCCGCCGACATGTAGGCGGGCAGCGGCAAGCCGGCGCCCTCCGGCAGGCGCAACACGCCGATCGTGACGTTCACTTGCTCAGCAGATCCGCGAGTTCGGCCTGGAAGCTCTCGACGTCGCGGAACGACCGGTAGACGCTGGCGAAACGAATGTAGGCGACGGGATCGATCTTTTTGAGCGCTTCCATCAGTTTCTCGCCGACGAGCGAGGATTGCACTTCGTTCTCGCCGCGGGCGAAGAGTTGGCGCTCGAGGCCGGCTACGATGTCTTCCATCTGCGCGTCGGAGACGGGGCGCTTCTCGCACGAACGGCGCAGGCCGGTGAGGATCTTGTCGCGGTTGTACTGCTCGCGGCGACCGTCTTTCTTGACCACGAACAGGCGCGGGGCTTCCATCCGCTCGTAGGTGGTGAAGCGGTGTTTGCACGCCAAGCATTCGCGCCGCCGGCGGACCACGTTCTCGTCGTCACGGGAATCGACGACGCGGGTCTCGCTCTTACGGCAAGTCGGACAAATCAGGGCTCGCGGCTCCCGGCAGCATGAACCACAATATCTTGTGCTTCATGCTCAGTATACACGGCCCTGGTGCCGGGCGTCGCGCTTTAGCTCGCGGCGCCGATCTTGAACATCTTCGTGCCGCACACGGGGCACTTGCCCTCGGTCGCGGGACGGCCGTTTTTCATCTGGATCTGGGTCGCGTCTTTCATCTCACGCTTGGTCTTGCACTTCACACAGTACGCTTCGGCTGCCATGGGTTGTCCTCTCTCGGTGTCCCGACCGCGCTCTACGTACGTCCGGTGCGGGTTCGCGCCTCGCTATTCCCACGCACACGGCGGATTCCTGGGCTTGCCGACGAGGGAGCCGGTCGTGATCGACGAGGGATGGACGGCCTGGTTCGGCGGTATCGCACGCGCGCGGAGCTCGAGGAGGAGGCCGGCGGACGCCTTGCCGCGACCACGGTCGGCGGCCTCTGGGTCGCCGGTTCGCTCGCCGGTTTGGCGGCGCCGACGGTCGCGATCGTCGGCACCCGCGCGCCATCCGACGACGGACGGCGGCTCGCGCAGCGCCTCGCTCGCGACCTCGGCCACGCCGGCGTCTGCGTGATCTCGGGCCTCGCGCTCGGGATCGACGCGGCGGCGCACGAGGGGGCGCTCGCGGCGGGAGCGCCGACGATCGGCGTGCTCGGCGGCGGGCACGACCGCTTCTTCCCGCCGCGGAACGCCGAACTCGCGCGCCGCATCGCGGCCGGCGGCGGTGCGGTCGTCTCGCCGTATGCGCCCGGGCACCCCGCGCTGCCGCACCAGTTCCTCGAGCGCAACGGCATCGTCGCGGCGCTCGCCGATGCGGTGGTCGTGGTGGAAGCGGCCGCGCGCAGCGGCGCGCTCAACACCGCGTCGTGGGCGGCCGACCTCTCCGTTCCGGTGCTCGCGTTTCCCGGCGACGTCGCGCGGCCGAAGGTCGCGGGCTGCCTCGCGCTGATCCGCGACGGGGCGACGCTCGTGCGCCACGCCGACGACGTACTCATGGCGATGCGCCTCCCGCCGGCCGGCGCGGGCGCTCGTGCAACGCCGGTCGCGCTGCGCCCCGGACGCGGATTGCTCGCGCTCCTGGACGCGGCGCCGGCGAACGCCGCCACGCTGATCGAGCGCAGCGGCTTGCTGCCGGCGCTCGCGCTCGCCGAACTCGGCGAACTGCTCGCGGCCGGCACGGTGGTCGAAGGCGCCGACGGATGCTTCCGCCGGGCCGCCGGCGGCGAACGGCGAAGCGCGGGCGATGCAGCTGCGGGTGATCGCGGTCGGCCGGATGCGCGAGGGGTACCTGGTCGCCGCGGCCGACGATTTCCGCCGGCGCCTGCGCCCCTACCACCGGCTGGATGAGGTCGAGGTGCGCGCCGCCGACGGCGGCGATCCGGAACGCGCGATGCAGCTCGAAGGCGAGGCGATCCTGCGGCTCATCGCGCCGGCCGATCACGTCTGGCTGCTCGAGCGAACGGGCATTGAATTCTCGAGCGACGAGCTCGCCGCGCGCTTCGACGCGCTCGCGCTGGAGGGGACCTCGCGCATCACGTTCGTCATCGCCGGCACGTACGGCGCATCGCCCGCGCTGCTCGCGCGCGCCAACGTGCGCTGGTCGCTCTCGCGCCTGACGTTCCTCCACGAATGGGCGCGCGCCATCGTGCTGGAGCAACTCTACCGCGCCGCGAAGATCGCGCACGACGAACCCTATCATCACTGAGCGGGGGGAGCGCGATGCGGACGGGATCACGGCCTTGGATCGCGGCGTTGCTCGCCGCGCTGGTGCTCGCGGCGTCGATCCCGGCCGCGGCGGCCACGCGCGTCGGCATCGTGATGCTGCACGGGCTGGGCGGCGTGCCGCTCGGCTCCGCGAACGCGCGCGGATTCGTCGTCGGCGGCACGCTGATCCCGGCGCTGCGACGCGCGGGCTACCTCGTCGCCACGCCCGAGCTCTGCTACGCGAGCCGGCGCATGTACGATCGCGCCTTCACCGACTGCTTTGCCGACGTCGACGCAGCGGTCGCCGCGCTGCGAGCGCAGGGCGCGACGACGATCGTCGTCGGCGGTGAGAGCCTCGGCGCGCTGATGGCGTTCGCCTACGCGTCGATCCACCCCGACGTCGTCGCGGTCGTGGCGTGCGCGCCGGCCGGTGACGCGGTGAGCAAGCGCGCCGCGGGCATCCGCAACGCCGTCACCAGCGCGCAGGCCGCGGTCGACGCGGGCCGCGGCGACGTGGTGCAGGCGTTCCCCGAAACGAACACCGGCCGCTACGGCCGCGAGGATTTCACCGTGCGCACGACGCCGCGCATCTACCTGAGCTTCCACGATCCCGACGGTCCGGCGAACCTCGAGATGGAGCTCTCGCGCGTGAACGCACCCGTGCTGTGGCTCGCGGGATCGCGCGACCGCACGCAACCCGGCGCGCCGCCGGACGCGCTCAACGTCGATCCGCGCACGACATTCCTCGTCATCGACTCCGATCACCTGAGCACGCCCGACGTAGGCACGCCGGCGATCCTGGCCTGGTTGCGCGGAGTCGTTCCGCAGCAGTAACTCGCCCGCGCGGCGAAGACGGCGCGGTGCATTCCACGGTCACCTTGCTCTCACTCGACGAACTCGGCGCGCGCTTCGCGGCGGCCGCGCGCGCGCTCTCTCCGGCGAGCGATCCGGTCGTTGCGTTCGAAGCACCGCGTCGTGCAGAGTTCGGCGACGTCGCGACCAACGTCGCGTTCGGCCTCGCGAAGGCCGCCAAAGCCGCACCGCAAGCGATCGCGACCGCGCTGATCGAACGCGCGCTCGCCGATGCGGCGGTGCGCGCGACGGTCGCCGACGCGACCGCGACCGCCGGCTTCATCAACCTGCGCCTCGTGCCGGGTTTCTGGCAGCGCACGATCGCGACGGTGCTCGAGCAGGGTCCCGCCTACGGCAAGGGCGCGCCGGTGAACGAGCGCATCTCGCTCGAGTTCGGCAGCGCGAATCCGACCGGGCCGCTCGTCGTCGTGCAAGGCCGCACGCTCTCGATCGGCGACACGCTGGCGAAGACGCTGCGCTTCGCGGGCTACGACGTCGAGACCGAGTGGATCATCAACGACGCGGGCTCGCGGCTCGACACGCTCGCGCAGTCGCTCTACGCGCGCTATCGCCAATTGTGGGAACCCGACTTTCCGTTTCCCGACGACGGCTATCCCGGCGACTACCTCGTGCCGGTCGCCGAACGCGTGCGCGAGCTCGACGGCGATCGCTGGCGCGATGCGCCCGAAGCGGAGTGGATGCCGTACTTCGGCATCTTCGGACGTGATGAGAACGTGCGCGAACAACAGTCGATCTGCACGCGCTTCGGCGTGACGATGGACCGTTGGCAGAGCGAAAAGGCGCTACACGACGGCGGCGACGTGACGACCGGCATCGAGCGGCTGAACGCGCGCGGGCTCACCTACGAGCACGAGGGCGCGCTCTGGGTGCGCACGACCGTGAGCGGCGACGACAAGGACCGCGTCGTGATCCGGCGCGACGGGCGGCCGTCATATTTCGCCGGCGACGTGGCCTATCATTACGACAAGCTGCAACGCGCCGATCGCGTGATCGACATCCTCGGGCCGGATCATCACGGCTTCATCGCGCGGCTCAACGCGCTCGCCGACGCCTACGACCGCAGCGGTGCGATCGAGGTGCTGATCGCGCAGCAGATCACGCTCAAGCGCGGCGATGAGATCGTCTCGATGTCCAAGCGCGCCGGGAACATCGTGACGCTCGAAGACATCATCGACGAGGTCGGCGTCGACGCCGCGCGCTTCTTCTTCGTGATGCTCTCGATCGACCAGCCGCTCACGTTCGACCTCGCGCTCGCGAAGGAACAATCGAGCGACAACCCCGTGTATTACGTGCAATACGGGCACGCGCGCATCGCGTCGGTCGTGCGCCGCGCCGCCGAGCGCGATGCGACGCTGGTCGATGCGGCGCGCGCGGGCGACCATCTGGATCGGCTCGGCGAGCCGAGCGAACTCGCGCTCGCGCGCCGCTTGGCCGAATTCGGCGCGGTCGTCGCCGGCGTGGCTCGCGCCCGCGCGCCGCACCGCTTGCCGAAGTACGCGCGCGACGTCGCGAGCGACTTCCACCAGTTCTACACCGACTGCATGATCCTCACCGACGACCGCGAGCTCACGGTCGCGCGACTCGCGCTCGCGCTCGCGACGCAGACGGTGCTGGCGAAGGCGCTCGAACTCTGCGGGGTCAGTTCGCCGGAACAGATGTAGTCGGAACGCTGGTCGTCACGATCACCTCGGCGACGACGGGGTCGTGCGGGAAAACCGGCTCGAGCTCCTCGTCATCGAAGCCGTGCTCGGCGAGTTGCATGCGCACGAGCCACGGCAGCACGAAGTAGGTGAAGAGCACGCGCACGAGTGCGGCCGCGGGGATGCCGAGGATCAGGCCCCACATCCCGAAGAGTTCGCCGCCGGCGAAGACCGCGAACATCACGCCGATCGGCGAGACGCCGACCGCATCGGCCATGATCTTCGGCACCAGCACGCTATCGGCGATGCGCGCGATCACGAAGATCGCGATCGACACGTAGGCGGCCATCGTCGGGCCTTGCAAGAGGGCGAGCGCGAGCGCGAGCGCCTGCGCGAGGATCATGCCGAAGAACGGCACCGCGTAGCCGATCGCGCAGATCACGGCGACGAGCAGCGAGAACGAGAAGTGCGCGGGCGCGAGCGCGATCCACACGGCGGCGCCGACGATCGCGCACAGCGCGAGCTGCCCCGCGACGAAGTGCCCGAAGATCGAGGCGACCTCGACCAGTAGCGCGTTGGTCTTCGCGCGTCGCGAGGCCGGCACGAGGCCGAGCAACCCGCGCCGCACTTCGCGCCCGCGCGCGAGAAAGAACACCGAGAGGATCAGCGCCGAGGCGCCGATGAGGAACGCGTTGATCGTGCTGACGAGGATCGTGCCGAGCGAGGCCAGCGTGACGCTGAAGACCTCGCCGACGCGGCTGCCCACGTCTTCTTGAATCTGCCCGTAGGTCGGCAACTCGACGCGATTGCCGAGCTGCGATCGCACGAACCGCTCGAGTCCCGAGACCGCATCCTCCGATGCGCCCACGTAGTCGCTCGCGTGATTGAGCAACACGATGATCTGCGCGTAGGTGATCGGCACGATCACGAGCGCCAGCAGCACCAGCGCGCCGAGCAAGCCGAGGTACACGACCGCGATCGCCGCCGCGCGCGGCATCTTGCGTTCGAGCCGCATCACGAGCGGCGCGGCGCCGAACGCGATGAAGGCCGCCACCATGAAGATCGAGAGCGTGCGCGGGATGCGCACGCCGATGAACGTCGCGGCGGCGAGCACCGCGACGACGAGCGCGATGATGCCGACGCGCCGCTGCAGCGCCGCGTTCATAGCGCCTTCGTCAACAGACGGCGTTCGGTCGCGAAACCCGCACCGGCGTAGAGCGCGCGCGCGGCTTCGTTTTCCTCGGTGACCATCAGCGAAACGTGCGGGATGCCGCGATCGCGCGCGATCGCCTCGACCGCGTCGAGCAGCGCGCCACCGACGCCGCGACGGCGCGACCCCTCATCGACCGCCATGTAGGCGACGAACGCTTGCTCCTCGAGCGTGACTTCCTCGGGGAGATCGAACACGACGAGCACGAAACCGAGCGGCGCATCGCCGTCGGTCGCGATCAGGATCGCGTGGTCGCGCGTGAGCACGTAGTCGACCAGACGATCGTAGGCCTCGGCGACGAGTTCGGGATCGCCGGGGCGCATCGACGAGACGCTCGTTCCGCTCACGCGCCGTCCGAGTTCGCGGACGTAGGCGCGATCGGAGGTGGTCGCTCGCCGGATCGCCACCGTCGCGTTCATGCCGGGACCGGCGTTCGCTCTCGCCACACGGGCAGTAACGTTTCGAGGGCGGCGACCAGTGCGTCGTTCTGCTCGGGCGTGCCGATCGTGATGCGCAAGTACTGCGGCAGCCCGAGCTTGTCGCCCGAGCGCACGATGATGCCCCCGCGCATCAGGTCGTCGTACGCGGTCTCGGCCGCGACGGGTACGCGCACCGTCACAAAGTTCGCCGCGCACGCGTACATCGAGAGGCCCAAACGCGCGAAGGCCGCTTCGAGAAACGCTTTGCCCTCGTCGTTCATCGCGATCGTGCGCCGGCGGAACGCGTCGTCCTCGAGCGCGCCGCCGGCGGCCAGCGCCGCGGGACGCGAGACGTTGAACGGCACGCGCACGCGCTGCATCAACTCGATCATCTCGGCCGCGGCGAACCCGTAGCCGAAGCGCATCGACGCGAGACCGTAAAGCTTCGACATCGTCCGCGTCACGAGCGTGCCGGGCCGCGACTTCACGTAGTCGGTGCCTTCGACGCTGCGTGCGGGCATGTACTCGCGATAGGCCTGATCGATGAAGAGCAGCACGCGCTCGGGCAACGCCGCGGCGAAGCGCGCGAAGGCGTCGGGGTCGACACAGGTCGACGTCGGGTTGTTGGGATCGCAGACGACGACCGCTTTCGTTTTCGGGCCGACGGCGGCGAGCATCGCATCGAGATCGTGCACGCCGTCGCGCAGCGGCACGCGCACGGCGTTCGCCCCGACGAGCCGCGCGTTCGCGGGAAACAGCGAGAACGTCGGATCGCCCATCACGACCTCGTCGCCTGCATCGACGAACGCGAGGAAGAACATCAGCAAGATGTCGTTGCTGCCGTGACCGAGGATCGTGTTCTCCACGCGCAAGCCGAATGGCGCGGCGAGGCGCTCGCGCAGCTCGGTGTGATCGTCGTTCGCGTAGAGGTGCGCATCGGAGAGCGAGGCGATCGCGGCCATGGCCTTCGGCGACGAACCGAGCGGGTTCTCGTTCGACGAGAGCTTGATGATGCGATCGAGGCCGAAGCGGCGGCGTGCTTGGTCGTTGGTGGTGCCGGCACTATACGGGTGCATCGCCAGCACCTCGGGCCGCGCGAGTGAAGCGTAATCCATCGGTGGACCGACGTTTTCGCCTTCCCGCGCAAGAACGCCCGTCGCGCGGCAGCGGGCGGCGTTAGCGCAGGAAGCGCGAGCCGGGTTCGGTGATGGGGTCGCCGGCGGCGCACTGCGGGCACGCGTCGGGTTCGAACGATGCGATCGGCATGTCGAGGACGGCGTAGACGGGCGCGCCGACGTCGACCGCCGCTCGAGCCACGAGCACGCCGACCGCGACGACCTGGCCGCCGTGCGCGTGCACCACGTCGATCACCTCGCGGATCGAGAGGCCGGTCGTGACGACGTCCTCCACGACCAGCACGCGATCGCCCGGATCGATGACGAAGCCGCGCCGCAGTTTCGGCTCGCCCGCCTCTTTCTCGACGAAGATCGCACGCGTGCCGAGTTGGCGGCCGCACTCGTAGCCGAGGACGATGCCGCCGACCGCCGCCGAGACCACGCACGCGACGTCGAGCGGCGGCATCATGCCGAGCAGCGTTGCCGCGATCCGCGCGAGCAATTCGGGATCCTCGAGCATGCGGAACTTCTGCACGAAGCGATTCGAGTGGCGGCCCGAGGAGAGCCGGAAGTGACCGCCGAGGATCGCACCGCGCGTCTCGAGTTCGGCGAGCAGCGCGTCGGCCGCGATGTCGTTCACGCGTGCAGATCCGCGAGGATCGCCTGCGCGGCCGCGGCCGGATCGGCGTCGTCGACGATCGGGCGACCGACCACGATGTAATCGGCGCCGGCGGCGCGCGCCTCGGCCGGCGTCGCGACGCGCTTCTGATCGCCGTGCGCGCTGCCGCCCGGGCGGATGCCCGGACAGAGCGCCGCGAACTCCGCGCCGAAGAAATTCTTGAGATCGGCGACCTCGGCGACCGAACACACCACGCCGTGTGCGCGTGCGTCGCGCGCGAGCGCCGCCAGCCGTATCGCGTTCTCTCCGGGACCGCCCTGCAGGCCCAACTCGTTGAGGTCTTCCGGTGCGATGCTCGTGAGGATCGTGACGGCGAGGACACCGGGCTCGGGGATGCCGAGTTCGGCCGCGCGTTCGCCGGCCGCTTCGACCGCGGCGCCCAGCATCTCGAGTCCGCCGAGCGCGTGCACCGTGAGCAGCGCGACGCCCGGACGCACCAGCGCGCGGACCGCCGCATGCACGGTGCGCGGGATGTCGTGCAGCTTGACGTCGAGCATGTACGGCACGCCCGCCGACGCGAACCGTTCCATCAGGGGTTCGCCGAAGCCGTAGACCGCCTCGTAGCCGATCTTGAACATCACGTCGATGCCGGAGAGTGCATCGACCAGCCGCTCCGCCCGCGCAAGCGTCGGGACATCGAGCGCGACGACGAGCCGCGTTGTCATGCGAGCGAGGTTGGCGACCGCGCCGGACGATCCCGCAGCGTAACTTTTCCATGACAAACGTGGTGTGATGTGAACGGATGCGTCAACGCTGCCGTTACATGGTATAAGGGGACGCAAGTGGCTTTGGCCACGAGAAAGGACATACCGAGATGGCCGGGATTCAGGTCTTCAAAACGTTAGCCGACGCGCTTCGAGCGGGCTACAGCGTCTACGACCGCACCGAAAACGGATATCTCGTCCGCACGCGCACGGCGAGCGGCTGGGCGATGGCGATCGTCACCTGTCGCTGAACCCACCGGACGACGGACGAAACACAACGAGCGGGCCGCTTCGGCGACCCGCTCGTTTTTGTTGTGACCGTCCGCGCTAGGTGCGGTCGGGCGGCGGAACGGGGCGCGCGAGCTCTTCGTAGCGCGGGCCGGGGCGGCCGGGTTCCGGCGGCGCGCCGTAGTTGGGGAACGGACCGCTGCCATTGGAGAAGGGCGGCGGCGCGGCCGGCGGCACGACGGGTCCGCGCATCAACGTGAACTGCGCGCCCGAGAGCAACGCGGTGATGATCTGCGCGATGCCGACGAACATCGGAATCAAGCCGCCGAGCAGCCACGGTCCGGGATGGATCGACGCGGGTTCGAAGGGCGCCTCGCCGGCGTGATAGCCGATGAACGAGAGACCGATCAGCAAGGCGAACCCGACCATGCCGGTCGTGATGCCCTTGCGCAAGAGGCACTGTGGCGAGTTTGGATCGTCGTAATCGTAGGGCGCCTGGGGCGGCACGGACATCCCGGCGTTCCACGGCGGCGGCGGCGCCCACTGGGCATTCCCCCGCGCAAACTTCCGGCCCAAGCGGCCTTCCGGCGGCGGCACGATCCCCCGCTCGAGCATCGCCATCCGCTCGCGATGATTGAGAATCCGCATGATGATCCAGCCGCCGATTGGCAAACCGAAGATGCAGATGATCCCGATGATCGCGACCGAGTTGTCGTCCATTCCGCTAGCCTTCCTGCGATGCGCGTTGAACCATGCCCCATCTACGGCCCGGCGACTCCGGTGTTTCGTCCGAAGTGCCTGAAACCTGATGCCGCCTCGCGCGTAGATGCACCAAGATGGGAGTGGCGCTGTTGGCTGAGCCCCCGGCGGAATCGAACGGCGACGCCGTACCGATCTCCGACGATGCGCTAATCGCGCAAACGTTGGCCGGCCGCGGCGACGCCTTCGGGACGCTCGTGGCGCGCTATGAGCGCGCCGTCTACCATCTTGCGTACCGTACCTTGCGCGACACCGAAGAGGCCAAGGACGCGACCCAGGAAGCCTGGATCAAAGCCTACCGGGCCCTCGCCTCGTTCCGGCCGGGCGCCAAGTTCTCGACCTGGATCTTCACGATCTGTTACCGCCTGTGCTGCGACCGGCTGGCGAAGCGCAAACGGTTTACCGGGGCCGAGATTCCCGACGTCGCCGACACCGCTCCCGGTCCGGCGGCGTCCTATGAAGCGGCGGAAGACGCCGCCCGCCTGCGTCGCGCGATCGACGCACTTCCCGAGAAGTACCGGGCCGTGATCACGTTATTCCATCTCCAAGGCAAACAGTACGAGGAAATCGCGACCGTCCTCGGTTTGCCGCTCGGCACGGTGAAAACGCATCTCTTCCGGGCAAAAGATCTACTACGGACCGCACTCAGCGATGGCGCGGCGCCACGGAGAACATCATGACCGACGACGAACTCGAACGCGCCCTTCTCGCCCTCCCGCTGGAGACGCCTCCGGCCGGATTGCACGAGCGCATCCTCGCCTCGACGGTCTATCGCTCCGCCGCCGCACCGGCGTTCCGCACGTGGGAAGTCTGCTTGCTCGTGCTCGCCGTGAGCCTCGTCGCGGTCGCCACGTTCGCGCTGCTCTCCGCCGTGCCCGATCTCGGCGACCGCTCGCAGATCGCCGTCGTCCACGCACTGCACGCGCTCGGTCTCTTCTCGGTGCGCACCTACGCCTGGTTCGCGGTCGGCGTCTCGACGGTGTGGGCGATTTCTAGCCTGACCCTCATGCCGGGGGTCCGTCGCCCGGTGTATAACCGGTAGAGCAACCAGCCGACCGGAGCACTCGTTGTTGACCGCAGCCAGCTCGACCTCGACCGAACGAACCTACAAGATTCTGCTCGTCGAAGACGACGCGCAGATCTTGCGCGTCCTCGAACTGGAACTCCGGCACGAAGGCTACGAGGTCGAGACCGCCCGCGACGGGCTGACGGGTTTGGAACGCGCGCTCAAGGAGCCCGACCTCGTCGTGCTCGACCTGATGCTGCCCAAGCTCGACGGCATGGAAGTCTGCGCGCGCATCCGCGCCAAGAGCAGCGTCCCGATCATCATGCTTACGGCCAAGGATCGCATCCCCGACCGCGTCGCCGGGCTCGACGCGGGCGCCGACGACTACCTCGCCAAGCCGTTCTCGATCGAGGAACTGCTGGCGCGGATCCGCGCCCGGCTGCGTGAAAAGGACCCGCACGAGAACGTGATCGGCGCGAAGGACCTCACGATGGACCGCGACCGCCACGAGGTCGTGCGCGCCGGCCGGCCGATCCAACTGACCGCCAAAGAGTACGCGCTGCTCGAATACCTGTTGCTGCACCGCAACAAAGTTCACACGCGCGACGAACTCTTCAACGGCGTGTGGGGCAGCGATTTCCTCGGCGACTCCAACCTGATCGACGTGTACATCCGCTACCTGCGCGGCAAGATCGACGACGGCTACGACGACAAGCTGATCCAGACCGTGCGCGGCGTGGGCTACGCGCTCAAAGAATAATCTTCAATTCACTCCAGACGCGCATCGCCGCGTCATACGCCGCGTTGATCGTCGTGATCATCGCGCTCGGCGCGGGCGCGATCGGCGTTGCCTTTCGCTCGCTGTTGTTGCAAGAGGCGCAGGCCGGCATCACGGTGACGATCGACGACATCGCGCGCGTCGCCGAGGCGAGCAACGCGCTCGGCTACTACGATCCCGCGACCGTGCTCGACACGCTCGCCAACAAAGAACAGCTCGATCACTGGGCGCCGCCCAACGAGTACGTGCAGATCGACACGATCGCCGGCTACCCGATCGGTAAGAGCTCCGACATGGGCGATCTGCGCCTCGTGCCGTTCCACCCCGCACCCGGTCAGACGCAAGCGTTCACGTTCGCACGCGATAGCGACGGCACGGCGCTCTTGGTGCTCAGCCGCGTGCTCTCGCAGAAAGGCAAGCCGCTCGTCGTCGCGCACGTGGCCGAGCGGCTCGACATCATCGACCGTGAGTCCAAGCGCGCGCGCACGATCCTCTTCCTCGCGGCGGTCGTCGCCTGCATCGCCGTCGTGCTCGCGTCGTTCTTCATCGCGCGCAGCGCCACCGACCCGATCGTGCGCCTCACGACCGCGATGGAGACGATCGGCTCCGAGCAACTCGATCGCCGCTTGCGCTGGCGCCGCTCCGACGAACTCGGCAAGCTCGCCGCGACGTTCGACGCGATGCTCGACCGGCTGCAAGACGCGTTCGCGCGCGAACGGCAATTCATCTCGGATGCCTCGCACGAGTTGAAGACGCCGCTCACCGTGATCAACGCGAACGCGCAGATGATCCGCCGCTGGGGCGACCGCGATCCGGTGGTCAAGGCGGAGAGCCTTGCGGCGATCGTCGACGAGTCGAGCCGGCTCGCCGAGATGGTCAGCGGCATGCTCGTGCTCGCGAAGGCCGACGCGGGCGATCACATTCCGAAAGAGCCGCTTGCCCTGGGTGGCATCATCGCCGACATCGTGGCGCACGCCAAGGAGCGCGCCGCCGCGAAGGGCGTCGCCGTGCGCGCCGAGTTGCCGCCCGACGGCGCGGTGATCGTCGGCGATGCGCCGCTGATCCGTCAGCTGATCGGCAACCTCGTCGACAACGCGGTGAAGTTCACCGAAGCGGGCGAGGTCGTCGCGGCGCTCGAGCGCGCCGACGGGTTCGCACGGATCACCGTGCGCGATACCGGGATCGGCATCGAGCCCGAGGTCGCCGAACGGCTCTTCGACCGCTTCTTCCGCGCCGACGCCTCGCATTCGCGGGCGATCGAGGGCACGGGCCTCGGGCTTGCGATCGTACGCAGCATCGCGCGCGTGCACGGCGGCACCGTGAGCGCGCGCGCCCGGTCCGGCGGCGGCTCGATCTTCACCGTCGATCTGCCGCTGCTCGAGCTCGACGACGATTCCTCACGCAACCTCAATGCAACGGCCTCGACGCTCGACGTAGAATCGTAGCGTGGCTTTCCCCGTGAACGGTGCCGTGCGGCGTCTCGCCGCCGGCGCCGTTCTTCTCGTTGCGGCGATCTTCCCGATGCCCGCTCGCGCGGCGTCGAGCAGCTTCACCATCGGCGACCAGTCGGTCGTCCAGGTGTGGGCAGGAAACAGGTCCGAGATCACGATCCGCGCATGGAACCGGCCGATGATCCAGTTCGACACCGACGACGAGGCCGTGCAGGTGCTGCGCCGGCCGATCATCTTCGGCACGCCGCAGAACCCGCTCTCGGTCGGCATTCCGCTGCGCACGGTGAAGGTCCGCGATCCGGTGACCGGACTGATGACCGACACGACGTTCGCGCCGGAAGAATTCCCGTACGCTGCCGACTTTCACGCGGGCGAGCACGACACGATCCGCATCGTCGCGGGCCAAGGCTCGCACCTCACCGTCATGGTGCCCGCAACGGTCGCGATCCTCGACGCACGCCTGCGCGGGAGCGGCGCGCTGACGATCGACGGCTACCACGGCAGCACGCTCTTCGCCACGTCGACCGGCGGAAAGATGACGCTCAGCAACGTCTCGAGCGCGTCGTTCTTGCAGCCGCTCTACGGCCGGCTCTTCGTGAGCGACTCGAGCTTCGATCGCTTGCGCGTGCGCTCCAACACGGCCGCGCTCATCTTCGACCGGGTGAACACGCGGCAGATCGAAGCGACCACCCTCTCGGGGCCCATCGTATGGGACGACGGCACGTTCGACGCGGGGCTCGCCCGCTTCGAATCGACCTACGGTGCGATCGCGATCGGCACCGCGAACGGCGCGCAGATCGAAGCGCGCTCGGGCGACGGCCGCATCGCGTGGATGTGGGACAAGCGCACGCCGATGGACGCCCGCGGCGAGGGCGAAGCGACCGCGACCGTCGACGGCGGCGGTCCGCTCGTCACCGCGGTCAGCGCGCACGGCAACGTCTTCCTCTACGACGGCTCGCTCGCGTCGCGCCGCGACATCCCGCCCGACTGGCGCCGCCTCGACGCGCTGCTCCACCCGCCCGAGGTCACCGCGCCCCCGATCCCGACCTTCGCCCAACCGTCGCGCGAACGACGCCCACGCGACGGCTACCACGCCTTCCGCGAACTCCGCCGCGGCCCCATGCCGGAGGGCCGCTAGCGAAGGGCGGCGCCGCTCGCGAGGACGGCGTCGAGCGTGGCGTCGAGGTCGGCGGGGGTCGTGCGGTGGTTCATCACGTTCATGCGCAGGGCGAGCCGGCCGTCGACGTGCGTCGTCGAGGGCACCGCGATGCCGCGCTCTTGCAGATCGACCGCGATCGCGGCGTTGAGCGCGTTCGTGGCGGCGGCGTCGAGACCGGGCGCGGTGTAGCGGAAGCAGACGATGTTGAGCGTCACGGGCGCGAGCAACTCGAGGCCGGGCGTGCGCGCGATGCGTTCGCCGAGCGCGCGGGCCATCGCGCACTGCCGCGCGATCAGCTCGCCGAAGCGCGCGAGCCCGTAGGTCTTCATCGTGAACCAGACCTTCAGCGCGCGGAAGCCACGTGAGAGCTCGGGCGTGAAGTCGGTGAACCACGGCTCGCCCGCGGCCGCGCCGCGCGCCGTGCGCGTGAGATAGGGCGCGTGGTCGGCGAAGGTCGACGCGTGCAGCGCGCCGTCGCGCACGATCACCGCGCCCGCGTCGTAGGGCACGTGCAGCCACTTGTGCAGATCGAACGCGATCGAGTCGGCCCGTTCGATACCGGCGACGAGCGCGCGTTCCGCCGGCGCCAGTTGCGCGAGCGCGCCGAACGCGCCGTCGACGTGGAACCACAGGCCTTCGTCATGCGCGAGATCGGCGAGCGCGGCGAGATCGTCGACCGCGCCGGTGCCGGCGCTCCCGGCCGTGCCGACGATGCAGAACGGCACGGCGCCGAGCGCGCGGTCCGCGTCGATCGCAACGCGCAATGCCGCGACGTCGAGTCGCCGGCGCGCATCGATGCCGACCGAGCGCAGCGCGCCGCTCCCCAAACCCGCGACGTCGAACGCGCGCGCGACCGACGTGTGTACTTCGCTCGACGCGTAGCCGCGCAGCGCACCGGCCGTGGCGAGGCCGCCCGTGCGCACGTCGGCACCCGCCGCCGCGCGGCGCGCGACGAGGAGCGCGATCAGGTTCGCCATCGACGATCCGGTCGTCAGCACGCCGCTCGCGCTCGCCGGGAAACCGAACACCTCGCACCACCAGCGGATCACGCGCCGCTCCACCTCGACCGCCGCGTGATCGCGTCCGCCCACGTTCGCGTCCATACCGGCGGCGAGCACGTCGGCGAGCACGCCGACGCCGGTGCCCGCGCCGTGCACCCAGCCGAAGAACCGCGGGTGGCGGTTGTCGACCGCATACGGCGCGATCCGTTCGGCGAACTGCGCGTACACGTCGGCCGCATCGCTCGGCGCAGCGGGCAGCGCATCGTCGCCGAGCGACGCGCGCACCGCGGCCGGAATCTCACGCCACGGCCGCCCGTCGCGAAGGTCGCGCAACGCGTCGAACGTGTCGTCGAGCGCGCGGTGCGCGAGCGCGCGCAATTCGTCCCAGTTCTCCGGATCGAGGCTCACAGCAAGAATTTACGGACCATCGCGACGTCGAGCTTGAACGTGTGCTGCGGCAACACCGCCTCGACGTGATACCCGCACGCGAGGTAGAAGCGCAGCGCCTCGCTCTGATCCATCACCGCGACCGACACCTTGTGGCAGTTGTAGTAGTTCGCGATCTGCTCGCAGCGCTCGAGCAGCGCGCGACCGATACCGCGCCGGCGATGAGCCGGATCGACGTAGAGCGCCTCGACGTGCGCGAGCGACGCCGCGATGCGCGTGCGCAGCGCCGCCACGATCGCGCCGTCGACCGTCGCGACGACATCGCTGGTCTGCTCGAACCAGACGACCTTGAACGCCCACTGCTCGCTGCGCCACGCGCGATCGCGCTCGCGCCAGAAGGCGTCGGCGGCGCCGGGCTTCGCGACCTCGATCTCAAGCAACATCGCTTCCCCGAATCGGGGCGTCATACGTCCACCCGTCGTAGGCCGCGTACACGCGCACGCCGAGCTCGTCTTCGAGCTCGTAGGCGAGCTTGCGCGGATCGCGCTCGAGCATCTTCGTGCCGAAGTGCGTCATGATCGCTGCCTTCGGCGCGATCGCACCGATCAGGTGCTTGGCCTGATCGAGCGTGAGGTGATCGACGTTCATCGAGTCCGCGTAGCGCAGCACGTTGATGATCAGCACGTCGGGCGCGTGCGCGCGGTAATCGTCGATCAGCGCCTCGAAGTAGCGCGTGCACGGCAGATACGACACCGTACAGCCCTCGTAGCGGAAGTGCAGGCCGTACGTCTCTACCGGATGCTGGTGACGGATCGACGCGGTCACCTCGACGTCGTTGATCGCGTACGGGCCGCCGCGTTCCTCGACGATGATGTGGTTGGGCACGAAGCCGCGCGCGTAGCGCAGCATGATCGAGTCGTCGTCCCATGCGTCGCGCGGCGCGACGAGCGAGCCGCGCGGCTTCCAGCCGCCCTGCGCCATCGCTTCGATCATCGCGTTCACGTCGCCGGCGTGATCGAGGTGCTTGTGCGAGAGCACGATCGCATCGAGCTCCGCGGGCCGCAGCGGCGGCACGGTCGAGAGCGCGCGCACGAGTGCGCCCGGCCCGGGATCGACGTGGATCTGCGTCGCGCCGAAGCGCATCCAGATTCCGCCCGACGCGCGAATCTGCCGAGCGACGACGAACCGCGCCCCGCCGGTGCCGAGAAATTGCAGGGAGATGCTCATCGTTCGCTCACGCGGTGGTAGAGGTGGAAGAATTTCTCGAGCGAGGCGCGATAGGCGCCGAGCGCGTCGCCCCACTCGTCGAGCGCGACGCGACCGTGCGGCGTGATCTCGTACATGCGCTTCGCCGGACCGTGATCCTCGGAGCTCCAGTGCGAGCGGATGAAGCCGCCGGCCTCGAGCCCGCGCAGCGTTCGATAGAGGGCACCATGATCGCACGAGATGTCGAACTCGTCGCGCAATTCCTTGAGCAGCTCGTACCCGTACAGCTCGGAGCGGCACAGCAACACGAGAAGCCAGGCGACGAGGAAGTTCTTCGGCGTGACGCGCGGCGGCAAGCCGTGTTCGGCGATGGATTTCAAGGCAGTCGCACGGGGTTCGGACCGCCCCGTACGACCTCCGCCCCCGGGCCGGCGGGTTACGCGAAGAGGGGGACGGGGGTGTAGGTGCCGCCGACGATGGGGGCGGAGGGGCGTTCGAGCCAGTTCTCGATCAGCGCAGCGTAGACGCTGCGGAAGTCGGTGCCGAACTTCACGTTGCCGGCCTCGAGATCGTCGAGCGAAGGCTGCGTGCCGTACAGGCCGCCCTTGACCGCTCCGCCGATCACGAAGAGCGGCGAGGCGGTGCCGTGATCGGTGCCGCGGCTGGCGTTCTCGGCGACACGGCGGCCGAATTCGCTGAACGTCGCCATCACGACGCGCCGGTCGTTGCCGTGCGCCGCGAGATCGGTGTAGAACGCCGCCGTCGCCTCGGCGAATTCGGCGAGCAAGCGGTCTTGCGTGGCCTTCTGCGTGGTGTGCGTATCGAACGACCCGTGCTGCACGTAGAGCACGCGCGTGCCGAGTTTCGTGCCGACGATCTGCGCGGCGAGCGCGAGGCTGCGGCCGAGCGGCGTCGCCGGATAGGTCGCCTGCGCGGTATAGCCCGCGACGAGTTGCGGCAACTCTTCCGCACCGCGTTGCGCGTGATCTTCGATCTCCGCGACGTGCGCGAGATAGGGCGAGCGGAACGGCACCGCGGCGTCTTGTGCGAACGCGTGGAACTCATCGCGACCGACGCCGCCGCGACGATCGCTCGCCAAGCCGTAGCCGTTGAGCTGCGCGATCGCCGGAACGTCGACCGTGCGCGCGACGAGCACCTCGGGCAACACATCGGCGAGTGCGACCGCGTTGAAAAGATTCTCGGGCGGCAATCCCGCGCCGTCGAGATAGCGGCCGAGCCAGCCGGTCGAGGCATACGTGGTCGGCGCCGACGTCTGCCAGATCTCGGTCGAACGAAAGTGCGAGAGATCGGGGTTCGGATAGCCGACGCCCTGCACGATCGCCACGCGGCCCGCATCGTACATCTTCTTGAGCGGCGCGAGCGCGGGATTCAAGCCGACGGTCGCGTCGAGGCGCAGCACGTCGTTCGGCGCGATGCCGAGCGTCGGGCGGTACTTGTAATACGTCGGCAGACCGTACGGCACGACGGTGTTGAGCCCGTCGTTGCCGCCTTGGAAGTTCACGATCACGAGCACGCGATCGTCGCTCGCGCCGAGCGGCGTCTGCGCGAGCGCACGGGCGAAGAAGTGATCGGCGCTGCCGACGACGCTGAGCCCGCTGAGGGCACCGATCAAGAAGCCGTTGCGTTTCATCGTGTCTCCGTTACGCGAGTTGGTAGGCGGGCATCGCCATGGTGAGATAGGCCGCGCCGCGGATGCGCTCGTCGGCGTTCTCGCCGGAGAGCGCGCCGAGCGCCGCTTCGCCGCTCCCGCCGAGGTAGGCGACGAGCCGGTTCGCGGCCGCGGGCGAGACGTCGCCCTGCAGGATCGTGTCGGTCACCGCGCGCGCGACCTGCGGCGGGTCCATCGTGTGCACGGCGTTGCCGAGCCAGCCGCCGTCGCTCATCTTCCCCATCAGTCCCGACGCAAAGTTCTCGCGCGCGATCAGCGTCTGGCTGTTGAGCCAGGCGGCGCCGCCGTCCCAACCCTTCACGTCGGGCGGGTAGAACAGCCGCTGACCCATGCGCGAGAGCGCGCCGAGCATCGTCGCGTCGCTCGCGGCGACGCCGAAGAGCTGACAACTGCCGACGACGAACTGCACCGGACTCTTCACCAGCGCCCGGTACGCGCGTTCGCTATAGAACACGTTGCTGCGCAACAGCGTCGCCATCACCGGCGCGAGCACGAAACCGTTCGCGCGCAACTGCGCCGCGACCGCTTCGACGAGCTCCGGCTCCGGATCGCTGTAGACGAAAAAATTCAGCAAGCGATCGGCGAACAAACGCGAGGCGGCGGGCTGCGCAAAGATGATCGCGACGATGTCGCGGCCGGTGAAATTGCCCGTGCGGCCGAGAAACGTCTTGGTGCCGTCATCGTGTTGCCCCGGGCGATCGACGAAGCGGAAGTCGCGATCGAGATTCCAGCCGGTGAACGATCGCGCCGATTCGCGCACGTCGGTCTCGGTGTAGTTGCCGATGCCGAGCGTGAAGAGTTCCATGAGTTCGCGCGCGTAGTTTTCGTTCGGATGCGCTTTGACGTTTTGCGCGTTGTCGAGATAGCGCAGCATCGCCGGATCTTGCGAGACCGCGAGGGTGAGGTCGTGGATGTTGCCGAGCGCGTTCGCGCGGAAGAGGTTGTTCTGATCGACGAGCGCTTGCGCCGGGATGCCCTTCTGATACGCGCTCGTGAAGTGGCCGTGCCAGAAGAGCGTCATCTTCTCTTGCAGCTGCGCGGGCGAGGCGATCATGCGGTCGAGGAACCACTGTTCGAGCGCGATGCTGTCGGCGCGATGCGCTTGGGCGATCTGCTTGCGGAAGGCGACGAGATCACCGCCCGGCGGCATCAGCGCGGGGCGACGGCGATCCTCGAGCAGCCCAGCGGGCGACGACGGCAGCGCCGAAGCGTCGGCGAAGCGCACGTAGCCGTCGACCGCCGCATGCATGCCGGCCGCGGTCAGATGGGCGACGTCGGCCGGCGAACCGCCGAAGCCCGCGCGACGCGCGAGGTGCGCCGCCTGGCGCGCGGACCACGGCCCGGCATAGGGTTCGAGCGCCGTCGCGAGATCGAGCGCACCGGTCGGACGATAGGACGTGGAATCGGAGGCGAGCGCAGCGGACATGGATGCTCCCGGTGGTGATGCGTTGCCATGATAACGCGCGCCCCGCCGCAGCGTCCCGCGATCCGGGGGATTCTAACCGCGTTCAAACAAGGCTGCGGGGATGACCGTCGCCGACACTGCCGCCCAACGCAACGCGAGCGCCATGCGCGAACTCGTCGCGGGCTTGCGCGCGCAGGTGGCGCGAGCGGGCGCGGGCGGCGGTGCGAGCGCGACCGCGCGCCACCGTTCGCGCGGGAAGTTGACCGCACGTGAGCGCATCGACCGGCTGGTCGATCCCGGCTCGCCGTTCCTCGAATTCTCCGCGCTCGCCGCAAACGGTATGTACGACGACGCCGCGCCCGCCGCGGGGATCATCACCGGCATCGGGATCGTGAACGGCACGCCGTGCGCGATCGCCGCGAACGACGCGACGGTGAAGGGTGGCACGTACTACCCGATCACGGTGAAGAAGCACCTGCGGCTGCAAGAGATCGCCGAGCAGAATCATCTGCCGTGCGTGTACCTCGTCGATTCGGGCGGCGCGTTCTTGCCGCTGCAGGCCGAGGTGTTTCCCGACCGCGATCACTTCGGCCGCATCTTCTACAATCAAGCGCGCATGTCGGCCGCCGGCATCCCGCAGATCGCCGCGGTGATGGGCTCGTGCACCGCGGGCGGCGCGTACGTGCCGGCGATGGCCGACGAGGCGATCATCGTGCAGGGCACGGGCACCATCTTTCTCGGTGGCCCGCCGCTCGTGCGCGCGGCGACGGGCGAGGTCGTGAGCGCCGAAGAGCTCGGCGGCGCCGACGTGCACACGCGCCTCTCAGGCGTCGCCGATCACCTCGCCGTCGACGACGAGCACGCGCTGGCGCTCGTGCGCGAAGCGGTCGCGCGCGCGAACGTGCGGCCCTACGATGCGTGGCCGATGCAGCCGTCGCGCCCGCCCGCGCGCGAGCGCGACGCGATCTACGCGGTCGTGCCCGACGACGCGCGCCAAGCGTACGACGTGCGCGACGCGATCGCGTGCATCGTCGACGGCAGCGATTTCGCCGAGTTCAAGGCGCGCTACGGCACGACGCTCGTGTGCGGCTGGGCGCACATCGACGGCCACCCGGTCGGCATCGTCGCGAACAACGGCATCCTCTTCAGCGAGAGCGCGCTCAAGGGCGCGCACTTCATCGAACTCTGCACACACCGCGGCACGCCGCTGGTCTTTTTGCAGAACATCACCGGCTTCATGATCGGCAAGGACTACGAGAATCGCGGGATCGCGAAAGACGGCGCGAAGCTCGTCACCGCCGTCGCGTGCGCGAACGTGCCGAAGTTCACGGTCGTGATCGGCGGCAGTTTCGGCGCGGGCAACTACGGCATGTGCGGTCGCGCGTACTCGCCGCGACAACTCTGGATGTGGCCGAACGCGCGCATCTCGGTGATGGGCGGCGAGCAGGCCGCGTCGACGTTGCTCACCGTGCGCATCGACGCGGGCGACGCGCTCTCGCCCGACGAGCAGGCCGCGTTCAAGGCACCGATCCTCGCGAAATACGAGACCGAAGGCAGCCCCTACTACGCCACCGCACGGCTCTGGGACGACGGCATCATCGATCCCGCCGACACGCGCGACGTGCTGGCGCTCGGCCTCGCCGCGGCGCGCTACGCGCCGCCCGAACCGACGCGCTTCGGCGTCTTCCGGATGTAGCGCGTGCAGCGATGAACCTGCTCACCATCGCCGCGTACGCGGCGATGTGCGCGATCTGGGGCACCACGTGGTACGCGATCAAGGTGGCGTTGATCGGCTTCCCGCCGCTCGCCGGCGCCGGCGCGCGCTTCGTGATCGCCGGACTCGCCTTCGCGTTCGTCGCGGCGTTCGCCAAACGCCCCGACGGCATCAAACCACCGCTGCGCCTGATCTTCGTGCTCGCGACGTGCTTCTTCGGGGTGAACTACGCGCTCACGTACTACGCCGAAGCGCACCTCTCGTCGGGGCTCGTCGCCGTGCTCTACGGCACGATGCCGTTCTTCATCTTCGGCCTCGCCGCGCTGATGCTCGGCGAGCGACTGACGCTGCGCATGGTGGCCGGCGCCGCGCTCGCGCTCGCCGGCGTCGCCGCGATCTCGCTGACGGGTCAGCGCGGCGATCTGCTCGCCATCGGCGCGGCGTTGCTCGCATCGTGGCTCTCGGGCTACGGCAACATCGAGCTCAAGCGCTACGCCGCCTCCGACCCGCTGCGCACGCTCCCGCCCGCGATGCTCATCGCGGGCGTGGCGATGAGCGCCGCCGGATTGGGCTTCGAGCACGTCGATCTGCGCGCCGCATTCGCGCCCGGTCCGCTACTCGCCACGCTCTATATGGCGCTCGCCGGATCGGCGATCGCGTTCTACCTCAACCATTGGCTGCTGCAGCGCATCTCGGCGAGCATCGTCGGCCTCTCGGCACTGATCATTCCCGTCATCGCCGTCGCGTTCGGCGTCGTCGTCGGCCACGAAGCCTTCGGCCCGCGCGACGTCATCGGCGCCGCACTCGTCGTCACCGGCATGGCCGTCGCCCTCGCGCCGCTCTAGTGTGCTGCGCCTGACGTTCGTTCACAATAAGACTGAATTCTGCCGAAGATTATGTCGGCGGTCGCGGTCCACACAAACGGCTCTAGATCAGCGTTGTGATGGGTGATATATTCGCTGATCGCCTTCTTCAAACTCGATACGCTGGTGAACGTTCCTCGCCGAAGTCGTCGGCGTGTGATCTCAGCGAAGAATCGCTCAACTTGGTTGTGACCGATCAAGCGCATCGAACGCGTTTCCGCTGATGTCCGTCCATCCGGTAGCGGCCCACTGAAATACGTCACTAGCCGAATCTGTCCCAACGTACATCTGTTTCTTGAACGCATTGCCGTGGGCAAGGAGCGACGTCGATCGGTGGCGCCTGCGACCTATTCGCGTCGCAAACTTAGAACTTGCAACGACGCGCTACCGGCGTTTGCTGTCGAACGGGCACGACCCCAGGTGGCGACGATCGGGAGAAGATGACTTCTTGTCGGCGAAATTGTGCACGGGGCCAGCGTATATCAGATAAGTTAAAGACATTAGGATGAGACAGGGGCCTCGAATCCATCGAAGAGCAGCCCATGTTCCTCAGCCACTTGATCCATTCGGTTTAAATAATCGTCTAATTTCTCTCCGTCCACAATGCCTGAGAGCACCAGAGCCCATTCATCTTCAGTCTCTGCCTTATGAATGTCCGCCGTCAAGCCGAGGTCACGAAGCAAAGAGTCGGCCATTTCGGCCAGTTCCTTTGTTTTCGCGTAGAAGTAAAAACTTGTCAGCGGAACCGCGGAAGTTTTTCTCGGAACGACTGGCAGGCCATTTTCTCTCAGAAGTTGATCTACGAGATGCACATACGAAATTATCTTGTAAGGCGCCGGCAAGGACTCTTGTTCGGGCGTAAGTTCGCTTGCCTTTGTAACTCGACCATCGTCCCATATGTCATACATCATGCTTCCATCGCGCCTCTTGAACCTCTGAACGAACTTTCCAGCGCTTGCGTCAGCACTCGTCACTTGCATACTTTCAACGAGTCTCACAAGCGGCGGAGGTTTCAGAAATTGCGCGATGCTCACAATGTACATCAATGTACGGCCTTCAAACGTTCTCTCAAAGCTATTGGGCTTCGAGTCATAGAGGTCTAGTGAAACCCTGACTACGTCTCCCAGTAGACTGTTTCTCCCAACATAATGGAAGTACGCGAGCTGGTTGCCGACATCCAGCTCATAAATGTCTCCTAGGCGAGGCCTTTTCACGGCATCAAATCAAAAGGTGAGCCGCATCGGCAAATGCATCGGTCAGGAAACGATTTAGGTACCACACTCCTCTCATGACTTTCCATCAGCATAGCGACCGCGACCGACGCCATCACTTATCGAAACTCGGCATGCCTCCAGGGGAGGTATGTAATCATAATCGTATTCGATCGCAAGCCAAGTAATTTCCACCATTAATCCCTCATACACCTCAAGTACTAACGTGAGATCCGCGTCCAGTCCGGTCGGAGATCTGAGACCCGGCCAGCTCAGCTCTACGGGACGTTCATAGACGACGGGCGCCCTTCTGGCCGTGCTCGACACTTCGAGCGAGATGTCATTCCAGCCGTCTTCACGACGCAAGACCCTGACGCTGTCTGCCTGCTCGCGAAGTTCGGCTGCGCCTGGAAAATCCGCTGATAACATCTTCCTGAGGATGGCTCGAGCCATTTCGTCCAGTTCCCGCATATTAAGCATGCTCGGGTGCCCCTGAAGCTGGCCCGGTTCCGTGGAGAGTTGTTGATTAGACATCAGGCCGCGTGAGTCCGGCGCTCGAACTCCATCGGTGAGATAGACCCGATCGACGTGTGCCGGCAGCGTGGGTTGTAGAAGCCCTCGATGAATTCGAAGACGGCAAGGCTCGCTTCACGCGGAGTCCTAAAACGATGCTTGACGAGCAGTTCGCACTCAAGAATCGCGTTGAAGCTCTCGCACATCGCGTTGTCGTAGCAACCGATCCCATCGAAGGGCGAACGCCGGCCTCTTTGCAGCGAGTACTGAAAGCGATCGACGTGTATTGCGTGCCCTGGTCAGAATGATGGATGACGTTCTCAGGCCGGCGGCGGTAGATCGCCATGTTGAGCGCGTCGAGAACCAGCTCC
>Ga0116228_10000286_pt1 | contig 37053 bp, 22 predicted proteins | sample S1TSphfallax_2_FD_89694 | JGI IMG/M metagenome (GOLD analysis project Ga0116228, IMG submission 89694) | Host-associated microbial communities from peat moss isolated from Minnesota, USA - S1T2_Fc - Sphagnum fallax MG | ecosystem: Host-associated > Plants > Peat moss > Unclassified | place... | reverse complement strand
TTAATATCAAAGTGCCCATAAACCCTAAACCCTAAACCAACAAAAGTATAATCTTATGGGCACTTAGATCCCTTAGGGTTTAATATCAAAGTGCCCATAAACCCTAAACCCTAAACCAACAAATTTGAATCAAAAGAAGATGCTTAAAAGCCTTCTAGGCATTTTGATATTAATCCAGCGAATGCAAATTTGAAGAAGCTAGATAGATACTAAGGCATTAGAATTCTTTGTCAAGTCACCCTGTCTTTTGGCCCCTAGTTTGACCCTTTATTCCCTGTTTCATCACCAATTTGGTAATGTGTATGTGTATAAAGTGATTGAAATTGGGTATTGTTTCATAAAATTGGATATGTGGCAGTTCAGAAGATTTGCAGGATCAATTATTTTGACAAGGATTTTATTTTTAATGAAGAATATGAGCCACTAGTCAAGGTGCAGAGCTAAGGCAAATCCGAAACTGGGGGTGAACTAAACTCCTCCTGAGGAACCAATTTAGGTGAGAAACATAGTTTGATTCCCCCCCCCCCTTTTTCTTTTCTTCTTCTTCTTCTTCACTGTTTCCATCCTGACTTTCTCATTTTGTCCCTCATATCGAGCGAAACTGGGGTCCAGTGGCCCCAGTTTGGGTACTTTACCACATAACTCTATTGTTCAAAACATGTAGATATCTTCATTCCAAAACACCCTTTTTTTCTTCTTCCAATGGGCAACCAAATTCCTCTACTTCTTTACTTACTTGAAGTGGGACTTTATTAATTGACAAATCACTAACTAGGAATCTAATCTCATGTGGGGACTTCGGGGATGGCATTTCCCTTACCAGATTCTTTGGTGCGGTTTTTAAAAATTATTAAAATTATTTATTATTTATTATTTAAAAATAAATAAATTTCTTGGAATTTTTTAAATTTTAGAAAGCAATAAGCATCTGTTGTTGACTATAATCTAGGGGTTTTATTTATTTTTGTTTAAAATATTTTAAAATATTATTGAAAAGAGGACTTAGTTTATTGGCTTCTCTCTTTGCATTATCAGATGAGTTCTCCAATCAGCACTTCAACTTTGCCCACCAATTAGTCTCCAAGTTTGCTTGTGTTTTACACATGGGACTTTCTTTGTGTCACGACCTTTTTGCACAATTTTGGGTTTAGAGATGTCCATGTGGAAAGCAAGGCCAATGGACACACGAGGACATGAAGCCCACCTGGGAACAAACATACTAAGTAGCCTAGCCTTTTGGGAAACCAATTTCAGTGGCCACAAGCAAAAAGTTGTGGATTCCATGAGTCATATCTAGGGTTTTTTCTTCAATTTTGTGATATAAAAGATGGGTGAATTATTTTTTTCAAAAAACTTGAAAATTTAATAGAAATTACAACAGAAAATAGTAATTTACAAAAATTCCCCAATTTTTTTTAGTCGAAAGAATGACCATCTTTTTTTTTCCTTGAAAAAATAAAACATCAGGACTCATATTAGTGAAACAAATTGAACTTGAAAACATATTATTCATGTTAATCTAATTTTGAAAAAATCAATGAAATGCATGCTCAAATGCATGTAAATTTGAAAACTATACCCTATTCATAACCTTGAATATATGTGAAAAATACTCATAGCTAAAGTCAAATATGTTTTGGCATTTAGGTTTCAAAATTATGGTAAAAACAACTTAAACCTTAAACTTTTGTTAGTTCTATTAATTAGATGGGGTACCCCTCAAATTTATTTTTTCTTCTTTTTCTTTTTCAGGAGTAGCCATTTTAATTGACCCATCATCCAATAAATAAATAAATAAAATTAGAAGTTCCCCAAAATAAAAGTTTTTATATGAAGGTGTAGTGTCTCCACTTTGGCCATCCTATATAGGGGGAGAAGTGAAGAACTTTGGGCAAATCATATTGGATAATACTGAGAACTTCTAACATATAGTAAAAGTGCACATGTTATTCAAGGACGAATCAAACATTTTTAAAAATTTTTGCATTCCATTCTAACATCGGATTTGGCCTTGGAATTTTTTAAAAAAATCTAAAATGTGGGACTTTTTCATGTTCAATTCAGTAAATAATACATACATGTTTGTTTAACCCAAAAGGAGTATATAATGGGGGGTACTTTGGACCATACCCATCTACCAAAAAAATGAAAATTTGTATATTTAGACCTTAACTTGATGGAAAATTTTGAATATTAATATACCCTTACCCAATTGATAAATAAAATTAAAAATTATACGTCCTCACTCAAGGATATTTCAAAAATAACATATCTGCGCAACATTGAAATAGACCCCTAATGATGATTATGGTTAATATTCATAATTTTGGTTTTCAACAAATCAAAAAGTCGGTTATGATATATAACCATAGTTCTCAAAATTTTGAAGAAAAAAACAACAAATAATTGCCCAGTAAACCATTGATTCTTTATCAATTCTTCCATGAAAACCATCAATTCTTTACTATTTGTGAAATAACCAGAACCAACAATTTTTTATTCTAAAATATTTAAAAACCCAGAACCACTGGTCAATGACTCTCTATGAATTCCGATAACCACACAAGATTGGTTGCCACACAATCCGCTTGCTTATTTGTAGTTTGATTGTAAAGAATGTTCTGCTAACATGGCAACATGCCATTAGACAAGAGCTCCTCAGTTATATTACAAATTTTCATACCTCCCTAATACCTTTTTTGCAAATTCCTGGTCACTCGTTGGCTGAACCTCCCTTCAACTATGTCCAATAACCAAGCTCAAGGGCATTGGTTACCATGAAAAAGTCTCGGTGTGAACATGCCTCAAGTATTCCCAATAATGAACAATCTCTCGTGCCGGTCTCTAGTCCATATTGTCACCCTAGTGACTCCCCCCACAAGAGAGAATTGACAAGAAGTTAACCTTCAAAAAAACAATCCTCATGTTCAAACTTGTACGTCCACCTAACCTTGCCACGAAGACCACAAAAAGCTTGGAATCATTTTTTAAATTTTTTATCATAGGTTGTCGTTCAAAATCAAATCACTTCCCCAAGTCACGCAACCGCCTCCCACCCGCACTCTCTCGGAACCCCCACTTCTCTCTCTCTCTCTTTCAAAATGTAATTTAAAAAAAAAAAAAGAGTGTACTCTAAAGGACCCTACACTAGTTTCTAGTGCACCTCTCAAATTTGATCATTAACCATGATCCAAATGCATTATTTGGACAACTCCTGAACGGGGCCAGCTCCACCCATGTGACCATCAAGTCCGACTACTTGCATCATGCTCGATCCTCCGCCCCTCCCCCGAACTTTGCTCGGGGTCAATGAGGCTTACAAAAAGAGTGAGAAAAGGGGGAGGGGAAAGGGGGTGGGGGGGGTGGCTCTCAGTTAGTGTCCCCCTCGTACATAACATGATCCTCAAGACAAACAGAATCTGCTCTCTTTGTGAAGGAGGGAAGTGTCTACAAATATATGGATGTTAGTGGCAGAACAAAGATACCGGAATTGGATATGGTGGAGCCCATCCATCCCGTCACCCCCATCGGTTTAGAAAACAAAAATCCAGTGCACCATCCATTCATTGAAAACCCGATATGACCAAGTTGTGGATGGATGAACCAAGACCCGCGCATGTCTCAATCCTATAAACAATCCAACTTTCATCTCACACTATGTAAGTAACTTACTATCGGTGTTGGTTGGTTCTTAGTTTCTAAGAGGACTGACCGTGTTGGGTCTGGGTTTAGTGAATTTTTTAAGAAAATGGATGAGTTGTTAGTGAATATTTCTCATGGCCAAAACGTATCGGTTCAAGGGCTTCGTTAGCTTTTCTTGATCGCCAAGTTATGATCTAATGGTTGTAATCTTGATAAGACCCTAATTCTAAGTTCAATGTGGGCCAGTTCCAAAAATATACATATATTTGGAAATTTTAGATGGGAAAGTATCATATTTTAGTTGGTCAACGATAATAATGCTTACTATGTATGTACATAATAAGTAGGAAAGCCACTTGGTGGGTAATAGGTAAATTTGGATGGTTAGTACATAGCTAACCACCATGGTTAGCGTTACCTTGGGCCTCCCGTAATGGGTACTCTTGTCTCGTGTCCAAAATGTGGTTTCATCGTACAACAAGTGAATTAGGGTTTAGTTGTCAATGAAAGTGCAAGCTCAAAAAAGAAATTCCGGGGGTTTGATTCTGGCCAAATATTTATGTCTTGTTGAGATGATAATGCCTATTTCTAACCAAATTCCTAAACCCAAATGAATACCCATAATGGAGGCAAAGGCTTTCAACCATCTCTACATTGTTCTAACTTTGTTATGTGATTATTTGTTTGCCGTTCTCCTTTTTAGGATCATTGGTAAGGTCTTATTAAGATGGCATTCCTCAAAAAGATCCAACATGAAGTTTGGGAAATGTATGTTCAATGAGGATTAAGGTTGAATGTGTGCATGACCCTCACTAGTATATGTTTGAAAGCATTGAATGATAGGATACCAATATTATTCTTTAAATGAGATTAATTTATCATATTTAGCTTGAAATAATATAGAAATCTAGAGTACACTTTCAAGTAATATTACCAATTCCAAGGAATGGTTAATAGAGATTTGTGTGACAAATTCTAGGAGAGTTGTTTTTGGTTTTGTATGATGAAATGAAAGATAGTACACAATAAGGAAAATGAGAATTAATTAAGTTTCATCTTTGTGTTGAAGCCATAGATTTGGCAATGAATATGTGGCCCTAGCTATTTGTGTCATGTATTACAACTTTTACATGTAGCATATTCAAAACCTTTCAAAGTTGCATGTTCATCTTAAGATAGACCAAAAACACCAAACAATGCTACTATTGTAAGCAAAAAAAAGTTACATAATATTTTAGTTGCACTTGAACTCGAAGTAGTAAAAGTTTTAGATCTAAAAAATTATCATGGCCAAATTTTTAAATTACTAGAATCTACCCTTAAATTATAAACTTGTGGACCATAAAATATGTCAAGCAAAGCTTTAATTGGGATGATAGGGATTGCAAGAATTTTTTTTCAAGTGAAGATGATTTTACTATCATCAAAAACTTGCACAACCTTTTCACATAATGTTGTTAAATATGTAATGAAGTAATGAACACCTAATCATTTGTCAAAAATAGGTCATATGATCTATATATATATATATATATATATATATAATGTATTGATGTGGAAGAGGTATGCATTGTTAAACTCACTTTCAATTCAAATTTTGTACAAGCTGTGCAGTGGGGGTTACACAAAATAAGGAGACGACAATGAGCATTACATCAGAAGAATCATTGCTTATGGAGCTTGTATTCAAACTTGATATTAATACCCCTAAAAGAATTAATTAAATTAATCAACTACTTTTTCACATATTAGGTGATTCAAGCTAGTAAATTTTTATACATTACATAAATTTCATAATTATCACTTTAGAAAGGTTTACATATCACAACATCAGCAAATAATAATATTGAAAAAAGAGCCCAAAAAAAAAGGAGAAAATGCTTATGGTTACCACCTATCTACCCGCCTCCTATGCCTTGTATCCTTAGGTTCATGACAACATTTGCTTTGTGTTTGATGGTTTGCAAAGTCCATAGATGGGGGCTACAATCCCAAAATGCAGGACCAAACTCGGCTATTGCTTTTTCCTAGGCCCTTTATTTTCGGAATGCACTCACCTTGGGGCTTTAACCTACATATAAAGTCATACATAGAGTCCTACATTGTAGGAAAGAGGTCTTTAGTTGGGGCCAAGCTCAACTTAGCTAGTGCCAAAAGGTTTCTGTTTCTGTATCCAAAGGGGCTTCTTTGGAATCCTTTGATCTTGATACACTTCCAACCGGCCTTTAGATTTGAAAGATAGTGTTACCCTGTGCAGTGTTGGGCTACTATGGTTAATCTTCCCCTTCGAAGTGAAGGATTTGACCTAGACTTAACCCTAAGGAGAAAAAGTCACAAAGCAAAACCTTGCATACATGAGAGTTAGAACCATGGGTTAGAACTTACAGGGCTTATTTATTATTAGGAATGACACCAAGTAACCGGAGGTTTTCAGGCGGTTCTTTAGTCCATTTGTTCCCCCCCCACCCAAAATAAAGGTATCAATTCTTAGCCAGGTATTGAGGGTTTTGAAAAGAAAACCAAGAATGAAGGTTCTTTGATTTCTGAAAGTTATAATTAATAATTAAATTAAAAATAAATTAAAAATAAAAATAAACCAGAACTACTGAATGTTCTTTGATTTCTAAATTTCCAAAATACAGGAACTGGAGTTTTTTTTTTAATTTTAAAAATCAAATACATGCCTAACACTGATTATTACAGCCATCCAGAATTAAGAAAAGAATCAGTGGATGGATGACTTTCAAAAAGTCATCCACACTCCTTACCTATATGGTAGATAAACCCTAATTAGCCTCACCTAAGCTAGTTCTAAAGTACATGAGATAATGGCACCTAACCTAAGCTACCTTGCCTACCCAAATCTATCTATCTCCTCATCCCTCATCCACCTTGAGGCGGTTAAGCCATTCATCCCCTGGCTGGTTACCAATCCAGGTGTCAAGTTTGTTCATTCTGTCTGCTCGTACCAGTGTAGGTGTTGTTGGTTCACCCAAGGCCAGATTTTTTTAAGGCCCTGAAAGGATGCCTGCCAGTCCAATGCTACATGGGAAAAAATAATAAATAAATAAATAAATAAATAAATAATTAATATCATAATATTATTTATTAAATTATTATAATTATAGTATTTATTTATTTATTTAAATAAATAAAAAGTTTGACCCAGCAAGATCTGTGCCTACCAGACACAACATTCAGTCAGAGCAGAAAACCCTCTTAAAAGAACCAGACAAAGGAAAACCATAAACCCCAACCCCTCAACCCCTTTTACGAACTTTGCAAGTGTCAGTGCAGCGACCATAACAAGCTGCAAAACCTGAACCACTCTAGATATTGCAGAGAGAAAAAGACAAACCCAGGAAAAAAATAATATTAATAAAATTAATAAAAATTAATAAAAATGGAATATTGGGTCAAAATAGCACTGACACATGCAAATATTTTATATTTGAAAAAAAAAAGTCCACTTAAATTGCTATGTTTTAAAAACCCAAGTGGAGAGGACTGGTTGTCAGTCTAGTCTGGACTCTCTAGACTCTGGTACACTTACATTCCCAGATTTTGTCATAAACTTTGTCTCCCCCCCCCCCCCCCCCCTCCCCCCACCTCCCCACTTGGCCCCCTCTGCTTCTAACTTTCCTTATGTGGACTTAGGGCATTTAATAACTGAACCAGTATCGAAGTTTGAACCGGTTTGTGTCTGTCTGTCTGTCTGTCTACCTACACTCATTTCCTTACCTTTACCCTAGGGTCAACTTCTTAACAAAATAATCCTTCAAAATTTGAAATTAAAATTTATTGTGAAAATTATGAAGTTGAGGTGTTTGAAAGCCTTTCATAATTATACTTAGTAAAGCTTAACTTACAAATCTGAATAAAATTCCACTAATGTCATAGTAGACTTGTAGATAGATCATGCAAAAAAAATATTATGGGGTAAATATCTAAAATGAATTTAAAATAATAATTTATTCGTTTTTGTTAATGTGGAAACCTGACCCTAAATCATTGAATAATCCTTTAAACTTTTGAAATGAATTTATTGTGAAAAATATGAAGTTGAGGTGTTGGAAAACCTTTCATAATTATAATAAAGTTTAAATTACAATCTTAATAAAATCCCACTAGGTATCTCCATACGATAATGTCATAGTAGGCTTGTAGATGATGATTTTATTTTGGATAATATTAAAAATGAATTACTTAGTAAACTCCCTTTATAATCACACCTTTTGTGACCACTTTCTTTTGTGATACTAACGAACTGTGATTTAAATGTGTATAATCACATTCCAAATAAACCGTTATCAAATTGTACCTTTAGGCAAAAAAATTTACAAAACATCTTTTATATGCTAGAATAAAAGTGCCAATTGATTAAATTTCTTATATGGATTATTCTAAGTTCTACCATGCATTATTAGACTTGAAGAAAGTTATGATTTTCATCTTTTTTTTTAATGTGATGATATACATCAAGTTTGAACTCCTTAAGTATCTTGTCAATTGGATTTTTTAAATTAATTAAATTTGTTTTCTTGGCAAGTTCGCATATCTTTTGCTTGTCTAATTAGAAAATTGTTTTTTTTTTTTCTCTTCAACTAGATTCATTGTTGTTACTTTGCACAACTTAACACAAAACATCGCTAACATTGTCAAACTACAATTTTTAAAATCTCAATATTTATCCTAAATTTATTCCCATTTTACTCACATTTACAAGAAAGAAAGTTTACAATTATTTTGTGCTGCTAACAAATGTGATAGTGATTCTAAAGAATGATGTTTCTTACTAAAAATGGATGGGTACCAAAAATTGTGGGACACAAACAAGAATGTGACTAAAACGGAGGTGACTATATAAAGGGAGTTTATGGTATTTGTTTTGTCAATGTGGAAGCTAACCCTAAACTACTGCATTAAACTCTAAATAAAATAAAAAGCCAATTCTCTTATGGGAAAGAGGATCAAGAAATTGCTCTACTGACAAATGTAATTCGGAAAACTGGAGGCTGGGGGGAGGGTCGGAAGGGGGGGGCGCATAGATTAATCTGGACCGTTAATGGCTGGTACAGATGGTTTAGGACCGCTAGATTCCCGGATTGTGTCGTTCCGCTCAGTAACTAACTTTATCCAAGCACTTTTTTCTTTGTCCTTATCAGGAGGGTTGAGTGCGACACCAGTGGCTAGTTGAGACCAACACGTGGAGAAAGGTGAGTGGTCAGATCATGCTAGATCACCGACCATCACCGTCTTCTTAGACGTTATTATATTATTATTATTATTACTTTTTTAAAACCAAAAAAAATTTCTGGTTTTCTGGAATTTTGTATTTACTGCTTTTTTTTCTCCCCCTTTTTTTTTTTCATTCTTTGCCCTGGGTAGCCTAAAATTGAACCCTGCAGGACGACCCACAAAATGTAAATTGGATTCAAGCTGCTGCCCGCTCTCCCCAATGGGATTTTTAAATGTTGAAACCTTGGTAACGTGTGATGATACATATTACTGTAGCCTAGGGTCAGTTTCCACATGGACAAAAAAAAAAAATCAAAATCAAAATCAAAATCAAAATTTAATTCGTTTTAAAATTATTATTATTTCATGATCTACTATGATATCCTCATATGAGGAGTGAAATTATTCAGATTGTAGCCTACTATAAATATGAGGGTTTTCAACAACTCATGTTCATAATTTTAAGAAAAAATCATTTTTTATTTATAATTTTTTTTAATTGCAAAGAATGATGATGACAATTAGAAGTGATCTAGGACAAGTTTAACTATGTCACTCCTTTCTTAATAATAATCTCTTATTTTTATAAATATCTCACTCCTTTTCTCTACCCACTAACATGGATATGAAAATGCAAATTCATGTTTGCCTTTTCATGTCCATGATATCTATATCAATATCAAATTAAATTTGACATTGAGATAAATAATGATGAACTATTAGAAACCATATGGGAACATAAAGAAAAGAAAAAATAGTTGAAGATGAGTGCTAGTGCAGAGTAGCATGGACCGACGTGAGGAAATATCCTTAGATACAATAATTAGTTGAGTGGGTGCCTTAGAAAAAACCAGCTTTGAAACTTTAAAGACTCCCCAATATTGAAGTTTTAGTCATTCCAAACATAAATACACAGGAGTCCCAATATTCACCCACCTATCTAGGTTTCATGAGGACTGAACATTGTGTGCAAAGCATATGGGACAAAGTGAGGTACTATTGGGAACATATTGGGAGCCCATTGGGAACTGGATGGGAACAGATTGAAAACTTTTGAGAACAGATTGGGAACAACAAAAATCCAACAACCCCCAATAACCCCCAAAAGAAGAAAAAACTGGGTCTACTGGGTCAATAGGGCCCATTTTCTAGAAGAATTTCTATCACAAACTTGTGGATGTGTCCTTGGATGGGATGTGGGATGGATGGTAGGTATGTGGATAGGAAAAAAACACTTTTTCATTGCTATTCCTGTCCCTTAACTAACCATGGTTGTTATACACAATACCCCAAACCCACCCTTTTGTTGCAATGTCACCCTCGTAGGTACTACCTACTTACCTACCTACCTACCTACCACACTACCTACCAACCAAAACATCAATAAAGTCCAGCTGGCGATTTTTACCTCCCTTGTTTGAATTGAATGCCACCAGTTAAAAAGTAACTGATTGGGGAGGGAAGGCGAATCGCCATGGATGATGATGGGCTCGCCATTCTTGTGGCGTTTTTTTACCTTTCTGGTACAATAGCAGATTGACACTTATCCACCCAGCAAAGCTTAGCCAACTGGGTTTTGTGACCCACCCTTTTATGGGGGTTGGTAGCCTAAGGGGGGTGGTAACGAGAGGGTGATGAGTATGGTGGCATGGTTGAATTAAGAAGCCAACTGGAAATAAATTATTAGCTATGTTGTAATAGCTAAATCAGTAGCTAAATATGGGAATCCACCCCCCTTTTTTCCAAAAAGATATTTAAAAATCAAATTAAACTTTACAGAATGAAAAAGGCTAACGAATAGGGCATATATTGAGCAGAGTAGTTCTCCTCCCCTAAAGAAACCATCCAAAAATATATACATATAAATATAAATATATATAATATCTATATTACTTTTAGGCAAGTCTTGTTGAGGAGATTAATATTTTTCTAATCTTGGATTGTTTATTTTCCCCTTTTCATTTCCCATGTGTTCACAATTATTGAAACGAACTCTAGCTATTTATATGTACATACTTACCTACCTACTTTTATTAGGTACATTCATGTTTCTAGGTAAAGGGTGGTCACGACTCGTGAGTCCACCGACGCAAACTCAGTTTCTCACTCGATATTATTAAATTTGGGGAATTCTGTTCCAAAAATCATCCCCTCTTCAAGGGCCACATTTATTAATCAAAGTTGAACCCGCTTTCAAGCATGGGTAGGTAGGTACTAGGTACAACGGTTCCAAGTTCAAACACTGAATTAGTAGGTACTCCGCTTTTGTCCCAATGAAAATTGTTGGGTCCGGGGTGGGGTGGGTAAGCTTTCATTGGCTTCAGAAGGGGTTGGATGATTTATCATCACGGGTAGCAAGCACGGGTTCCACGTCCCCCCTCCCCCCCACCGCCAGCGCACCACAGCACAGCACGGGTGCCCCGTGCGCGGCGGGCGGGCAAGCTATCTTGGACAGGAGACAAATACCTTGTGATATGCTTGGTGCTTCCGACGGCGACAACCAAGACAATAGCCAGGCTCGGCAGTCAGACAGGATGGCACAGCCTGGGAATCCAGTAGCATCGCCGTCGCCGTCGCCGTCTCTTCAGCTTTGGTTCCTTAGCCTCCTACAGTTCTATGTACAATGTTTTGCTTCATTTTCCTCTCTTTTTTTTTCCTTCCTGCCCTGCCCGAAATTAAAGATCATTATTGTTTTTTCCTTTCTTTTTTAGCTTCTTTTTTTCATTTTCCCATGCCCCCAAGCCCAAGGTAACGACCAGTTATTATTTTCACCTTTTTTGCCTCTTTTTTTAACCCCTCCCTTTCCCTGCCCCCTGCCCCCAGGTAAGTGTCATTGTTTATTTTCTTCTTTTTCCCCCTTTTTTCTCATTTCCCTTGCCCGCAGGGTAAGTTTCTTTCTTTAAAAAAATTTCCCCCTGCCCCCAAGATAAGCCTTTATTTTTCTTCCATTTTTCCTCTCCCTCTCTCTCTCTAGCCCCCCCCCCCTCCCACCCCAAAACAACAAAAGATTAAAAATATATAAAGCACCTTGCTTTGTTTGTTTGAAGGCTTTTTTTTCTAAAAGAAAAATCTATTTTTACCTTTTGGAACTTACACGCTTGGAACTTACGTCAGCCATTTACTAGTCAGGGGCATTATTCTGCAATCATCCCCTGAGGATTCAGACAAATAATTGTTCCTTTCTCACCCACTTTAAAGCTTGGGGGGGAAAAAAGAGAAAAGAAGGGAGGAGGGGGAGGGGGGGCGAGGGCCCCCACTTGGTTTCACTTGAGTCCATACATGACCTTTCCACAAGTGCTTTTTTTTTGCATGAAACCACTCAGAACCCTGGAATATTAATTCCCATAAACACCTATGTGTGCCCCATCTAAATGACCATATTTTTCTAGTGGGAAATACAAGGTGACAAATTATTTAATTAGTGGGGGGGTAGTTACCCCAACACAAAAATTGAAAAAAAAGAAGGAAAAGGATATCACCCAATTTATAGGGATATTATATTATTATTGTGATATAATGAGGGAAGATGACTTTTGCAACTTTTTTAGTTCCATCTATTCTTTTCATACATAAATAAATAAATATTTTGAAAATGATTTCTCAACCAAATTGTTTTGTGTGAAATTTTTGAATCATGCTAATATTGTTGTTCTTTGTTATTATAAAGCACCCCAACTTCCAAAAGTAGGAAGATTCACATTTTTAAAGTACCATCAACGTTGTGAGTGCAAATTAGAGTAGTGTGCAAATTATAAGGTGGGTTTAAAAAGTTTAGAAGATTAAAAAAAAAGTTCATCTTTCAAAGTAGATTGAGCTTAGGCCTTTATAGGGGACCCATTTACTATTCCATCATGTATTCACTATGGATTTCGGGGTTTTTAAAAGGTTTTAAGTTACCTATTATGCCACTAAAAACAAAGGGTAGAAAGATCCTCAATGGAAGATCCTTATAGAGCTAGCATCCAATGAGGTTGACATTTAAAGCATTCAAGAATGCCTAGCTTTTGTTGTTGTGATGCAAAATCAATGGTTGCACCTAGGTGACACAATCAAAAGGACGTCCCATGATGTCTTTAGAGTGTGATAATGTTTTGAACTTTTTTTTTGAAAAATCCAAGTTGATTGTATTTTGAGACCCCCAAGGTCAAAGGAAGTAGTACCAAGGAATTGCAACCACTCAACCCAAGCAATTAGGTAGAGTAAAGTTCGAACCTTGTCTCATGGGTTGATGAATTGTTAAAAAGGTTGACAACCTAGTTTGTAAAAACATTAGGAACAACATGCTCCTAATGTGGACTTGATTCTTCTTACCGTTACTTCCAAAAGTTTTAGAGTATGTAACTAATTGCAAGGAGTGGGTGGAATTGGACTTTGTTAAAGTATCTTTGAATGGATGGTAGGTCTTCAAGAACATGATAAACCTAACCCATTTTTTTTATTATTGACTTTATTTTATTTGTAGAGCTTTCTGAAGGTGACAAAAACCAATTCAACTTGAGTGGAGGAGGAGTGAATACAATAAAGTTTGTTAGTAATCCTTATATTTAGGGGGCACATTTGTAAGGTGGGACGGATTATGAACACATACGAAAATAAAGAGGTTGAATATAACTTTTGCTACAAAATGATATTCTCCTTTAATTGTCCCAAATTTTGCATATGTTATTTCCGGATTCCAATAATTTACTATGAAGTTCACATGCACTTCCATGGATTACCAATGCTCCTCACCATTATTCCCATGTTATATTGAACTTGGCAAATGCCCCATCCTTTGAGATTTTCAATGGATTGGAGACTACACAGTTCAAGTGATGTTGATGTCTTACAAACAATGGTACATATTTCAATATAATTTCAAAGACATCAGAAAAATCTTTTCAGTAATTTTTTTGGACTTGTCCATTAATAAAATTTTAAATTTTATAATGGAAAATTTTAAGAGATATTGAGTTGGTTAGTCTAATTGAAAAATGAATAAATATGGTGTTAGTTTATACAATGTATAGCTCTTTATCAACATTAAATGTATGCCACATTAATATATATCCCTTTTAAAGTAAAAAATGAGTTTGAAGATTTTATCTACATTCACTAAGAACAAAACTCCTCTAATAAAGCCCAAGGTACTATGATGATGTGCATTTACACAAATTGGTGTTTCAAAAAAATATTGGATTTCAACATATCACAATATTTGCCAATTAAAATGTACAATACCATGAAAAATCATTCCCCAAAAGAACTAATGACCTTTTGGCAAGACCAAGTCATACCGAGTTTGTTTTAATCAACGGTGTAATCCTCTTGGCAAACTTCGAGATTCAACTCCTCAAAAACAAATTCTAGCACCTTTGGAATTGGGTGAAAGCAAAGTGGGTAAATTCAGTATCTTTGTGACTCTTTTCTTTTACAGCAAGAGTACAAGCCTAATGCTTATGGCCTACTTAATAATCTCATGAATGAAGATCCTTGACATGAGCCCAAAGAAATCATGCTATTTGAAAGGTTGATTAAAATGCATTTATCAACAACGTGCTCACTTCTTGCATGATAATAATGCTTTGGAAAATCAAGCCACCCCAATGTATTATTACCAAACAATAATTTCATAATGATCGACATAAAAGATCAATTTGGAATGCACATGTCCTTAATCTTACATGACATATTTCTTTTCATGGACTGATTGATGACCCCTTTGATCAAATATTTCATAGTCCCCTTAAACCTATTATTGCATATTTGAATCCTTGTAAAAGTTCTGTCTCACCAAAAAACTATAAGGATGTTTAAATTTTTTTCCTTCATATTTTGATAATAGCCAAATTTGGCTATATTGGGTTATGGATGATTGCCACCTCCGGTACATCACAAAATTGACCCAAAAAAAACATTAGCCACAACCATATAAAATCCATATCCAAAAGCAAGAATCACTTAATACCTATATTTTGGTTAGAGGTTATCAATTCATGTCAACATTGGCTAAAGTCAATATTATTTCAGTAGATTAATAAAAAGATCAAACCAATCATCCCATGTTTAAATTGTTCAAAACTGCACATGATTCATAAGTGCCATTAAATTATTACCAAAGTTTCTTAAAGAGAAGAGAGGTGGTCACTAGAGAGTTTGCCTATTTTGGTTTTCCTCTTTTCCATTCTCTCTTTCCAAGAACAATAATTTCTTTGTCACCGACTAAATGAAAATTATTTTAGCTCCTCATAACTTAAAACGTACCTTTGAACCAGGGTAACCGGCGAGAGCTGACCAGATACCAGACCTAACCCAGCATTTATGGGGCGGTCCACCGGCTCCTTCATGTTTTGACCGGTTATACCGGTCATTTTGGTGGGTAGTAAGTGAACTACAATGATAGGCAAGGTATGTAGGTAGGTACAAAAGTGAATGATCTATTATACTTGGAATTTTGAAATTGGATTGTTTTAGAAATCATTCATCCACATTCACAAATATTTGGTCTTTGTGTATGGATGAGAAAAATCTTTCTATACATGTTTGTGACAGGTTATGGATGTAAAGTGGTAATTGGGTAGGTCCAAAATTGCTAGTAGCAAGGCTAATATGTGATGTAACTCACTAGGCATAGATGTCCAATGAGGAAGAGACACATCTGCAAGACAAATAACCTAATAACTTGCCTCTTTCAGGCCTAACTATTATTTTTTTAAAAACCCCTTTCCCTTACCCACCTACATGGACATGAAAAAGAATGATTTTGAGATGTGGGATAAATAATGATGAACTATTGGAAATCATATGGGAATATTTATAAAAAACCTTGCCCTTGGGCCAATGAATGGCATTACACTCATCCAATTAACTTTAAACTTTATTGGGAACAACACGTACAAGACAATAAATTTGCCCTTGTGCTATGCTCATATTTATCATGTGGCCTGTGCAAAAAGTGTGATGGTTTAGGTTTTAGGACTAATTACACGGATCGTAGTAGTATTACATGTTACAATTGCCCAGCTAAATTAGTGTTCTTCCAAAAGAACTTTGGTAATTATTCAACCCCTAAGAGATATGAAGAACTCACATTTGAATCCCACCTAGCCCAACTATGTGGACACATGTATATCAAATAATTAATTAATTTTGAGACATTTTTCATCTTGGCGAATGAAATTATTCTTGAAGGTTCAATATTTTCATTCACAAATTATTTTTCTTCAGAAAATAGCAATTTCTGAAGATTTCTCCACACCTCCTAATGGAGCCTGAAATGGGATTCTAAGTTATGAACTGGGAAATATCATTATGGGAGCTTACAGCTACAGGAAACAGGAAGATAAAGCCTCTGAGAGCAGGGATTGCTTTGTGAGCACTCAAGAAGACACTATCCGAAGATTTGGGTTGTTGAGTTCTTGTGAAGTACAAACTGTCCAGTGTCCCATACACCCTTTATTGACCCCCTCTCCTTGTACTCTGCTGATTTCCACATCATATAAAAGCGTTTGCCTCATGCTAAATCACGTTTTGTCTGTGTGTTCTGTGCTGATTTTACAACAATTGTTGTGGCTGAATAATAAAGCTTGGGACTTGATTGATTCACAAATGTCACCGACAATGGAACAAAACTACAGGACAGATATCAAAGGTTGCTGCTATCTGCCCATGTGCAAACCGCATAAATAAAAAAACCCAGTAGAGCTCAAATATGTTCCTCTGTTTGATTCACTTGACTAATCTACAAAGTTACGCAGCAACAGGTGTTTTGTAAGATGCCTTGTCCACTACTTCAGAAGCATATTGGCGAGCCCATGAATCATAATGAACAATCTCTTCAAGGGACGGTCTCAACACAATTTCTTCTCTGTGCTTGTCGCATGTCTTCTCGATGACACTCACAATGTCCAAGTATCCAATTCTGCACCCATCCAATCCAATTCATCTAAGTCACAAATCAACACAGGCAATGGGTTGGGGGGAAAGACAATTTCTGATTCATGGTTCTGGGAATTATGGGTCTCTTCTCCAGTTTCAGCCTTTCATAAAGATACAAAAAATACCAGACAAACATAAAGCATGTTAAATATCTGATCCAAGTGCGAATACTCACTTCTCATCCAGGAAAAGCTCCACAGCCCGTTCATTTGCTGCACTGAGTACTCCAGTCATTGTCCCTCCAGCCCGACCAGCCGCATACGAAAGATCCATTGATGGGTACTTGGCCCGATCAGGGACTTTGAAGGTTAAGTTCCCCATTCTGCACCCAACCACTAAATCCTTTTGAGCCAGCCAAATGCAAATTCGGTACCAAGACTTCTGTTTTTAGAAAATTTGTGGGAGTGTTCCAACTTCAGAGGATACCACAAGGACTATTGCAGAGGAATATTTTTCACAATCTCCTTTGCACAAATTCACATGAAAACCAAAGATTCGAACTTACTTGACAAAATCCAAGCGAGGCCATGTGACTTCAGAGCAGGGAATGCGTTCAGGCCATGACAATGTGTACAAAATGGGCAGACGCATGTCAGGCCACCCAAGCTGGGCAAGCACGGCTGAATCCTGTTGGTATGTTCAGCCCCAATTCAGGTTAACAGACCTCAACAATAACAGTATATACTGGTATGACAATTCCATTCTTCCCATGAAAGTGTGAGGAGGGGGCAGCTTGTACCTGTGTCTCAATCATTGAATGGATAATAGATTGAGGGTGGATAACAATCTCAATGTCATCATACTCTGCACCAAAGAGATAATGAGCCTCTATCACCTCCAAACCCTGCCATGTAGAACACATGCCTGAGGAACATAAAGAAGATCATGCTAGAACCTAATGCAGGCATCAACCCAGGGGTTCTGGGAGTAAAGATTTTTTTCTAAAAACCAACAATAGCATGAAGGACATGGTGAACTTGTGTTTCCCAGTGTCTGCATGACAAATAGAAGGAAGATAGACAAACAGTCTGACAGAACTAAAAGAATTTTCCCGCTTGCTTTAGCATTGTGGCAAAACAATGCTAAACCCTAAACTCTGAACAAAACTTGATTTGCAGTTTGGGCACAAGAGAGACAGTGTTACCTTATTCATGAGTGTGGCAGAGTCTACTGTAATTTTCCGGCCCATGCTCCAGTTTGGGTGCTTCAAGGCATCTGCCACTTTGACCTCCTTCAACTTCTCAACCGGCCAATCCCTGAGAAATGTAGAAATGTGGCTTTCCTTTTTATCAACAACACAACAGGCTGTGGCAAATAAAACCCCTATTCCTAAGGCTCCTCTCAAGGTCTGTAGAGCTTCCAGGAGTCCTGAAACAGAAAATATGAGAGAAAGAGAGAGCACACCTGAATGCACCACCAGAAGCCGTAAGAATAATACGCCGCAGACCACCTTCAGGCAGTCCTTGAATACACTGTTATTCATATAGAATGTAAACGATTAATACAAGGTACAATCTCAACCTTTCATATGCTGTACTGGAACAAAAAAACATACCATGCTACTTGATGGAGATCTTGGTGCAGCTTTCCAAGCAGGTCAACAGAGATGGCATAATCTACAAAATTGCAGAAAAAATGATATCCACTACAACAATTTGAACGCAACATGACAATGAGTGCAGTCATAACCTTATGAGGGTCAGTCCTCACAACATGCCAGACCATCACCTTCAACATGAATTAGCAGTGATCAGCTGCCATGACTACCCACTGACTTCAAAGCTTCTGACAGTGGGTGTGGATAAGTATATGATAATCTACCAAAAATTTCAAGCAAACCCTTTAAAATCTGCATTCTGAGTCAGAGATGGCACTATGTGTGCACCTGAAAGATGGCTGAATGCTCAGAGTCAGCAGGTAAAATCTTGATGCCATGCTTCCTTGCAAGAGGTAGCACATAGGGACCCCCTGCAATTAGGGTCTCCTTGTTCGCCAGTGCAATATCTTTTCCTGCTTCAATAGCTGCCACAGTCGGCTGCAAGGCATTCCCAACCCTCCCTGTCAGTGTTTGCTCATAGGACCTACATGGACCTTCCAAAAGCAAGGGTACAGTGAGGTATGCTTGAAAGTGAGTAAGCGTACCTTAAGGCCAGCACAGCCCACAATGCCTGTGACTACTGTTGCAGCCTCAGGATGCCTTGCCACCTGTAGTGCCGAAATCAGATTTCAGCTCATTACTCCACTTTTGCTGGACCCATCTGGAGAAGCATCTCACACAAGAAAACTGCATAAGAAGCACAAACTTGCAGCATACCTCAACGATGCCTTCTTCACCAACCATGATTTCAGGCTTAGGGTACACATCAGCAATTGCATCCCTTAACTCAGCAACCAGCGCCTCATTTCTTATAGCAACCAAACTTGGTTTGAACCTTTTCACCTACCATTAAACAGAAACCACACATAAGTACCCTAAAAAATAAGTTCACAAGCTGCAGAGAAAAACAACTGACCACATCAATCAATAGTATGCAGAACCCAATGTTCATGATTTAGCTTACGACTGCAAAGGAGCTCCTACCTCCTACCATCACAAATTAGGCTTTGGGGTCAAGGGAATGTTATCTAGCCCCTTCAATCAAGCATTCTCATCAGTGAGGATGCAAGATACCTGATCAGCAAGTAAGGTGACATTTGAACCAGCAGCTAATGCAACAACCTTGAACCTGTCAGGATTTTCTGCCACAATATCGAGTGTCTGTGACCAAAAATATATGTCAGAGAGAGAGAGAGAGAGAGTAATTGCAAGAAGGTTCAGCAAAAGAAAGTGTTGCAGCAATTCCAAAACCTGACTTCATCAAGGAGCACATCAAGCATCCTATGAAGGCAACAAACATTTTTTTTCTCTTTGCACAAGCTTGCACCACATGAAATACAGTGCTAATACACAATTTACCTGGGTTCCAATCGAGCCTGTTGAACCAATTAGAGAAATGGGTTTTGGGCCATTTCGTTTTACAACCTCTTCCGCAACAGCCCTGCCAGGCCATGCTGGTGGAGGACCATTCGAGGAGGAGGAGGAGCCATGGACAGAGCACCGCACAGATTGTGTAGAGACTTTCATCTCGAATGCAGCAACCCCCCTCTTGCTATGCTGACCTGAAATTCAACCTCCCAATCCATGTGCTGGTAAGATGTATCATCAACTCAAGATGCTGCCTAGTCTTTCTTCCTTGCTGTTGTCCTCTTTTGTCCCATGAGAATTTCTCTATCAGAATTTATCAATGCACATCTTTGTGAAGAGAAGCTTGAACAAACAACCATCAACAAAAAACTGTTTGAGCAACAGTTCCCATTCCATTGTCATCATTTTCAACTAACCTTGCACTGCTAATTCTTGTCCTCATTTTATCCATTATCTTACAAATCAACAGTTGTTCAAAAGAATGAGAAACAAAGTACCTTGGAGTCTGCAGCCAGCAAACATGGACACATCAGAGAAGCCTAACCCTGCTGCTGTCTCACTCTGCTCATGACCCACCACCCGAAAACAAAACAAAAAACCCAACAACACTCTTCCATCAGATAACAAGAACTGAAACAAAAGGGTGAACTTATTCATTCCTACTAAGCAAACCCAAAAACAAACTCACCCAAAATTCTGTCTGTAAAAGAAACACCCCCATATCATTGCCACACACACACACACACAATTCACCGCTTTCAACAGACAGAGAATTCACTCACAGAGGCTCTGGAAGAGATGGTGAAAGGTCCCGTGCCGGTAAGTCCTGCCATAGCTGCAACTTTCAACGCCATGACTCCCTCCGGCGCGCAGCTTACAAGCTTCTTCTTCTTCTTCTTCTTCTTTCTTCCAACTTCCCAAAAAAACTTCTACCAAACCGCACACAAAAGAAAGAGCTGTAATGATCCTGACCACTTTGGAACTCCGAAGAAATCCCTCCAAGTCAGAGAGACAAAAAGAGTGGGGCCCAAAATCCTTGTATCCGACTGCACACCCCCCGTCCTCCCGCCCCCCCCCCACACACACACACAAGTGCAAAGGAGAAGAGGAAGCTCCAGGACTCCACGAGCTTCAAAACTCCGGAGCAAAGAGAAAGCCCAAATACACACACGCGCGCGGAAAAACCAAAAGGAAACCAAAAAGGCGACGAAAACACAAGGCGGAAAATGAGCACCGAATCTTTAAACTGGGGATGGAAATCGGATGTGGGTATCTTATTGGGCGGAGTGTCTGTCCGTTTGCTGCTAACCTTAGGAGCAATAAGTCATTTTTCATCCACGAGAAGGGGCCCAAATATCCATCTATGAAAGTTAAATTAGTCACACACCAGAGCAAACAAATCTTTGGGGCTACTAAATATCATCTATGAAAGTAGTCGGCCACATGAAAGTAAATTTGCCAAAGGGCTCCTAATTTTCATCCATAGATGCATAGTCACATGAAAAGATAACTTGCCAAAGGCCTCCTAATTTTCATCCATAGATGCATAGTCACATGAAAAGATAACTTGCCAAAGGGCTCCTAATTTTCATCCATAGATGCATAGTCACATTAAAAGATATGGATGCATAGTCACATGAAAAGATAATTTGCCATAGGGCTCCTGATTTTCATCCATTTTTGGATAATCACATGAAAAGTTACTTTGCTTTGGGGCTCTAATTTTCATCCATTTATGCATAGTCACAAGAAACTAAAAAGCTTTGGGCCTAAATTTATCATCTATGAGAAGGCCTCCTCCTCGTGTTTGGGCTAGATATCATCCATAATGAGCACTGAATCTCTAAATCAGCGTTGGAAATGGGGATGTTGGCAAATCCTTATTCGACAGACTGTATGTCTGTTTGCTAGCTTGCTGCTAAATCTAGGAGAAATAAGTAAGTTTTCATCCATCAGAAGTAAGGGGGCCAAAAATCATCCATGGGCTAGATATCATCCATAATGAGGGTGTCTCGAGCTAGCTGTATGTAGGGCATGAGTTTTGGATGTGTAACATGTATTAAATAGGGAGGATGCCCTCTATTTTGGAAAGGGCTTCTGGGTGGGGGATATCATCCATGATGAAGTTAAGTCATGGATGAAATCCATGATTCTAGGCTAGACAGGTTGTTTGTCAGGGTACGTAGGTCGTCGCTGATTGGCTGCATTGGATGCTCTGCAGTTGCCTAGATACGGATTGGATGGCTCAGATCTCACATTTGATTTCCAGGACCATCGTGCGGTTGTGCAAGATTGCGATGGATGCCGTCGGATCCAGTTTTTTTTTTTTGGGGTTTCTCTTTATTAACGGTGGAACGCCAACCTGTAGTCAAAACAACAGCAACCTTCCGATCCGAGTTATCTGACGGCTAGGATTTAAAATAGTAGATATGAAAAGGAGAAGCTAAAATGATTTTTTTTTATTTTTTTAAAAGACTGGCCACAAAATGCATTAACTGTTCAGCAACTTTTTTAAAGCCCGGAATAATCCTGGCCCTTGGTTTCCGGAATTTTCAAAGATCCTGACGGAGGTGGTGGCGCGGTCAAGGTCTTGGGAACGTGAAATTGTAAAGGCCCCAATTTTTAGGGTCATGTTAAAAACATGTGCCCAAAAAATCTTACCAAAAAGTAGATGTTTAAAAGCATGTGACCCAAAAAATCTTAGAAAAAAAGTAGATGTTATAAGAACCCTCGTACTAGTGTTGTTTTTACACAAGTACCTATTTTAGTTTTATTTTTTCGCAAGCACCTACTTTGGTTTTTGGTTGTGTGCCCGAAGAAAACCCAAGTTCATTAGGACATGCCCTATTTGAAAAATTTCAGTTTTGGGATGCGTAAAAATACATAAAAATAGGGTTTGCAAAACATTAGGAAATTTATCCAATTACATAATAATTGATTCACAACTACTTGAGATTTATTCAGGGAAATTTGCGATGTAGTGAGAGCTACAATCATCCATAAGATGATTTAGCTAGATTTGGCAATAAGAAAGTTTTTTCTTAAATTTTTTTTTAAAATAATTTTGGCTACTTGTTGCAACTTAGCATAGAATATGGTGATTTTTTAATTATATATTTTTTCTTATCTTGGCAACTAGAAAACTCAAAAAACACAAAAATTTCATCAATTTGAAAAACAAATCACCATTTTGCAAAATTCACCCCAAAAAAACCCTAGATATATTACATCATGTTTTCTTGTAGTGCTACTTGCATTTACAATTCCTCCTCCTCCTTTGGAACTAAATGGTTTATAAATAGTTTGGCAATTGGTCGTCCAACAAAAATTGTTCCAATGTTTTTACAAGAGTTGCACGTCCAAAACATCCTTCTTATGCCTTAGAACAATAAATGAAATGAAAACAATATCTATGCATAAAACATGTATGATTTTTTTAAATTTAAAATGTGATGCAATAATTGAAATATCTTATGGACAAACCCTCCAACTATGCGCATATAACTTCACATTTAGAAGCCCAATATTTCCAATGTTTGTTAATGTGATTATGCAAATATGAGTAATGTCTTCCCTTCAAGTCCTTTTTTGCATCCTTAGCTATTATCGACCTATTGAACAATGACTTCCCAAGATTTTCACCACAAAAACAAGAATAGTCAAAATCCCCTAAGTGATGATACATACTATGCACCTTGTAACTTATATATTTTACTATTCCTATGCACCCCAACTTCTATGTGTTGAAGCTCTTGTGCTACTCATGGTTTGGGTAGTCAAAAGGTGAACCCTAGGGGGAAAAAAATGCCTCCTTTCAAACCTAATGATAGCCTAGCACCATTTTAATTAGATTATTTAGCAAAATGGTGCTATAATAGCCTTGAAAATATGATATTATATTGGTTGTATGAATCCTTGTCAATAACGGACGATAAAAATAAATTTGAGTTTTTGGATTTGCCATAATTCTTTTGTTGTGTCCATGGACATATTTTATATTATAGATTTTGGGATGTGTTTCAATTTTTTCATTGATCAATTTGTCGTTTCGAAATGTAGGATGTAAAAAAATTGTGTAGTAAAAATAAACCAACATAGTACCTTGGCAACTTTGACACATTCTATTGAATATTTAATTAATGTTGAAATGTTGATGTTTAAAATCAATATATTCATGAAGATTCAAGATTTTCCTTCACCAAATTTTTTTTTAATTATTTGGATTTTTTAAAAAATTAGATATATATAATTAATGTCAAAATTGTTAATGTACTATGATATACAATCTAACTCAAGCTCCATGCTACTACACATTACTAGTGATGATTAAATGATGAAAAATTGAAGGTTTTTTTGTGGAAATCAAGTTCTATTCAAGTGAATTTTTTTGTTACATTGGATGTTATAGCAAGTAGTTTGGTAATGTATTGGTTAAACCAAATGTTCAATCAAATTTTGCAATAGTCAACATAAACAAATAAATAAACTCAAATGTAGTTCACAATATGAGAAAATCAATCTATTTAATCAAATGTTTGAAATGCTTTTATAAAATAATCATGTGTAATAATCAAGAGCTATAAAAGTCAATAAACTAACCTCCAAAAAAAAATAGAGTTCCAACATCACATTTTTAAAAGACCATTTCAACTGGTAACTAGATGAACTTATACAAGTTTGGACAACATAGTATCATGATAAAAATCATACCACTTTCCCAATCATGGGTCTTTTGGTATGGATGCAAGGTTTTCAATATTTCAACCTAATTAATGTAAATAGATGAGTCATATTATAAACACAATTTTTCAAGTGACTGTTAGAAGTTTTCTTTAAGTAAACAATATACACATGAAAACATATCATTGCATGGTCAAACAACTTGAATTCAATTAAAGCTAGCACATTTTATTTTCCATTTCATAATCTTATCTATATATTGTTTTACTTTGACACCAAAGACCAATATATTAATGAGAAAATCACTAATAAAAAATAAAACCTCAATATTAACATCTATATCCTTAACATGGTTTCTTTTAAAAATCAAAGATATATAAAAAATATAACCTTAATATACCCTTGATACACCTTTATAAATATATTAATAATACATGCATAAGATATTTTTATTATTTTCCAAATATATATTTTTAAAAAATTGATATAATAATAGACATATACCTTTCAACAAATTCCCAATACATCTAGGCATACCACTAGGGCTATGTCCAGACCCTAATGGAACAACTAAGTTTGGTTCCATTTGTAATTAATGGGACTAATAGCGTTGATTATGAATGAAAATAATTTTAGAAGGCGGATGAAGAAGTTGGTGGTTGCAAATGTAGTTGTAACATAGTTGCAAAATTATCAAGGGTCAAAAATAGTTGCAAAGATGATTAAAGCTAATTGCAAATGACAATTAGTTGCACATAGTTGCAAATGCCTTGGTTGCATTTTGGGGGATTTTTTTCAAAGTCTCCATCAAAACACTCAAATCTATTTCAGGAAGCCTTTTTTCCTTTTTTCTTGGATGGAAAATCCCTATTTCATTTGCATCAACAATGTTTTCTACTATGTCAAGGAGGTCTTGTCTTCTTCATTTCTTTTTCTTCCTTTATTTTGGCCCAGATATTTGTCCTCCTATGGTTTATTTTCCAACTTTTTTCTGGATTTTTTTCACAACATTTTTGGTTATGGCTGTATTTTATTGTTTAGATTCATGACTAATTGGATTCTTATAGATTTGCAATCAAATTGGAAAATCATGTCAAAGAGGTCATGCATACATAAATTACCAAAAAAATGTGATCTCAACCTTTGACCTCCAAAACAACAATGATAATCACACATTTGTGAATTCATTGCCATATTGAGTGATTTGAATAGAAGAAGTAGGACTAGGCTTATAAACCCCAGTGTTAAAAGCTTGAAAATTTTATTTATTACAAAATTGAATGTGTTTTAGCACGTTCCATTATTATAACATAAACTCATTTGGTAAAAAATTAGTTATCATCATAAACTTCATGGGACACAATTTAGTAATAATAGTTGTGTGAAATTTATTTTTCATAGGTTCGTATCAAATAGACATAGATGTCATTCATTTACTTATATTTTTTGAACATCAATGTTTAAACACAAAAGTCATATGCCTATTTTTATTGTTTAATCATGGATGTTATATGTTATTCATGTTGTTTACACATGAAAGTCATGCACAGGTGCAAGCAAGGTAAAGTAGACAGCTCATTGCTCCTTATCAAAAAAAATTACATGTAACCATGAAAATGTTTTAATGTGTTGAAAGTAGATTTTTTTTTGGGTACAATAATTAATATGATTATAATATTTCATTTTATGTTTAAAATGTTGAAAAAATCCATTTTGAAAATAGAATTAAGTAGAATTTTAAAAATAATTTCTACTTGCACAAAATGTCTGATTTTACAAAATGGGCTACATGTAGATGAAATATTGATTAAAAAAAAAATCAACTTAAGGGAGCCTTAAAAAATACTTATGTATTGTCAAATTATGAAAATTATAATCATAATATATCAAATTTTTCATATGAAGAAGGTTTGAACACCATCTTTACCTAGTTACGTTCAAATGTACTTTCAATCTACCTTTATGATATCAAAGTTGTTCAAATTTTGTATCCAATTTCTCATAACTAGATGTAAGGCCCTATGGTTTTATATTTCTACTTGAAAATATTTTGAATCTACTTTTTTGTGTCCATATCAAAAATTATTCCATTTTTTAATTAAACTTTGGGTGGACTTTTTTTTTTTTGTTCATTTTACCTTGTCGACACCCACACATGACTTTTTTCTTTAAATAATGTACAACATTTGTATTTAAATATGAACCTATGAAATAACAAATTTCACATGAATTTGGAATGAACCCATGAAGCTTGTAACTTTGTGATGATTATGAATTAATTTTTACAGCCCATAACATATTTCCCCATTTTCTTGCAAATAGAACCACAAAATCAAAGGATCAAAGACTTGAATGCATAAAGTAATTGACATTGGATTAATTATTTGCCAAATCTAAAACCCAATTGCCAGAGCTACTTAAACAAACGTGATGAAAATATTTGTTAGATTTTAATATGATAATGTGATGTAGTTAAATTAACACATTTTATTTTATTCATTTGTATAAATCACAAGTTGCTCCCAACTTGAGAATGAAGATAGATTTCACAAATTCACAAAGTTCCACAATTTTAAAAATGTTGAATTTGTTGACATCTTGTAAAATTTTCAAATGCACTTTTCAATGCATTTTTCCACTAATGTCGATAGTTGTTTGAATTAACACATGACATGAATGAGTACCACATCAATAATGAGATCATGCTTGGATTCTTTGCAACACCATCAATAGCTTGCACAAGGTACCATATTTCAAATCAAGAAAATAAGTTTTCATTATAAATAATAACAAAACACATATTTGAGCATGTGTGTTTTATTTTTCACGCCTACACATGCCATTTGAACTTTGAGTTTAGAAGTTAAGTTTGAGCTTGTGAATTGTTAAAGATCAATTAGCAAGGAGGGATTAGGGTTTGAAGGTTTAAGAATCAAAGTTTTAGTTGAGGTTAATAGATAGGATGAGGGGCAAAGGTTTAAGGGTTTTTGCTTCAAGTTTAATCACAAAGGGATTATAAAAGAAAAACAACAAAAGTTCTCCACTATATTTATTGTTGGTTGTGTAATCATAGAAATGTTGTTGTTGTTGTTAGTTTATCAACCTAGGGAGGCCACTTCCAAATATTACCACCTAACATGCAAAAAAAAAGGACTTATATATTATTTGGAAATAAAATTGAAAATAATTTCAAAATAAAATTGGGTGTGAATATTATGCACAAGAAACATTTTAATTAATATTGGGTTTTGGATAAAGGTTTTAATTAATTTTTTTTCTAAGATTACTAATAAGGTAAAACTAATGTGGTAGGACACATGTCAAACAACCAGTGAACATTTTTTAAAATGGGAATTTAAAAAAATGTCAAGTTGAAGGAATGTTGGAATGATTTTTGATAACCAATGTCTTGGTGTAATTGGGTGTCAGACAAAACCGAATCTTTAAAGTTTTGAAAGAGATCCATAACATTCCATAACCTTCCTAAAGGTAGATGCAAAAAGTTTATAACCTTATGTGGGTGGATAAAGATCCATAACCAAATTTTCTCATCTTTTAAACAAATGTACAACCATTATATATCATGGTGTTGATGAATTATTTCTTTAAATTTAAAAGGCATTTGAAGTTTACATATGATGTTCTTGATAGTAAATGGATAGATATCAATTTTATTATTATTTTAGTTACCATGACATACAATAAAGCTTAAAATGTTTACACTTTCACTAGTGCCGATGTTGAGGCTTTAAATGAATTTGTTTCTAGCAAATAATGACATATATTTAATGGAAATTTAACTTTTATGTTAAAATAAGGTATATGATATTCCATGACTATTTTTGAATAAATAAATAAATATATATATATATATATAATAGCATGCAAAAAAATGTTGTATATAAAATTACTATATAATTATAATGTTAAGAAAAAGAATTAATACCCCTTCACAAAATACCTTTTTACTTGAAGTGTCTAGCAAAATGACAAGGGAATGACCTCCCTAAATTTATTAAATGTGATAAGGAAAAAAAAACAAAAAGTTGATGGGGTTTTTGATTAGCTACGCGATTTGACCTTTTTTTGCCTAAATGCTATTGCAAACATTTAGATCTCAAATCTAACAACTCATATTACTCCTCCCTTGTTATGCTCCCAATTACTATTCCAAAAGGGAAGACATCAACTTACACACCAACACCAACATAAACTTGAAGGCAAGAACTACACCACTTTGAACTATCCTAATGACCCCATTGGCTTGAACTTAGTTCGGTTATTTTTCTCATAATATTATCTATTGCACATCTAGTCAAGGCAACCCATTCACTCACTTTTTCTATGACCATGGTGCTAATACCATTTAACGATTATAGTTCCACCCATGGAAATGTTCCTCATACACTTCTTGATGCCATAGTTTGATGCTTGACTTTTGACAAACCTAGATCACCAACCCAAAAACCAACAATCCTAACAATAATTTAGAATTATGCCAAGATGCACAAAAATCAATTGATTATCACACAATGGATTTAAACATCTATGTCCATTTATTAGAGAGAAACTACAATTTACATTAAAAAAAAACCCATGTCAAATTCACAGATACTATAAAGTAGCCTCCACTTCATCAATAAGAAGCTAAACTTTATAATTATAGAGAAACCCATAAATTATCCCTTTGCAAACAACTAGTTGGGTGATGTCACCTTGCATAAATTGGTTTATGTGGATCTTGCATGTTCACTAATAAGTTTTCAAATTTCAAGTCAAGATGTATAGTGTTTTTACTATGCAAATATTCCATTTCAAAAGCAACATCCATTATTATAAATAAACATTTTCACCGATCAATTGTTGGTCTACACAAGGCCAAGTTCACCACAAGAATGCCAAGATGAACATTTTATTCATGGTTGAACAAAATACAAAATCCTTCAATTTTTCCCATGTTTTCCAAGCTTAAAACAAATTTCAAAAACAACAATTCCTTTCTATCTAGAGAAAATGAGTAAAGCTAAAAGACCCTAGCTTGATACTTCTACAGTCCATTCCCATATATCTCTAACCCATGAGTGAAAAGTTCTTCCATTTTGTTGCCAATACAACTTCACCTTGTGCATTGAAAATGCAACATATTTCTTGCATCTAGTTTGCATTTTCAACCATATTTGTTCAAACTTCAATAATTGATTTTTACTATTTATTTCTATTAGGCCAATTGAGCTCCATTTCCCCAAGTGTGACAAAGCTAACTATAACACAACAAATACATAGAAAGAAATCCTAAGATTTTAGGAAACCATGTCTAGTCTCTTTTTGGATGCATCTATCTCTTTCTTTTGATCTATATAAGCCTTAAGGTCGGTTCCCAATTACAAACCTTGAAATCCTTCGTGGAAAAAAAGAGAGAGGCATAGTTGGTGAACATATTGCTATCACTCCAAACAAAGTCAAAATGTCTAGCATCCTATTTCTTTCAAAATGTAACATCTCTTCTTAAATGAAAACCCTAAATGAAAGCATGATGATTTCTTGTTTTCTTCACCCTTTCTTTGTATGTTATTTGTCTTGCAATCGTCAAATCTTACACAACATGCAAAATCTTCAAACCCATAGGCATGTAAGTCATCTATGATGACCCAGTTGTAATAGCTCACATAGAAAGGAAGGCAATAGCAAGATAAACAACAAGTTACAAACATACCAAAAAAAATAAAAATAAAAATCCAAAATGGAATTCCATTTATGACAAATTATAATCCATAATGATTTTGAAATTGTCGTAATGACGATCACCAAAATAACCATCCTACCTAAACCAGTTCTGATGAAACATCATCATTAGAATTATTGTAAGATAGACATTCTCTTGGTAAAAATCACTTCTTTACACAAGGAGTTTGTTGAAAATGAGTGCGAAAGGGGCCTTAGTCTAAAAAGGGTTTTAGACATGAAGGTGTGTAAAAGAGGCCATAATTCAAAAGGCAGGGGTCTTAGTTATGAGGCAACCTTTTTTTTTAATGGCAAGATTTCACAAAAATATATAATAAGAATTGAAGTAAATTTTTATTGTTTCAATCACCATAAATGAGAGAAAGTAAAATTTCCATATTCTTAAATATTATTTTTTCAGGTTGTGAAAAATGTAAAGAAATGATTAAAGGTTTATGCTTCACATTTCATTTATAACCAAATTTGGTTAAATATATTAAAAGAAAATTGTTATTTTTTCTACATCTTCCTATGCATGATCACCACTTTTTGGCTGCATTTAAAAATACACTAAAATATTTTTGAAAAAAATTTGTATTGGGAAAAATATTTGCTATCTGGTGACTAAAAAAAGAAAAGGAAAAAATTGGAAAATTTTGGGGGAAATTTATAGTTTAATAAAATATGTAAAAAAATGGAATAAAATTTTCTCAAAATTTGGGAAAAAACGAAACAATCTCGAAACCTCAAAATTGGGGGAAAAAAAAGAAACCGGTTAGTTGCGAGGGAGTGTAAACGGGGAGTGTGGACGCTCAGTCTAAAAGGGGCCCTTAGCTATCAGGGAGTGTAAAATGGAGGGGCCGGCCTTAGTAGAAAGGGAGCACTGGGGACCGGCCTTAGCTGTGAGGCTGGGATGTGCTAAGCGGCACATGTGGGAGAATGATGCACGTTGCACGCAGAATGCCACAAGATTGATGCAATTCGCACAAACAAAAAACAAAAACCCTGAATTGCTCGCTCGCACAGTGCCTTGGCTTTCATGGCAGCAAAGAAAGGGATTGCAATCTTTGGGTTCTTGCAAAAAGAACAAACTTGAAACCCTCGCTTGAAGCTAGTGTTTGTAAGGAAGGAAGCAAGCGAGGAAGGAAGGCGATGGAATGAATCCATTGAGGAGCTCAGTATTGTCAGCCTTGCTGCTGCCAGGAGTAGTCGTAGTAGGCACAAGAGTTGGCCTTCCCGTGTTGGCCATGGCAACTCTTCGTCTCTCCTCCTCCTCCTCTTTCTTCGCCTATCAGCAGCAAAAGGTGGGTCTGACTGCACCACAAAGACCACCCTCTTCTTTTGCCTCTCCTCCTCCTTCTCCTCCTCTTGTGGTCTGCTCCATCCCCGATCGTCATCATCTCCCATCATCCCACTCTTCAGCCGAGGCTTCTTCAGGGAGAATAAGTCTAGGGTTTTGCACCAGGCAACAAAGCTGGAATCGGAATTTGGCTGTTGTTGCGGCTGCGGCTTCGGTGACGGAGGTGGGAGGTGGAGGCTCCTCCTCCACCATCAGTCGAGAAGAAGTGGTGAGAGAAGACGACCCAACCAACAACGTGCCGGACACAGTGTTCGGCAAAATAGGGTTGCAGCTGCATAACCGTGAGAGCCATCCGTTGGGTATCCTCAAGAATGCAATCTACAGCTACTTTGATGAGACTTTTCCTGGGGTTTTTCACAAGGTCGACAACCTACTTCCGATCGTGTCTGTGAAGGCCAATTTTGATGATGTTCTGACTCCTCCCGACCATGTGAGCAGGAGCTACAACGATACCTACTACGTGAATGCGGATACGGTTCTGCGGTGCCATACAAGTGCACATCAGGCGGAATTGCTGCGGCAGGGTCTCACCCACTTTCTGGTGACCGGAGATGTCTACCGCCGTGATGCCATCGATGCCACCCATTACCCTGTTTTTCACCAGATGGAAGGATTGCGCTTGTTTACTCAGCAGGAATGGGAAGCAGCAGGCATGGATGGCACTGCTTTGGCGGCTCAAGAGCTCAAGAAAACCCTAGAAGGATTGGCCAGACACTTGTTTGGAGATGTGCAAATGAGATGGGTGGATACCTACTTCCCATTCACAGACCCATCTTATGAGCTTGAGATCTTTTTCCAAGGGAAGTGGATGGAGGTGCTGGGATGTGGTGTGACACAGCAACAAATTCTCTGCAACAATGGGTGTGCAGGTACCACTGCTTGGGCATTTGGGTTGGGTCTGGAGCGACTGGCAATGGTGCTGTTTGACATTCCGGATATTCGTCTCTTTTGGTCCAATGATTCTCGCTTCACTTCACAGTTCAAGTCAGGACAACTGGGCACCAAATTCAAATCATTCTCCAAGTATCCACCCTGCTACAAAGACATCAGTTTCTGGATCAGCGAAGAATTTTCAGAGAACAATCTGTGCGAAATTGTGCGAGGGATTGCTGGTGATCTTGTAGAGGAAGTTGTACTAATAGATGAATTCACCAATCCTAAGAAGGGCAAAACAAGTCATTGCTACAGGATTGCGTACAGGTCCATGGAGCGGTCTCTGACTGATGACGAAATCAATGCACTGCAGGCGGAGGTGCGACAACAGGTTGAAGGCAAACTGAAAATCACTTTGCGATGACACACAGTACAGTATATCTCTCACACACAACAACACTGTGTTTTTCTATGCAAATGAGTTCACAATTAATTTTTGCACTCAACCCTTGGAGATTACCCATTACACTTTCCCTCTGCCTTCCTATGTTCTCATCAAGCTTCCAATGTGATGATAGTGACCAAAAATCACATGTCTTTTTCCTACTGCAAACAGAGGAAACCCCCCATTGATGCTTATCAATGTCCTTGTCTCTGCATGTGCTGATTAGGGAATCTTCATGGATGTTAAAATTGGATATTTGTTTGTGGGCTTACTGTTGATTGCACCTTGTGTGTGTACACAACACAGTGGCTAAACACTAGAATTCAATCTCCAGAGCTTAACACCAGTCTGTGTGACTTTAGTACACAGTTCCCTTTCAAGCACTTTATCTCACAGCACCAGGAGCATCCAATTGGAATGTAGTTCAAAATCTAATGCAGTGATCGTTTAAGAATTCATCTACTTTTATTTTCCACACTTTTGTGGGTTCTACTTTCCTTTGTGGCAGTCTAGAATTGCAATTTACTTGGAGAAGGATTTTGGTACTTTTTCTTTGATGTCTTCTCACCATCTGGAAAGATGTTCATGCTGTATGAGCTTGCAGTTTCTCAATATGTGAAGTGGAAATCATTGGTATACGAATGTTGGGGCACAGGGTAAAATGACAAAGATTCTGTATGCAAGTGGAAATCTGCTTAGACATCTGTAAACACTTAATGTGATCTTTAATCCATTGTAGATCTTCTCCAAGCAGATTGTGAAGTTCTGGGCCAGTTTTTGCTCAGGAATTTTCCTACCCAGCCATAAACTGGATTGGGTAGCAACACTCTTTCAATAGCAATCCTTCATAGAAATGTAGCAAGCTCAGGGGTTTTGCAATCATGAGTCATTTGGTTTGCTTGAATCCAAGTAATAGCATGCCTTGGACTTCTAGTGTAGGAAATAATATCACTTCTTCTGGTTTTTGATGCAATCATGAGATTGTGGAATTGAATTTGGGCGAGACTGAGTTTTTTTGTGTTTGAGATTATATCAGTGACATCACACCAGCTCAAGGAGATTGGTAAAGATACTGCTGGTCTGTTATGAAATTTTCAAACATACATATGGAAAAATGGAAGTATTGCAGAATGCAACTACCATGTCTCCTGTGAGCTTTTGTACTGTAAGCTTTTTTAGGAGCGTGGGTTTATCATGTTCAAACCCGGGGCAAAGGTGGATTCACCAGATGACTTCTGAAGACCTGAAGAGAACAGAAAGATGGGCAGAAACAAGCCTACTATTATGGCTTATCCGGATCCAGTCAGTTTCCATCACAGTTCAAAAGATTCAGGCATCTTCCATCTTAAGTTAATGTTGTGAAAGGAGAACGTGTCAGAAGTTTTGTGAATGTCTTGAATGAACTGATTTTATGAGAAACTCTTTCTTTATGCCTGAAATTGGATGCTTTTCAACAGAGGGAATGTGGTGTGTTGCTTCTGGGATGTTCCTTATAGTGGAAGGGAAAATAGATTCAAATTTGAAGGAGAGCATTTTACAACTTCTTCATCTTTACTTGGTAGTCAGTTTGTTTGAATGCTAGCTTGTGTAAAATGCATTTGTGGACAATGGAGGAATTCAAAGAAAGTCGTTAAAAATTGGACACTGGATGAAAATCAAGCTTAGTTGGAAGATCCAAACTAAGCTTCATTTACATCCATTGTCTTACTCTTTCAACTTTTTCAGCTGAAATATCATCCATTGGTATATATATACCAATGAATATATGTTGTCTTAAATTGGAAGGTAGAATAATAATAAAAGAAAAAAAATCAAGGCTTTTAAAGGCATCCCATTTAATATTCAATTTCCCCAATGTTCATCCATTGTTCAACCTCCTTGGATTGTCTCACTTCCTTGGGTTCATACATTGCCCAACTTTCTTTAAATTGTCAAGTTGTCCAACTTCCCCAAGTTTCATTCCCTTTTTCATTTCCTTGGATTGTCCAACTTCCCAATGTTCATCCAATGTCCCTAGTTTTTTGGATTGTCCAATCAATATATGTAGCTTCATCCATTGTCTCACTACTTTGGACGGTCCAACTTCCACAAGGTCATCCATTGTCCTCATCTTTCTTCAACCACCCTCAAACTCATGCAATTGTCCCACTTCCTTGAATTTAAGCTTGCTTGGGATTTTGTTCGATTTTCTCAAATTTTCTCCATTGCTTGTTTGATTCCTTTTGGATTGTCCAACTTCCCCAAATTCATTAATTGTCCCATTTCCATGAGATTATTCCATTGTCCCAACCTCCTCCTTTGGATTGTCGAATTTTCCCAAATTCACTAATTAAAAAAAAAAAAATCAAAATCAGAAGCCGCTTAAATAATTTGGCATGTGAGGAAGTTGCCAATCAAAAAATGCTCTCCATCAAGATTCGGACTCACATGCCTTCCACTCAAAGGATCAATCTTAGACCATCGCATCACAAGTCATTCATTGAAATGCATTGAATTCCAGGCATGATGAAAGTTTGAGCTTGGAAAATCATGAATATTCAACAAATCTAAAGAAAAACTGTTACTATTGAGGACTGGGTTTTTGTTTTTCAATGTTTTAAAAAAAATTTAATTCGAAAATGAATGTTAAAAAAAATTAGTGAATATTGCAAGGTAGTGGTCTGGTGATCATTATAAAAGGATTTAGCCAAATTTGGCAACAGGCTAGAGAGGAAAGTAGAAAAATTTAAGAATCCTGCTATATTTTGGCAACATGCTGGAACCTATTTAAATGTTACCACCTGAGTCAATTATTTATGGTTGGCCAATCAAAAATAGTCATTTCCCTTTACTGGATCTCGTGGAAAATTGCGGGCAAATTTACAGGCCCCGAATTTAAATTTCACACTATTCGGTTCCTATACTTCATCCAAAATTTTGTGTACACATCATTCATGGATGAGAATGTGCATCATGACTAGGCATCCTCCTTCAGGCAAAACATACATGCTCAGAGATGAGATGGATCTCATTTTGTAATATCCTGATGGCAATTTCTGGACTAGTGTGAACCAGCATCCATACCAGGTGGTATCTTTCACCTTGTTGAGTGAGGCCTCTTAGTGACCAAATTAAACCCAAGAAATGTTAGATGTGGACTCATAGATCCTCATTTTGTATAAATATTTAGGAGCAATTTTGGGGTTTATATAATGATCTCTTCTATGGTTGCAATTTCTTGGATTTCTTATTTAAAATTTTTTTTTGGTTGCATGCATCTTTTGAAATCTCTTTATTTTCTTTCTATTAGAAGCTTGTTATGTTTTTTTTTAATAACACTTATGGCCTTTCTTTTTATTTTTATTTGTATAGTGTAAGAGATGAAAACAAATTTTGTTCTGAAAAATTTGAGACATCTTTTTTTTTTTTTTTTTTTTTTTTTTTTTTTTTTTTTTTTTTTTTTTTTATTTTTTTTTTTTTTTTTTTTTTTTAAAAATTTTAGAAATTTTTTTTTTTTTTTTTTTTTTTGGTTTATTGTATATTTGTTATCATAATCACAATTCTAAATATGAGTAGAGGCTTATTGTCATTAGTAGTTGCTATATTAGTAGTGCGTAACAACGTGGAGCCCAAGTGTATTATGCATGTTAAAACTAGGTTAAATAGTGTATTTCCAAATATGGGGAAATTGAGTATGTTTCTACTGTTTTTCTGTACTTCATTTTCCTAAACCCATCACCAATCAACTGCTTATGATTGAACACTTATTTATATCTTCATCATATGTGCTTCATTTTGATTGATTTAAAATGTTATGGGACCAGTACCTCAAGCTTTAGAAATCATCTTTGAAGTGCAAAAGAAAGAAATAATGAAAAAATAACAAGAAAAAAAAAAAATTCAACTTATAAAACACTTTTTTTTTTTCTCTCTTTGGACCCCTCTTACTTTCAAACCTCATAACTTTCTTATTTCTTATTCATTTAAAATGATTTAAAGTACTATAGGAGTGCCATCTGAAGTTCTACAAATCATCTTTGAACTCTAACAAAGCAACATACAATGAACTTTTTGGATGTTCAGGAATCAGCTTTGGTAGTGTTTGGTGGCTTGTTTTTTTGGAGTTCTTGACCCCCTTTACTTTGGAGGGCTGTAACTTTCTACTTTCTAATCCCTTTTTGACAATTGTTAATGTGTCAGATGTGCCAAGAGGAGGGGTTCAAGTTTTGTTTG
>Ga0116228_10000284_pt1 | contig 37165 bp, 39 predicted proteins | sample S1TSphfallax_2_FD_89694 | JGI IMG/M metagenome (GOLD analysis project Ga0116228, IMG submission 89694) | Host-associated microbial communities from peat moss isolated from Minnesota, USA - S1T2_Fc - Sphagnum fallax MG | ecosystem: Host-associated > Plants > Peat moss > Unclassified | place... | reverse complement strand
TCATGCTGCGCCGTGCGATACAGCTTGGCATAAATGACGCCATCGAAGTGCGTGGAGGGCACCTGCACGATTTCCGGCTCTATCCAGGCCATGGATTTATACTCGGCACTGCGCGTGTCGGTCAGCTCCCGCACCTTGCCCGAGCCGACATCGACCACCGCGATTTGCGGCCGGATGTAGGCTGAACTATGCGTCACCAGCATTCGCTTACCGCTCTGCTGCAATGAGAACCGCTCCACGCCCTCCAGGTGCGTCAGCCGTTGCAGGGGACCGCCGCCGCCGGCCACGCGATAGACATCGTAGGAATAGGGGGCGGTCTCGTTGCTCAGCAGGTAGAACCATTTGCCGTCAGGGGACAGCACGGGACTAGACACTTCGAAGCGGCCCTGCGTCAAGGCGCGCGGCTCGCCGTCCAAACGCTTCGCATACAGATGACTGTAGCCTGACTGCTCGGACTGATACCAAAGCGTATCGTTGTCGATCCAGCCAATATCCTTGAAATCGAAGGAATTTACCCATGCGGGGTCGCTGATGCGATTCTGCGTGACCAGCACGGACTTGGGCAGATCGACGCTGACGATCCATCGATCCTTGTTGTCGATCGAGAAAATCTCGATGGCCAACGCCTTCGAATCCGGACTCCAGGCCACGGTGCCGCTTTGCGCATCGTACTCATCGCTGATCACCACCACGCCCCGCGGCTTTGCCGCACCTTCCGGCTGCACCTTGACTGAAGGATGCGACTTGGCATTCTCTTCGCGAATCGCCTTCAAAGGATCATCGTTGATCCCGGGCAGCGTGTCGGTGCTGAGCGGATGCATGCTGTGATCGGCCAGGTCCAGCAGCAGCATGGACTGCGGTGCCGGAGGATTGCGACCGACCCGTACGCGTTCCTTCTCGAACTCCTCATAACCCGATTCGGTCACATAGCGCGTGAGCTGACCTTCCCTGCCCTTGGCCACATCCTTCGCCGAAGTCACGACCAACAGCCAGCGCGCGTCCGGCGACAACACCGAAGAGCGCACCACCACATCCTCGCCGAGGTAAAAAGGTGCCGCGAGCCGCGTGGCGTCGGCCTTGCGCAAGGCCTCCGATTCCTTCTTGCCGGCCTCCGTTTCGTCGTGCAGCCGCTTCAACGTTGAAAAGGTGCGCAATTGAAAGTCGCGCATGTCGTCGGCAGCAGGGGCGGCGTCCGGGTCCTTCTCTGTCTTGAGGAGGGCCGCCGGAGCTGTGATGCCGCTGGCAAAATCATGCACGAACCAGTCGTTGTCGCTGCGGAAGCTCAGCAGTTTGCCGTCGGCCGAAAATTGCGGCGACTCCTTCTTTTGAGGTGTACGCGTTATCTGCTCGAGTTTGCCGCTCGCCACGCTGCGCACGAACACATCGCCGTTGCGGATGAAGGCCGCGCGGGCCCCGGCACGATCGTAAACCGCCGGCATGTCCGCAGTCGCGCGCGCTGCGGGCTCGACGACCGAATCCTGGCCGTCGGCCAGGCGGATTCGATGCAGGTCCTTCAGCGGCGAACCCGCGCGCTTGACCGAGTAGTAGACCGAACCGCCGTCGGCCGACCAATAGGCATCGGTCACCGCCGGACCCATCCAGTCCGGATCCGCCATGATTTTCTCGAGGGTCAACGGTGCGTCCGGTCGGGCCGCGTCAGCAAGGGCCACGTCCGGCGAGAGCAAGCTTGGCGGCGCGGCATTCACACACACAGCCGCCAGCAAAAAAGAGCAGGTCGCCATCAACGAATGTTTCATCGTCACAAGTCTAGCAGCCGCCCGCCCCGCCATCACGGAGCCGAACGCACTCGGTGTCCAACGCACGCGATGTCGGGCGGCGTGTTGAAGGCTAGGCGCGCTTCGCGTGTCCGTGCAACCGCGCCACCAGTTCCGCTTCGCCGCGGCTCAAGCCGAACTCGCGCGTCAGGCGGCGCGTGTCGGCGCCGCGGCGCGCCTGGTCGATCGCCTGATCGAGGGCCTTGGCCGGACCGCGCGCCTCGACCAGATCGACCCGCTCCGCGACATCCGAGTAATCATGCTCTATCCGCTTCACCTGACGGCCGGTGCGCACGCTGATGGAGGCGAACCGCTCGATCTCACGCTGCAGCCCCGGCAGGCTCGCCTCGAGGTATGCACAACGTTCACGCCACTGCGCCACGGAGCGGTTCAGCCGCGCGACCGCGACCACACAACCCAAGCCAAGCATGGCGGCCACGACGCTCAAGGCGGTATTGACATCGATGGAGATCATTTATGCGTACTCATCTATGAGGGACTTGGGGGGACGCGGCGGCGAAGCGGAGTCGGTGGGGTGCGGGGGGTCGGCGCTGCCGACGGAGGGCTTGTCCGGCCCGCGGGCGCCGGAGCGCGATTTTCGCCCCGGATCCTCCTTGGAGCCGCGCTGGTCCGCGATCGGCAGCGCTGGATACAGTCCTGAATTGCTCAGTCGGTCAACTTCACTCATTGCGTGACCCCTTCATTGTTACGGCGGTTTTCTCTCCGCCTCTGTGGTTGCAGCAGATTCACCCTTCATCAGAACCGTCTTTTCGAGCGCAGCAGGCTCGACTTTGTAGAACAGCCGGTTGCCGGCGCTGGCGCCGTCGGCTGTCTGCACACCCGGCGCGGCAGACTCAGGCGTGTGTTCGTTGGCATGCGCCGTCGTCGGCTCGCCGGGCGATACGGCCTCGAGTACCAGGATTGCGACGCGGCGGTTGGCGTTGCGTCCTTCGGCCGTGGTGTTCGGCTGACGCGGATGGAACTCACCGAACCCGACGATCTCCAGCCGCAAAGGATCGATGCCCTGCTTGGTGAACTGATGCACCACGCTGGCCGCGCGCGCCGCCGAGAGCTCCCAATTCGAGGGGTAAGCCGCCGTGTGCACCGGGCGGTCGTCGGTATGTCCTTCCACCCGGATCGGATTGGGGAACGCCTTCAGCACATCCGCCAGCTTATCCAGCACCGGCTCGGCGGAGGATGCGAAACCCGCAGCGCCGCTTGGAAACAGGATGTCGGTGTTGACTTCGATTTCCAGCCACATGTTTTCGCGGTGCACGGTGACCAGGTTGGCGTCGATCAGCGCCTGCATCGCGTCCTGAACCGCCCGCTCCATGCGGATCAGCGCGCCGGGGGCATCCTGCGACTCGGGAGGGTTGCCATTGGCGTTCAAGGCACGCGGCGCGAGCTGACCGTCCTTGGTGATTTCCTTGATTTTCATCAACGCGGTCGGCGCGATGCCAACCAGCGGCTTGTCCCCGCCCTTGCCGGGCTGTTTGTCGCCGATGTTCACCGGCTGCAGGCTCTTCGGCGCGCCGCGGAATGCCGCAATCATCGAATCCGAAAGAACGCGAAATTTTCCCTCGTTCACGGACGACACGGCGTACATGACGGTGAACAACGCGAACAGCAGCGTCACGAGATCGCCGTAGGGAATCGCCCAGGCCTCTGCGTTCACATGCTCTTCGTGTTTTTTCTTGCGCGCCATGATGTTTTGGTGGTGGCTGGCCTTAGTGGTGGAAGTAGCCCTGCAGCTTCGATTCGATGTTGCGTGGATTCTCACCCTGCGCGATCGCGATCAGGCCCTCGATCACCATGGTGCGTACCTGCACCTGGCCGTGGATGACCGATTTCAATTTGTTGCCCATCGGCAGGAACAGGAGATTGGCGAACGCGATGCCATAGATCGTGGCGATGAATGCCGCCGCAATGCCGTGGCCGAGCTTCGATGGGTCGGAAAGATTCTGCATCACGGCCATGAGGCCCATCACCGCGCCGATGATCCCCAAGGTCGGCGAGTAGATGCCCATGGCCTCGAATACCTTGGCGGCCTGGGTGTCGAAGTGCTCCATGGTATCGAGCTCGATCTCCATGCTGGAGCGGATCGCGTCGGGTTCGCCGCCGTCGACCAGCGACTGCAAGCCCTTCTTCAGGAACTCGTCCTTCTCGCCTTCCACCGCCCCCTCGAGGCCGAGCAAGCCTTGCTTGCGCGCGATGTTGCTCCACTCCACGATTTTTTCGATGACCGCGGCGGGATTGTTCTGCGGCGGCATGAACACCCATTTGACGATCGACCATGCGCGCAGGAAGGTCGCCATTGGCGTTTGCACCAGGCTGGCGGCGAGTGTGCCCACCACCACGATGACGAAGGCAGCGCTGCCGACCAGTGCGCCGGCGCTGCTGCCTTTCAAGATCGCGCCGCCGATGATGGCGATGAGCGCGAGAACGATGCCGACGACGCTTAAGATATCCATGCCAGCGTCAGCCCGGTGTCAGCCATTCTGTGAGGCGCGCGCGCAGGCGCACCAAGGCTTGTCCATGGATCTGGCACACCCGCGACTCCGACACCTCCAACACCTCGCCGATTTCCCGCAGATTCATGTCTTCGTCGTAGTACAGTGACAAGACCAGTTTCTCCCGCTCAGGTAACACGTTGATCGCGCCGGCAAGCGCATTGCGAAAGCCGGCATCCTCGATGTCGTCGAACGGACCGGGACGCTCATCGCGTGCGAAATCCGCCGGACTCGATTCATCGTCGTTCGATCCCATCTGATCGAAGCTGAACAGGCGGCAGCTGGCCGCATCCTGCACCAGCTTGTGATATTCCTCGATGCTCACGCCGAGGCCCCCGGCGATGTCGGTGGGTGTCGCATCGGAACCCTTCTCGTTCTCGATCTTGCGCACCACGTCCGCCATTTCGCGCATGTTTCGATGCACCGAACGCGGGGTCCAATCGGACTTGCGCACCTCATCGAGCATGGCGCCGCGAATGCGGATGCCGGCGTAGGTCTCGAAATTGGCGCCTTTCGTGGCCGAGTAATGCTTGGCCGCATCCAGCAGGCCGATCATTCCGGATTGAATCAGATCGTCCACTTCCACATTGGGCGGCATGCGGCTGACCAAGTGATAGGCAATGCGTTTCACCAAATCGGCGTGTTTCAACACCAATTCTTGCTGCGGCACCTGATCGACCGGCACCTGCTCGTCAGCGGCCGGTTTCGGGCCGCGCTTCTGAATGTTCGTGTATTGAGTGCTTGCTCTCATTGCAATACCGTCGAAGGACCAATCCGGGCCCCCACCATTCGTTCTACGAAGAACTCCAGGTGACCTCGTGCCCCTTGTGGCGCAGACCACTTATCGGCCTTCGCCGCCAGATTCTTGAGGGCCAAGGACGAAATTGAGGCAGGGTACGCATCGACGACCGGGGATTGCCGCTGAACCGCCCGGCGCAAGTAGTCGTCAAACGGCACCGAGCCGGCAAACTCCAGCGTCACATTGAGAAACCGGTCACAGACACGCTTGATTTTTTGGAACAGCGCCGGCCCTTCGCCGGATTTGCGGGTCTGGTTGGCGAGTATGTGGAAACGCTGCACCCCATGCTCACGGCTCAATACCTTGATGAGCGCATAGGCATCCGTGATCGAAGCAGGTTCGTCGCACACCACCACCAGCACGTGCTGCGCCGCCTGACTGAAGGTCATGACGCTGTCGTGCAGCCCGGCAGCCGTGTCGACCACCAGAACCTCAACGCGATGATACAAATCGCTGAACGCGCGGATGATCCCGGCGTGCTCGGCCGGCGACAAATTCGCCATGCGCTTGAAGCCCGATGCGGCGGGCACGATCTGCAGGCCGTGCGGACCGGTCACGATGGCATCTTCCAGCGCGCACTCGCCTTGGATCACATGCCCCAGGTGAAAGCGCGTGTGCAGCCCCAGCACCACATCGACATTGGCCAATCCCAGATCGGCGTCCACCAGCATGACGTCACGGCCCTGGGCCGCGATCGACACCGCCAGGTTGGCCGACACGGTCGTCTTGCCGACGCCGCCCTTTCCGCCGGTCACGGTGATGACCTTCACCGGACGCGAAGCATTGAGTTCGGCGAGCTCCGCCATGCGCTCGGGCGATAGTCTGATGTTACCCATGGGCGTGTACCCGGCCGAAGGTGCGCGCCAGGTAGGCTTCATCCCGGACGCGTGGCGCACCCCGCTTCATATGCTGCGCAGCACGAACCAGCCACACGCGGCGCGATTCCGCTGCATGCATGTCTTCGGGCACGCGCTGACCGTTGCAAAGATAGGCGATTTTGAGCTTGTGCCTGATGGTGGCCGACAACACACCGCCCAAACTGGCCGCCTCGTCCACTTTCGTGATGATGCAGGCCTGCGGCGACACCCCGGCAAAAGCACGCATGATTTCCTCGAGCGCCTGGCCTTCGCCCTGCGCCGGCAGCGCCAGCAGCACCTTGGCTTTGGCCGCACCGAGCTTCAGCGCAGCAAGTTGCTCCGTCAAGCGCACGTCGCGCGGCCCCATGCCGGCGGTATCGATCAGCACCAATCTCTTGGCGCTCAAACGCGCCAGCAAGCGCGCCAGCTCCTTGCCGCTGTTGGCGGTGAACATGGGAGCACCGAGGATGCGAGCATAGGTCATCAGCTGCTCGCGCGCGCCGATGCGGTAGGCGTCGGTGCTGATCAGCGCCAGATCCTTGGCACCGTGAGCCAGGCACCAGCGCGCCGCGAGTTTTGCAATGGTGGTCGTCTTGCCGGCGCCGGTCGGGCCCACCAGCGCCGTGATACCGCCGGTGACGCAGGTTTGGTCGGTGCCGACGGGCAGATGCTTCACCAACAGCGCCAAGGGGATATTGGCCGAGTTCTGCAGCGTGGTGCGGCGCGGCGTCTGTTCGGCAATCGCCATCGCCACATCCGGCGCGATATCCATCGCGGTGAGCTGTTCGAGCACCAGCGCTTTCAACGGCTCACGCAAGCGCTTGTCGCTCCAGGTCATGCCGGCCATGCCCGTCTCCAGCAGCCGCCGCATTTCCTGCATTTCCCGCTGCATGAGGTTGAAGCCCGCATCCGAACGAGGAGTCGCGGGCGCAGCCGCACGCCGCGACGCGAGCACTCGTGGCGGAGTCTCCACACGCTGCGGCGCGATCACTCGCGGCGGCGTTGCCTCGCGGGGCGGCGCAGCCTCGCGGGACGGCGCAGCCTCACGGGACGGCGCAGCCTCACGGGGCGGCACAGCCTTACGGGGCGGCACAGCCTCACGGGGCGGCACAATGACGCCCTTTGCTGCAGCCGGCGGGGTCGCCATGGGCCGCGCAGCGCGCGCAGCAGTCGCAACGAGTGGCGGGGCAACCGTTGGCGTGGTGGCAGCCCTGGGCGTGGCTACTGGCGTTGGCGCTGGCGCTGGCGCAGGCGCAGCTGCTGCCGCTTCGGCCTGCTGCGCGACCCGTTGCTGCCTGACATCGGCAAACAGCGCCTCGTCGTAGTCCACCGCAGCAATCACTTCGATACCCTCCTCGCCGCGGCGGCTGGAGAGGATCACCGCATCCGATCCCTGCTCCACCCGCACCTGGGCAAGCGCTGCGCGCATGCTCTCAGCGGTGTAACGCTTGATCTTCATGTCGACCTCCACTCATCGTTAACCGTCACCGTCCAACCGCAGCAATCACCCGGATGCGGCGGTTTTCCGGTATCTCGTTGTAGGCCAGCACCGCCAGCGATGGCGTCGAATGACGCATCAGCTTGGCGATCCAGGGACGAATCTTCGGGGCCACCAGCAGCACGGCGGGCTCGCCCGCGGCTTCCTGCCGGCGCGTGCTGTCGCCGAGCGCCGTCTGGATGCGGTCGGCGAGGCCAGGCTCGAATCCGGGCGCGGCATCGCCGCCGGTCATCGAGTCTTGCAGCACTTGCTCGAGCGCAGGATCCAAGGTGATCACCGGCAGCTCGTGGCGCAGGCCTCCCACGTTCTGCACGATGCTGCGGCCGAGCGCCACGCGCACCGCGGCCACCAGCGCGACCGGGTCTTGCACCTTCGGCGCCAGCTCCGCCAAGGTTTCGCAGATGGTGCGCAGATTGCGGATCGGCACCCGCTCCAGCAACAGATACTGCATCACCTTGACCACGACGCTCATGGGCAGCAGCTTGGGTACCAGATCCTCGATGAGTTTCGGCGCAGTCTTGGCCAAACGGTTGAGCAGCTGTTGAACCTCCTCGTGGCCCAGCAACTCGTGCGCATGCGACTGCAGCAAGTGGCTCAAATGCGTCGCGATCACGCTGCTCGCGTCGACCACCGTGTAGCCCTGCGCCTGCGCCTGCTCGCGCCGCGCTTTGTCGATCCACACCGCCTCCAGCCCGAAGGCCGGGTCCTTGGTGGGCGAGCCCGGCAAGGTGCCGGATACCTGTCCGGGGTTGATTGCCAGCTCGCGGTCGGGAAACACCTCCGACTCGCCCACCGGCGCACCCAAGATGATGATGCGATAAGAATTCGGCCCCAGCTCGAGGTTGTCGCGGATGTGCACCGGTTGCACCAGGAAACCCAGTTCCTCGGACAGCTTCTTGCGCACGCCCTTGATGCGTCCCATCAGTTCGCCGCCTTGATTGCGATCAACCAGCGGAATGAGCCGATAACCTACTTCCAGGCCGATCAGATCGACCGCCTCGACGTCATCCCATGAAAGTTCCTTGTGCTCGGCAGGGACCGCCGCCTTCGCCGCCGCCGCCGCCGGCGCCGCTGCCGCCGCCAGACTCGCCGCGCGCCGCTTGCTGATGAAATACGCGCCCGTCGCGCAGGCGGCCGCCATGAACAGGAACACCAGATTCGGCATGCCGGGAATCACCCCGAGCAGCGCCAGGATGCCGCCCGTGACCGCCAGTGCGCGCGGCTGGCCCAGCATCTGGGACATGATCTGCTGCCCCATGTCATGCGAGCGCGAGACGCGCGTCACCAGAATGGCAACGGCCACCGAGAGCAGCAGCGCCGGGATCTGCGCGACCAAGCCGTCGCCGATGGTCAGCAGTGCGTAGGTGCGGCCCGCATCGCTGAGCGACATGCCATGTTGCGCGGCACCGATGATGGTGCCGCCGAACAGATTGATGAAGACGATCAGAATGCCGGCGATGGCATCGCCGCGCACGAACTTGCTGGCGCCGTCCATCGCGCCGTAGAAATCCGCCTCTTCGCGCACCTCCTGGCGGCGCACGATGGCCTCGGCCTGCGTGATGATGCCGGCGTTCAAATCCGCGTCGATCGCCATCTGCCGCCCGGGCATCGCGTCCAGGGTGAAGCGCGCGCTGACTTCCGAGATGCGGCCCGCGCCCTTGGTGATCACCACGAAATTGATGATCACCAGCACGGTGAAGACCACCATGCCGACCGCGTAGTTGCCGCCTACCACGAACTGGCCGAAGGCGGCGATGACGTGCCCGGCCGCATGCGCGCCGGTGTGGCCGTTGATCAATACGATGCGAGTCGAGGCCACGTTGAGGCCGAGACGCAGCAAGGTCGCGCCCAACAGCACGGTGGGGAAGGTGGCGAACTCGAGCGCGCGGCGCACATAGATCACGGCCAGCAGAATGGTCAACGACAGCGAGATGTTGAAGCTGAAAAACAGGTCCAGCAGGAACGCCGGCAGCGGCAGCACCATCATGGCGATCACGATCATCACCAGCAACGGCACACCGAGTCCGTGGCGGGCGAAGTCGCCGAAGGTGGCCGCTGCGGCGCGCGCGTTCATTCGCCGAACTCAGGCCCGACTTGCGGATTCGGCCTGTTGAGCCGCGCAGCCAGCGTGGGATTCAAGGTGCGTACCCTGAAGATGTAGGACAGCACCTGGGCCACCGCCATGTATAAGCCCTGCGGAATCTCCTTGTTGAGATCGGTGGAGCGAAACAAAGCGCGCGCCAGCTTCGGGGACTCGAATACCGGCACGCGATGCTCCTCGGCGATGCGCCGGATGTTGGCGGCGACCAGATCAGACCCCTTGGCCAGCAGGCGCGGCGCGCGCATTTTCTTCGGATCGTATTTCAATGCCACGGCAAAGTGCGTGGGGTTGACGATCACCACGTCCGCGGTCGGCACCTTGTGCATCATGCGACGGCGCGCCAGCGTTTGTTGCATCTGGCGGATGCGCTGCTTGGTCTCGGGGCGGCCGTCGAGTTCCTTCGACTCATCGCGCAGCTCCTGGCGCGTCATGCGCAGCGAGCGCTTGAACTGGAACAACTGCAGCGGTACGTCGACGGCGGCGACCAGCGCCAGCGATGCGCACAGCCAGACGAACGCCCAGCCCAAGAGACCCGCGCCGCGCCCGACGGCCGCTCGCGGCGCCATCCGGCCGAGCGCCATCACATCGCCGAACAGCCACGAGACGATCCCCGCGCAGACGGCGCCGACCATCACCACCTTGAGCAGCGCCTTGCCCAGTTCGGACGCACCATGCAGGCCGAACAGTCGCTTCAGACCCGACAGCGGGCTCATACGCGCAAAATCCGGCTGAAGCGCCTGCGTGCTGAAATTCCAGCCGCCCAGCGCCACCGAGGCCAGCAGCACCAAGACGACCAGGGCGCCGAACACCGGCAACAGCGCAGTCAGCGCCGCCATGCATGCATCGCTCAGATGCTCGACCATGGAGTGCGGGTTGCGCAGCGACGGCGCATCGATGGACATGCCGCGGCGCATGATGTCCGACAGATGCGTGGTCATGGAGCTGCCGACCGCCATCAGCGCGGCGCTGCCGCCGATCATGGTGGCGAAGGTGGTGAGTTCGCGGGAACGCGGCACCTGGCCGCGCTCGCGCGCCTCCTGCAAACGCCGCTGCGAAGGTTCTTCGGTGCGCTCGCCGCCGCTTTCCGCTTCCTGCGCCATCAGGGTGCTGCCTCGACGGGCTCGCCGATGAGTGCCGAAACAGCCATGAAAGCGCTGTTGATCAGATTCGAGATGCCGGCCATGATGCCGTCGAGACCGACCAGCAGCACGAAGAAACCGCTCATCAGGGTGATGGTGAAGCCGATGCCGAACAGATTCAGCTGCGGCGCCGCGCGCGTCACGACGCCCAGCGCCAGATTGACGATCACCAGCGCGACGACCACCGGCAGTGCGATCAAGAGACCCGCGTCGAACACGCGGGCGCCCCACATCACGACCATCAACAGGAAGTCATGGCCGACGTGCGCGGCGCCTATCGGCAGGTGCCTGAAGCTCTCGGCGAGCGCGCTGATCAGCATCAGATGGCCGTCGAGCGCGAGGTAGGTGAGCGTGCCGAAGATCATGAACATCTGCCCGAGCACCGGCGTCTGCGCGCCATGCTGCGGATCGACCAGGGTGGCGAATCCCAATCCCATGGTCAGCGACACCGACTGCCCGGCAAAGGTCAGCGCCTCGAAGGTCAACTGCACCACCAGGCCGATGCTCACGCCGATCAGCAGCTCGACGATCGCCGCCAGCATGCCGGCCGCGGAGAAGATCGACAGATCGGAAGGCACCGGAACCTGCGGCGCCAGCAAAAATGCCAGCGCCAGTATCACCACGATCTTCACCAGATTCGGGACCGACGCCTCCGAGACCGCCGGCGCGGTCATGATGAAACCGCTGATGCGCAGCGCCGGCCACCATACGCGGCCCACCCACATGTTCACATCGGCGGCGTTCAGGGTGAGGGGTTGCATGGGTTCAACCGATCAGGCCGGGAATGCTGGCATACAGGTCGTGGGTGAAGTCGGTCAGCACCCTCAGTATCCAAGGTCCGGCTGCAAACAAGGTCAGCACCAGCAGCAGCAGCTTCGGAATGAAGCTCAACGTGGATTCGTTGATCTGCGTGGCCGCCTGCAGCATGCCGATCGCCAAGCCCGCTGCAAGCGCGATCAGCAGCATCGGCGCCGCGATCATGGAGGTGACCAGCAGCGTCTTGTGGGCCAGATCCATCACCACTTCAGGCGTCATGTGTGGAAGCTCGCGGCCAGCGTGCCGATCAGCAACGTCCATCCATCCACCACCACGAACAGCATGATCTTGAACGGCAGGGACACCAGCACCGGGGACAGCATCATCATGCCCATGGACATCAGCACGCTGGCGACCACCAGGTCGATGACCAGGAAAGGAATGAAGATCATGAAGCCTATCTGGAACGCAGTCTTCAATTCACTGGTCATGAAAGTCGGGATCAACACGCTGAACGGCACCGCGTCGGCGCTGGCGAATTGCGATTTGCCCGACATCTTGGCAAACAGCTGCAGATCGTTCTCACGGGTCTGCGCCAGCATGAATTTCCTCAGCGGCTGCACGGCGCGTTCGAGTGCCACTTCGCCGGCGAGTTGTCCGTCCATGTAAGGCTTGATGCCCGCGCCGTACGCCTGCTCCAGGGTGGAACTCATCACGAAGAAGGTCATGAACAACGCCAGCCCGGTCAGCACCTGATTGGACGGCGTGGTTGCCATGCCGAGCGCCTGACGCAGGATCGACAATACGATGATGATGCGGGTGAAGGCGGTCATCGCCAGCAAAATCGCCGGCAGAAACGTCAACGCCGTCATCAGGATCAAAATCTGGAACGTCAGGGAATAGGTCTGCACGCCGTCGGCGGCGCTCTTGATCGCGACCGCCGGCAGCGAGGCCTGCGCGACCGCGGCGTGCAAGGGCATCAGCGCCAGAGCCATGGCCAGAGCCAGGGCCAGGGTCAGGGCCGGCGGCGGCATCCATGCCGCAGCCCACACATGCCGCCGCATCAGCCGTGCTCGCATTGCAGCCGGTACTGTCACGCCTGACCGCCGGACCGCTTCATCATGTCGCGCAGCCGCTCGGCGAATGCCGGCGCAGGGGTGGCGCCGGAGAGTGCGATCGGAGTCGCCAGCGGCGTCAGCGCCACGATTCCGCCGGCGCCGATGCCCACCAATACCTGGGCGTCGCCGACGCGTACCAGCGCGATGCGTTCGCGCGGACCGATCGACACTTGCTCGATGACCGCCATGTCGCCGGAACCCCGCGGCAGCGCCACTTTGAAACGTTTCAGGAGCCAGCTGAGGGCGAATATCAGCGCGACGATGGCAATCAAACTCAAGGTCAGCTGCGCCAGGCTGCCGGCAGACAGCGGCGAGGCGGGCTGACTGATCCCCGTCACTTCGCATGCTCCATGCGCTCCGTCGCACTCACCACGTCGGTGAGACGGATGCCGAACTTCTCGTTGACGACCACCACCTCGCCGCGCGCAATGCGCACGCCGTTGACCAGCACATCCAGCGGCTCGCCCGCCAAACGGTCCAGCTCCACCACCGCGCCCGGCGCCAACTGCAGCAGATCGCGCACCGACATCTTCGCGCGGCCGACTTCCAGCGCCAGGGTGACGGCGACATCCAAGATCAGGTTGAGGTTCATTTCATGGCCGCCGGGCGCGCCGCCGTTCGGCCCGAGATCGCCGAACTGGGCGCGGGCAACTGCGGCGTTCCTCGGATCAGGCGTGCTCATGAAGAGACTCCGGAGAGAATTTTCAGCGCGTTGCGCCCTTGCGAGACGCCGAAGCGCCCCTGATACAGCGGCACATCGCCGGCCAGCAGGGTCACCTGCTGCGGCGCCTCGATGGGAATGATGTCGCCCGGCGACAATTGCACCAGTTCACGCAGCGACACCTGCGCCTCGGCCAGCACCGCGCGCGTGTCCACTTGTGCTTCGCGCAGCGCCGCGCTGAGCGACGGACCCCACGGCTCCTGTTTGCGCGCCGGTGTGCCGCTGCTCTCGCCCGACAGGGCCTCCCGGACCGGTGCCAGCAGGCTTTCCGGCAGCAGCCAATTCATCGTACCGCTGCGTGCCGCGAATTCCACCGTGAACTTGCACACGATCACCGCTTCCATCGCACCGCCGAACTGCACCAGACGCGGGTTGGTTTCCTGCTTCACCAATTCCAGCTCCAACGGCGTCACCGGCGTCCACGCCACGGTGATGTCGGGCGCGAAGTTGCGCATCATCAACGCCAGGAAACGTTGCGCCGCGGGCGCGACGGCGGCCTGCGTGTCGACACTGGCGCGTCCCGAGCCGCCGAAGAAGCCATCGAGCAGCGTCAACAGCAACTGCGGTTCGACGCTCACATAGCCGAAGCCGTTGAGCGGCTTGAGGCGGATGATCGCCAAGCTCGCCGGTGCCGGCAGCGATGCCTGCATGTCCGCGCTCTTCACCGACTCCATGGAATCGAAGTGCACGCTGGCATCACGTCCCAGCAGCCCGGACAGCGAGTGGCAGGCGCGGGCTGCAAAGGCCTTGTTGACCACCTCCAACAGCGGCAATTGCGTCCGATTGATGCGTTGCGCGGCAAAATCGTAGGGCTTCACCGCGCCCGCTGCGTCCTTGCCGTCTTTCTTCTCGAGCAGCGCCGCCACCTCTTCGTCGGAGATGGATGAACGCGCCGGTTCTTGCGCCTGCTCTTGTCCCTGCTCTTGTGCCTCTGCCATCACTGCACCACGAAACTGGTGAACAGCAGATCGTCGATGTCGGGACCGCCCTCTTTCTTTTGTACGGCGCGCACCTCGGCAAGCGCCTCGGTGCGCAGCTGCTCCTTGCCCTCGCGCGACATCATGCTCTGATAGTTGCGATTGCTCATGAGCAACAGCAGGTTGTTGCGGATCAAGGGAATGTTTTTCTGTACGCTTTCGATGGCCTTCGGGTCATGCGCCATGAGCTCCATGGTTATCTGCAGGAAGCGCACCACCGAGCCATCCTCGAAGTTCACCACCAGCGGCGGGTCGATGGCGTAATACGTCGCCGCATGGGCGCCGCCGCCTTCCTCGCCGCCGTGGCCGCCGCCGGAAGACGCCGGTGCCACTGCGGTGATGTTGCCGTCCTTGTCCAGCTTCATGCTGGGCATGGGATGCAGTTTGGCGTTGACGAAGCCACCGACGATCACCGCCAGCAACGCCATCACGAAAACACCAATGCCATTGGTCAATTTGCCCATGGCGCCGCCGGATTTGGGCGGCGCTGCGGCTTGGGCGGTGTCGGCTGATTCGGCCATGTTTCGATTCTCTGGTGCGGTCAAGTGCCGCCACGGGAATCGAGCAAGTTCTATGCCAGCAATCAGAGCATGCTTAAGTTATTGTTAATGCTTAAAATTTATTGATTTCGGACCCCGTCGGAAATTTGACGCCTGGAGGTGAAAGCGCCGGCTCAAAACTTCAGCGACACCTTCAAGCCCGGCCTGGCGTCGTCGAGCACCAAGTGCGCTCCATGCAGTTTGGTGACCGCCGCCACCAAAGAAAGACCCAGGCCTGAGCCCGGAAACTTACGGGCTTCGTCGAGTCGCACCCGCCGGCCGAGCACGATTTCCCGCTTGTCCGCCGGAATGCCGGGCCCATCGTCCTCCACGATAACCTCCGGCTCGCTGCCGGAGCGGCGCAGCAGCACCCGGATGTGGCCACCGTCGGGCGTGAATTTGATGGCGTTGTCGAGCAGGTTCGCGAACGCCTGGGCCAGCAGTTGGCGGCTGCCTTGGACGGTGGCGCCAGGCGCCACCGAGCTCGACAATGCGATGCCGCGCTCCTCGCTGGCCGGCGCATACAACTCGACCACGCTCGCCACCAACTCCGACAGATCCACCGGCTCGCGGGCCACGGTGCCGGTTTCGGCCAATGCGATGCGCAGCAGCGCATCCAGGGTGCTGCGCATGTGATCGACCTCGGAGGTGACCCGTTCGAGGACGCGCCGTTCCGGGGATCCGGGGACCAGCCCGGGCATGGCCCCCTCGGCGGTGGCCTGCAGCCGGTTCAGCGGGGTGCGCAAATCGTGTGCCGCGCTATCGAGCACCGTGCGCATGCCGAGCGTCAGCTGCTCGATCTTGTCGAGCATGGTGTTGATTTCGCGCGCGAGCGTGTTGATCTCATCATCCGCCTTGCGCACCGGCAGGCGCTGCGACAGATCACCGCGCATGATCTGGGTCGCGACCGCCGAGATGGCGCCCGCCTGCGCGAGGATTCGCCGTCCCATCCAGAATCCGCCGCCAAGGCCCATCAGCAGGGTGAGCACCACGGCGGCGATCAAACCGCGCATCATCAGGCTCTTGACGTCCTGGCGCTCCTGCACGTCGTGGCCGACCAACATGCGATAGCCACCGTACAGAGGGAACGGGCGCGCACGCATTTCATGCTCGCGGGTTTCATCGCCATATGGAACCGAAACCCTGAAGTAGAACCAGTTGTCTTGGTTGGCTTCCTTCGGCCACGCCGGCACGTTGCCGGCCACCGGCCGCATCTGTGGATCGACCATCAGGTAGACCGCACCGCGGACGTCTTGATCCTGCGAGCGCTGCTCGATCAACTCGATGAAATCGTTGCGCGACAGCACCAGCATCTGCTCGCGCAGGCCCTGCACTTCGGCTTCGATCAGATTGTCGGTGCTGCCGTCGACCACCCGCGAGACCGCGAAATCCACCGCACCCAGCAGCGCCGCGGCGGCACAGGCGAACACGATCGAATAAACGATCGCAATGCGAAACGGCGAAGTGTCGAGAACCCCGAGAATCCGCTGATCGGGTCCCACGGGGCAGGTCTGCTATTCGTCTTCGCGCAAGCTGTAGCCGGCACCGCGCACGGTGTGCAGCAGCGGCTTGTCGAAATCTTTGTCGATCGCCTGGCGCAGGCGGCTGATGTGCACGTCGATGACATTGGTCTGCGGGTCGAAGTGATAGTCCCACACGCCCTCGAGCAGCATGGTGCGGGTCACGACTTGTCCGCTATGGCGCATCATGAACTCCAGCAGCTGGAATTCGCGCGCGGTCAGTTCGATCTTCTTGCCGTTGCGCGTCACGCGGCGCGTCATGCGGTCGAGCTCCAGATCGGCAAGCTTCAGCTTGGTGTTGGTTTCGGCCGTGTTGCCCTCGCCGCGCCGCGCCAGCGCATCGATGCGCGCCAGCAACTCGGACATGTGGTAGGGCTTGGTCAGGTAGTCATCGCCGCCGGCACGCAAACCGGTGATGCGGTCATCGACGTCGCCGAGGGCGCTCAAGATCAGCACCGGAATCTTGCGGCCGGTGGCACGCAAGGACTGAACGAGCGCCAGCCCGTCCAATTTGGGCAGCATTCGGTCGACAATGGCCAGATCCACCCCCGTGGTGGAGGCCATCTGCAGGCCATCCAGGCCGTTGCTCGCCACATCGACCGAATGTCCGGCTTCGCGCAGGGCCCTGGCCAGCGAGTCGCGGGCCACTTCGTCATCTTCAACGATCAAGATGTGCATGACTTGGTATCTTACAGGCGTTGAACCTCTGTTTGTCTGCACGATAGACTGTGCCGCGAGGCATCGGGTTCACGGAAGTCCAATAATCTCTAGGTGACATTGTTATGCCCGAGACCGTATCTCAAGCATCCTGTGACGTTTTGGTGATTGGGGGCGGCCCGGCCGGCTCCACGGCGGCAGGTTTGCTGGCCGAGCGAGGCTATCGCGTGACCGTGCTGGAAAAGGCCCGGCATCCCCGTTTCCACATCGGAGAATCGCTGTTGCCGGCCAATCTGCCGCTGTTGGAGCGGCTGGGCGTCGCCGAGAAGGTTCGCGCCATCGGCATGGAGAAATGGGGCGCTGAATTCGTGTCGCCGTGGGACGGCCGGCGCCAGGAGTTCCAATTCGCGAACGCCTGGGACAAGTCACAGCCCTTTGCCTACCAGGTGAGGCGTTCCGAATTTGACGAAATATTGCTGCGCCGGGCAGGCGAGCTCGGGGCGCAGGTCATCGAAGAGTGCCGCGTTCGCGACGTCGAGTTCGGCGCCGAGGGCGCCACCGTGCATGCCGAGCACGCCGATGGGCGCTGCGAATCGATTAAAGCGGCCACGGTCGTCGATGCGTCCGGCCGCGACACGCTGCTCGGCAATCGTCTGGGCGGCAAGCAGCGCAACAAGAAGCACAACAGCGCCGCGATGTATGCGCACTTCGCGGGCGCGCGCCGCGATACCGGCAAGCGCGAGGGCAACATCACCATCTACTGGTTCGATCACGGGTGGTTCTGGTTCATACCCTTGGCCGACGGCGTCACCAGCATCGGCGCGGTCGTCTGGCCTCACTATTTGAAGACCCGCAGCGTGCCGCTGAAGGAATTTTTTCTGGCGACCATCGCGCTGTGCCCGCCGCTCGCCGAGCGCTTGAGCGCGGCCACGTTGTCGTCGGAAGTCGAGGCCACCGGCAACTATTCCTACGAGTGCAGCCGCACCCACGGCAAGAATTATTTTCTCATCGGCGATGCCTTCACGTTCATCGATCCCGTGTTCTCCTCGGGCGTGATGCTGGCGATGAACGGCGGCAAGGCGGCCGCCGACGCCATTCATGTCTGCCGTACCGAGCCCAAGCGTGCGCCGCGCGCGCTGAAGGAATTCGATCGCATCATGCGCCATGGGCCGAGGGAGTTTTCCTGGTTCATATACCGCGTGACCAATCCCGCCATGCGCGAGCTGTTCCTGGGGCCGCGCAACGCGCTGCGCATGGAGGAGGCGTTGCTGTCCTTGCTGGCGGGCGATATTTTCGGGCGCACGCCGATCTGGAACTCGTTGCGCGCCTTCAAGTTGGTTTTTTTCACGTCCTCGCTCTTGAGGCTTGGCCGTACTCTCAAGGCGGCGCGCCAGCGCGCCGCCAATATCCGTCCCGAGGCGGAACATGTGACCAGCGGCTGAATGGTAGCGGCAATCCGCAGCCTGCTGCCGGGAATGCTGTTGTTGCTGGCCGTCGGCGGCGCCACGCGCGCGCGCGCCGACGACAAGCCGCTCTGGGAAGTGGGATTGGGATTGGGGGCGGTCGCCTTCGAGGACTACCGCGGTTCCGCCACCTCGCACGCCTATCCGGTGCCTGTACCCTATGTCATTTACCGGGGCGAGTTCCTGCAGGCGGATCGCGATGGCGTACGCGGCAAGCTGTTCAATCAGGATTGGTTGGAAATCAACGTGAGCGGCAATCTCACGACGCCGGTTCGCAACGACGCTGCGCGCAGCGGCATGCCGGAACTGCGCACCACGCTGGAACTCGGGCCTTCCTTCGACTTCCATCTGTTCAAGAGCGCCGACGCGAAGTACAAGCTGGATTTGCGCGTGCCGCTGCGCGTCGCGGCGACGGTGCAGTCCTCGCCGAAGTGGATCGGCGGAACGTTCACGCCGCGCTTCAATCTCGACATCATCGACCCGCTGGGGTTTTCCGGCTGGAATCTCGGGCTGGCATTGGGGCCCGAGTTCGCGGACCGGCGCTATAACGCGTATTTCTATGACGTCGCGCCGCAGTACGCCACTCCCTCGCGCCCCGCCTATCTAAGTTCAGGCGGCTACACCGGCCTGCAGTCCCTCGCAGCGGTATCCAAGCGCTTCCCGAAGTTCTGGGTCGGCGCTTATATGCGCCATGACTCGCTGCAGGGCGCCGCATTCGAGGACAGCCCCCTGGTACAGCGCCGCAATTACTGGTCGGGGGGGATCGGCTTTGCCTGGATGATCAGCCAGTCTTCGCGGTTGGTACACGTGCCGGACTGAAGGGTCGATCCATGTGGCGTCCGCTCAAAGTCCTCTACGAGTACTTCGCGCTGTACAGCTCGTTGACGCTCCTTGGGCTCATCTGTCTCACGTGGTCGTTGTTCGCGCTGCCGTTGTTCTTCATCCTGCCGCGCCGTCTCGGCACCAAGGTGGGACGAGCCGGCATCACCTATGGGTTTCGTCTCTATGCCTGGTCGCTGTCGATCACGCGCGCCTACCATCTCGATCTGCACGCGATCGATGCGTTGCGCGGCGGCCCGCCTGTGATCCTTGCGCCCAACCATCCCGCGCTGATCGACGCGCTGCTGATTCTCACGCGTCATCCGAACCTGGTCTGCGTCATGAAATCGCAGTTGATGAACAATGTGTTCCTGGGTTCCGGCTCGAGGCTGGCGCGCTACGTGCGCAACGACTCGTCGCGGCAGATGGTCAAGGAGTCGGTCGCGCACCTGAAGCTCGGCGGCGTCTTGCTGTTGTTTCCCGAAGGTACCCGCACGACGCGCCAGCCGATCAATCCTTTGGTGGGCAGCGTGGGGCTGATCGCCAAACACGCCAAAGTACCGGTGCAGACACTCATCATCGAGACCGATTCGCCGTTCTTGAGCAAGGGCTGGCCGCTGTTCAAGCGACCGCGGCTGCCGATCGTGTACCGCGTACGGCTGGGGAGGCGCTTCGATCCACCCGCCGATGTGACGCTCTTCACCGCGCAATTGGACCAGTATTACCGCGAGGCGCTGCGCAGCGCGCTGCAGTCGCGCTGGCTGAAGAGCAGCTGATTGGCCATTTCGTCGAGCACTCACCTGGTCCTCATACCGAGCTATAACCCCGGCCCGCGGCTGCTGCCCACGGTGCGCGCCGCACTGGAGCAGTGGACGCCCGTTTGGGTGGTGGTGGACGGCAGTACCGACGGCTCGGCCGAACGGCTGCGGGCACTCGCGCTGGAGCACGCCGGTCTCAAGGTTTGGGTGCTGCCACGTAATCGTGGCAAAGGCGCCGCGGTCTTGTACGCGCTGCGCGAGGCGCGCACTTTGGGCTTCACCCACGCTCTGACCATGGATTCGGACGGCCAGCATCCCGCAGGGCGCATTGCCGACTTCATGCAGGCCTCGCGCGGGTCGCCGCAGGCCATGGTGCTGGGAACACCGGTGTTCGACGCCAGCGCCCCGAGTCTGCGGGTCAAGGGCCGGAAGATCTCGAACTGGTGGACCAACCTCGAAACGCTGTGGGCGGGGATCTCGGACTCGTTGTTCGGCTTCCGCGTCTATCCGATTGAGCCCCTGATTGCGGTGATGCGCCGCCAACTCTGGATGCGACGGTTCGATTTCGATGTCGAGGCCGTGGTGCGCCTCAGCTGGCGCGGCGTGCCGGCCGTCAACCTGCCAGCGCCGGTGCGCTACTTCTCGCCCGAGGACGGCGGCGTGTCGCATTTCAAGTATTGGCGCGACAATGCGCTGCTGACGTGGATGCACATCCGCTTGGTCCTCGGCTTCCTGTTGCGCTTGCCGCTGCTGGCCGCGCGGCGACTGGCCCGCGGCTGATCGGCCGCGGGAATGGCCTCCGCACCACCAAATCCGCCTGGCGTACCGTCAGGCCGCTACCACGAACCCGAACCGAGCGCCATGAACTGTTCGATGCGGTCATAATCACCCGTGACCGCCTCGCTGCGAGTTGCCGCGTCGTCCCGCGCCTATATAATGATTGCCACTTAAGATCTTAGTCGAAAGTCTAGCTATGTCCGACAAAGCGTCGCTCATGAAACAGCCGGCGCCGCTGGCCGATGTCGGTCTGCAGCGGGAAATTGCGGCCCTGTTTGTCCAGTCACTGAACCTCGAGGTCCAGGCGGATGATATCGATCCCGACTTGCCGTTGTACGGCGAGGGTTTGGGGCTCGATTCCATCGACATCTTGGAGGTCGCGCTGATTCTCTCCAAGCAGTACGGCATTCAATTGCGCGCCGACAGCCAGGAGAATCAACAGATCTTCCGTTCTTTGAGGCACCTAGCAGAGTACATTGCGGCACACAGAACCAAGTAGTCATGCGTTGGGCGCGTAGACTGCAGGTGGCTGCAGTCGGCGTATTCCTCGTTGTTTACGCCGGGCTTTCGCACTACAGCAATTCTCACGAGCAGGCGCACGACCTCGCGACCATTCTGGCACTTGCACCGATGCTTTCCTTGGGATTGCTCTTGATGTGGCGCTGGCGAGGTGCGCTGCCGGCTTTGCTGGCGGCGGCGGCCGCCTGCCTGCTGTGTTTTTATTCTTGGCCGCAGCTGTCGCGCAATTTCTCGCTGGTTTATCTACTCCAGCAGCTTGGCTTCCATGCGCTGATGGCCGCCACGTTCGGTCTGTCCTTGCTCCCCGGCAGACTGCCGCTCTGCACGCAAATCGCCGACAAGGTACACGGACCCCTCGGTGCCCCGGAGCTGCGTTACACGCGTCAGGTGACGGCGGCCTGGACAATCTTTTTTCTCGCCAATGGCGTTGTCACCGTGGTGCTCTATGCACTGGAGCCCGTCCGTATCTGGTCGATGTTCGTCAATTTCGCATCCCTACCGCTGCTCGGGCTGATGTTCGCGGTCGAATATGCGGTACGGCGGCGCGTCCTGAGGCAGGTGAACACCGGCGGACTGATCGCCAGCCTGCGCGTTTATTTCGCCGATCCCCGTTGAGTCGTCATGGAAACGCTTGCGCTACTGTCACATACCTCCGCTGCGGCCGTGGCCGCGTATCGCGGCGGACAGCCGATCACCGCGCATCGGCTGCTCGACGATGCGCAGCGCATGGCGGGCTTGCTGCCGCCCGGCAAGCACGTGTTGAATGTCTGCCGCGACCGCTATCGATTCGCGGTGGGGCTTCTCGCATGCCTGATGACGGGCCGCGTCAGCCTGCTGCCCTCCACTCACACGCCGGAAGTCATAGGACAAATGGCTGCGTTCGCTCCCGACGCTTTTTGTCTCACCGACGATGCCCGCTGCGACATCGCGCTGCCGCAGGTGTTGTACCCCGAGTCTCCGACCCCGCAGCCGGCGCCGTCCGCCGCTTTCGAGGTGCCCAGGATTCCGGCGCAGCAGCTCGCCGCCATTGTGTTCACGTCCGGTTCCACCGGCACGCCGCTGCCCTATGAAAAGCACTGGGGCCCCCTGGCGCGCTGCGTAATCGCAGGCGCGCCGCTGCTCGGCCTGCTCGACGGCCGCTCGCACACGCTGGTGGGCACCGTGCCCGCGCAGCATATGTACGGATTCGAATCGACGCTGCTGCTGGCGCTCTTGAGCGGCAATGCATTCTGCGCGGAACGGCCTTTCTACCCCGCCGATGTTGCGGCAGCGGTGCAGCAGGTGCCGCAGCCGCGGGTGCTCGTCACGACGCCGGTGCACCTGCGCACACTGCTGACTTCCGAGGTGAGCTTTCCCGCGGTGGACCTGGTGGTGTCGGCCACCGCACCGCTCGCACAACAGCTGGCACGCGACGTGGAGGCGCGCTATCAGACGCGGCTGCTGGAAATTTACGGCTCAACCGAGACCGGCCAGATCGCTTTGCGCCGCTCTGCGACCAACATTGCCTGGCGCCTCTGGCCGGGCGTGTCCTTGAGCAACGAGAACGATCAGACGTTCGCTCACGGCGGCCACGTCGGGCCACGAACCCTGATGTGCGATGTCATCGAGAGCGTCGGTGCCGAGGAGTTTCTGCTGCACGGGCGCACCGCCGACATGATCAATGTCGCCGGCAAGCGCAGCTCCTTTGCCTACTTGAACGCACAACTGAACGCCATTCCGGGCGTCGTGGATGGCGCATTTTTTTTGCGGGATGACTCCCGCGGTGACACCGGCGTGACTCGATTGGGTGCCGTGGTGGTGGCGCCTGGGTTGAGCGTCGCCGCATTGCTCGAACAGCTTCGCCAGCGCATAGATACGATTTTTTTGCCGCGGCCCCTGTTGTTGGTGGAGCAGCTGCCGCGCAATGCCACCGGGAAACTGCCGCAGCAGGCGCTGCAAGCTTTCGCCGCGCAGCACTTGCGCGGCGGCGAGAGGCCGCCGTGATGCGCGCCGTGCTCGATATCGCGGCCGATCATCCCGCGTTCAGCGGCCACTTCCCGGCTTTTCCCGTGCTGCCCGGCGCCGTGTTGCTCGATGCGGCGCTGGCGGCGATCCAGGCAGCACGCGGCATCGATATCACGGCCTGGCAGATCGCCTCCGCAAAATTCTTAGGGCTGGTGCGACCCGGCGACACGCTGTCCGTCGAACACGACGCGCCGGGGGTCGGTACGATTCGTTTCACCATACGTAGTCACGAGCGCACCGTCGCGGCCGGCACCCTCTCGCGAGTGCCAGGGGATTCAGCCGCATGAAGGCCTCGCCGGTCGGCAGGCCTTCGCTGGTCGCAGCCGAACGCAAGGCCGCTCCCTGGACTCTGCATCGCGAGCGCGGCAGCATGTGGCTTCTGCGCGTCATGGCATTCCTGTCGCTGCGCTTCGGCAGACGCATCAGCCGGGTGATTCTCTACGGCATCGCGCTGTACTTCTTTCTATTCGCGCCGAGCGCCCGCCGCAGCTCGAATGCTTACCTGCTTCTGGCTCTGGGGCGTCGGCCGACGGCGCGTGACCGCTTTTTGCAGATCCTGAGCTTCGCCACCACCATTCACGACCGGGTTTACCTGATCAAAGGTCAATACGAGAAGTTCAACATCAGCGTCGATGGGGAGGACATGGTGCTGAAGCTTTCGGGCCGCCGCGGCGCGCTGCTGCTCGGTGCACACATGGGCAGCTTTGAAGTCATGCACAGCCTCTCCCGCACCCACGGCGGGTTGCGCGTCACGATGGCCATGTACGAGGACAACGCCCGCAAGATCGGCGCCATTCTGGCGGCGATCAATCCCACGCTGGAGCCGGACATCGTGCAGCTCGGCCACATCAGCGCGATGCTCGACATCGCGGAGCGGCTCGACAGGGGCGCATTCGTCGGCGTGCTGAGCGATCGCACGCTGGGCGGGGAGGCCGTGCAGGCGGTCACGCTGCTGGGCAAGCGCACCACTCTGCCGGTCGGGCCGATGCGCGCCGCGGCCATTCTGCGCTGTCCGGTGTATTTCATGGCCGGGCTATATTGCGGCGGAAAGGATTATCACGTCGTGTTCGAGCAGGTTGCCGATTTTTCCAACACGGGCACCGGTGCGCGCAGCGCGGCCATCGCCGTCGCGATCGAGAAATACGCCGCGGTGCTGGACAAATACTGCCGCAGCCACCCTTACAACTGGTTCAATTTTTTCGATTTCTGGCATGCGTATTCTTAGTCTGACCTTGCTCGCCGTCTTGTCGTCCGGCGCCGCACGCGCAGCGGACGACCTGGGCGAGCTGATGACGCTCATGGCGAAGCGTCAGCACGGCCACGTGCAATTCATCGAACAGCAGTTTCTGGCGGTGCTCGATCATCCGCTCGAGTCTTCCGGTGAGATGCGCTACGACGCGCCCGACCGGCTCGAGCAGCGCACGCTGGCGCCGCGTCAGGAAACCTTGGTTTTGTCGGGCGGTGTCTTGACGGTGGACCGCGGCAAATCCCATCGCGTCGTGGACCTGCAGGCCTATCCGCAAGCGCAGCCGTTCATCGAGAGCATCCGGGCGACGCTGGCAGGCGACCGCGCGGGATTGGAGAAGATCTTCACGTTGGAGTTTGCCGGCAGCATCGCGAAATGGACGCTGACGCTCATCCCCAGGGACGCCAAGGTCAAGCGCTCGATCGCGCAAGTTCGCATCGATGGTGCGCAGGATCAACTTCTGCGAGTCGAAATTCGCCAGGCCGACGGCGACCGCTCGCTGATGACTCTGCGTCCCGCGCCGACTCCATGAGGGCCCGGCGCGCACGCGCGCTCTTGGTCTGGCTGACCTGCATCATCGTCGCCGCGATCGTGGTCATCCGCGCCCGCTACATCACCGATCTGTCGGCCTTTCTGCCCGACAAGCCCACGCCCACTCAACAGCTGCTGGTGGATCAATTGCGTGACGGCCCCGCCTCGCGGCTGATCCTCATTGCCATCGAGGGCGCCGATGCGGCCGAGCGAGCGCGCTTGTCGCGCAACCTGGCCGCGGCGTTGCGCCGCGACCCACGCTTCGCCCGCGTCGACAATGGGGAACCCGTCACGGAGCAGGCGGATCGCGAGTTCCTCTTCAAGCACCGCTATCTGCTCAGCGACGCCGTCGGCGCGGAGCGTTTCAGCGCGCCCGGTCTGCACGCCGCGATCGCCGAGACCGTCGATGACCTCGCCTCGCCGACCGGCCTGCTGTTCAAATCGCTGCTGCCACGCGACCCCACCGGTGAGTTGCTGCATGTGATCGACCAGCTCTCGGCAACTCAGGGACCGCAGACCCGCGACGGCGTCTGGGTGTCCCCCACCGGAAACCGCGCGCTGGCGGTCGCACAAACGAAGGCGTTGGGATCCGACAGCGACGCGCAGGAGCAGGCCGTGGCTGCCATCCGCGCCGCTTTCGCCGCAGCCAAGCAGGCTGACACCGCGGCCGCCGCGCCGACGGTCGGCGCCGCGCCCGCCGTCGGCACCGCCCCCGCCGGCGCGGCGTCCCTGAGGCTGAGCGGTCCCGGCGTATTTGCGGTGGCGGCGCGCGCCAAAATCCAGTCGGCGGCACTGCGCCTGTCGCTCATCAGCAGCATCTTGGTGGTGACCCTGTTGCTCGCCGTATACCGGTCGCTGCCGGCGCTCGGATTGGGATTGCTGCCGGTCGGCAGCGGCGCGCTGGTCGGCATCGCGGCGGTCGCCTTGGGGTTCGGCGCTGTGCACGGCATCACCCTGGGATTCGGCATCACATTGATCGGTGAATCGGTGGACTACTCCATTTATTTCTTCATTCAGTCGCGCCATCTGCTCGAGAACCAGGGTGAGGACTCGTGGCAGCGGCGCTGGTGGCCGACGGTACGCCTGGGAATGTTGACATCGGTGTGTGGCTTCGCCTCGCTCATACCCTCGGGCTTTCCAGGTTTGCAGCAGCTGGGACTGTATTCGATCAGCGGGCTGATCACCGCCGCGCTGGTGACGCGATTCGTGCTGCCTGCGCTGCTGCCGAAGGATTTCGCCGTGCATGACGTCACGCCGCTCGGCAGGGTGATCGCGGCCGGGCTGGCCCCGGTGGCGCGGCTGCGCCGGGGTGTCGTCGTGGCGGCGTCATTGCTGCTTGCACTGGCGGCATCGCTCATCTTGATTGCGCACCGTGACTCGCTCTGGAATCGCCAGCTTTCTGCCTTGAGCCCCGTATCGCTCGAGGACCAGAATTTCGATGCCGGGCTGCGCGCCGAACTGGGCGCCGCCGACGTACGCGACTTGATCGTCGTTTCCGGCCCCGACCTCGAATCCATCTTGCGCGACGCCGAACTCGTCTCTCGAGCCCTGCAGCCGTTGCTCGATGCGAAGATCATCGGCAGCATCGACAGTCCGGCAAATTTTCTGCCGAGCATGGCGGCCCAGGAGGCGCGGCGTGACAGTCTGCCGGGCGCTGCGCAACTGCGCGACAACCTGCGCCAGGCCAGTGCGGGTCTGGCAATCAGCCAGGAAAAATTGCAACTTTTTCTCGAGGACGTCGAGGCGACCCGGCATGGCGCGCTGCTCACCGCCAGGGATTTGCGCGGCACCTCGTTGAACACCGGCTTCGAGTCCATGATTTTGCATCAGCGCGACCGTTGGAACGCATTGCTGCCGCTGCACGGCGCCCGTGCCGGAGAGCAAATCGATCTTGCACCGGTGGCTGCGGCGCTGGAGTCTGCGCATCTTGACAAGGCACGGGTGCTCGACCTGAAGCTCGAATCCGACAAGCTGTACGCCGACTATCTGAACGAAGCGATTCGTCTGTCGCTCGCGGGGTTTGCGGCGGTGGCAGTGCTGTTGTTCGCGACGTTGCGCTCCGCGAGGCGCGTTCTCCTGGTTTTGAGCCCCTTGATTCTGTCGGTATTGGTGGTGGCAGCGGGACTGGCCCTCTGCGGGGTGCAACTCACCATATTGCACCTGGTCGGCATGTTGCTCATCGTCGCCGTTGGCTCCAACTACGCCTTGTTCTTCGACCGCGAGAGCCATGCCCGGCGACGCGTGGCACGTGCGCCCGAGGCACAGCAACCCGGCTCGCAACACCTCGGCTCGCAGTACCCCGGCTCGCAGCCGTTGACGCTGGCATCGCTTTGCATCGCCAATGCAAGCACGGTGATCGGCTTCGGGCTGCTGTCGTTTTCGGGAGTCCCCGTGCTGATGGCGTTGGGTTGCAGCGTCGCCCCCGGGGCGTTCCTGGCGCTGCTATTCTCGGCGCTGCTCGAGCCCGGCGCTGCCACTGATGCGTAGCATTTTATATGCTGCGCATTCGAAACCGGCCGACGTTCGAGTGATCTGGCTGCCGGGCGCTTACAATGCAGCGGACGACTTCGTGAGGGCGGGATTTGACAAAGCCGTAACGCGCCGCGGCCTGCCGCTGGATCTGGAATTCGTCGATCTAGAATTGCGATACTTGGGGGACAGTGCAGCTCTCGAGGAGCTGCGCGTCAGTGTGATAGTGCCGTTGCGTGCGGCCGGGATCGCAGTTTGGTTGGCAGGGATTTCACTCGGAGGTTTGCTGGCTTTGGACATTGCCGCCTCGTATGAGGGCGATTTGAGCGGGTTGTGCTTGTTCGCACCCTATCCCGGCAACCGCATGCTGTTGCAGGAGATCGAAAGGGCGCCGGGGTTGCGCAACTGGCAACCCGGCGAGCTTGCGGACACGGATGCGGAGCGACGTATGTGGCGTTATCTCAAGAGCCGCCGCATCGACGCCGCACCGCTGTACCTTGGATACGGCAAGGAGGATCGCTTTTCGGCGGGCCTCGCGCTCCTGGCCGCAAACCTTCCCGCCGCCAAAGTCGATGTGATCGAAGGTGGGCATGATTGGCCCACGTGGGCGCTGTTGTGGGAGAATTTTTTGGACGCGCATTTCACATGAACCGATGGCGACCCTCACCGCTGTTGTATGCATCCGCCGCTGTGCACGCGGGGGCCGTAGCCGACGCTTTGCTGCGCCCGGCGAGCTGGCCTTGGGCGTTGGCGGCGGTCGCCGCCAATCACGTGGCGTTGGCCGGCGCCGGACTGTGGCCGCGCAGCAGCCTGCTGGGACCGAATTGGACGCGCCTGCCCGATGCGAGCGGCGCCGCCGTCGCCATCACCATAGACGATGGGCCTGATCCCGAGGTCACACCGCAGGTGTTGGCGCTGCTGGATAAATGCGGCGCGCGGGCGACTTTTTTCTGCGTCGGTGAACGCGTGCTGCGCCACGCCGAACTGGCACGGGAGATCGTTGCTCGCGGACACGGCATCGAAAACCACAGCCAGCGGCACCGCCACAATTTTTCGCTGCTGGGCTACGCCGGCATGCATGCGGAAATCACCCGCGCCCAGGACAGCATCGAGCGCGTCACCGGCAGCCGCCCGCGTTTCTTCCGCGCCCCCGCGGGTTTGCGTAATCCCTTCCTCGATCCCGTGCTCTCGCACCTGGGACTGCACCTGGCGAGCTGGACGCGGCGCGGCTTCGATACCGTGAACCGGGACCCGTCGGCCGTTTACCGACGCCTCGCCGGACCGCTGCGCGCCGGCGACATTCTGTTGCTGCACGATGGCAATGCCGCGCGCGGCCGCGACGGCGCGCCCGTGGTCCTGGAAGTGCTGCCGCGGTTGCTCGATGCACTGCGCGAGCACGCACTCGAGCCGATTACCTTGCGGGCCGCGCTGACGTGAAAAACCCCATGACTCCACAGCTGCTCGAACACTTCACTGCGACCAGCTGCATCGGCACCGGCAACGCCGCCATGCTGGCTTCGCTCATGCAGCAGCGCAGCGGTCTCAAGCACTGTGCTTTCGAGACGGTGACGATCAACACGCACATCGGCGAAGTGCCCGGCGTCGATGAGCAGTCGCTGCCGCAGGAATTTCGCACCTTCGACTGCCGCAACAACCGCCTCGCGGAACTCGCGCTGCAACAGGACGGTTTCCTGGAAGCCGTGCAGACTGCGGCGGCGCGCTGCGGTCCGCGCCGCGTCGGCGTCTTTGTCGGCACCAGCACGGCCGGTGTGATGCAGACCGAACTGGCTTATCGCGATCGCGACCCGGTCAGCGGCGCGTTGCCCGCCTCGTTCGAATACGCCACCACTCACAATTCTTTTTCGGTTGCCGACTACGTACGACAGCGTTGCGGACTGCAGGGACCCGCGGTGGCGCTCTCCTCGGCCTGCGCCTCGAGCGCCAAGGCGTTTGGCTCGGCGCGCCGCATGCTCGAGGCGGGTCTCATCGACGTCGCCGTGGTCGGGGGTACGGATTCACTGTGCCTGACGACGCTGTACGGATTTCACTCGCTGCAGCTCACCTCGGCGGCGCCATGCCGACCCTTCGACATCGCACGCGACGGCATCTCCATTGCCGAGGCGGCGGCATTCGTGCTGCTGCGGCGCGCCCCCGACAATCTGGATCGCGATGCCGTGCTGCTGCTGGGTGTCGGCGAATCCAGCGACGCCTTTCACATGTCCTCTCCGCATCCCGAGGGTCTGGGCGCGCGGCGCGCAATGCAGTCGGCACTCGCGGCAGCGGCGCTTGATCCCGCCGACATCGATTACATCAATCTGCACGGCACCGGCACGCCGAGCAACGACCGCTCCGAGAGTCAGGCCGTCACCAGTGTATTCGGCGCCACCACTCCCTGCAGTTCCACCAAGGGCGCCACTGGGCACACGTTGGGAGCTGCCGGTGCTTTGGAGGCGGTGATCAGTTCGCTGTCGATTCGCAACGGTCTCATGCCGGGCGGCATGCACACCAACCGCATCGATCCGACGCTGACCGCGCATTACATCCGCGAGAACAAGCGGGCGCCGGTGACGCGCGTGCTGAGCAATTCGTTCGGCTTCGGCGGCACGAATTGCAGTCTGATCTTCGGCTCCGCTGGATGAGTCTGACGGCGTATGTGAACGGCATCGGCGTGTTGGGTCCGGGTCTGAATGGCTGGCCGGAAGCCGCAGCGGTGCTGTGCGGACGGCGCACCTACACCAGCGCCCCCACGGTTCTGCCGTCACCCACCATGCTGCCGGCAGCCGAACGGCGCCGCACGGGGCGGGTCGTGAAGGTCGCGCTCGGCGTCGCGCTCGAGGCCACGGCCGCGGCGGCCGTCGATGCCACGCAGCTGCCCAGCGTGTTCTCATCGTCCGGCAGCGACGGGCATATCTGTCACGAAATTTGTCAGGCGCTGGCGCACCCGGGACGCGAAGTGTCGCCCACCCGTTTCTCGAACTCGGTGCACAACGCACCGGCGGGTTATTGGGGCATCGCAACCGGTGCCATGACCGAAGCGAACGTGCTGTGCGCCTTCGATGCCAGCTTTGCGGCCGGACTGCTCGATGCGATGACGCAGGTGACCGTGGATCGGCGTGCCATCATGTTGGTGGCCTACGATACGGAATATCCGCCGCCGCTGCACGCCAAGCGGCCCATTCCGGACGCATTCGGCATCGCTCTCGTGCTCTCGCCTGAATTGGCGCCACAGTCCCTCGCGCGGCTGGAAGTCGCGCTCACCGACGAACCCTTTGATACCATGACCGAGCCGCAACTCGAGGCCCTGCGCGCGTCGATACCCGCCGCGCGCGGACTGCCACTGCTCGAAGTGCTGGCGCATCAGGAACCAGGCCGCACCATCATCGAATACCTTGACATCACGCGCGCCGCCGTCCGCGTCGAACCATGCCGTTGATACCGGCGTCGCTGGGCCGCGACTGGATCGAGGCGCACATTCCGCATCAAGGCAGCATGTGTTTGCTCGATGAAGTGCTGAGCTGGGACGCCGAACATATCCGCTGCCGCACCGCCAGCCATCGGCTCGTCGATCACCCGATGCGCAAGCATGGGCACCTCGGCATCGCCTGCGGCATCGAATACGTTGCGCAGGCCATGGCCGTACACGGCGCGATCGGCGCAGAGAAATCCGCCGGCGCCACCACGAAAGCGGCGGTCGGCTTTCTTGCCGGACTGCGCGATGTGCGCATGCACGCAGCGCGGCTCGATGACATCGAGTCGGATCTGGTGTGCGAAGTACGCCGCGTCGCGGGCGACGCCGCGACCGCGATTTATCTCTTCAGCCTGGACGCCGCGCAACGCCCGCTGCTCAACGGCAGGGCGACCGTGGTGCTGGATGCAGGCCGGCGCATGAGTCCATGAGCGGCACTTCCCCGAGAGCACTGGTCACCGGCGGCAGCGGCGGAATCGGAACCGCCATCTGCCGGCGGCTCGCGGCCGCCGGCTTGTTCGTGTACGTTCACGCGAATCGGTCCATGCCGGCCGCGCAATCCATCGCGGCGCAGATCACGGCCTCCGGCGGACGCGCGAGCGCCGTACAGTTCGATGTCACGGATGCCGCGGCGACCGGCACCGCGCTCGAGCAAATGCTGGCTGAAGGACCGATACAGGTCCTGGTGAACAACGCCGGCATTCACGAGGACGCGGTGTTCCCCGGCATGAGCCCTGGTCAGTGGCAGCGGGTGATCGACGTATCGGTGAACGGGTTCTACAACGTCACGCAGCCCTTGATGCTGCCGATGATCCGCACGCGCTGGGGACGCATCATCAACATTTCCTCGGTGTCCGCGCTCATGGGTAATCGCGGCCAGGTGAATTACGCGGCGGCCAAGGGCGCGCTGAACGCCGCCACCAAGGCATTGAGCCTGGAAGTCGCGAGCCGCGGCATCACTGTCAATGCGGTCGCACCCGGGATCATCGCGGCCGGCATGGCCGCGGCCGGCACGGCCGCAGCCGGCACGGGCGCGGCCCGCCCGGGCGCACCCACATTCGACGCCGCCGCCATCAATGACATCGTGCCGATGAAACGGGCGGGGTCACCCGAGGAAGTGGCGAGCCTGGTGGCGTTTTTGGCTTCCGCCGACGCCGGCTACATCACCGGCCAGATCATTTCCATCAGCGGCGGCATGATCTGATCCGCGGCGCCGTCGGCTTGCCTGAAGCGTGTGCTTCAGGCATATGCGTCAAGCATGCCGTTGGCGGCCCGCGTCACGGAGCTGACGGCGGTTGCCGCGGCGGCCTGATCGCTGCGACCGGCGACTGAATTCCACTCATAAGTTTGGGCGGTCGGCGTGCGTTCTTGAAACGAACGCTGCGATATGTCGACGCTCACTTGTCCAAAGCCCTGGCTGCTCAGCATTTCGCGCAGCGTCGGCGTGCTCGCCTGCAGCGCATCGCGCGTCACGGCACTGTGGCTCATCATCAGAACCTGCGCATGATCACCCTGCACGTCGATTCGCACTTCGATGGGCCCCAGCGCGGGCGGATTCACGCTCAGCTTGGCGCTGCTGATGTTGTTGCCCACCAAGGTGGCGACCTGATTCGCCACACCTTGACCAAATTCGCCGCTCTCCACGCCGGCACCGACTTTGAAGGTCGGCGTGACGGTGGTATCGCTATTGGATGCAGGTGCGGCGCCCGACAAGCCCTGCGCTGCGCCGGCGGCATCGTTGGCACCCACGGTCGAGGCCGCACCCGCCACAGCATCCGCGCCGCGGGCGCGCTTGTCGGTGGCCGTGGTGCTCGCAAGTTCGTTGATCACCCGCGAAGCGCTCGCGGCCACCGCTGCAGTGGCGGATGCAGTCGCATCGGCGATGGTGGCCGCATCGGCCCCAATGGGTGTACCCGTGGCGGCGGTCGCCGCGCTGTCCGTGCTGGAAACGGCATTCTGCCCAGCAATACCACTCGTCGTAGCAGCCATGGCCGCGTCGCCTGAGTCGGCGCCCGATTGGACGGAGCCGGTATCCGCGCTGTCGGTGACCGTAGAGAGATCGGATTGCCCGGATGCCGCTTCTGTTGCCGGAGCGGCACCATCCAATCCGGCCACGTTGGATGTCGCAGCGTTGACGCGGTTGCTCGCGCCAGCCGCGCCGGCGGGTGGGTTCGCCGCCATGACAGCCTCGCCGCTGGAACCCGCTTGCGCGGCCGCCGTTTGTGAAGCGCCGGTCACGGCGGCCGACTGCACGTCGCCAGCTTCTGCAGCGTCCGACTGCGAAGCGGCGTCTTGCGTCGCGCCCGCCTGCGCGGCGCCACCTACCCCTGGGCTCACTTGCACCGATTGCGCAGCGCTCGTTGATGCAGTGCCTTTCTGTACAGCACCCGTCTGTAGGGCCCACGGTTGTGCCGCGCCGGCTGTCGACGCTGCCCGCAGGCCCAGATCAGCGGCGCCCAGCGGCGTCGATGCGTCGGCGGCCTGAACCGTTGGAGCAGTGCTTGCCGTATCCATGCCGTCGGAGGTTTGACCCGGCGCGCTTCCAACCGGGCCGGACTGCGCCGCGGTCGCGGAGATGGGCTTGGTGTTCGCGGCAGACGGGCCCGTCACTGCAGATGAACTCTGCTTCGCGGGAATCACGTCCGGCGATACCGCCGCCACAGGCGGCGCGGCATTGCCGGCAGACGGCAATGGCTTGCCGCCGTCATCGCCATGGGTGGACTTGTCTGAAGGCGCTTTCTTCGGGGCTTTGGCGGCGGCATTATCCATCGCAGCCGCAAATCCCTGCGACGGGGCCGCAGCGGCGGCGGCGCCGTTGTCGGCCTTGAGTTGGCTTGCCTGAGCCTGGGGCGGCGGCGTCTGCATGTTCGGCTGAATGGAGTTCATGCCAGGGAGTCTGCAAGGCACGTGCCAGCGCAGGCGTAGAATCCGCGCATGCCCGACCGCACCGAACCCAAAAGCCCCCTGGAACAGTGGAGGGGCATTTCTTGAGCGATCAAAACTCGGCCGTGTTCCTCAGTTATGCGTCGCAGGATACGCATGCTGCCCAAAAGCTCTGCGATGGGCTGCGCGCCGCGGGGATCGAAGTCTGGTTCGACCAAAGCGAGCTTCGCAGCGGTGAAAACTGGGACCGCAAGAGCCTCGCTACAAAGCACTGCTCGGCAGGACGGGTTTGCCGGAATGATCCTTGCTCACAATTTTTGCGAATTGATGGATATCGTAAATCCGACCAGCCTTGTGTACTTCCGACTTGAGAACACCTTCGAGTTCGTAACCACATTTGGCGAGCACCCTCATGGAGGCGACATTGGGGGCGAGCACCGGGGCATACAGTTTTTTCAGTCCTAGGCTCGCGAAGCCATAGTCGGTCATCTGTTTTAACGCCGAGGTCGCTATCCCCTTCCCCCAGTATTTCGTGCCCAACCAATAGCCAATCTCCGCGAGATGGTCTCGCCAGCCTGTCTGCGGCGTGATGCCGACGAGGCCGGCGAATTCCCCGCCATACAGGATCACACGCGTAATCGCCCCATTCTGCTTGGAGCCTGTAGCAATCCACCATTCAGCGTCCGCCGGCGTGTACGGGTATGGAAATGTGTACACCAAATAGCGCGACACGTTTTCGTCGTTGGCCAAGCTGACGAGACGGCCCAAATCCGACGGCAGTAGTTCTCGCAATATCGAATCCATGCGTGCCTTCCCAGTTTGCTATGTCCGATTTTGCACGATATAACGAGGCTCCTGTGGCCGGATATCAAGACATGGATCGTTGGTTTTTTGCGCGGGTAGTACTGCTAACGCTTGCTGTCGTCGCTCAAGCGGACGAGGCAATGCGATCGTCCGATCTCAAGTCGATGGACACCGTTTCAGACATGGTGGCTGCTCGATCCGCATCAGCTGCAGTCGATGCGGTTGGTCTTCCGGGATCTCTCTGGGTTCGGCGGCCGCCGAAGGACGCTGCACTGCATGCGCGGCGCAAGGAGCTCGTGCGACGCTATTGGCAGGCGGGAGCCCACCCTCAATTCGTCGAGCGAATGGTCCGTGGGGATATCGTGGGTGCGTTGGAGCAGTTGAAAAAGCAGGCGCTTGCAGGGGATCCGGCGGCGATCAATCTGTACGCCGACTTTGTCTATTGGAACTGCTGGTCTGGCCGCACCACCGATCAGCTGGACGGTTACACCGCATCGCAAATGCGGGAGTCGCTTACGCTGCCCGCAGCCGACGCGGAATGGTTCCGCACCGCCTTTTTGCAAGACATCGCCTTTGACAAGGCGGTCGGGACTGCCTGCGGCGCATCGGTGGATGTCGGACACGCATTCGACCTGGTGGACGGGCTTGCGAAGCACGGGGACAGTGAGAGCCTATGGCTCGAATCGAAGACGTCATCCCAAATCGCCGAGAAACAGAGTCTGGAGCGTGCCGCGGCGATTGCCGGCTCAGCGCAAGCACAGTTCGAAATAGCGTTCACCGTCTTGGCAGGCTATCAGCGAGAATTGTTGGGCACCGGCCCTGATGCGCTGGACCTCGGCGAGCTGTTGCGCGAGTCGGCACCGCAGATTCCGCAGGCGGAGGGAAATCTCGCAACGTGCCTGTTCTATGGATGCGAAGGAATTGCCGCGGATCCGGCCGCGGGCGTGCGCACGGCGCTCACGGCAGCGGAACACGGTTTTTTCGAAGCGCTGCTCGATATTGCTCCGCATCTGACGCCCAACCAACTGGACCCGATCGACGTCGATGCATGGAAGCTCATTCATGCGTCGGTCGAGATGCAGTGCGGTCAGAGCTGGTCCAACGTGAAGGCCATGAGGGAAACGCTGGATGCTTTATCCGCCCTTCCACGCAGATCCGCAGCCCAACGACGGGCAGAGCAGCTATGGGCGCAATATGGGGCAGGGCTGGGGTGCTGAAACTAGGTAGCGATCAACCCCATAAGCATTCAACGCCAGCCACGGCAGAGATTTGCGGATCGCGCGTAATCAGCGGAAGGTCAAGAGCGACGGCAGTCGCCGCGATCAGGCGGTTGTGCGTACACGCCCCTCTTTCACCGCGCGACGTCCGCCACTACCTGCGCCCATTGCCGGCAAGTGCCGCAGTCATGCCGAGGCCGATGAACACGCCACCGGTAACGTAACGTTCCCAGCGCAAGAAGCGAGCGTTGCCCTTGACCCAACGCCCCGCCGTACCGGCGATCAACGCATATAAAGCATCGCTCGTCAGGCCCATTAATGTGAACAACAACCCGAGGAAGGCAATTTGAAACGCGACAGCGCCCCGCGACGGATCGACGAATTGCGGCAGAAACGCCAGGAAGAACAACGCCGTCTTCGGATTCAAGAGATTGACGATGAAACCGTCGCGATAGAGCCTTCCTAAGCTACGTCGCGGCAGCGCCATTGGCGCAGTCGGCACATCAGTGCGCTTGAGAAGCCGCCGTACTCCGATATAGATCAGATAGGCCGCACCCGAGTATTTGACGACCGCAAAGGCGAGCGCGGATGAGGCCAATAGTGCTGACAACCCCAACGCCGCTGCGAGCACGTGCACGAGCGTTCCGGTGGTGATGCCGAAAACCGAAGCCAATCCGGCGATGCGGCCTTGCTCCACGCTGCGCGCAACGATGTAGAGAACGGCGGGACCCGGCGTGAGCAACAGCAAGATCGCCGCCACGGAGAAAATCTCGACCGAGGTCGCATCCGGAATGACAATGTGCATGCACCGAACCTCCGTATGCCCGAGTGTTTGAGCAACACCCATTTTGACCGAAGCAATTCAAACCTGCCACGGCGGTGCAAGTGACCTGCTTGCCTCGCTCCTAATCACGCGTAACGGGCAATTGCAGACGAATCCGTGATGATGACCGGCCCGTGCTCCGCCCGGTGGGACAGTTGGTCGCGCGGGCACTGCGTCTTTTTCCCGTGCCCGCGCGGCCAACTATCCCACGGGGACAAACACGGCAACGGTCAGATTCGCGTCGACCACGCGTCGTAACGCTCCACGAATTCGCGCGGCAGTTCGAAATGCGGAAGCGCTCCCGTCGGCAAGACCTCCAATTCGGCTTATCCTTGAACTCGACAAGTCCGCGATAGTCGACGAAATCTCCGCGTACTCCGTGCAGCACCCAGACCGGATGCTCGAGCGCGCGGTACAAC
>Ga0116228_10000283_pt1 | contig 37170 bp, 31 predicted proteins | sample S1TSphfallax_2_FD_89694 | JGI IMG/M metagenome (GOLD analysis project Ga0116228, IMG submission 89694) | Host-associated microbial communities from peat moss isolated from Minnesota, USA - S1T2_Fc - Sphagnum fallax MG | ecosystem: Host-associated > Plants > Peat moss > Unclassified | place... | reverse complement strand
GCCAGGGCATCGGGGCGCACCGCATCGAGTTCGTGCCGTATCAGCCGCGCGCGGCCTATCTTGCGACCTACCAGCGCATCGATCTGTGCCTCGATACCTTGCCCTACAACGGCCATACCACGAGTCTGGATGCGTATTGGATGGGCGTGCCGGTGGTGACGCGGGTTGGCGGCACCGTGGTGGGACGGGCGGGATGGAGCCAGCTCAATAATCTTCACTTGAGCGAGTTGGCAGCGTTCGAGGATGCGGACTTCGTGCGCAAGGCGGTGTCATTGGCCGTCGACTGGGACGCGTTGTCCAGACTCAGGCTGAGCTTGCGGGAGCGCATGCGCGCGAGCGCGCTCATGGATGGCGCGGCCTTCGCCGCTGCGATGGAACGGGCGTATCGACAGATGTGGGACGAAAGGTGATGCCGGACCGGTTGCAGGAATTGCTGGCCCGCGCGCGTGCACTTGCGGCCGAAGGCCAGGATGAGGCAGCCAAGACGGAGTATCTGGCGCTGCTGAAGAGCGACCCCTGCCATTTCGCCGCGCTCAACGAATTGGGTACGCTGGCGCTGTCGACCGGGCACCGCTCGGCTGCGCAGACCGCGTACGCCCAAGCCGTGAGATGTCATCCCGGCAATCCGGTCGGGCGCGTGAATTTGGGCAATGTGTTGTTCGAAAACGGCGAGCTTGCGGCTGCCCGCGAACAATACCAGGCTGCGCTCGAGGCGCGGCCGGATGTGGCCGAGGCGCATCAAGGGCTGGCGAGAACCCTGGAGTTGCTGGGCGAAACAGCGGCGGCGCAAGCGCACTGGGATCGTGGTTTCGCAGGACATGCCCTCGTCAAACAGCGTCATCGCGGTTCCGGCGGGGGAATTCCAGCGCTGTTGTTGGTGTCCGTGAAGCCCGGAAACATCCCGACGCGGCAGATACTCGACGATCGCACCTTTGCAACCACGGCACTTTATGCGGAGTTTTATGATGCGACTCAGCCGCTGCCGCCGCACGCGGTGGTGTTCAACGCCATCGGCGACGCGGATCTGTGCCAGACGGGATTGCGAAAGGCTGAGGAATTGCTGGCGGGTAAGCATGTGCCGGTCATCAATGCGCCGGCACGGGTGCGCGTGACCGGGCGCGCGGAAAACGCGCAGCGTCTGCGGCTGTTACCGGACGTGGTCGCACCGTCGATGCAGCGGCTGGCGCGCGATGCGATTGGCGCCGCAGATTTGCCTTTTCCGCTGTTGCTGCGCGCGCCCGGATTTCACACCGGCCAGCATTTCGTGCGCGTCGAGCAGGCCGCACAGTTGGCGGCGGCCGCCGCGGCGTTGCCGGGGGAGGAGATTCTGGCGATCGAGTACCTCGATGCCCGCGGCATCGATGGGATGGCGCGAAAATACCGCGTGATGATGATCGATGGTGAGCTTTATCCGCTGCATCTCGCGATCTCGTCCGACTGGAAGGTGCACTACTTCACCGCCAATATGGCGATGGACGCGAAGTTTCGGGCCGAGGAGGCCGAATTCCTCGCGGACATGGTGGGCGTGTTGGGTCCGCGAGCCATGCGGGCGCTGGCGGCGATCGCGAAGACCCTGGGATTGGAATACGCGGGCGTCGACTTCGCGCTGCGCGACGGCGCCGTGTTGCTGTTCGAATCGAACGCCAACATGGCCATCGTGCCGCCGGACGCCAATCCCGTCTGGGATTATCGCCGGCCGGCGGTCGCGCGCGTCATCGAGGCGGCGAGGCGCATGGTGCGTCGTTTTGCCTTTAACAGCACGTCGATGGGTTCGGGGCGGTCGTCCCAGTAGTCGAGGCGCACGCGGCCGTCGGGTTGGCGGGTCACCGTGGCAGGAGCAGCGCTGAAGGTGCAGTACCAGCCGGAGGGCAGCACCACTGCATTCCTCGGCCTGCCCAGGCTGCGATCGAAGGTCAGTTCATCGCCCTCCAAACGGTAGCTGACCGGCGCAGTGTAGGTTTCGGCGATGCGCAGGCGCAGCGTCTGGCCCGGCTGCACGGCCGCAAATGGAATGACCACCACGCGTGCCGTGGCGGGCACGTCCTCACCGGTATTGATATTCGACGCCAGCATCTCGGCACCGCTCATCTCCTTCGCCTGCAGCTGCTCGCCGGTGTCGAGAATGCTGGCGGAAGGATGACTGGCGACGCTGCCTGCGCGCACGACATTCGCATAACCGTTCACGCCGACGCGGCTTTCCGTGTAGTCGTGATACAGGCTGAAGGCATGCGTCTCAGGCTGCTGCAGGAAATACACGATGTCGCGATCCTGGTGCGCGCGTTCCGCAAGACGCTCCTGCTCGGTCTCGCCGGTGAAGGGTGACTCCCAGCTGCGCTGCGTGGTCGCTTCCTTGGGCAGTGCCGCCGCTCCGGTCTGGGCGTCCTTGACGGCGCGCACGATGAGCGGTGCCTCGCCGCTGCCGGCGTTCAAAAAGCTGATGGCGATTCTCCCGTCCTTCTCGGTGAGGATCTGCGCAGGTACGGTCAAGCCCACGACTTCGTAGCCCTGCGGCAGCACCACCTTGTTACGTTTCACGCCCAAGGGGCGGTCGAAAACAATGGCGTCGCCGTCGCGGTGATAGCTCTTGGCGTCCTTGTAGGTTTTGGTGATCACTATGCGGCCCTGACCGTGGGCGGGCACGGGGCGCGCAAGCGTGACTTTGATGTAGTCGGTACCGAGATCCGCGTCGTGCATCAGCGGATCCTTGCGTGCCTGCGCGCCGCTCACCACCGCGAACTCGAGAGGTTTGCCCAGCATGGCGTCGATGACGCCTTCCTCGCTGGCGATGCTGCCTTTGCGAATGGGGTTGTAGAAATACCTGGCGCCCGCGGTGGTCGCGGTGACCTCGTAGTAGATCTTGAAACTCGAGGTTTCCGGGGCCAACAGTTCGTAACGGGTGTATTCGTCGGTTTCCGTCTGTCCGGTGCTGTCGGGAAAATAAAAACCGTCCCGGTCGCCTTGCGCGCGTGCCGTGAGGCCGGCCGCGGCAATACACACCATGGCGAACCATCCAAGGACCTTCATCAAGGTCGCGGTTGGTTGTGGTCGCGTTCCTTGGTACGGCAGACCTCGGGGGAATCGCTGCTCTTGCAGACCGAACACGCGGTCAAGGACAGCACGATGATCAGGCATACCAGTCTCTTCATATCTCAATAATGACATGGTAACCCTGTCCCGCGTAAGCTCCGTGCGTGAAAGTTTCGTCTCTCCGGCCGCCTCGCGAGGTTGCTCGACGCATGAGTATCGTGGATGAAGTGCTCGGCATTTACGGCCGCCGCGGCGCAGAGGCCTACTTCGGCGAGTCGGTAAGCGTCACCGAGCATGGCCTGCAGTGCGCGCATTTCGCGGCACGCGCCGCAGCGCCGCCCGAGTTGATCGTTGCGGCATTGCTGCATGACGTCGGGCACCTGATCGAGCCGGCACCCGATCAGATCAGCGACTGGACCTTAGATGCTCATCACGAATTGAGCGGTGCAGCGTGGCTGGCGGCGCGCTTCGGCTCCGCCGTCAGCGAACCGGTGCGACTGCATGTCGCGGCGAAGCGTTACCTGTGCGCCACCGATTCCGGCTATGCGCGACGCTTGAGTCCCGCATCGGTCAAGACCTTGCAGCTGCAAGGCGGGGTGATGTCGGGCACCGAGATCGCGGTTTTCGAAGCCGAACCGCATCATCGTGATGCGGTGCGGTTGCGACGCTGGGACGATGCGGCGAAGATCGCCCGGCTGTCGACACCCGATTTTCGTCATTACGGTGCTCTGCTCGAAAGTCTCGCGCGCGGGCCGTGATCCGCATCTGACGCCCTTATTTGAGCTGGCTCATCCACGTATCCGTGTCCGGCCACATCGCCGTGGTTTTGGCGCAGCGAAAACCGCTGTCTTCGGTAGCCTCGCCCGGGTGTAGATAGAGCCGGGCCGCGGCGCGTTTGTTGGCGGGGTTCGGGTCGAACCAAGAGCCACCCTTCAAGATCTTGTAACTCGAGTAGCTGCTATCGACCCATTGCCAAACATTCGCGGACAGGCCTCGATAGCGGCCTCCGATTCCTTGCGCGGGCCCGTCGCCGACGCGCGGCGGTGATTTCAGGGTGACGGTCGCCGGCGCGACGGTTTCGCCCCAGGGGAACGTGCGGCGTTCAGGGCCACGCGCCACGTATTCCCATTCGTTTTCCGTCGGCAGCCGTTGATTCTTGTAGCGGCAGTACGCGACGGCATCCTGAAAGGCGACGCCGACGACCGCAGCGTCGTCGGTCACGGCATGCTGCATGACTGCATTGCGCCAACTCCCGCCCTGGATTCTCTGAGGTTTGACACTCCCGGCGTAGGCGTAGCCGAGCGTCTCTGCTTCGGTGCGGTAGTGAGTGGTTTCGACAAACCGCCGAAAGGCCTGCACGCTCACGGGCACCGGGTCGATATCGAAGGGTTCGAGGGCGGCGTCGCGCAGTATTTCGTCGCTGAAATCGCTCACCTTGCAGGGTAGCGGCGAGTATCTTTGGCACATGGCGAATGCGGCCTGCATTTGCTGCGGGGTGTTCCCGAGAGTGACATGACGCTGACTCTTTTCGATGAAGCCGCGGATGGCGGCCGCCGGGTAGCTATTGCCGGCGTCGATGTCGTTCACCTGAATTCCCAACGTCTTGAATATTGGCATGGCGCGCGCACCCGCGATGGTCGCACCCGCCAAGGCCAGGGAAACGTTGGGCCGCTGCGCGGCGGGCGGTGGGCCGGGACCGGCGCCCGCAACGGGACTGGCATCGGCGGCGACCACGGTCTGCGCGGGCTTGGGTGGCTGTGCGGGCGCGGCAGCCGCTGCCGTCGGCTGCGCATCCGGTGGTTTATTGGACGCAAACAAGCCGGAGACCCACGAGCTGAAACCGCCGGATGAGCGGGTGGGCTCGCTGCCGGACTCCGCAACCTGCGGACGCGCGGCAGGCATCGGTTCGGTCGTCACCGGGGACTGCGCCGCGGCGGACCGTGGCGGGGCAAAATAGAAATCGCCCGTCAATGAAGAGGACTCCCAAGGGACCTGATTGCCGGAAGTGGCGTCCATCACGCCGACGCGAACGTGCTTGAACACTTGTTCCACCGGCTCGTGCAGGTCGCGCATGGCGCGGCTCAAAGCTTCGGCATACGGGCTGTCACGGCCGCTGCCGTCGGTGGCCACCGAGCCGGGTGCGGTCGAGTAGGCGATGAGGATGCCGGCCGGGGCTTCGATGGTTGCGAGACCATTGCCACCGAGCGAGCGGTTGTTGTGGATGAAGGGATTATTGCGGCAGGCGTCCAAAATCATGATGTTGAGGCGGTTGCGCGCATAGCGCATTTGTTCGATCACCCAATCGGCACTCACCGCCTCGATCTCCACGTCACCTTCGCGCTCGATCTGCGCGGTGGTGGGGATCAGATAGTTCTTGCCGTTCAGCTGTACGCCATGTCCCGCATAGTAGAAAAGACCCACCGCTCCGGGCCCGGCTTTTTCCAGGCGCGCACCGAATTCCTGGATCGCACGTTTCATGGTGGTCTGGTCCGCGTTGGTGCGCGGGATGACTTCGAATCCCAATCCTTTCAAGGTTTCGCCGATCATGCGTGCGTCGTTGGCGGGGTTCGGCAGCGAGCCTGAGGTGTAGGTGCTGTTGCCGATCACCAATGCAATCCGGGTCTCGGCCGCCATGGTCGCCGCCGGCCACAGACAGACAAGACTCAACAGTGCCAGACGGATGCGGAGTGCGAGACGGATGCGGCCCATGTCGCCAGTATAGATGTTGAACGCGAAGGTCCGCAGCGCTGCGCAGGCAGCAGGGCTTCACATAACGGGCCGCCGGCTGCGAATTTGCGGCTGGGCATCCCGGTGACTTGATGGCATCATCAGGGTCACGAACAGGGGTCAATCATGCAAGCAAACATTACCGGGCAACGTCGTGGCACACGCGCCGTCGGCGCATGTTTGGCGTTGACGATTGCCATGAATTTCCTGCCGGATGCGGCGAACGCCGGCATTTTTCGCGACATGCTGTCCAGTGTAGGACTGGCGACGCCCGATGCGCCGAAGAATGCCAACGGAGTGGCCTCCTTCCCCCGCCAGGGCTATGCCTGCTGCAACATGCACTACAACAAGGATTGGATCAACGACGGCAACTATGCAGAGTTGCCGATGATCGCGGCGGGCACGCCGGTCGAAGTAAAAAGCTACGGCCGGCACCGCGCTTATGTGACGATCGACGGCAAGCAGTTCGGACTGGGCCACGATTACGGGCGGGATCAAGAATCGCTGGATGCGTGGGTGAACAAGGTCGTCGTCAATGAAGATCCGCGGCCCCGCATTGCGTCCTATCCGTTCGCCGTCCAAGAGGCCATCCGGCAGGGTAAAGTCATGATCGGCATGACGCGCGAGCAATGCATCGTCGCCGTTGGCTATCCTCTGACCAGTGAGAACACGAGCATCGATGCCACGTCGTGGCGAATCTGGCGCTCGACGCATGGAGAATATCAGCTCAACTTCGGGCCTGACGGCCACCTGGCCTCGGTCACGGGCGACGATGAGGTGACGACGCAGATGCTGTACCGTCCCGGCCGCTGAAACATCAGACGGCGTGGGCAACCAGCAGCACGTTGGCGAAAGGCGTGCCGTGGCTCATCGGCATGGCCTGCGCGCTGAAGCCGCAATCGCGCAATAACTCCTGCCACTCCCGCACGCTGCGGCAGTAGGTCTTCACCCAGGCATGCCCCCGCATCAGCATGACGAGTTTGTCGACCCATTGGCTGTAGCGGAAACGCATTCCGCTCGCCGCGTCGCCGATCCGCAGCAGCAACAAGCCACCCTCGGGCAATGCCGTGCGGACCTTTTTCAAGACCTCGCGTTGCGAGTGACCATCCATGTAGTGCAGCACGTCGAGTATGACCACGGCGTCGACCTCGCGGAAGGGCGCCAGGCGGATGTCGCCCTGCGACACTCCGCATTCATCACCCAGCGCGCGGCGCGCGCGTTGCACATCCGAATCCATCAACTCCAGGCCCGCCATGGATTGCGGCCGTGGCGGCGCGGGCCAGTCTTTGGTCCATACTCCCGCATCATAGAGGCGCTGTGCCGCGCGCAGCCAGGCGGTCAGCAAGCCTTGACCGCAGCCCAGATCCAGAATGCGCGTGCGACCCGCCAACAGTCCGCGCTCGAGAATGCCCCGGTACGCGGGATCGCCGCCCAATTTGCCGCGCGCGAAATGGTAGGCGAACCGACCGGCGCTCAAGTAGGGCTGGCTCGCCGTGTCGAGCAGTGCTGCCCACGCACCTTGCGGCGGGGGCGCACCCGCGGCCGTTTGATCCACCGCTACTGAGCGGCCGGGATCGCGCGAATTTCCACGCGCCGATTGCCGGGATCTTCCGGATGATCGGGCGTCAGCAGCTTCTCGGAGCCGTAGCCGACGGTGTCCAATCGCTTGGGATCGATGCCCTTCTGCACCAAGAAGTGCTTCACGGTCTCGGCCCGGCGCAGCGAGAGTTGTTTGTTGTATTCCGCGCTGCCTTTCGCATCGGTGTGCCCTGCGACGACAAATCGATTGTTGCCGAGTGCGGGGGAGGACAGTGCCAGCTGCAGCTGCTGGAGTTGTTCGGAGGCTTGCGGCTTCAAGGCGGCGGAATTCAATTCGAACGGAATGTTCAAGTTGACCGATTGGTCGGTTTCCGACGCCTGGCGCCGCGCCAGGCCGCGCGACGGCAGACTCAAGCTGCGGGTCGCAGCCTTCGGTTGCCCGAGGGCCTGCAGAATCTGTTCGTTCGACAATACCTTTTGCGGTTCCTGAGCGAGGCCGGGCCACGAGAGAAGCGATGCGCATATCAGCGTGGCGGCAAAAAAAGAGGCTCGTCCCGATATCTCAATCATCTGATTTGCTCCAGTCCCAGAGAGGCCCGTGCCAAATTATATTTATTCTTGGCTTCCACAAGCGAGCGTTGCGCGGCAGGTGCCGCCGCACTGCCCCTGGCACCGTCCGCGGCAACCAGGGCATCGAAATATCGCGCCCGGACATTTTCGTAATCGCTCGAGTCGGCGCCGTCCGAGTCGAGCTTCAAGTCGCTGCTGCTGACACTCTTGGACAACAACGTGGTGGTGGCGTTACCGACGTAGCCGGCCACGACGTCGCTGTTGTTGCCGACGATGTCGGCCAGCGCCACCTGCGCCGCCTTCTCCGACTCCGTCTCGGTCACCGCGACCTCGATCGTGACCGGCATGAATTCCAAGGTCCCCAACTGCAGGTCATGGTACTCCGCCTTGCGCGCTTCCAGTTCGGCCGACTGCGACTGATTTTGCACGGCGATGCGCGTGCGCTCCTGTTTCAAGCCGTCGACCATGTCAGGGGTTGCCGAGGCGATGCGCTGATCCATTCCCGCCAGCATGCGCTGGTTGCGGGTCAGCGCGCGTTGCAGGGCCTCGATCTCTCCGCTGACCTCCTGCGGGATCCTGGTCTTGTCGTCGAAATTCCGCCGTGCTTCGGTGGTCAGCGGTGGCACCCGCAGCCATGGCGCCGCATCGCCTCCCTTGCCTTGCGAGCGCGCACCGGCGGTCACGGAGCCGATGTTAACCCAGGCGCTCGACAGCACTTCCTGCTGGTCGGTGGCGCTCGGGTTGGAGATCTTCAGCGTGTACAAGGTGGTGCGCGACACGCCCTTCGCGTCGGTCGTCAGCAAAGAGTCGACCCGATATCCCGCATCCTTGAGGCGATATGCGGTGCCGTCCTTGGAGAACTCGAAGCGCGCCTCATAGACCGCTTTGGCGTCGCCTTCGATGCAGATATTGGCGCGCCGCAGTTGGTTGGCGATGGAATCATCGGTGCGCGAGGTCTTCCATTCTTCCTGCGGTTTGCCGACGCTGTCGGGCGACAAGGTCTTGGGCACGTAGGCTTGCACGCACTCGGTTGCTTCCGGTTTGAAGGTTCCCGCCACGATGGTCATACAGCCGAGCGTCGCGTTCAGGACCAACGACGGCACCGGTTCGAATTCAGCCCGGTACAGGTTCATCTCCGAGCTGATCGCGTAGCGCGTGTCCTTGCGGGCGACGCCGGCCTTGTAGTGATCCGCGGAATTCTTGATCTTGTTGTTGATGTAGAGTTCGGCGAGTTTGCCGATCACGAGTCCCAACAGGGGCAGAAATTTCGCCTGCGCTTCGGATGCCGATGCGCCATCCTTGGGCGGCGGCACCGGCATGTAGAAGGGCTCGTCGGCAATGATGCAGGTATCGTTGACGAAGGCGCGCACCACGACAGCATCCTTGGCCTTATCCTTCGACTTGTCCTTATCCTTGGCGGCATAGGCCATGGGTGTCTGAACCAGGCAAACGCATACGATCCAACAGATGAGCCGCTTCATTGGGAGACGGTTCCGACCGGGAGTTGAATCGTCGGCAACAGTACATTCAGCCGGTCCAGGATCAGCTTCCACTGCTCTTGCTGTGTCGGATCGGTGAGCTGCGCGATGTTCGCCTGAACATGCGCGCGCGCCAGATCTCCGAAGCGCTTGAGCATCACGCCGGCTTCCAGGATGTCATCGCCCTTGCAGTGCTGTGCGTCGAACCGCCACACGGTGGAATTGATTCCCGACGCGGCATTGGACATGCCGCAGCGGGCGGGCGGCGGGTCACCGCGCCATAGCAGGCGGAACATGTCGTACAAAGCGCCGGCATTGGCGGCGAAGTAGCTGTGTCCCAGCGAGTCGGCCGGTACCGCGGACATGTCGATGGAATCGAGGCCCGCGAGTTTGACGATGACATCGCCGGCGGTGCCGGCCCGCGGCGCGCCATGGAAGAATTGCGAGCTGCGGATGGCGTAATCGGTGTCCGATGCGTACAGCGTGGTTCGCTGCGCGGCCGCGTTCAGGTCCCCCACTGCATCCACGAAGTAATCGCGATCGACGTCCGGGGCGGTGAATACCACCTGGCCGAAAATATGCTGGCGATTCTCCGGCGCGCGTCTGGCCAGGTAGGTTTGCATGGCTTCGATCAGCGCACGATTGCCCATGCTGTGCGCGATCAAATGGATGTGCCGGGCTCCGGACTGGGCAATGACGGTATCGAGAAAATCCGCCATCCTGCGACCGCTGATCTGCACGGACGCCTCGTCGACGGAGTAGGCCGTGGTGCTGCCCTGCGAAGGCCAGCTATAGAGCATGGGCGTGCCGTCGAAATCCAGGTCATAGGCCAGCTGCGCGACCCGACGCGCCGCATCCTCGAATGTGTTGTTGAATCCATGCACGAAGATGAACACGTCCTTCGAGGGTGCCGCGCTGATCTGTGCGCGAAGTTGCCGCACGAATTCATCCTTGGGCAGCTGTACCACCTTGTCCAGCAGTACATAGTGGGTGCGCATCTCCGCCTGGCTGGTTGCCAGGGTATATTCGACCCAGCGCGGCTGGGTTTCCAAATCCGCCTCCACATGGGTCTGCGGGATCGTGACGTCCAAGTAGCCGAAATTCAGCTCGCCGCGCGCACCCCCATAAAATTCAGCCGCCTTCTGCGATCCGGTCACTCCGCGATTGGTGCCGTAAAAGACGCGCACGGTGGCGAAGCCGTCGTTTTGTTTGTAGCGCCGGTTCCTGAGCGCGCCGGGCCCCGGTAGGTCGCGCGTGGCCGCCACGGGCGGACGCATCTGCGCTTCGACCCGGGCGATGCCCGCCGTGTCATGGGTGGCGCGGTACAGATCGCGCAACCGGGCCAATGTCGCCAAGACATTGGGATGCTGATCGCCGTAAGCGGCACGTTCTATTCCCAAAATCTGGTTCAGCAGCGCTTCGGCCTGGGCGTAGTGCTGCTCCTTGAGCTGCAGATCGGTCATGTCCGTGAGCAGCGGAATCAGTTCTGGATTTGCCGCACCGAGTCGATCCTGCTCCAGCGCAAGCGCCCGTTCGTAATAACCGATGGCCTCCGCATCCTTGCTTTCCTCTGCCGCATAACTGCCGAGGCTGCGCAGCAGTTCACTCAACTGCTGCTTGTCGCCCGCCTGCTCGGTCAGGCGCACGGCCTCATTGCCATAGCGCAACGCATCTGAGACCTTATGTGCCGACTTGGCGGATTCGAAATCCTTGTAAGATCGCACCAGTTCCAAGGATTGTCCGACGGCGAGCGACGGAGCGGCGCAGACAAGCACGGCCAGCAATGCGGGGAGATGAATTCGCATCAGGCGTCCCTAGGTGACATAACGCACCGGCTCTGCTATCGGAGCCTTCGTAGGGGGAAATCATAAAGCAGCAGGGCCGATGTGGCCACAAGTGATGGGGTGGGGCATGAAAAAAACTGATCTGTACAATGGCCCGGTCGTGTTGAACGTGGGATCGAAAATGACGGACCCGAGCTCTGCCCGGCGCTTTTGCGGGCGCTTGCTGCGGATCGCCGCGCTGCTGCTGTGCGTTTCGACGAGCCACGTCGCCGCGGCGAAGAATGTGGCGCTGCTGATCGGTGTCGGTGCATTGAAGGATCCCGAACTGAAGGAGCACGAGCTGCTCGGTCCGCCCATCGATGTCGTTTCGGTGAAACAAACGCTGACAGGGCAGTGGGGTTTCGCGCCCGCCGACGTGCATACGCTGGTGGACAAACAGGCGACGCATGACGCCATTCTCGGCGAGATCTCCGCGCTGGAACAGCGCAGCGCGCCCGGGGACACGCTTCTCATTTATTTCAGCGGCCATGGCACGAGCGCCAACGCCGACGGCAACAGCTTCGACCTGCCTTATGCCACCGGCGCGTGGATTCCCTACGATCTGAACAGCGACACGTTGGAAAGCGCGAAGCGGACATTGGTGATCGGACATCGCGATTTGCTGCCGCGGCTGAAACATCTCGATGAAGCGGGGCGGTTCGTCGTGGTCGTGTCGGATAGCTGCTATTCCGGCCAGGTCGTGCGTGCCTTCGGCTTGAAGCGCGGCGCCGCCCAAACCCGCTACCTGGTATTGCACACCCGCGATCTGGGTGTGTCCCACGTCGCGCCGCCTGCCGCTCCCGCCCTGAGCGCGCGGCCGCCGCCGCCGCCATACCCCTACCAACATGTGGTGCTGCTCTCCGGAGCCAGCGACAGCGAGGTGGGCAACGATCTGTCCTCGCCGGAAGCCCTGGCGCGGTGGCCGACGTTCGACAACCAGCCGCATGGCGCCTTCACGGATGCGTTCCTGCGTCTGCTCAAAGGGCAGCTCATCCCGGGAACCTTCAACTATTCCGAAGGCCGCCAGGCGATGTACGACTTTTTGGAACATCGCGAGATCCAGCAGCATCCGCAGCTGCTGCCGGGCATCTCCGAGGATAAATACGATGTGGGCATTGCTGGTTTCCTGACGGCCAGCACGCTGGTGTCGGGCGCGGGCGCGGCCGGCCCGGCAGCCGCGGCACCGCCGGCCAACGCCGCGTCACTGCGCGTGCGACTGGAAGGGATATCCGCGGCGCTGCGCGGCAAAATCGCGGCGATCCCCGGGGTTCAAGTCGTCGACAAGGGCGGCGATCTGGTCGCGCACGAGAGCGACGGAATCGTGGCACTGCTCGGCCCGGCCGGCGATCCCGTCACAGCCACCCCGGAGAGCGACCCGAAGCTGCTGAAGCGCATTGCCGCGCAGGCTTGGCTGTCGCGCAGCGTGCCGGCGGTGGACGCCGACAAGCTCGGCTTGCGAGCTGATACGGAACCGGCCAGCCGCGGCAACACGTATGTACAGTGCGAGAATTTCGTGTTCGAAGTGAAGCTGCAGAAGCCGGCGTTCGTCATGCTGCTGGACTTGGACAGTGAAGGCAATCTGACGGTGCTCTATCCATCGTCGCCCTTGGAGCGGCGCATGCTGCCGAACGGCGTCGCGACGGCGATTCCCGGCGCCGATCCGAAAGACCACATTTTGGTAACCCCGCCGTTCGGCACCGATCTTGTCACGGTTCTGGCATTCGAAAAGCAACCGTTGTTCTTCGTCGATTTGGCGGGTGCGAAGCCCTTTGCGTCCGACAGCAGTCAGGCAGACGCGCTTTCCCGGGGCCTGCGCACCATGAGCGGTGCCGTCAGCATGCGTCAGGTCAGCGTCAACACCTATCCTGCGACGGGCAACGTTACCTGCAAGTAGCCGATGGGCATCACCGATTGGCTGCTGAAGCCGCTGGGGTGGTTGTTTGCGCGCCACCCCGTCTGGCGGGATGCGTTCGGGCGGCTGTTGATGCGACTGGGAAACGCGTACTACTGGGGGCTGGCATTCGTGTTTGCGTTGGCGGGCGCTTGGAATCTGCTGGGGCGCCCCTTGGACAACCAACTCTCGCATCAGAGTTTCGATTTGTTGATGCAGCAACGGCCCATTGCATATCCACCTGATCCGGAGATCGTCGTTCTGGATATCGACGAGACCAGCCTGGCGGCGATGAGCTCGCAGTACGGAAGGTGGCCCTGGCCACGACAGGTTCTGTCGCAGGTGGGAGAGAAATTGGAGGCGGCAGGTGCGCGCGCCGTCGTCTTCGATATCTTGTTTGCCGATGAGGACATCGTCAATCGTGCCAGCGAGGCCGATTTCGACCGGTATGTCGCCGCGAGCCGCGTGTCTTTCTTCACGGCGCTGCGGCTCAATCCGCTCGACGACAAGGACAGCAAACTCACGCTGTCGCTGCTCAAGTTCCCGACGCGCGACCCCACCGCGCCGGCACGCAAGGTGAACGGCCAGCGGACGGTGGCCATGATCATGCCCTACTTCAACAGCATCTATGAGGGCGCGCGCGTCGGCACGGTCGATCTGATACCGGATGCAGACAACGTGGTGCGTTGGCACCGAAGTTACGAAGCGATTGCGGGATATCGGATTCCTTCGCTCCCCTATCGGATGGCCCAAGTCCTGGGTTGGCGGCTGCCCGAGCATGCGCACAATCTCATCAATTGGCCCAAGGGAGTCACACCCTACCGTTCCATCGGCTTCGCACAGGTACTCGATGCGGCCAAGAACGAGGACGCGGGCTTCTTCCAGCAATTTGCCGGCAAGATCGTGCTGGTGGGTTCCACTGCGCCCATCTTGAACGACCTCAAGGCAACGCCCATCAGCGCGCAATACCCGGGCATCTACCTGCTTGCCGCATCCTTGGACAACACCAAGAACCACCGCTTCCTGCAGCCCTTGAGTCCGCTGCTGATCTGGGTGTTGGAATTGTTGATGCTGGCCGCTTCCGCGCAGTTGTTCGCCCGTACCGATCAGGCTCTCACCGTCGCCAAATATTTCTTCATCATACCGGCCGTGCTGTTCACCGCCTCGCTGTTGTCGGTGAGCGTGAGCGACACCTTGGTCGATCTGTCGGTGCCGGCGGCGATGGTCCTCGGCTATTTCACCTTCGCCAAACTCTTCGATACCAACATACGGGGCTTCATCGCCGGGGTCGGACCATACGCCGCCACCCACGAGGAGCGCGCCGGCCGGTTGCAGATCGCATGTCTGCCGCCCGGCGTGCCGCGCGCGCAGATTTTGAGCCTTCTGGTGCAACAGGGCTCGACCCATAAGCTGTGGGAGCCGGACCCGCAGGGTCTCGGCCGCCGATGGCTCGATCAGGGTTGGGTGCTATGGCGGTGGTATGTGCAAGGTGCTGAATCGGATGGGAAAAGCGCGACATCGAGCGATGCGAGCACACTTCAATTATGCTGGGTGGACGTAGCGCCGCCGGCCGGCGGCTGTGAATTCTCGCTGGCTGAATCGATCATCACGGCTGCGTCGCTCGAAACGAGGGAGAAACAATGACGATACTTCGCTTCAGGATGAATCCGATTCTGATGTTTGGCTGTGCGGCGGCAATCGGCGCAACACCAGTACCTGCGCAACAGGCCGCACCGGCGGTGCAGAAATCGCCCCTGACCCAGCTGCCCGACGGCCGTCAGTCGGGTAACAACAACCAGATCATGTCTTCGGCAATCCGCGACGTGAAGCCGGACTTCAAGTTTCCGCCCGCGCTGCCGTCGAATCACGCGCTCATCATCACCGTATCGGAATATCAACGCAGTCCGCTGCCCGGCGTGCTCAACGACCGCAAGCTCGGCATCGAACTGGCGCGCCGTTTCGGTGTGCCGCCGGAAAACATCGTCGAACTCTCGGAGCAGCAGGTCACCCGCGACGGGCTGAAAGAAGCCTTCGCCGCCATGGATCAAGCCATGCTGCCGGGAGACAAGCTGTACGTTTATTTCTCCGGACATGGCGCGCGTTACCTGAACAGGGTGACCAATCAATGCACGGAAAGCATCGTCATGCAGGACATGAAGGTCGTGAGCAACACCGAGTTCGCGAACATGATCAAACCCTTGAGCGCCAAGGCCGACAAGACCATCGTGATGCTCGACTCTTGTCATTCCGGCGGCGTGGCACAGGCGGCCGGTACACGTTCGTTGACGGCGCAGATGCGGGCCAAATTCAGTCCCGAGGCGTCCAGCCCGCAGTGCTCTGCCGCCGTCAACGAGGGCACCTTTGCCGCGGCGCGCGGTGTGGATTTCCATACCACCGACAACAATGTCGTGATCCTCGCGGCGGCACGCAACAACGAGGTCGCGTGGGATACCTCGAAGGGCGGTGCCATGACCTACAACTTCGAGCAATGCTTGAACGGCGGTGCCGTGGACAGCGACCACAGCGGCTCGCTCTCGATGCAGGAACTCACCGATTGCGTCCAGGCGCGGTTGGACAAGACCCAGGAGGACTCATCCCGCCAGCACGCCACGCTGGCCGGCAACGCAGGCCTTGTGCCCTCGATGGCGGATGCGGGCAGCGCGCCGCCGGCGCCCCCTGCCGCGCTGAGCGTGCCCCCGGCAGCGGCAGCGCCCGCTGCGACGGGCGCTCCTGCGCCCCCATCCCCACCAGCCTCGGGTCCTGCCGCTCAAGCCCCCGCCCCGGGCGCCTCGGCCAACGTCGTGGCGGCGTTGACCGATATCTACAACCAACGCGACGATCGCTGGGCGGTGGATGCAACGCTGGCCGCGCCCACCTTGAAAATCGGCGCCAATCTCGAGCTATCCATCCGCTCGCAGCGCGACGGCTACGTGTACGTGTTTTACCGCGGCACCACACCCGACAGCTTTTATCTGTTGTTCCCCAATCAACTCGACTCGGCCAACAGCATTGCCGCCAATCAGCAAATCAAGCTGCCGCGCAAGGATTGGAGCGTCACGGCGCTCGGTCCGAAGGGAACCGATCATCTGATGGTGATGATCACGGAAACACCGCGCGATTTCTCGAGTCTGGCACTGCCGGCGCAATACGTCAGTCGGTCCGGCCCATTCGAGAAAATTCAGCCGACCGCGGCAGCAGTCGCGAGCATCGGCCAGGCGGCCACGTTGTCGTCCGCGTTGAAGCAAACGGAATGCAGCAGCACCGCGGGCAAGCGCGACATGGGAGTGGCGCGCCGCTGTTCGAATGTCTTCGGAGCGAGCGTGCTCAGCGTGGAGGAAACGGACTGAACGTCCGGTCCTTGCCGCGCTGCTTGTGCGCGCGGCAAGGCTAGTGCGGCTTCTTCGCCTCGTCCAACGGATAGGTGCGCGCCGGCTCGGCGGCGGCCGCTTGATTGCCGGGCGCCGGTTGCAGAGGCGGCGGGGCATCCGGTGACGATGCCCGAACCGAGGTGCGCGTCGTTTCAGCCAAGCGCTGCAGGAAGCGCTGCGCTGTGGGCGGAGGCACAGGCGTTTGGCCGGCGAAGATCTCCGTCGCCGTGATGCCGCTCCTGTGGTACAGCGATGCGTTTGCCGATCGGTCGATCGAGATCACGCTGCCATCGACGGCGATGCCGCCGAACAAACCCCGGGTCCGCGCGTAGGAATAAATTTCGGAGTTGAAGGTGATGTCGGTGGCGGCGGATCCCTGACGGCCCACCGGCCCGGTGGCGACGGAGGCGTCGGCGCCCAGCGTGATCTTGCCGCCGGCGATGCCCTCGATCCCCCTCTTCGTTGTGAACACCAGGATGATGTCGGAGGATTGCGCGCCCGCTTGAAAACCCCAGCTGCCGCCCGTCAACGACACGAAGCAAGGGTTGCTCCAAGGGCCGTTCAATTTGTCGCGAACCACCAACACACCGTTGCCGTGGCGACCGCCGAAGATGAACGCGACCTTGGTGACATCGGGAATGACGGCAATTCCGTAGGCATGCGCGAGCAGCGTGTCGGGCAGCCGTACATCCGGCATCGCAGAGATATCCTCCAGCACCTCGGTCGCCGTCAACAAGCGGCCCTCTTCGCGCGCTCCGGCACGCGCGATGCCGACGGCGGCCGCAGCGATGAGAAGGACGGACAACAGCAGCGCAACGGGAGTTTTTCTGTTCAGCATCTAGGACTCCTCAAAATTATTGCGCGCAGTCTACAGCAAGATCGACGGTGGCTGCAGACGCCAAGCGCCTTGGGTGCGTTTCGCAACTAGCGTTTCTCGCTGAGCAGCAGCAAATGCGTTGCATCTTCTTCACGATGATGTTCCCGGAAATACTGTACCAATCGTGCAGTGGCCTGCTGCGTGTCCGGGTGCTGCGGGCCGACCGTGGCTTGCAAGCGGCTTTGCGCCGCCACCAGCAGCGGCTCGCCCTCGGCGTCCTTGCCTGCCTGCATGAGAATCCAGGCAAGACTTGCCTGGCTGCGCGCCGTTTGCCAATTGTCCGGGCCGGCGAGTGCGGTGTCGATGTCCACGGCGGTACGCAGCTGCGCCTCGGCGTCCGGCAGCATGCGGCGGCGCAGGTAAACCTCGCCGAGCAAGTAGCGCGCCGAGGCCACGTACAGATGCCGCTTGGCCAAGGTCTTATCAAAGATGGCGAGTTCCTCCTGCACGTCCGCTTGCGCGCCGTTCAGGTCATTCGCCAGAAGTTTCAAATGCGCCAGCGCACCGAGAAAGTACCCTCGCATGTAGCTCGCCGCCCCAAGCCGCTTGGTCGCGATCCGCACGGCATCCTCGGTGCTGTCCATGGCGCGGCGCAGTTCGCCTTCGCGTCCATACAGGGTGCCGATATCCTTCTCCATGGAAGCCACGCCCATATCGTCAGCGCCAAATACGTTGCGTTCGATTTCGAGCGCCTCGTTCAGCGATTGTTCGGCCTCTGCGTATTTCCCGCGCTGGGTGAGGATGTAGCCTAGATTTGCCAGCGCCACGGCGTGGTCGGGGTGGTTGCGGTTGACGGTGGCGCGAAAAATCGACAGCGCATCGCGCTGATATTGTTCGCCGACCACGAAATCTCCCGACCAAATGGCAGTGGCGGAGAGAGCACTGAGAGCCGCCGCGATCGAGACATGTTGGTCGCCGGGAAGGCGCCGGTAGATGGCGAGTGCCTGGCTGAAAAGCACATGCGCACGGGTCGGGTCGCTCTTTGCGTTCAGGGCGAGGTGCCCGTATTGCACCAGTATATCGGCGGCCTCGAGCGAGTCCGGATCATCCGCCTGCATCAGCTCGATGGCCTGCTGCAGGTAGGCCTCGGCCGAAACGAAGAATCCGCCGTCGGCCAGTGCGCGGGCGAGATTGGCCAGCGCCGCGGCCAGGTCACGGTTGTTGGTCGGGTGCAATTCGCGGCGGATGCTGACCGCTTTCTCGAACAGCTTGATCGCGCGTTCGGTCTGTCCCTGGTGGCGGTAAGCCAGCGCGATACTCTCGAGAAGTTGTGCGCGGACCTCGGGCTGCAGGTTTGCATTGGCGGATATCTTCTCGGCTCCGGTATCGAGCAGATCCTTGGCGGTGGGTTCTTTGCCTTGTGCGTTATAAGGATCAGCTTGAGAGAAGACGTCGACCAAGAAGCTCGAGACCTGCTGGGCACGGTCGCGCTCCTGCGCGGTGGCATCGCGGGCGAGACTGATGCGGTGGTTTTGCCATAGCGTCACGCCGGCAATGACCGCCAGGCCGACGAACAGTGCGCCGACAATCACCGCCGCAAAGAGGTGCCGCCGAACGAACTTGGCGGCGTTATAGCGCCAATCGCCATGCCGGGCCCGAACCGGCTCACCCTGCAGGTGGCGGCGCAGGTCATCTGCGAGAGCCTCCACGGATGGGTAGCGCCGATCGGGCTCCTTGCGCATGGCCATGGACACGATGGCATCCAGGTCGCCGCTCAGACGCGCCTGCAAGCGTTGCGGCGAGAGCCCGCGCCGGTCGGAAATGCGGCTGCGATCGGCGTCGGACTCGCCGCGCAATTTGGACACCACCATCTGACTCGGCCGTGCGGGATCGTCCATGCAGATGGCGCGTTCCAACTGCAGCTGACTGTAGCTCAGCAAGCGATAGGGCGAGCGCCCCGAGAGCAATTGGTACAGCAGCACCCCGAGCGCGTAAACGTCGGTTGCCGTCGTGATCGGGCGCCCCAGGACCTGCTCGGGAGCCGCGTTCTCCGGTGTGAGAATGCGTTCCTGCAGCCGGGTGACGGGCAGCGTGTGCGACAGGCTTTCCGGGGCCAGCAGTTTGGCAACCCCGAAGTCGAGCAGTTTCGGCGCGCCTTCACCGCTCACCAGAATGTTGGATGCCTTGATGTCGCGGTGGACCACGAGGTTGCGGTGCGCGTAGTGCACCGCCGCGCATACTTCGATGAACAGTTCGATGCGTTCGCGGATGAACAGCGTGCGGGCGTCGCAATATGAATCGATGGACTCGCCGTCGACGTACTCCATGACCAGATAGGGCGTCGCGTCGTCGAGCTCTCCGCTGTCGATCAAACGCGCGATCGAGGGATGATCGAGCGTCGCCAGTATGTGCCGCTCGCTGTGCAGCCTGCTGCGCAGGCGCGGGTGCAGAACGGCATGCTGCAGCACCTTGATCGCAACGGTCTGCTGGTACTGCGAGTTGTCGCGTTCGCCGCGGTAGACCGTGCTCATGCCGCCATGTCCCAGAATCGACACGACGCGATAGGCGCCGACACGCGTGCCGATGAGCCGATCGCGGTGGTCCTCGAGCAGCGATTCGGCGGCGGCGCCGATGGCATCGAGCAACGGATCATCGCGCTTGTCATCGCGCTTGAACAGCGACTCGACCGACGCGCGCAGCTCGGGATCGTCGGCGCACTGCGCCGCCAGCTGTGCCGAACGGTCGGGTTCCGCGACATCGGCAAATCGATCGAAGAGGGATTGTATTCGCTGCCAGCGGGCGTACTTCATCTCGAGAAGTGGCCCTCGCCTTCGATCTCATCCAGCAACCAGGCACGTGCCAGCCGGATGTCGCGATCCACGGTCGCCACGGATGTGCTCACTGCAGCCGCGATCTCATCGTAGGTCATGCCGCCGAAATAGCGCAGTTCGATGACCTGTGCGAGACGGGGTTCGAGCTTCGCGAGTCTCTCGAGCGCAGCGTCGAGCGCGACGACATCGACATCGACCCGCGCTGCCGCCTCGTCGGGGCTTGCGGGCGCGTCGTTGTCGGGTGCATTGCGTTTGACCCGCGACCGTGATTTGGCGTGGTCGACCAGCACGTGGCGCATGAGCCGCGAAGCCAGTCTGAAGAAATGTGCGCGGTCCTGCAGCGGCACATTGGCTTGCACGAGGCGCAGGAAGGCTTCGTGCACCACCGCCGTGGCCTGCAACGTGTGGCTGCCGCGCTCGGCGCGCATGTGGCCACGCGCCAGTTTGCGCAACTCGTCGTACACGAGCGGGGTGAGCCGGTCCAAAGCTTTGGGCTGACCGGAATGCCAGTCGGTCAGCAGCTGCGTGAAATTGGCGGGCACTTGCATCGTCGTCGTTTACCTACACACAGCTTGCCGCCCCTCCGACCGCTAAGGTTTTCCCTTAAGCATACATCGCGGGGCGGCGTGAGGGGAATCGCACCCAAATGTCGCTTATACCAATGAAGCCGCAATTCTGCGTGCTTCGACTTTGCGCTTTGTATTCATCACAGGAGCATTCATATGAAGATTAGTCTAGTCGCTTTGGTCGCAGGCTGTGCATTGGCCGGCGCGGCGCTCGCATTCGATAATCCGCCGACCAACCCGCCGGATCGCCTAGCGTTCGACAACCCGCCGACCAACCCGCCGGATCGAGTGGCGTTCGACAATCCGCCGACCAACCCGCCGGATCGGGTGGCGTTCGACAATCCGCCGACCAACCCGCCAGATCGCCTGGCGTTCGATAACCCGCCGACCAACCCCCCAGATCTGGCTTAAGTCGCGGGGAATGGCGACATGACCCGTCGAAAAGTTACGATGGCGACGGCGGCGCTGTTCGCAATCGGGGCCGCGTTTGCGGCGGAACCCACGTCGCTGCGCGCGGATTGGGGCGAGGGGCTGGTTCAGCAAAGCCAACCGTGGATTCCCGGCACGAACAGCTTGATGTCGGCTCACGAGCCCGGCGATTCGATATTGACGCCGCCGCCTTAAGTTTTGCCCGGTGGGACAAGGCACAGCGCGGCCACGAGAATGCACAGTGGCCGCGCTGTGCCCTGTCCCGCCGGGCTTAACACCGGCTGGTCAACATCACGCGCTTGAACGCGTTAAAATCGCGGCTCGCCTTCCAATCGGTGCCGAATGTCCAGTGTAGTCGTGATTGCGCACCGCGGTGCGAGCGGTGAACGTCCCGAGCATACGATCGAGTCGTATCGATTGGCGATCGAAGAGGGCGCCGACTACATCGAGCCGGATCTCGTCGTGACCCGGGACGGCGTATTGGTTGCGCGCCATGAAAATGAAATTGGCGGCACCACCGATGTTGCTCAACATCCGGAGTTCGCGGCGCGGCGCCGCGTACAGGTCATCGATGGCGAGACCATGGATGGTTGGTTTACCGAAGACTTCACGTTGTCGGAATTGAAAACCTTGCGGGCACGTGAGCGTCTGCCGGAACTGCGACCGCAGAATGTCGCGTTCGACGGCCGCTTCACGGTGCCGACTTTCGATGAGATCATGAAGCTGGTCATCGACACCAATCAGCAGCGAGCTGCCCGGGCGCGGGGCGGCGACTTCCGGCTCCTCGGCGTCTATCCAGAGACCAAACATCCCGCGCATTTCGCATCGCTGGGTCTGCCGTTCGAACTGGAGTTGCTGAATACCTTGCGCCGCTATGATTACGCCGCGGCCGACCGTCCGGTTTTCATTCAGTCCTTCGATCCCAATAATCTGCGGCAACTACGCCACATGACCGATTTGCCGTTGGTGCAGTTGTTGGAACATGCGGTGGGTGACTCCGCCGCCACCGCGACCTACGCCAATGCCATCGGTATTGCCAAGTCCCTGGCGACACCGGCGGCCGTCGACGCGGCGCATGCCGCCGATCTCAAAGTGCACGTGTGGACGTTTCGCGCGGAAAACGAATTTCTTCCGGACGATTTGCGCGTCGGTGCCGACCGCGCGGCACACGGCAATCTGGAAGCCGAGATCCGCCGTTTTCTCGATCGCGGCATCGACGGATTTTTCGTCGATTTTCCCGCAATCGGCGTGAAGGTTCGGAACGATTACATCTCGGCCGTCCAGGCGCTGCACCAGCCGGCCGTTGCCACCAGCTTGTCCGGAAACAGCGTGCAGGGACGATAAGCGGCACCCGCGGTACCTTGCAACTGCAGACAGTTCTCGCAACTCGAGCCCTGCGAGTAGGCGGGGTATTTCTTCGGGTCGACTTTCGCGGCGTCTTCTACGTAACCGACGGCGATGGCCGAGGGGTCTTTGACATCGAGATGCGGAGATTGGGCACCCCGCGCCGCGGCGCCCGGCGTTTGGGCACGTGACGCTCGTTGGCTAAGGGCGGCCGCGATGCCGGCAGCGGCAGCCAGCCCGCGCAGTGCCTGACGACGTGAGACCATGGACGGGGCGGAGTGTTTTTGCATGGGCGCTCCAACGTTGAACGGGTGCCAAATATGTCAGGAAATGGCGGTGCCGTGCCATTTGTTATGATGTGTGCTTTGGAAGCGTCGTGCTCAACACATCGATTTTGGTCCGCCTTGCGCGTCTCGTCTTCTTCGCCGCCTTGGCTTTCACCTTCTACAGTGCGGTCATTCCGCCCGCCCGTGCGGTGCAACTCGTCCCTTGGGACAAAGCGGAACATTTCATCGCCTTCTACACCTTGACGGGTCTTGCGGCGGCGGCTTTTCCCCGCGACAACATTTTTCTGCTGGGTGCGATCCTGTCGGCGTTCGGAGCGCTGATCGAAATCGTTCAGGGGACGCCGCTCGTGCATCGGGACATGGACTTCTGGGACTGGGTGGCCGATACGCTGGCCATCGCCGCGGCGCTGGCGCCGATGCTGCTCGTATGGTGGCGCGGGTTGTTCCTCCGGGATCAGAAGAACATCGAGATGTAGATCTGGTACACCGTGGCGCCGAAGCTATAGAGAGGCTCGGCGCCGGGTGCGAAATTTCCGCCCAAAGGGGTGTCGTTGTAGTACTTGATGTTGCGGAAGTCGTCGTACTTGAACTGGATATGGCTCACGTCGAGACTGGCGGTGCCGCGCTTGAAGATCTTCCAGCCGTCCGGCAGAAAGGCGTAGGTCGCCTTGAAGCCAATGGTGTTGTTGGTCTGCGCCGCGAGGTCTTGATCGCGCGCAACGAAGTTTTGCGAGTCGGCGTAGGGAAACAAGTCGCTGTAGAAAATGGCGTGATTTTGGCTGTAATGCCGCAACCGGCCCTCGAGAATCCAGAGGTTGGATATCGGCTGCGTGTAGCCAAGCTCGATGGTGTTGCCGTGGATGCCCCACGTATCGGAAAAGTAACGATAGGATACCGATGCCGCAGCGCGATACGGCAGGAAGTACTTGGCGCGACCCTCGACTGCCGTGCTGGTGTGGGTGTTGGGATAGACTTGCGACCCGAGGCTATAGCCCAATGCGGCGGTCGGGTCCAGGTAGCGAACCGATCGGTACGGATTGGCGAGGTAGCCCTCGTCGGTGATCACTTCCAAGGTGACGCCCGTGATGAGGCTCTTGGTCACGATCTGCGACACGCCCGCCTGATAGCTGCGGCTCTCGGCGTGGCCCAGCCACACCACCCTCGGTGCGAACGCGGAACCGTCGTTTTCGCCGACCTTGTCACGACTGTCGCTGAACCCCAGCGTGACCGTGGTCAGATCGCCGAACATGTCCTGGCTCAAGGAGAAGTGCAGGGTATTCGAGGTGTAATCGCGCTCGGCGCTGTCGGTGTAGGAAAAATTGTATTGTGTCTTGTCGTGAATGTAGTCGAGCGAGATATTCTTCTGCTTGCGTTCATCCTTGATGACGCTGGCCTGGCTCAAAACGTCGATGGAGGCGCCGCTCACCTTGTCGATGAAATAATTGGCCTCCACCGAGAAGTTCTCGGAAAACTTCTTGCGCACCAGCACCGACTCGCCGGTGATGTCCATGCCGCCGCCCTTGTAGTCGCTGTAGAAGATGTCGGCGCGATCGTCGGGCAGCACCGCGCCGCCGCCGGGCCGTGCCAATAGGAAGGTCGCGACCAAACCTAAGCGTACGATGCGGTAAGTCTTGGACATCACGAGATCCGCGGTTGCCTCAGTTGCAACCGCAGCCGCCGCCGGCCGCGCCGGTGCCGCCGCGCGATCCCTCGCGGGATTCGTAGATATGGTCCTCATACGCGCCCGATATCACGTCGCGATCCCAGGACATGATGGGGTCCGCCAAACGATCGCGCTCATAGGGCTTGACCCAGGGCTGGATGCTGCAGGCTCCCTGCAGCAGCATCGCGGCGATCACTGCGAGCTTCATGGCGGTATTCATGGCTACTCGCGGATCAATTGGCGGATCCGATCCTGGTACTCGTTTTCATCTCCCGGCTTGTAGCCGCGATGGATGTAACGAATTTGACCCTTTCGGTCGACGATGACCGAGCTCGGCATCTCATCCACGTGGTAGGCCTTGCTGACTTGATTGGCGGGATCGAGGAGCACCGGAAAACTCACCGGCTTACGGGCCAGCAGTTCCTTGACAGCCGGGGCTTCCTTGTCGACGTTGACGCCGATGAGCGTGAAGCCGGCTGGCTTGTATTTCTTGTACATCTGATCCAAGAGCGGCATCTCTTGCTGGCACGGACCGCACCATGTCGCCCAGAAATTCACCATCACCACCTGTCCTTTGTATTGGCTCAAGGCTTCCGGCTGGCCGCTGAGGTCCGTGAGGGTGAAGGCGGGGGCGGGGCCGCCGGCATCCGCCGCGAACGCACCTGAGGCGATCACGATGGCAGCGAGCGCACAGCGCTTGAAAATGTTGGCGGTCGAGTTGTTCATAGATCTGTCCTCCTGATCAGTAGAAAGCCGTCAAGCCGAAGGTGGCTTCGATGTTGTGAACATTCTTGGTGCGGCCGGTCAAGTCCGTTTCGAACACGTGATCGCGCACATCCAAGTGCACCGCCAGCCAATCGGTGATCAACAGGCGTTCACCGGCACCAAAGTTCAGCGCGAATTGATCCTTGTTGGCGAATTTCACATCACCAAGGCCGAAAGTTGCATACAGGGCGGAATTGAACGCACGCCCCCGACCGAGAAAAATCTCGCCTGGAAGTACGTTGTAGCCCAGGTCGAGGTCGTAATACGTGAAGTGTCTCCCAGAGTCGCTCACCACCGTAATATCCGGAAACACGTCCTCCAGACTGGTCGTTCCGGCTTTCGAGCGCGCCAGAAATCCCTCCAGGAAGATGTCCTCGGTGACGTGGTAGGCGGCACGGATGCCGTATATCGGGTTGGTACCGAAATCCTGGATACTGAGCGCGCCGTAGTAGCCGCCGATCTCGAAATCCCTGGCCTTGATCTTCGGCGTCTTGATTTCGCGGCGCGGTACCTGCGGTTCCACGATCGACGGCTCACCCTGCGGTTCTTCGGCGACGACCTCGGCGGGAGCCTTTTCGCCTCGATGGAACCAGCTGCAGCCGGACAGTATTACCACTGTTGCTAGAAGAACACTGCTAAGCCGACTTTCCATTCGTCCGGTTCCTCGTTCTGGTTTTGATTGGTGAACACTTCATACTTGCGCCAGTCGGCGCGCCACATGAAGCGTCGCGTGATGAAACCGCGTAATCCCAGGGATATGTAGGCCAACTGGTTGCTCTTCTGCAGCGGCGCAGGGGGTTCCCGATCCTGCACATATTGATAGCCGAAACCGATGCCTGCGGTGGGTGAGATCCACTTGAAGTCGGGCAGAAACGTGTGGCGCAGACCAAAGGTGGCGATGTAGCGGTTGTCGATGGTGCCGAACGCCTGCTGCACGACCAACTCGGCATCGAGGCTGTTCGTCAATGCGAAGTCGCCCCATGCGGTCGCCAGATTCTCATGGTTGAAGACGCCGTAGCCTGCGCCCACTTCCCAGCGATGCGTGGTGAAATCCGGATAGGGCGGAATGGGCGCAGCTTCTCCGGAGATCATCTGCGTCTCCGCGAGGTCGGCGCGGCGCGTCCAGCCTTCCTGCCCGCCCGAGGCGCGAATCTTGTACCAGTCGGTACGGCTGAACAACACCGTGACCACCTCATCACGGCCTACGACGTAGGTCACGGGGTAGCCGCGCCCGGGTCCGCTGCGCATCTCGATATAAGGCTGCGTGACGACCAGTTGTAGCAGGGGGCGCTTGGCTTGCGCGGTTCCAACATACAACGCCTGCAGCAACAGCAGTAGCGCGAGCAGACGTCGCATCACATCAGTTCGCAACCGGCGCTACGAATGGATCGTTGTAGTACTGCGCGCCAATGTCCAGCCATTCTGAAATCAAGCGAAGCTCCGCTGCTGATAGATAGCCCGTGTGGTCCACGGTAACACCGTGATCGACCCCGTCGAACTTCGACAGGAAGTTCTGCTGCGAGGCGATCGCGCTGCCCGCCACCATGACGGGCGTGAGTGTCACCGGCATCGTTGTTCCCCCGGTGCCCGGGACCATCACGTTGACCAAGAGGCCCATATTAAGCGTCTGCTCGTCGTGAGGGAACAGAAGGTCTTCATACGAAGTCACCACGGTCGTGTCCACGGTCGATGCGTTGCCGGTCAGATCCAGCTGTCCCGCCGGCACTTGTACCACGCTTTTTGCCGACAGGGTGTTGTGGCAATTGGTGCAGGTCACCGCGGCCGGCGCGCCATTGACGGTCCCCATGCGCGTCGTGAGGTTCCACATCTGCTGCAGGAAGGGCTGGCTCATCAACGCCGCCGAAGCGTAATGAATGGTAATCCGGCATTGCGCGGTCCACGGGGCGCAGTTGCCGTTGGTGGGCGGCGCTTCGTTGAGTGCGGCATAGGTATATGAGACCGGCGCGTCGACGTCGCCATTCGGCAGGGTAACACCGGTGGTCCAGGTGGCGTTGTAGATCACATCGGTGCTCAGCATCTGTGAGCAGCCGGTCGACAACACCACCGGCGGATTGGTGCCGCAGGTGAGCCGCGCAAGGGTCTGCGCCATCGTTTCGCCGGCGTTGGCGAATAGGTTCGGATTGGTGTTGGGAAACGGCGCTCCCGTGGTGGGTGCGCCCGCATTCGCCGCGGTCGTCAGGCCGGCCCGCCCGTGCGAGGTCATTTTCGTGGTGCTGTGGCAGCCGTTGCAGCTCTTGATCTCGCCGGGAACCAGCTGCAGCCAGCTTTGGTGCTGCGTGCTGATGCGCCGCGCGTTCACATCGAGCACATCGATGGTGAAGGGCACATCGGCCGGCACTTGGATTTGCACCGAGCCGTCCGGTTGGATGGGTGCATAGCCCAAGATCTCGCGCATACCCATGCCGGCGGGACCGAAGGCAGACGCACTGATCTTGCGCACCTTCTCGGAGGGTATTTCCACCGCCTTTTCGATGCGGATGAAGCGTGCCGGGCGGGAATAGAAAGCGGCCTGCGTCGGATCCGATACGGCGGCGATGTCCGGCACGGCGGTATCGACACCGTCGAAGTCGTAGACGCTGCTGATGTCGAGCAACCCCGTTTGCGCGGCGACCATGTTTTGTTGGGCCGTGGTGAGGGTCGGTACGGGCGGGAAGGCCGGTACCGGGGTGCGCGACTGCATCACGACCGGTTCGACCACCATCATGCCCGCGTCGGCGCCGAGCACCGGGCTCAAGGTGCCGGCGTCAAAGTCGTATATCCAGAGCGTGTACTGCGGCGGTGCCAACACGACATTGGTGCCGGCGGTATTGGCGCTGGTACAAATCTGCGTGGTGTTCGAGACCGTGACCAGGCAGGGCGACCAGCTCACCAACATGCGGTTGGTGCCATCGTACAGCGGGTAGGCAGAGTAGAACCGTCCCCCCAAGGAAGGCATGTTCTGGTCGGTCGTGACACCGAGAGTGGTGGCGCTCACCTGACCCGGTGTCGTCGTGGTGCCGGGAGGGGAACTCGCCTGATTGATCTCCACATAGTTGGCGGTATCGATCAGCAAAATGTCGCCGCCGAGCTGGGTGTTCAAGAACGGCCGGTCGATGGCGATCATCTTGCCGTCCGCCCGCTGCCGTGCATTGAGGAATTGAATGACGTTGTCATTGGTGCCGGCGATGTTGGCACCCGTGGCGTGGCTGTTGGCGCCGTACAGCAGTTGTTCGCCGCTGCCGTCGACGTTCGAGGTGAACAGGCTCATTTGGTCCATGCCGTTGACCACTTCCCAGCGGGAAAAAACGATCTGACCGTTGGCCAGCAGCGACGGGTCGAAGTCGTGGTTGGTGTTGAAGCTGATCTGCTGCATGTTGGTGCCGTCGGCATTCATGACGTGCAGCAGGAAGATGGATTGCTGACGGTCGTCGGTCTGCGCCTGATATTGCGGCCGCCCCTCGTTGAGCAGGATGGCCTGCGTCGCCAACTGACGGGAGGAGGAGAACACGATGCGGCCGTCCGCAAGATAATGCGCACCGACATCGTGGCCGGCGGTGATGTCGTCATTGGTCAGCTGGGTCACTGTCTTGGTGGCGGCGTCGTACTGATAGATGTGCCAGTTGGGCTGTTTGGGATCCGTGTTCTGCAGTGCCGGATTCAAGGGCAGGCGCAGCGAGAACACCAGTTTCGTGCCGTCGGGTGAAACATCGAGATCGCGCACATCGCCCTTGCCCATGGTGATCGAGGACGTGACGTTGGTTTCCAAGCCGCCGGCGCTGGCCTGCGCGCGCACGTACAAATCACCGCCCGTGGTGGAGGTGATCAAGTCGCGCACATCGATATCGGTCTTGGGCACCGGCCGTTTGATGTACGCAAGCGGATAATTCGTGACGCCGGGCGTCAAGGATTCGCCGCCGGCGAGTCCCGGCGCGTGACCGGTGGGCGCGGAATTGCAGCCAAAAAGCAACAGCGGACCAAGCAGCGCTGCCGCAAGCGCGCGCGATGCGTGACCTGAGTCGCTTTTCGAGAAAATCTTCATGTTCCGTATCCAAGTGTGAATTCGAACGGCAAGTTCGATGTGACTGAACTTATTGCCCGCGCCACCGCATCTTCGGTCCATGTCGTGCACCCATACTGTTAACGCACTCACAGAAGAAGTTCGCTGCATGCGTTTCTCTGTGTCATTGGCATGCTTGATGCGCGAACTGCGACGCAGGATACGGTCCGAAAATAGCCCTCCGGTACTGTCGCGAATCACCGACGTCTGTCAGATGAGACATTCCTGAGCGGGATTTCCCATGCGTATAGTCCCGTCACGTCAAAACCGCAACTCACGGAAGTGCAAGTGATCATGAAGAACGGGATGGCAACTTTGGCAGCAGCCAGCTTGATGCTGGCGGCCTCGATCGCGACAGCCGCCGCGCCCACCGCCGATCAGGCAACGCGCATGTATAGCCGCATCGCCGGCATACCCCCGAGCACCTCGCAGCTGCAGCAAATGATGGCGGCCGGCGACCCGGTCACCGCCGCACTCATCGCGACTCAGGATCCGGCGTTCTACAACAACACCATTCGCAACATGGCGATGCCGTGGACGAATCGCGATCAGACGGTGTTCGCCCCCCTCAACGACTACGTGGCCACGGTGGTCGGCATGGTGCGGGACGATGTGCCGTTCAATACCTTGCTCAGTGCCGATCTCATCTATATCGGTAGCTCAGCCTCGGGCGCGCCGGCTTACTCGCCGAACAACAACAACATGTACACGACCATGGACACCAACGGCGCGGATCTATCGAACAAGACCATTTTGGTGTCGAGCACGCAGTCGGCGTTGACCGGGGTGCCATCCACGGCGACTGCCGGTGTGCTGACCACGCGCGGTGCCGCCAGCGCTTTCTTCATCAACGGCACCAACCGCGCCATGTTCCGCTTCACGATGATGAACCACCTGTGCAGCGACCTGCAGACCGTGATGGACACCACGCGACCGCCGGACCGCATCCGCCAGGACGTGACGCGCAGTCCGGGCGGGGTAAGCACGCTGTTCCTGAACAATTGCATCGGCTGCCACAGCGGCATGGATCCGATGGCGCAGGCCTTCGCGTACTACAACTTCAGCAATACCGACACCACCAGCGCCGCAACCACGGGGCAGATCGTCTACACGGCCGGCCAGGTGCAGCCGAAGTACCACATCAACAACACCAACTTCCCGCAAGGGTTCTCGACCATGGATGACGCCTGGGAAAATCGCTGGCGCAGCGGACCGAACCAGGTTCTTGGCTGGAGCGCGAGCCTGCCGGGCAGCGGCAACGGCGCGAAGGCTTTGGGTCAGGAGCTGGAGAACTCCACCGCCTTTGCGACGTGCCAGGTGACGCGCGTGTTCAAGCAGGTGTGCCTGCGCGCACCGGCCAGCGCCGGCGACGTGACCCAGGTCAACACGATGGTCGCCTCGTTCCAGAGCGGCTATGTCCTGCGGCAGGTTTTCGCGCAGAGCGCGGCCTACTGCATGACGGGGCTGAACGGCATATGAGTATCATGAAAAGGAATCTTCGCATGTCCCGAATTGCCACCTGGCTCGTCCTGGCCGGCAGCCTTGCATTGGCCGCCTGCGGCGGCGGGGGCGCAGCCACAACCGCAACCGCGCTGGAGGCGCCGGCGACCAGCAGTGCCGCGACCTACACCGGACCGGCACCGGCAACCGCCGATGTGCAGGCCTTCGAACTCAATCTGTGGCAGAACATCCGCGGGCAGAATCGCTGCGGCGCGTGTCACAACGCGACCACACCGGCGCAAATGCCGAATTTCGCCCGCAGCGACGATGTGAATCTGGCGTATGCCCAGGCCAACACCGTGGTGAATCTGTCGCAGCCCTCCACTTCCTTGATGGTGACCAAGGTGTCGGGCGGGCATAACTGCTGGCTTGCCGATCCGAGCGCCTGCGGTCAGATCTTGACGACCTGGATCACGAATTGGGCCAATGCCACCGGCGCCGCGTCGGCGACATCGGTGACCTTGGTGGCGCCCGCGGACGTCACCGTAGGCCAGAGTTTGAATTTCCCGGCTTCGTACATGGATTACGAAACCACCATCTATAACAATGTCACCAGCATCTATTGCTCGGGCTGCCACTCGCCGGCCTCGGCCACGGCGCAATCGCCTTATTTCGCGGCGCCGGTTGCGCAGATCGCCAACGCCTATCAGGCAGCGATCCCGAAGATCGACTTCACCTACTGCGTGCCTTTCGTGGCCGGCACCGGTCCCGGAACGTGCGGATGGAACTCGCGCTTCGTGCAGCGCCTAGCAACGGACAAGCACAATTGCTGGAGCAATTGCGCCCAGAACGCGCAATTGATGCAGCAGGAGGTCCAGGCTTTCGCGCAGTTACTGACTCCCACGAACATCGATCCGACACTGGTGATCAGCAAGGCGCTGACCTTGTCGCAGGGAACGATTGCGAGCGGCGCAAACCGCTATGATGCCGACACGATAGCCAAGTACGAATTTCAGACCGGCACCGGCCTGGTCGCGTACGACACCAGCGGTGTCGACCCTTCCGCCGACATGACCATCACCGGCAGCGTCACCTGGGCCGGCGGCTGGGGCGTGAACCTGGGGGCCGGCGGCAAGCTGCAGGCCACCACGGCGGGCAGCAGCAAGATCTACAATTTGATCCAGGCAACCGGTGAATTCTCCATCGAGGCTTGGGTTGCCCCGGCGCTGGTGGCGGTGCCCGACATGTCCTCGTTCATCGTGAGCTACTCGGGCGGCGACACCACCCGCAATTTCACGCTGGCCCAAACCAACCAGAACTACGACTTCCTGCTGCGCAGCTCGAGCTCGAGTTTGAACGGTGTACCAGAATTGGCTACGCCGACCGCTGCGGACGTGCTGCAGGCTGCTCTGCAACATGTGGTATTGACCTACGATCCGGTCAACGGCCGCCAGATCTATGTGAATGGCGTCAACACCGGCGTCGCCGATCCCCAGAAGGGTGGGACCATCTCGAATTGGGACAGCACCTTTGCGCTGGTGCTCGGCAATGAAACTTCGAGCGACAAGTCGTGGCAGGGTCTGATCAAGTTTGTGGCCATCCACAGCCGCTCGCTCACCGCGGCCCAGGTGCTGCAGAACTTCAATGCCGGCGTCGGCGAGCGCTTCTATCTGCTGTTCGATGTCTCCAGCGTCATCAATGTGCCGCAGACTTACGTGGAGATGACGGTCAGCCAGTACGACAGCTACAGCTACCTGTTCTATCAGCCGACGTTCATCTCGTTGAACTCCGCGTACACTCCGAGCGCACCGATCCCCATCGCCGGCATCAGCATCGGTGTGAACGGCTTGATTCCCCAGGTGGGCCAGGCGTACTTGCCGCTGAGCACCACGGTAACCGCCTCGAGCTATACGTCGCAGGGCCAGGTGTTGTCGCAAGTCGGCACGGTCATCGCGCTGCAGAGCGGTCCGCTCACCGACCAGTTCTTCCTGAGCTTCAATCAGCTGGGCAGCGCCACGCATGTGACGGTGCCCGCGACCGTGGTGGCGCAGCCGATATTGCCGGGACCCGCGGCGGCCGACATCGGCGTGCGCACGTTCGCCGAGATCAACTCGACGCTGTCGGTGCTCACCGGCGTGCCGACGACGGACACCGCCGTCGCTGCCACGTATCAGTCCGTGCAGCAACAGTTGCCGGCGACCAGCACGTTGGAGAGTTTCTCCGCGGCAAACCAGGTGGGCATCGCGCAGCTGGCGATCCAGTATTGCAACGAAGCGGTCAACAGCCCGAGCTACAGCGCGGCGTTGTTCCCCGGCGTCACCTTCAATGCCTCCACGTTCTCGGGTGGCGGCACCAGCGCGATCACCAGCGCGTTGGCTGCCAGGGTGCTCGGCAACGGGCAGCTGCAGAGCTCGCCGGCCGCCTCCACCGTCACCAACGAACTCGGCAACCTGATCACGGCGTTGTGCAGCACCAGCGCGTGCAACAACATGGCCCGGGTACAAGCGGTAACCGCCGCCGCCTGCGCCGCCGCCTTCGGCAGCGCTGACATGTTGATCAAGTGAGCTCAAGGATCATGAAGAGGTTTACGATGCGTAAGAAGAGCAAGGCATTAGGATTACACGAGCCGCTGCGGCACACCGATCATTCCCGGCCGCGGACGCGCCGCGAATTCGTTGCGCAGAGCTTCATGACCGGTGCCGCCACCGTGATCGGACCCTCCTTGCTGGGAGCGCTGGCGCCGCGTGACGCGCGCGCGCAGCTGGCACCGGACATTCAGGCGCTGCTGCAACCGTGCGGCATCACGACCGGCGCGGGCACGATCCCGTTCATCTGCTTCGATCTCGCGGGCGGCGGCAACATCGCCGGCTCCAACGTGCTGGTGGGCGGACCCGGTGGCCAGCTCGATTTCCTCTCGGTGGCGGGCTACAACAAGCTGGGCTTGCCCGGCACCATGGTGCCGAATTCCAGCGCTGCGGGCAGCTTCGTCGATGCGAGTTTCGGACTTCGCTATCACTCCGACAGCGCCCACTTGCGCGGCATGAAGTTGCGCGCCAGCGCCAAGGCCATGGCCGGCACGACGGGCACGGTGATCCCGGCACTGTCGCAGAACGACACGAATACCAATCCGCACAATCCGATGTACGCCATCTATCAATATGGCGCGCGCGGCGCGTTGCTGAATCTCATCGGTTCGGCCAATTCGATTTCCGGCGGCAATTCGATGGCGCCGCCCTCGATGGTCATTGCGGCCGCGCAGCCGAGCAAGATCTCGAGTCCGGCGGATACCGCAGGCTTGGTGAGCACCGGACAGCTCGGCACGCTGTTGCCGAATGCGTCGGATGTCACCAACGTCATGGAGTCGATGAAGCGCATCAGCGATGCGAAATACGCCACCGTGCAGGCCTATGCGGATACTTCCGCCACGGGACCGAATGCTGCAGCGCTCGGCGCCAGCGGCATTCAGGCCTGCGGTTTCACCAAGGCGGCGTATGTCGTCAACAAGTACAACAATCCGGGTTCGGTGAATCCGGCGCTGGATCCGAACATCGTCGGCGCCAGCGGCATCTTCACGACGGCGGAGTTTCAAGCCAATTCGGACTATCAAAAGACCGCTTCCGTGATGAAGCTGGTGATCGACGGCAATGCCGCCGCCGGCACCATCGAAATGGACGGCTTCGACTATCACACCGGCGATCGCGCCACGGGTGAAACACGCGATCTCAATCTGGGAAACTGCATCGGCGCGGTGCTCGAGTATGCTGCGCGGGTCTCCAAGCCTGTCATGATCTACGTGTTCTCCGACGGCTCGCTCGCCAGCAATGGCATGATCGACAACTCGGTCGCAGGCCGGGGCAAGGGCGTGTGGACGGCGGACAACCAGAGCGTGGCCGCCACCTACTTCTTGGTCTACAACCCGAACGGCAAGGCCGTGTCGGCGCAGAGCAGCGCCGAGATGAGTCTGCAGATCGGCAGCTTCAATCCGGACGGCTCCATCAACACCACCGGCAGTCCGGCAGGCAACAATGTGTTCAACCTGGTGCAAATGGTGGTGCTCAATTACATCGCACTGCACGAAGCCGATGCACCTACGGCATTTGCGAATCTGTATCCGCCCGCGGCTCAGAACAACACACTCGGCACCGGTTCGACGCTGTCGCCGTTGATCGCGTACCAACCGCTGGCGGGCTTGGTGAACGGCCGCATCGTGGGATGATGCAAATTGCGCGAATGTGCGCCAAGTCATACTGATACCTATAAAAGGCGCCTGCTGCCGCGTTGACACTGCGGCTCGCAGTGTGCGATTTTGCATAAGGCTTTAAGATGCGGGGTCAGCAGTGTGATGGACGAGTCGCCGCGCGCCGGTGTTATGCGTAGGCTGATGCTTGCCGGCGGCGTGCTTTGCGCGGTGATGCTCGCAGCGATGGTGATCTCGCCGTCGCATGCCGCGGCGCCGACCCTCGTCGGCAAGAATGCTCCGGACTTCGTGTTGCGCGCCCTGGACGGACGCAACCTGAGATTGTCCGAATACCGCGGCCAGGTGGTGCTGGTGAATTTTTGGGCTCGCTGGGAAGGCGACACGCGTGAGCAGATGCACGCGCTCGACCGCATCAACACCACGTATCAGCGTGCCGGTCTGGTGGTGCTCGGCATATCGGTGGATGAGGATCTGCGGCGTGCCCGCGAGTATGCGGACTCGATGGCGGTGTCTTATCCGATCTTGTTCGACAACGGGTCCAACCTCGGCAGGGACTACATGCTGCAAAAAATGCCCGTCACGATGCTGATCGATCGCGAAGGCGTCGTGCGCTTCTCGGCGGTCGGCTTCAAGCCCGGCGACGAGCGCGGCTATCTTGAGCAAATTCGCGGTTTGTTGCGCGAATAAACAATAGGTTCAGTTATGCATTTCATTCGTCGTGTAGTTCTTACCATGGTGTGCGGTGCCTGCCTGTCGGCGCTGAGTGCCGCTGCGGCCGCTCCCGAAGCCGGCGATGTGACGCCGGCAACGCCGTCTGCTGTTCCCGCTCCCGCCGAAGCGCCGTCCAGGGACGCCACGCCGGCCGCTGCAACGGGCGATACCAAGACTCTGGATGAGGAAGTGCAGGGACTGAAGAAAGACGTCATCGACCTCAACAAGGACTTGTTCGTGCTGCAGGAAGAATTGCTGTTTCCCGCCAACACTCAAGTCGCGGTTTACATTTCGATGGATGTGGGCGCTTTTTTCGCCCTCGACTCCGTGCAGGTGAAGATCGACAACAAGGAAGTGAAGAACTATCTGTACACGGCGCGCGAGGCGGACGCCTTGTTGAAGGGCGGAGTGCAGCAGATCTACCTCGGCAACCTCAAGGTGGGCAAACATGAGTTGGTGGCTTTTTTCAACGGCAAAGGCCCGATGACCCGCGATTACAAGCGAGGCGCCACCATCACCTTCGACAAGGGGGTCGGCGCGAAATATCTGGAGCTCAAGATCACCGACCGGGTTCCCAAGCATCAGCCAGAGTTCTTGATCAAAGATTGGGAATGATGCGTGGGACGAGTGACTCATAGGCTTCGGCCGCTGCTCCTCGCAGCATTGTTGCTTGCCCTGCCGTGGGCTTGCGGCGAGGCGAAGAACATCAAGCCGGACCCGAATGGGCTTCGTCCTGCCCCGGTGGAGGACCTCGCCTGGGGCGATGTCTTGTTCTATTTCTACGAGGACGACTATTTCGAGTCGATCACCCGATTGCTCGCCGCCCAGCAATTGCAGCGTGTGCCGCACACCCGCGAAGATGCCGCGTTGCTGCTCGGCGGACTGTATCTGTCCTTGGGCGAACACGTGGAAGCGGGGCGGATCTTCCAGGACCTGCTCAACAAGAGCACGTCCGAACAGGTGCGCAACAAGGCGTGGTTTTTTCTGGGAAAAGTCTGGTACAAGCGCGGCTATCTGGATGAATCGGAGCGTGCGCTGCGCCAGGTGTCGGACAAGCTCGATCCGCGCATCAACGCCGAGCGCTATGCGCTGCTGGCGCAGGTTGAGATGCAGCAAGGGCGCTACGACGATGCGATCACCACCCTCAGAAGCTGGCACGGTGCACCTGACTGGACGGCCTATGCGCAGTTCAACCTAGGCATTGCGCTGGTACGACAGGGTCGGCTGCCCGAGGCCATCGGCTACCTCGACGGAGTCGGTCAGCTGAATGTGCGCGGGGAGGAACTTCTTGCCCTGAGAGACAAGGCGAATCTGGCATTGGGATTCGCGCTGCTGCAGGTACAGCGCGCCACCGAGGCCAGGCCGATCCTGCAACGTGTGCGGCTAGAAGGTCCTTATTCGAGCAAGGCGCTGCTCGGCGTTGGTTGGGCGGATGCAGGCGTGGGCGAGTTCAAGCGGGCGCTGGTCCCGTGGCTGGCATTGCGCAAGCGCGATCTTCTCGACTCGGCGGTGCAGGAGTCGTTTCTCACCGTTCCCTATGCCTATCTGCAGCTGGGCGCCACCGGACAAGCGGCGGATTACTACAACTCGGCGATAGCGTCCTTCGATGCGGAGATGAAGCACATCGACGACTCCATCG
>Ga0116228_10000282_pt1 | contig 37172 bp, 16 predicted proteins | sample S1TSphfallax_2_FD_89694 | JGI IMG/M metagenome (GOLD analysis project Ga0116228, IMG submission 89694) | Host-associated microbial communities from peat moss isolated from Minnesota, USA - S1T2_Fc - Sphagnum fallax MG | ecosystem: Host-associated > Plants > Peat moss > Unclassified | place... | reverse complement strand
TATATTCACTGCTCCTACCTGTACAACTACTATAATGACTCTCAAACATTGTGCATTAAATGCTGGAACTGAGTTCCAGGCTTTCATACTGAGATTTAATAAAATTTCCTTACTTTGCGGATATCACTGAAAGCGGGGATAGGGGGTGAAAGCATGCCCAAAGACGACTGGGTCACTTTACGGATAACTCGAACAGGGAGCAAAAAAATAAAATCATCCACTTGTTGATTTGGGCCCAAGACAGCAGTTTTTGCATGTACAGCAAACTAGGGATGTTTGTTCCACCTACTCCATCAATTACAGCAGTCAGAAAATCTACACAAAATCAAGGATCCTTCCCCATATCACATCAAAACTGGCTCCAGTCACATACTCCACTTGGCTACAACAAAGTGGCTGGTCTAGTTGGGATGCTCTGAAAAGCACACACATGGTGTCACTCACCAGGGTAACTTGTGTGTTGGACCTGGACGAGCCTCCCGCCCCTTTCAGACCAAGTACTCATTTGCCTGCTGGTGGTTTTTTTGGATTTTTTTAAGTGTAAATTAAACCCAAAAAAATTCTCTTTTTTTGGAAAATTTTGGCAAATTATTGATATGACACTTTTTTTAATTTTTATTTTTATTTTAAAGCACCCTCACCAGCAAACTTGGAGTTGAATTTGTTGGTACCTATCTGAAATCTGAATAGAGTCTGATCTTTAGGTGGTATAGGTCTTGTTTCATGTTTGACCTTGACTTCAACAACAAATTTGAGGAGAAATAGTTATTAGTAAATTCAACTTTTTTCTCTAAGGTTTTACTTGAATAACCCTTTTTTTTTTTCTTCCCCTAGAAAACCTTGGCCCATGTGAGACAAAGATCTTCCTTTTTCAACAACACTTTAAAATGGTTTGTGACAAATGGTTTTACTTGAATAACCCTTTTTTTCCCTTAGAAAACCTTGGCCCATGTGACACAAACATCTTCCTTTTTCAACAACCCTTCAAAGTGGTTTGTGACAAATGGTTTTACTTGAATAACCCTTTTTTTCCTTAGAAAACCTTGGCCCATGTGACACAAACATCTTCCTTTTTCAACAACACTTCAAAGTGGTTGTGACCATTTGTCAACGGTAGTTGATGCATGACTTTCTTTGTTTAAACTTAAGACAACTCATTGACAAAAATTCCAATTAACTTTAGGAAAAAAAATTCAAAACATTTTCATCATCACCAATTTGTGTAACCATCTTTGAATTTAGTTAAATGCGTAACATGCTTTGATATAACAACCTTTTGGAATGTAACTACATAGCCTAGGGTCAGCTTCCTCATTGACAAATTGAATAATTTTTTAAATTTTAGTTCTTTCTATATCTCTGAAATTTATATTATTTTCACGATCTACTATGATATTGGCATATGAAGAATGAAATTATTTAGATTGTAGCCTCCGATTATTACGATGATTCTCAACACCTTGCCTTCATATTTTCACAAAAAAACATTTCAATCCTTTAGGGATTATTTACTGATGAATTTGACCTCAGGGTAAAGTATACTGGACCCATTCCCATTGACCTTGTAGGCATCCACTTGTGGCCATGGTAGTGGATGTATAGGAAACAATGATGCAATAATGTATGATGTTTTGTGTTCATTTTTCTTGAAGTACGCTTTCATGTCGCTCAAGAGTCCCTCAAGAACCATTCCATTGTACTCCTTCAACACCTTTCAACCATTTTTTTTTCTAGACAATTTTTTTTATACCAAAACTTTTTTTTTTTTGGTTGTCAATTGGATAAAATTCTCTATTTTATTTTTTTAAAACACCAATTTTTTATATCAAAAATTCAAAAAACTAATTAAACTTTCTAATTTTTTAATATAAACTTTAATTTTAAAAGTAAAATATTATATGTATTTTTTAATTTTAAAAACCTTGCTTTAAACCCTCATGTCAACATTGTTTTTTTTCCAAATATAGGAACACCCCTTGTTGGTTGTGTCATTGCTAGTCCAAATTGAAGACTAGAACAATTATTCTTTCTCATTCAATCTCCATGCACATCACAACTTCATAAGCAACAAAAATTTAAGAGAACAATTAACATAATTTCCATACAAGATATTAGTTATTGCCTTTAGCAATAGTTACCTTTGATTATTTGAATAACAAATTGATAGCACCAAAGGCCTTGAAGGTCCCCCTTTCTCAATCATAATTCACATCCTCGAACAAGTAGTTCCAACTGCACTTTGAAAGGTACAAGCAATTTCCATTTCAAAGCGAAGTGTATAGCATAGGGGTTATTTCTATCTTAATTTTCAACCCTAATGGACCCACCTCTAATTCTCACTTCTCCTTTGTTACACCCTATTGGTAGTTGGTTATAGAAATAGGACATCAGCCTTTTGTTGGTGATATGACCTTTGTCATTTCATTTCTATTTTCACTCCTTATTTGCTTTAGTACACTATTGAAATAGAATTTTGACAAGTTTATTTTATACCTTGTGAATTAAAAGCAACTGATAATAGTGTTCAATTTTTTTGGAATGAACTTTTGGGGTTCTAATTTTTAAAACAATTGAACTTAAGCAGCATGCCTTGAATGAATCATATATTGTGTTGTCATTTAACGAGTTAGGGCAATGTAACTATCATGATTTTTTTAGTTGTTTGATTGTTAATTTTTCTTCATCTAGTCATGAACAAATCTTGTCCAAATTTGTCAATGTCACCAATATAGGATTTGCAATTTTTAAGTATAGTAGATTCTCTTTACTAATTTATTATTTTCTATGAGGAATGTAGGGTCCAAATTATTTTGATTTCTATTTTTGGTGCTTAAAAATCATGTGTATTTCTTCCATGGGCCCAACTAGTTGCTTAAAAATCTCCTTCTCAGTCATTACCTAGCTCTTTTCCAATCCTTCTTTCAACCTTGCAAAATCTTTTTCCACGCTAATCTCCCTCTCTTCTTTGTTGATGGGAGTGAAAGACCCACAATCTAAATGTTGTTTCTTAATCATTGCACATTCTTCACAAATACAATAAAACAAGAATATTCAAGAAGACAAACAAAATGCACAACATACAGGAGCCACACTAAGTAGGATTACCTAGGAAGTAATTAGGTTCAAAAAGTTCAAGTTGTTGCAAACAAATGAAAATGGCCATTCAGTTGTCACACATGGATGAAAAACTTGAAAATTCCTCTGAATATGTCAAATTATAGTTTTTTTCACAAGAAATGCCGAATTTTAAAATATTTTTATTTCCCCTATCAAACCTTTTTTTCAAAATTAAATAAGTATTGGGCATGGACTTGCCAAACTTGCTACATATATACAATAATTTGAACCAATTAGTTCACTATGTTTAAGCTACATAATGATTATTTCCACAAGCATAAATTTGATTTCCAACAAATTTGGTTGATTACAAATAATACTCACAATAATAAAAACCAAAGGAATGTTCATCTCCTAATACATGATGTGTATTAAAATGATTGGGAGGAAATATACGTGCAAATTTGTTAGCATTCAAAGAATGTATGTTTTGTACATTTTAATAAGGAGCATATAAACAAGTGTATATTTTCAAGCAATGTCCAAAGTATATACTTGTATCTATTGGAATAGATACATTTGGGGATTGCACATGAATTACCTAATGCTTAAGTTGTCTCCAATTAGACTTTTGCAAGTTCATGCACATGACCCCCTATACCTATATAGATTGCATTTTCTTGTTAATTGTTGATAGTGGGTTAGGGGTGTCTGAGACTTCATGTTTCAAATTTTCTAAGTTCCCATGTCTTATTTGGCACAATTTTCACCTTGAAAACATAGAAACACAATACTTTGAAAAATGGAAAATATACATGACAAATGCAACAAACATTAAAAAAAAGCAATTTACCATTTTCACATCAATATAAAAAAACATGACAACATCCATTTAACCTACAAATCCAACTTGTGCAAGCAACCCCATATTAAAATTGATAGCACAATTGTTGTATGCATTATAGATCTACCATCATATTTTTATCAAAAGGACTTGGATAAAGCCCACAAGATTAGCATGAAAGGTGAATGAAGATAAATTATGTTATGTATGAATCAAATTTAGTTTAGGAACTCATTTTTAAGGTTCCTTTAGTCCATGAAAGGGAGAAGATGAATTCATTCATATATTTATTTATTCATTAGTATACAAAACAATGTAGATTGCATTTGTAGTGAATATGGGGTAAAATCATGTCACAAACCATAATCCCATAGAAAATTTTCATCTCACTAGTTTCAAAAAAGAATTATAAATGTGTTTTTTAAGTTTGACATTTACTAATTATATATTTTTAAATGCCAAATTTCTAGAAATTACCTACCTCAAATGCCAAAAATTAAGAAAGTTATCTACCCACCAATGTAAAAAAATTGCATATTTGAAACAATTTGTGTAGGTTGTATTTATCATTTTTTTGCTCATGCTAAATAATATTTAATAGATAGGTGTTTACCAATTGCTTATATGCCTATGTTTAATAACAATTCCAATGTTTAGTATGATTCATTTAAGTTGTTGGATAAAATGGAATCTCACGTACTTGTAATCAAGAATTGTGATGAAAAGAAGAAATTGTGCAATATGTTTCATTTACTGAAATATTTCATGAACATTGCATGAAATGACCAATCATCATCATTTGAACATATTATTAGTTCTTTTTTTTCATAAATTGTCATTTTTATTGCTAAGCTCAATTTTGAAAAATAAAATAGTGATTGGGCGTTTAAATGCTAAACCAAATAGGTATTATGTATATGTATCTCCAAATTTCCCAAGTGATTTTTGATGAAATAAACAATTTTGACTATTAGTTTATGAATTCAATTATCAACCATGCATATGTTTTGTTTACTACTTAAGTAAAAGAACTTAAGGCATTTTTTGTAATGTACTCTTCGAAAAAAACATTATAATTTTTATGGTGTGTGGCCTCCAACTAGCATCCCTTTGGTGGGGCCTAACTATTTGTAAACATGTAATATTTCCCCAACAAACGGGATGGAAGTAAATTTTTATCTTTAAATTACACTATTTTAATTAATCGATGAATACATGCTAAAATTCCAACATGTCTTCATGCCTTCAACCACAATGATAAAATATGAAAATCAAGTACCATGTCCTTGAGTTTGCAAATACTTGTGTGAAAGGTTAAAACATGGAACCCTTCAATTGAAAGGTGGATTTTAAAAACTTGCATTTAATTTAATCAAAACAAAATAATGTGATTGAAAGTTTGAAGGACAATGATGGTCTCCGACTGCCATTTTAAGGCATGCATTATAAAATTTGGTTGTTTTGATCTTAAGCACATTGGTTCCGAATTTGAAATATATGATGTCTACTATGCATTATTAAATGTTAATGCATAACAGGTAATCGCCCCAAAAAGGTAGTTTGTGATGCATCTAAAGTGTGTTCAAATGGATAGATTCCAATGTAACAAATTTGTTTTTTAGATTTGTTGCCTTGCACATATTTGTTATCCCATTCATTTTGCAAGTGCACTAAGTTTAATTGAAAGTGGCTAAGTGGTCTTGGTGCTACACCTTAATGGAAAATTGTAAATCTTCTTAGCTTTCACTTGCAATTGCTCAAATTTGGCTTAAGATTTAATGGGACCCAATGGCTTCACACATTGAAAATGAGCTATTAAAGTTTTACATCCAACAAAGGAACCACACCTATCACCATGTCTACAATTCAAACACTTGACCATGTGTTCAACAATGATGCCCTTGTGGTGGATGCCAAATTAGGTGAAATTTTGGGATCGAATGAAACAAAAGAGGGGAGGACCAAACCATTTATGCCAATGAAGAAGCTTTTTCATTCAATGACTCAAGGAATCATCAAGACCTTCCTAACTATGAACTTGAAAAAATACCTCACTCAACTTTTGATTTAGATGTCTTTAAGGTGGAAATATATTATCACAAAACACAAACCATCATCATGAGTTTCATTGGAGGTAAGATAACATATTAAAACATTGCCCCTTAGTTGTCAATTTTAAACTTTGTGACAAGTAAAGATAACATGGGAAGGTAGAATTCAAAATGGATGTCAAGAGGGGTTTTATCTTTTTTAACACAAATTCATGAAACTACTATGGGCACATTCACAAATTAAAACACTAATGTGCACCATTAGGTAGTCCTTATTTAGTGCTTAAATGGTCCCAAAATGCTCATGTTGCAATTCAAGATTGGTTGAACAATGTTTAAATAAAGATTAAATAATGCTTAAACAATGTCTTTTAGCATTGTAAAACATTAGTTACAATGATTTTTAAATGTTATTTTGGTATCTTATATTCATTGGATTACTTTCAAATTTATCCAAATGTTACATTGATATATTAAGAACATCATCATATAAATTTATCAAGCATTCATAAAACTTGGAGTTAGACATTATTTTAATTATTTAAACCTAAGCAATGGTTACACATTAAGTAATTTTGTAATTCATGAACGTACCCCTAAGTTAATTTTGGTGCTCAATCTACCCATGGTGCACCATGATCAATGGGTGAATGTAAATTATAGCGGACAAAGAAATGCACAATAAGATTCCATATAAATTTTTTTTATATTGTATTTTTACAATGTCATAAATCTAGAATTGTCAAATGTTCATTCCCAAAGCAAAAAAACCATCAAGTTTCCAAAAGATCACTAAGGGCCGTTAATTAATACATCCCAAGGCACACTATTGATGAAAATAATTATGGGAATTCCACAAAGATCATGTTGTAAATGACTTTTACCATTTTGCTTTATTACAGTGCTTATAAAAGTCCATAATAATATATTTCATGTTATGAATGGCATGGAAACTCGCATTTATGGTTCATCAACATGTAATCAATTTTTGGGTAGAAGATAAATGTTGTTCATTGAAGACTTTTATTTAGTGAATTCGTATGCATAATTTGTATGGAAATTTTCAATGGCAATGTTATAAACAAAAAAAATCCCCCAAATTTTGTATTTAATCATATATATATAATACCCTCGTTAATTATAGTTATTCAATGTGTAACAATTAAGAACTTTTTCATCAATGTGTGCTCAAATTTATTATTTTAACATTTGAACTCGAAAGGATGTAAAAAAAAACCTATTTGGTACATAATATTATGGATACTCTAGTTTGCAAACACCCTTATCATGAGTGGGTTAAAGCATTTAATCCAAATCACCCAATGCAACTTAAATTACCTACATGAAAATGTTACCAATTGAATCTAATTCAATGGAGGAGAAAGTTGCCAATCACATTGGCAAGGAGTTAGGAGTCAATCACAACAACCCCCACACTTAAAACCCAAGGTTCTATGTTGCATTGGAGCTGAAAGGGGGTGCGGGTAAATAAACTATTGATTATTAATATCAATGGCTTTGATGTGGAAGTGGTAGTCAATTATGATCACCACATGGTGTGATGTTGGTTATGCATGTCATTAGAGCACCTAATTAAAAATTGCCCAAACTTGGGTGACATGCCGCACCCTTACAAGGTCCCTCACAATATCAAGGAGCAAGGAGGTCATCATGGAAACAAAGTCCATGTCAACCCATATCCATGGCATGACATTAGCCCTTGCCAATAACCATAAGGTTGAACATGTTTTAAACAAAGGAAAATGCAAGATAGGGGCAAAAAAATCTCTTGAAGGTTTCCAATTTTTTTGTTGTAAAAACCACCTTAGATTTTCAACTTGGCCAAATGGGAAAAAAATTAAAAGCAAGTGAAACAATCTATTGTTGTCTTAACAAGGGGGAATGAAGGTGGCAATGGGATGCACATGGCCAAGGAAATATATAGATCATTATTGGAAAAAAGACATGTGGATGAGAATGGGAATACCCCAATGCAAGAATCCACTATTGACTTCCCTCAACATTTGCAATATTCAAAGGCACATGTGATTGAGCAAGTCGACACTATAATGATCATTCCTAATCCTTTGACTACAAAAGTGGCCCTAATATCAAATGTACATGTGCCAATGCCATCCCCAACAAAGGCAACCTCAATCACATGCATCACTCCAAAGGGAAACCTAACAATTTAATGTAAAACATGTGATGTAGCCTTAGAAAAGATGTTGCAACATGCACCAAAAAAAACCTTTGAATTGGTTATTAGTCCAAATGCAAATTGGGAATTGATTTTCCCTTGCACCAACCATACAAGAAGGTGGATCCATGGCAATTAAAAGAATCTCATCAAAAAACTTTATGGCACAAGGGAAACCGAGTTTATTTAAAGATAGCAGTTGTTTATCGTGGGAAGATATGTCAATTGATGCAAATGTAATTATAATTCAACAACATAACCAAGATGATAAGGGGTAAATAAAGCTAACATTATTACCTTTCTAAATGTTATTAAAAACTCACAAATTGACTTGACTTTAACACTAGGATTAAATGTTTTTTTTTAACCAAAAAGAATTGAACTGTGTCGCAACTGCAAAATCTAAACATTTGAATAAATTAATGGTGATTACTAAGTAAATTGATCCACCTATTAATATTATGGACAATTGAAGATGACTTTTGATTGGAGGGCCCCTTCAAAATATTTTTGGCATCAACAAACTTCCTAGCTGATTTATAATCAAAATATTGATTAGAGATGTGATGCCATTAAACATCATGCAACTATCGAATAACATTGCTACATCATAAGTTGTATGTTTGACTATTTTCGTAATCATTAAAATAAAACCCCCATATTTCAACTACATTTTTCAACTTGGGTTCAATTATAATTATAATTGAAATGACCCTTCCAATTGCAATTTTTTTTTCAACTATTTTCAATTGTTTACTAAAATAATTGATAAGTACAAGTCAAAAGTGATAACCACATGTCGCCACCATGCAACAATAGCCATTTTTTACCATTTTAACTACAACATGAACACCATTACAATTGAAGGTTGTTTTCAAATGTAACCTCCCATTGGATGAACTTCATTTGTTAACAAATCATGACATCATCAAAATTTGAGTTGAAATTTCAACTATGTTTCAACTACGCCATTGAGTTGTAATTTCAACTATATTACATTTAGGTTAAATGAAGAGTCTAACCAATAGTTTGTTGGCATGTGACCCATGCAAGGCTACTTATCACATAAGCTTATACCTATGTTAAACCCGAATTTAAGTTAAGATCACACTTAAACTAGGCCCAAACCTAGGCTAGGTTTGGAACTAGGTTAGGCCCGAACTGATGTGCTCCCAAACTCCTTGAGGAACGCAAATTTGTGGGTCCCAAAGTGAAAAAATGGATTAAAAATATAATAAAATCAGGGCACTTTCCCTAGCTCGTAGCACTTTAGGGGTACAAGGGTGTGATGGAGCTCCAAGATGGGACTAGGATGAATTCACAAGCAAGAGTTCAAGATGAAATCAACCTGCACAACCAAAGAAAGAAAATGATTAGTGCAAGTTGAATGCAAGTGTTGCAACAAACTTAGTAGGGACATCTTTAAACACAAGCTTTACACGGCCCACAACCTTTGGGAGGAGGCATCACTCCCCTCCCTATATTATACTTTGTGATTTTCCATAGGGGCTACATCCAAATGGCATTTTTTTCTCATGACTCTCAAGTGGGAGTCTAAAAATTGGGACTATTGTTATCCTAACCTTTTTGAATGGTCATATCTTCTTCAAAACAAGCATATTTGGAGCATGTGAAGGCAATATCTTATATTCCTCAAAAAGATCTTTCTAATGGTGTATTGCATGCCCTAATTGTAGATCATTTGACCTTGCTTTAAGGTGTTCATGGTCGAGAGTTAAATTTTCAATTTGACTCCCGACCCTTCTTTTGATCATAACTCATGCATTTTAGATTTAAATGAACAATGTAATAACACTTTAGGCATCTACACTTCAAGACTGGTATTGTAGGGGCCCAATTTGGGTTTTTTTGCCTTTTCAACCAAGGTTTTGAACATTCAAGAGTTTCGCACAAATGGAACTCCCAAAGTGGGAGTGCACTTGGGAATCATTGGGCTCCATTTTTTGCATTCTCCCCTGTTTGTGAGAGTGTGTTTCACATCTGAACATATTTTCTTAACCGTGTGAGCCCTTACACTTTACATTTAGTTGTGAACCCAATGTTAGGGTTGTGACACGAACCTAGGCTAGGCTTATATTTAGGCCACCTAAGCTAAACCTAGACCTAGGCCAAATGCCACCTAAATAATGAAATCTTATTTTATTTTAGGTTTACCCTTTAGAATCAAACTTTTGTGATTAACTCATCCCAAATGGTTATTCCAATTTAAAGTTTTTTTTGTCTCCAACATTTATAATTCACCTCTTTATATATTTTAGAAACTTGTTGTGGAAAACAAATAATATGGGATAAACATTTTAATTGCAACATAGTTGCAATCTAATTGTAACCAAGGTATAATTTAACTAGTTATAACCCAGTTGTAATTTAGTCACAACTACCTATAGTTAACAACTACTTAGCTACTTACTTGCTTAACTAGTACCTAATTATCTATGTAACCTAGCCTATTACGCACCAATTAATTAGCTGACTTATTACATATTAATTAACCTAACATACTAACTAATGTAACATAAGTGGCACCTAGGTTGAGCTAAAATTAGACAAGGTGGCACCTAGGCTTAAACCACCTAATTTCTATCTAAACTTTAAAGACTTTATACCTACTAGTTAGCTTACTAATTAACATAATGTATGTGGCACCTAGGTTGGGCTTAAAGCCAAATAAGGTGGCACCTAGGCCTATACCATCTAATGTTTATATAATACCTAGCATATGTAACCTATAAACTTAATAATAAATAGGTACCTAGAGGTAGGTACTAGCTACCTAGCTAGGGACTTTTATAGCTAGCTAATAACTAGTAAGTAGGTATATAGTAATTAATTAAATGTTGACCCTAGTGGCTACCTACTAACTTCCTACTAAAGACTTATTTACCTAGTATTATAAGTACACATTAGCTAAATACCTAAGTATTAATTAAGTAAGTAACTAGGTATTTTATAAGTATCTAGTATGGTACCTATAGATATCTAATAGGCAGGTATATAGTAAATAGGTAGGTACCTAATTATTAATATTTAATAGGTACATAATATAAGTATGACCTACAACAACAAATATTCTTTAAAATAAACAACAATAATTATGTAACTATTCTTTGATGAGTATGGAGGGTATGTCTAAAAAGGTCAATCTTCCATAAAGGTGTAGGTTGAAATGTTGCCTTTTCATTTTTCTTGCCCACTTGGAAAACATTATCACATTTGAGTTCTCAACCATGGGTGTCCTTGGATTATGTAAATAACCGATAATGAAATAACCATCACAACATGGAACTGGTAATGTTGCACTTGTACTTCAGTTGATCCTCGTGGGATTTAAATTGGTCACAACTTTTTTTGTAGTCCCCACAAATGAAACATAAATGTACCTTGCATTTCATCCATCCATTGTCCTAACATATCATCCAACTACAAACAATGTTCAATTGATATAATCATTTATGTTCGACTTGTGGAGTTGTGGCATCTCCCAATTGAAAAAACAAAATTTACTGACATTGGACTTAAGTTGACCTATCGACTAAAAGTCTATTTGGGAAGTTGACAATGATACCCCGATTGGGGGAGGTGGTCCCCAAGTCAAAATTTGTTTCCAACTTTTGACCATCTCAATTGGTGGTTCAACTTAATTAACATCTCCCATTTTTAATATAAATTAATAAATTCATAGTTGTAATCCAGTTCAAAACAACACACAGTTGAAAGCTACTTGGTAAAAAAGGGGGGTTTTCTTTTTAGTGAATCTTGTTTTTAAAATGGATGAAAAAATTCAAATTGGATGGATGAAATATTATGCACATTTGCAACTTTTCATCCAAGTAGACTAATTAAAACCTTTTAAAATTACCTATATATTAAGCTACTTAATATATTTACTTTACATACTTATAGGTTGCCTACTTTTATATATATATATATACTTCACCTAAATATGTAGGTGGTCTAAGCTAAGCGACTTACTTAAATAACCTAGTCCAAGTTATATATATGTAACCTAACCTAGCCACATGGCCTAGGTGCCATGTGGCCTATGCGGTCTAGCCTTAAGTGCAATGTGGTGAAACCATAGGCCTAACCTAGGTGCCACTTAACCTAGCCTAAGCACCACATGAGTCACCTAGGTCTAGGTTTAACCTATGCATCACATGGTATGGCATAGGTTGAAGCCTAGCCTAGGTGTCATGTGCCCTAGGTTTAGGTCTAACATGGGTACCACATGATGTGGCTTAGGGTCTAAAACCATTAAATGGTTCATTAAATTTAATGTTAATGAAATATATTATTAGTAAAACATAATAGTGTGTCAAACTTGAGGATTACCAAATGTAATGTATTGCCAAAACATTACTTACCAATTAGAATTTTTAGTCGAATAAATTATATATAGTTCCATATGTACCAATGAAAAAGTATAAAGCTCTTGATTTTGAAAATTATAAATTACTAAGTTTACTTCTTCATTATTTTTTATGTGTATATGATCTCCTTGCTTTAGAGATTGTGTGTATGTGTGTAATTGTGTATATTTTTGTTTATATGAGGAGTAGAAAAGATGAAATCTCATTTGGTAAGGTGTAAGAAATTTTGCAAACCAAGGTATACTATGGAAACAATGTTAACAATAGTTGTAAAGGTGTACTGTGTGGTAAGGTTTAACTAGGATCTTCATTATGATCTTGATTTGGTTATATTAGTAGTTGTAATACATTATACAAGTCAATGAAATCATTATAGAAACAAATGTTGCCTTGGTATTTCTAGCACATGGTGTTTGGAATAATACAATGGGTAAGAACCCAGTGGCAATATATCATCAAGGATACCTATAAATTTTATAATGTGCATCATCTTCCCCGAATCCAATATGATGTGTTGTAGCATTGCAAAATTTGTGTGTCTACTTTCGTTGAAGCAAGTCAATTACTCTTGAAATGCATTGAAAAATGGATTATGTTGAGGAGGGCATGAAACATGGGGATAATTTTATATCTATTGTATTGGATGCATTCAAAAATGAATAAGGTGGTTGATTTTATATCTTATCCAAAGGATGCATTGAAAAATGGCAAGATGTTCTTGATGGCCATTTTAGGTGATGATTATAAACCATGGCTAAGATAAGTATCACAAAATTGTATGTTTTGTTATTAGCTAAGGTTGTGGAATCTAGTTACATGGCAATATAAAAGCTTGGATTTGATGTGCTTGTGTGTTTTGAAAGCTAATCTATAGTTATGATGCAACATTTTTGAAAGATGGGTACTTGTATTGAATTACATATATTACAATAGGGGGGATCTTTGCCATCTAGAAAAAGGAAGTAATAGTAATAGCCTTAGTATGATAATCATATGATTTTTTAGCCAAAATTTGATGAGACATTTATCTTGAATGGTACATGATTTTAGGGAGTTTGATTTTGTAATTACAAGTATTGTGAACTCTGTGTTTGCAGTTATAGCGTACATATTGTAAAATGGGGTGGCTTGTCTTGGAATGGATAGTGTAATGTTACTATGATTTGAAACAATTTTCAATTGATCAAGGACTAAATTATGGCGGTGATAGAGATGCACATGGTGTTGCTTATGGAATCGATGTGTTATTGATAGTTATTTTGTTTTTATTGGGATGTAGATGGTGTCAAACCTCTATCAAGGGGGCTAAGTAAGTGGGAATATACATACATTAGCACGTGAGTGAAAATTATTATTAGGTATGTTTTATTGCCCACCGCATGCATCCAATTCAACCAATTATATTTTCTTTGATAATGAGGTATTACATATATAGATTTATGGTATGCAAAAAATTGAAGATTGTATGTGCTTATCAATTGGCAATTCAATGCAACATTAGAATTGGTTTTTTTAATCCTCAATAGTATTGTGATTTTGAATCCTTATAGTTGCATTAGGGATTTTTTATAACATTTTGATGAAAGTAAGTGAAATAACATAGATACAAAATGTTAGAAAAGCCATGACAATCATTTGTGTCCCTATACCTTTGCAGGAAAGAATTTTACTTATAGGACAAGTGGGAGATAGTTGGGAACTTCTACACGTGTCAAACATAATATTATTGACATAGTTTCCTATAAAAAAAATTTGGAACAATTGTTGCCGAATGTTTTCAACAACTACATAAATGATTCGTAGTTTGAAGTTAATAGGTAGCACACATCATTGGTCATAGAAAGCCCATCATCAATAAGCACTTCTAAGACCTTCACCACATATATGCACATATGTATATCTACATATCAGGCAACATCAATTGAGCAATCATTGGATTGGTCAAATTGAATGAACTTGATATCAATTTATTTTAATGGACTTTCTAGTATCTTTCAAGCCTTGTAATTCATGGTGTTTACATATGTGATACTTAAAGGTTTAAAATAGGTTTTTTTAATGGGATTTTATGCATTATTTAAAGGTTTAAAAGAAGCTTGTTAAGTTTGAATTGGCTTTCTACATTTCCTACAAAGGTTTAAATTGTGTTATGTAGAAGATCTTTATTTTAAATTATATTCAATTTCAAATTTGCATTGAACAATTTTGATCATGTAGTTGCATAAATATCTAAAAGTTTAAGGATCTTTAAAGAGATGTGTATATTTACCAAGGTCAAATATATTAAGGTGAATGCATGGTTGAGTGCTTCACTTTTGGTGTCACAATGATCATTTTTGCAAAGTGCATTGTGTTTATGATGAATAACATAGTTTTGAATTTGTCAAAAATTGGTAGTATCTTAAAATGATGATTATGAAAACATGTGTAAAATTATTTTTTGAAAATATTGCATTCATTAGTAGTAATATACTTTTGAAGTTAAAAAAAATGGATTGGACAACTAATTAAATTGTTAATGAATTGAGGAATTCATATTAAATTCCACCCTAAGTTTTTTATAATGATTAAGTATGCATTGAAGAATGAAATAATAAAACTAGGTGTGATTTTCTTAAAACCTTATTCAAATGGTAATTATTGACTTTTGAAGGATCAAAGTTGGACCTTGTTTTTCAATCATCCTTTTGAAATGGATTTTATTGTTATTTTTCTATTAAAAAAATGCGTAATGAACATGTTTTCAAAAACTTTATTTTGGCTTTCATTCATATGGACTTTACAAGATTTTTTAAAAGGATTTCCAAGTGGCATCTAGCATAACAAACGACATTAACAACTTTTGATATATGTTTTAACTTAAGAGGTTTCATAAGAGGGTGAACATTTAGTAGTCAAATATTATGTCGCAACCCTAGCCTTGGGCTCATGACCAAGGCAAAGGTTTGTAAGGTTGTGGGCCAAAAAGAAGCCTGGGAATGAAGGAAAGTGTGAGGGAATGAACCTTCACATTCCCAAGGGAGCTTCCACCTTGGGAGTTTGTAGTCTTGGTGGACTCTCAAATTTTCAGAGAGCAATTGTAAAGGTCAAAACCCAATGGATTGAAAAGTTATTTATACCATTAAAAATTTATTGAAATGGAGATGTCTAAAATGGGCTCACATGACCCATTTGGACACTTGAAACACAAGTTATGGCCAAAAGAAAGGCCAGGAATCAAATTGGCAGTTTGATTCCCGACCATTAAAAATCAAGAATCGACCCCATTTCCTTGCATGCAGGTGACATGCAACATAATGTTGGAAAGCTCTTGACGAGGACTAAAACTTTTTGTCATACCTCATTTCAATCAGAGGTCTACACACAAAGTTATGGGGCCGCAAAGTTGCGGGAATCCTAACTTTGGGAATTTCGGGATTCCCATTTGGGAGTCCCAAGACAAAATGTCATTTAGATGTGGGCCTCATGGAAAGGCACAAAGTATACTATAAGGGGGAAGGTGGTGGTTTTTCCCCCAAGTCCAAGTTGTGGTGAGTCTTATGAGTTTGAATTTGTTCATGGCTTGTTTTGGCACCAAAAGTGCTCCAACTATGCATTAACCAACTTGTTATTTGGTTTTTTGCAGGTCTGTGTGAGTGATTAAATGTTTGTCATTCTTCCTGGTCCCATCTCGAAGCTCTAGCATGCCCCTTTACCCCCAAAGTGCAACGAGTCAAGGAACGTGTCCCCAACTCCTTGCTCTTCCAATGTTCTCACTTCATACTCACATTTGAGTCTATCAAGGAGCTTGGGAGCGCATCATATTACAATATTGAAATCTTAGAAATTAACAGCCATGTCCATTTGACCACTTTTTAAAAACTCAATATGGACTTGTATGGAATGTATATTTGCCAAAAATGGGTTCAACCATACATTCACCCAAAATGGGTCATAATTTTTAGTCATTTCAAGTTTTTTTTTTCAAAACATGGACATATATTGATTTTACTTAAAGTGCATGCACAAATGGGTGGACCAATTTGGGTGTCATGCAAGCCAATTACGGCTGGAAGCACACTACATTGTCCATGAATGTTATCATAAGGCAATTTTTGCAAGATATTGGAATTTGTAATTGCAATGTGATTAAATGCAATTGATTAAAATGAAAAATCACTCAACACTACAAACATTGTATGAATTTCATAGTTTTTTTATAACCATAACATAATGGACTTTCAAAGGAATCACCAAAAACTTGTAACAATCCATAATTAATGACTATGGATTCCATGCACCTTCAAATAATTTTTTTAATGAGTAAAGGATTCAATGGTAATATAATGTGATAACATTGATACCAAGGAAGACTTTTTGGAAGGATTTTGATGATCAAATTTTTTTTATGTACCTTTGATTATGGTTTTTTCTTGTAATTAAATCCTTTATTTAATGAAAATAATAGTTTAAAAGCTCATCTTTCAAATTTCAATTCTCCATAAGGGAAAATGGGGTTGAATTATTTTTTAAAAAAATTTTTAATGATAACTTGTAAAACGACTTGTGTGATTCAAGGTATCATGCTTTCACACTACCTTTGCAATGTTAATTTATACAATTAAGGACTTTCACATGTGCTTAAAAATGTTACACCTTAATGTGTTTTCACCCTTCTACCTTGTGGTTGCCATTGCAATGCCCATGTCATTTTATAGGTTTAAATTTTTATTAAAATGGATTTGGTTAAAAATATCTTAACTTGAATATCTACATGATGCACAAAATCATTTTACAATTTTTTTTAATTTGTAAAAACCATGGACTTGAACTCAAAACTCATGGATTACACCTTTGACTATCATTTTTATGTGGACACAATTTCTTAATTTTTGGGCCACCATTGAAATTGAAGAACTCCTGTAAGAATAAGAAGATTGTGATGAATGGAAACAATACTACAAAGTGAATATAACCAATTTGCAAAGACAATACTCCTCATGTAAGAGATAGTAAACAATCTGAATTCACATATCTAAAGATTGTACTTAGGTTTCGTCGTAGTGGATAGATGCAACAAGATTCTTTTTTTGTGTGGGCAAGATCATCCAATGCGGGATAATTACATTTCTAGAACAAATATCATACACATTTTATAATGCCAACACCTTCCGCTCCCAAGGTACTTGTGCATTCATCGTGGATAATACCAATTTGACCCGTGTTTATTATATCATCTTCAACATCCTTTGTCTACATACATGATTCTATTTCTTGCCCAATAAAAAATCCTTGGCAATATCACTTGTATGAAGTTAGGGGGAAATTGAACTATAGCTAAAATTGTAACCATGACCAATGTATGCTCATGTATTGTACCATAGGAAATTGGCATGTGCATTATATAAACTAAAATGTCAAAATTCAAAGGGGTGAATTCTCTTGTAATTTCCCCGAGCTAGTAATATGACACACTTAAATTGGTCATGTTGTTGTTGTCAATACTCCAAAGGTAGAGTGTAGAAAAACATTAACATGTACATCAACAATGTGTTCAAACTTGGGTTATAGATCTAGGATGCTTTAATGATGTGTTCATGATTAGGTTGTTGGTGGGTCTAAGACACTTCATTCCCGTGTTTTTTTATGGAGGTGTGAATTGAATATAACATGTGCATGACATTAGTCCATGTGTTTGCTATTTGTTGCCATATTAATGGGTGAAAACATGGTAAAATATACACACAAAAAATAGTGTAAGCAACAAAATATTGGGGTCCCTAAATAAAAAGGACTAAGTAGATGATTTTATGGGGATAACAAAAAAAAATTGGTACAATATTTTTAACTCTTGTTTACATGGACTTCAAAAGTTGAATTATTATAATTGAATGTTTAAAAAACTACTTGCAAGTACTTGAAAGTAAGTGAAATGTTTTTGCAAATATTTGGTTTTTTCGAGCACCTTAATATTAATATGGTGAACCTTTATAAATATTTATATAGTTATTTGAATTTTTTTTCATAACTAAAATCATCCCCAACCCTTAAAAAAATGATGTAATTGTTGGGGATACTTTTAGAGTATTTATTCAAGTTCAAGTAATATGATAAAAATTGCTTTGAAAAGCTAGAGGGAGGTTGGCTCGATGCCCATGAAAAAAACTAAAACTTTCATTTGTTTTGAAATGCCATAAAAAGGTCAGAAGTTATAAATTTATTTTTTTGGTGTTTTCAAATAAAAAAACAAAATAATAAATATGTACAAAATATCTTGCTAGCACCCTAATCCTCTTGAAAATGTGGTGTTGTGTACTAATGGACCCAAGATATGTGTTTGTTTTTTTTTTACATTTGATGTCTTGTACAACCATGAGAAATATTTTGTCAGGGTGGGAGAAAGATAAGGTGGACCATTTTTTGCATCACACTGTAAGGTTTTGGAGAGTGTCATGCATTAGCATGTCATTGATTTGCTATCAAATCATCATTATGCCAAATTTTCCATTGAATTAAGATCTTCAACTTGAATAAGAAGAAATTTACATAAAAATTATAGAATATATTCTCCAAATATAAAGTATTGAAATTTTGAAATTGAAAAATATGGACTGGTCTTTTGATTGTGGTTTGATACAAATACAATATTGTTTATAATTTTTTTGGGACTCAATATATGATATATAAAGCAAAAATAACATACATGGAATATATATATATATAAACCCAAATAAAGACTTTATTTTCAAAAGTCAACGTCATATTCATTATTTGATGGATTTTAATATTTTTTTTCTTAACATGCATGTTAAAGATTTATCTAGTACAGATTTTATTCACATAATATTTATTATCTAATTAACCGCATTTGATCCCCCACTTAAACAATGATATCACATTAGACTACAATTTTTAACATTTTTGAATGAACTTTTTGTGGATTATTTATTTGCTGGAATTAGTCCACCTTAATTACCTTGCAACCACCTGTTAGCACAATTTAATAAACACTATAACCGACTATCCAAAAGTGACATGAAGTTTTAAGCAATAAATTAGGTCCCTAATATAACTATGATTAACAACCAAATATGGGTAATAATATCTAAGCATGCATGTGATTATATTAAGCATTCTACTATATATCTACAAACTTCATAGTCCCAAATTCATGCTAAGGGGAGATGCCAAGTATAAACACAAGTGAACAAATAAGAAAACAAAATGGGACTACCTTCATTAGGCAATCCTACCTTTTAAAAAAGAAAGGAAAGAACCTCATAGAGGGTACCATCACTCTAAGATTCAATGTTATGGTAAGAAGGTAGTTGCATTCCTACCAAGTTCCCCTTCTATTGTAAATTATTCCAATAGGAATGTGTTACCTTTACTAAATGTATTTGTTGCCTTCCACTATGGCTACTTTCCATATTGTTGCATCCACCATCTAAAAACTTATTTCCCAAAAAAAGAAGTTATATATATATCAACATAAAATTAAGAGCTATAATATTTTTTATCAAAGAAAACTAACTACATCTACTTGCAAGTAGGTATACAAAGGTCAATACAACAAAAAAAAACATATACAATGCAACAACCCTTCTTGTAATAAATGATACATCAAACACCACTACAACAAAAAAATGTCCATGTACGTTAAGTGACTTCATTAAATTTTGAATGAATTCACCGATTTAAGGTAAACGAGGATTAGTTGGAAAGTAATGAATTCACTGGTTTAATGAACGGGGACTAGTAAATTGCACCCACATATCTTTCTCTCTTGCAATAATTTGTATAACTCCAAGAATCCATAAGAGATACCAAAACCCAACAAGGTTCCCCACCATCCATTAGTTCCCAAGGGCACCTCATCTTTTCCTACAAAATAAGCTTAACATCAAAATCTCCTCTACAAAGCCCTAGTTGGTGACAAATTGGTTGTTAACCATTTTATCCTTAAAGATTAATTAGTCCAAGTAATTTCATCTCTTAATAAATAAATAAGAGATGATAAGTCCAAGACTGTCACTAGTAACTAAAAACTTACGAGGATGCCCATTACATTAGTTAGATTACTTGAAATTGTTTCATTAACAACTAGCAATAACTTGTAAGCATTTTGTATGTAGTCTATTTAAGCACAAAATAAGTAACCTTTTAGCAATAGTAGGAACAATTCTTCACCTTTAGTATTATCCAAACACTGATGGTAACATTTAGCATAAAAGGCTTGATCTCCATACATTTGTACCAAAAACTTGTAGGCACAATGCCTACTTTCCAAGCTTTCACTATAATTTGCAAACATTTAAGTATTCAAGAGGACTCCAATAACTTGCAAGCAGTACATGAATATTATCATAACATTTGATCTAACAAACAAGCACTATGAGTATTATATATCCAAGCACTCAATTCAGCTTGCAATAGTGCATTTATAGTTGACCTACCACAGTAGGAACCATGACACAATCTTGTCTTATGTTCATGTGTTTTGAAGAAAAATTAATGTTATGAGATGATAAACAATGAAATGTCATGCTAATCTATGTCTTATTCATATGACATCCTTACCCTAGTGACCATTCATTCAATATAATTTAACAACTTGTGTAATGTGAACAAGGACAATTGGAAACTTAGATAAAGGTTAAAAAAACATTAATTCCTTGTCCTTGTTTATCTTTTGTCAAGTTGTAGGTTGAAAGTTTGTGAAACTACAAGAAGTATTGCATGTACCAACTTATTGAACAAAACTACAACTAATCCATTTGTGATAAAATGCTTAAAAGTAATTGCATGGTTAGGAAGTGGGTTTATTTTACTTAACAAAAGAATGCTTGTTTTCTTGATCCAAATATTTCAAATTTTATTTTCCTTGTGTTCATGGGAAAGATTCATCCATGAAAAGCTAAAGACTTTTGTTGTTTTAGGAAAAAACTAATGGAGGAGTCAAACCTTTTAATTGGCCTAGAACCAACTAACTAACATGATTTCAACTTCTTTTAAGACTAATGTACACCATGGTGTTGAATGGCTAAGGTTATTGTCATTCCAAGAATTGTAAAGCTTGGGATCTAGAGTGTGACCAAATGCTCCTACACATTATTTTGCTTATTAGAAATGTTTTAAAATCTAATTTGAGAAAACAATAAAGTTTTCTATGAAGAAAAGTTATGAACGTTAGTGGTCATTGGTGCAAAAGGCATTAGTGAGGGTTCAAAAACATAAGCAATGCATTATAATATTAAAGGATCTTGTGTGGAATGTCATTTTGGTGGTTAGATTGTTGTTTGAAGCATTTTGTCAAAAGCCCTTCTTAAAAAGGCAACCCCAAATCTCTAATTACAATGTTGATTGAAAAAGGAAAAGGCCTCATGATCTCCACCACCATGAAGATTTATTCCTATCGTAAGATATTATTGCCAAATTGCCAATTGAAATCTTGAAAAAACGTGGTTGCTTTGTTTGTTTTTGGATTTTTCGGAAATACCTTGGAAGGGGAAACTTGAAGCTTTCCTTAGAAAGGTGATTTGAAAAAAATATATTTGTGATCTCCATCAACATTTCAAGTGCCTTACTATTCATTGGCTACCTACCATCACCAAAATTCATGGTTTGAAGAAAAAACTTACTAGATATTTTTTTGGGAGTTTTTTGCAAGGACTTCGAAGGCACAACTTCAAATTTGTAATTCATAAAATCTCCATTGATGTGCTTGAGGTGAGCACAAATCTTATCTTGCCATTGTTGACCTTGGAATGTGGCAATGGCTTCTCAAATTCTTGATTCAAACAATAGTTTTATTTTCATCTACTACCTTCATTCAACATATCTCATCCGCTAATGACAATGTGAACCAACTTGATTTTCATCCAAGGGATCTCATCTAAGTTCTTCAACAAAGTCCATCCTCATCCATTGATGGACCTCATCCAAGGGCAACATGGGTTCATCCATCAAGTGTCATCCACATGATTTTAATTATAATTTCAGAAAATCAAAATAAATAAATATTTCTCTAAAATTGAAAAAACAAAAATAAAATTGTCCAAACCTAGATTTCAAAATTTGCCCAAACCTTATATTCTTAAATTTGTCCAAAATATATATTTCTCAAACTTTGGAAGACAATTACCACTAAGTTTTTAATCTTTCTCAAGGGAGCAAAATTTCTATTTCAAGATTTAAACCTCGACTTTCCAAATTTTTCTTGAGAAAGTAATTTTTGGAGGTGAAAATAATTTATGAAAAATAGCCAAATTTTCCAAAAAGCAACATGTGTTAAATTTGTTATAAATTTTGAAATCTAATAATTTTCTCTTATCATGTTGGATTGAAGAAATTTCTTAGACATTAAGTTTAGATTTTTAAAGCATATAATCGAAGTTGTTACAATTACATGCACAATGGGTTGAAGCTATATTTTCTAGTATGTTAAATTGGTATGTTTGGATTCAAAAGTAAATGAATATTTCTTGAAGTTCAAATCCAATTCCTTTTTTTTTTATTGTTCATAAAATTTGTTTTGTTATTGATTATGACCAGATTTGATCATTAAATCCAATTATTTTGATTGTTGTGTGACATTAAAATTAGGTCCATGAACAATTGACTATTTATGTTGTTCCCATAGAATACGTGGAAAACATCAATCGTGAGGTATGCTTGTTTTTATAGGTTGAACGTATAAGTCACTTGAAAGCCCATTAACCTTAAAATTCCCAATATTACCTAAGGTTAAGGATAGGGATTAAAGTTAGGTAATGTCAAGGTAAGAGTCTTTGCATCAACTATGTACATCAAGGGATGAATGTTTACATTAATGGTCGGAAACAATGCTTTGAATGTTATAACAATCGATAAATTTAACAGTTTTTTAATACATTTTTTTCACAATTCTTACAATTCATGTCATGTTGAAACATAAATTAAAACATTAGCTCGAGGAGGAAGGGGGCTAGATGGGGAATGTTCCTTAGGCCAAAATCTTTAAAAAACACAAATTCTTAATATGAACAACCCCTCTTGCCTACACTTACTAGACTATAAAAAAAACTTCAAGTGAAAGGTGATAGCCTTTCCACATTAAAAAAAAGTAATGAACTTGAAGTTTATTAACTTACTAATTAATGGTTGGGCATGGGACAAGGCTAGTATAAGTTGCTTCTATAATTTAGGTATATGGGAAATCTTTCAAGTTAGTTTCAATTGCAAGAAAATACATAGGTTGCACAATAGTGGTTGTATGCAAACTTGCAACTATTACTATTCATCAAATCATTCAAAGGTTGAGAGTGAAGAACAAACAAAATTGTAATTAAACCAGGCATTGCCATCATGGATTGGTAATCAACTTATTTTCACATCCACTCTAATCATTTTAGGTGTGAGTACATTTAATACTAACATGGAGGATCATGGAGGACGTGGAGTTTGAGACGATTACTCTAGGAGAATAAAATCCATTGCCTTCACAAACACATTTCAATTCTTATACAAAAACCCAAATGTAATGGAACCATTCCTTTGACAATTGGTGGGCATTGAAGAATTGCTTTCACATATGGATCATGAGGCATTACATGCATGCAATTTGTGGTCAACTCAACACCAAGCATAATTGAACATGGTGAAAATTTATTAACAACAGTAGATTGAATTGACCATAGCTTTCAAAAAGGGGAAACCATTGTTAAAATCCATTCAAAAATCTACATCAACATCCATTCTAAAGTCCTTGTTAATGTCAATTTTCCTTCTTTTGATGTTTATAGATTGCTTGGTACATCCCCTATGTGAGATTTTGATTTCCACAACTCCTAGGGACACATATAAGTTCCCACACAAGATGACAATATCTAGTAGAAAATCATCTTCAATGGTAACATCTTTATGCTAATACCCGCAATAGAAATGCCAATTTCAACATGAATAACTTGCTACATTTATTTACATTCCATTCAAGAATCTAAAATAACATCTATTCATAACCATAAAATCAATATTTCCTTTTCCCCACTTAAGAATCTACAACAATAAACATGCAAAACTTTAAGTAAATTAAATGTATAGATCCCTTGGAACATCACCATGAAATTTTAATATGTACTTCTAGGGACAAGTTCAATGGGCACCCAAAAAAAAAACATCCAATGGAAAATCACACACCTTCTATTAAAATTTACATGTATCTTCCACTATCACCTTTAATTTTTGTTCATATGTAGCTATGTACTTTTATGCCTCTTCTATAATATGTTTTGATTCCTCCATGCTAAATTGCAACCCAATTAACCCTAGCACATTATCTACATACCTTTGCAACAACAAGTGGATATAAATCACACAATACAATGTTACGTATGCCACCTTTTTGTTTCATATGGGGAGATTTCATATGGACACATATTACAAGCCTTTATGCATTGACCTTTGCTAATATTTACAATCAAGGGCTTGTTTTCAAATTGTGTAAACACCTTTCCCCCACCAAGTTAGACAAATATTCCATGCTTCCATTTTTGAGTTTTCCCACATATCTTATGCACACCTTTTCTTGTAGTTATGTTTTCTCTGCACGTTTCTGCATAGTTTGTTCTTCAATGGTGGCGTTTATTGTGTTATTGGTGTTACAACCTTTGCCCATGTTATTTAATATCTTTTTTCTTGTGCAATGTATCCTCTAACCAATCACAACATGGATTCATTGTTGGTTGGTTGAAGTGCACCATAGATCTATCAATCCAACTTCTTCAACTCCTTGGTATCAACATGAAGGAGAGGGTTAATAAGCTTGAAACTAAGCTAATTTGGACCAAACATATTTGTTAAATCACTTAATGTTGAAAAATATTATTCTACAATAATCCATTTCCTTCCAAGGTGAAAAATCAACATCGTCCTTTTTCTTCCTCTTTTTTCAACACTTTGGACAAGCTAATTTAAAAAAAGAAACATTATAATAAATTATTACAAAATGTGGGTGTAATTAACTAGTCCCCATTTAGTGGACCATAGAATTCATTACATCCCCACTAGGTCCCATTCAATGACACCAATTAATTCACTCAAAATCCAATGAAATCACTTGGTGTATAGGGATGCATTTTGTTGTAGTGAAAAGAAGGACACGTACACAAAACACTTAGAACTTGACTTAAACCTAAACCTAAATCCATCATGCATAGTTCAAATGAATTACAAAGCAAAACATTACATTTGGTTGCCACAATGCAATAAAAACCCTTGTATTGTGATAACAATGTAACTTGCCCATGTGACAAAATGAAATGAAATATGTTGCAAGAAAATTTCTTACATGGCACAAACATTTGAAGAAGGAAAATTTTCATTTGATATTTGTGTTTGTGAAGGAAGATTAACACAATTGCACATATGGTGCATGTATGAAAGAGGGAAACAATAATAAAATAGGAAGACCATGATGAAGGGTGAAATTGATTGACAACGAACCCTATGCTTGCAAAATGTCTATAGGAAGAAAATGATCCTATAGATGGTATGTGTGTCAAGGAAGAAGATGATGTTGATGGCACTATTACAAAATGTGAGTGTAATTCATGGGTCCCCATTCAATGGACTAGTGAATCCATTATCCTTGTTTAGTCAAATCCAATGAATTCATTCAGAATCTAATGAAATTACATGGTGAATAGGGGACACATTTTGTTGTAATGTGGAAGATGGCCACAATGAAAAACCCAGCTACTAGCAATGGAAACAACTAGTATGCGTTGACATGAGGAAGATGACCATAATTAACATGTGTGTGAAAATGTTTTACATGTTGCATGAATGTTGGCATAAATTCAAAATCCCATGTAAACATGCAACAAACTTGTTTCCAATGTCAATTATGGGCGCAAGCAAGGTAGAGTAGATGATTCATTGTTATGTATAAAAAATATTTACAAGTAGCCATGATTTTTTTTTAAATGTATTGAAAGTAGAAATTTTATGTTGTACAATAATTAACATGAGGATAATCTTTCATTCTATATTTAAAATGTTGAAAACACCATTTTGAAAGTAGAATTAAATCAAAAAATTTAAAATGTTTCTATTTGCATAAGATGTTCTCTTTCACAAAATGAGTTACATGTAGATGAAATATCAATTTAAAAAAGTTTCAAGTTAGTGGTGCCCTAAAAGATACTTATGAATTATGCATGTTATAACCATAATGTATCAAAAATTTAATATGAAGTAGGTTTGAACAACATTTTGACCCAATTACTTTCAAACATACTTTCAACTTACTTTTATGATACCAAAGTTGTTTAAACTTTATATCCAACTTCCCATAAACAAAATGTAGTGACCTATGGTTTCATATTTCTATTTCAAAATATTTTGAATCTAATTTATTGGGTTTGCATTAAAAATTGTTTCATTTTTTCATTAGATTTTGGGTGGATTTTATTTATTTTTGGTCTACTTTACTTTGCTAACACCTTCATGTTAAGTCCATCCATCCTACTCAAGCAATTATAACATGCCACATCATTTTTTTTCCAACATGAATCCTTGCTCATGAATCAACCGAGCATGTAGGTATGGTTCATGTTAGCATGGTTTGACCTTAATGTGTTCTTTTGCTTCTATTTTTGCTTGTCTTAACTTTTTTTCACAAATCACCAATACAATGTTCAATTCTTGATCCTATTGGTGTGCTACAAAATCCATTGGATCAATGAACAATGCAATGTTGTTTTTCAATCAAAATCTACTTTTGGAGTCTTTTGACCTCTAAGGACAATGTTTGATTTATCAAGAATTGGCTTTTCCTTCAATCTCTAGTTGTATTGGTTAATTCATTTGCTCCACAATCTTTTTTCCCATTTTTTTTTTATATTGTTGATCTTCCATTAAACCTTATCATTAAAACATCAAAGCCATTTCATTGGCTATCATCGATTTAATGTTACTTCTATCAACAAGTTATGTGTTTTCGATAATAACTTCATTATTGATGGTTTGTCCACCAATAAGTTGACTTTATCCAATTGCTCCAGTGTGATTTCTTTTAAAATGTCCTTTGTTCTTGATTTGGTTCATTTGATACCTAATGAAAAACCATCTTCTAACTTGTGCTTTGACATGATTTCCTCCAAAAGTTGTTCCTTGAAGTATTCAAATTCTCTACTCCGAATGACAATGATCATCTTCTTATATGGAAATCACAAAGATAAATGAAAAATGCCAACAAAAAAAAATAATCAAGTCCTAGGCGATTGATTTCTTCTTCAACTTCATTGTTTTCTTCAAAATTCCATTGCAAAAGTCAATTCTTGCATTTAATGTACCAATATTTCCATGCTCAAACAAAGCTCCATTCATGTTCCTCATTAATGTGTTCTCCATCTTTTGCATGAATATTAAAAAATTTGTGGATTTCAAATATTTCTTTAAATGTGTTCCAACTTTTCCCACCTATCTCCAACATTCAAATGATGATGAATAAAGGAAATATTTTGATAAACCTTAAGTTATGTAGCATTTCTTGTTTTACCTCCTAGTTTAATATAAGTTTGTTGATAAACACATCTTTTTTAAAGGCCAAATGTAAATTTCTAGCTTTTGTTTCCCTTTCATGACTTGTTTCTCATCTATTCCCCTAGTAAAAAAATATAGTCTTTTAAAGACTATGGTATCAAACTTTTCCCATTCTCTTTCAAGTTGAACACGATGTGTTTTATTTGCCCAAGCTTTCCACGTGCATATGTTCCAATCTTTAAGGCGACTTTTATCCTTAACAAATGTTTCTTGCCACACGTTATGTTGGCAACAAATATGCTTAAACTCCTCTCTCTCCTCTATGAGTAGGTACCTAGGTTGAGGCCAATCTATCATGCCTACCAACTTCTCACTTCTCCTCATTATTTCTACTATGCCGTAAAGGGACATGTTGCCATTTTTTTGTTTCGTCATTGGTCATGTTTTTTCCAAAACTTTGTCACTTCCCCTATTTTTTGATGGATAATAAATTAAGATTGTTGGTTTCTTCATTTATGTGTCATTTCTTCTTCCCTTAGTTACTTGACTTTTCAATGGGTATTGTGGCTTTCTTTGATCCCTTTGGTTACAACATGAACCTTTTTTTGGCATCATATTCACATTACATTATATTGTTATAATGCCAATAATACTAATAGTTTTTTTAGTTGGGCAATGGGATTTTAACTTATTGATATTTATTAATGTAACATCATTGTTAGCTAGAATATGTAGTTGAACAATATTATTATTGTAGACATCTTCACCTAAAAGGTGCTAGTCCAAGGAAATTAAATTTCTTCATTTGATTTTGGGGTATTTGGGTAGCCAAATAACGAAATCTCCATCGCATGATAAAACTTGAGATGCTTTTCATCATCTTGTTGGTGACTTTTCAATAACTGTATGTAATCCATAATTTTTCATCTAATTATTTTAATATTTCATCTAAACCAATTATAATGCATTTTTCATATTTCCATTTTGCTTAATAAATTTTCAATTGGTTAGCACCGAAAACTTGTTCAAAATAATATTGGCATTAATCCATATTCCAATTTACAAGGTCTATGTTGGGTTGTAACCTTATAAGCCATTTGATAAGCCCATCAAAAAGTGGATAAGATTACATCCCAATTTGTTTGATTAACATTAACCAATTTAGTGAAAAATTGTTTTAAGGTTTTATTGGTTGACTTTGCATGGCCATTACCATGTGGATAGTAGGTAATAGATTTATGATGCGTCATCATAAATTCATTAACAATTTTTTATAATTATAATGTTGATGAAATGACTATCATGGTCACTCACCAAATGATGCTATTTTCATTAAGAAATATAACAAGGTTTTTCTTTCATATTATTTCATATTAAAACTTTAACCTCCACCCATTTTATGGTATAATTAGTAGCCATAATATATATCAATTATCAATGTTGGTTTGATGATGCCCATGAAGTTTAATCCTTACTTCATAAAGGGTTCAAATGCCATAATAAATTGAAGAGGTTCTTTCCCACTTCTAAATATGGGTCCTAATTGTTGGCAAACTTCACAACTTTAAAACAATTCAATAATGTATTTTTATAGGGTAGGCCATTAATCATCAACTATCATAACTTTATTTACAATTGTGTTCACATTAAAATGCTCACTGATTAGTCCTTCATGGAACTTAATTAGCATTGATTTAGCTTTGGAAGGCATTAAACATTGTCTTTTAATATTGCATTTGGGCCAAATTTATACAATTTCTCCCCATATAGTGTATGGGGTCTAGATTTAGCAATGATTTGTTTCCTTATTTTTTGTCCAATATTTCATCCTCAAAACAACCCTTTTGTAAAAAAATTAATAGATGAATACAAGTCTATTGATATTGATAATAGGGTAGCATTTGGTAACTAATATTCCATTCCAACAATTGGTTTACCATTATCAATTTGGGATAATTGGTCAAGAACAAATAGACTCATTTGGGGTTATACGTTACTTTGAAAATCTTGCAAGAGTAATAACCATCTATTTATTCTTCTAATGAATATTTTTCTATTCACCAAATATGGTAGAGTTTGATGATCTAAAAAATCATCACTACAAAATGTGGGTGCAATTCGCTACTTGTCCCCATTTAGCGTATTGATGAATTCACTCAAAATCTAGTTAAATCAATTGGCATACATGGATACATTTTGTTGTAGTGAATGTAAATGTGTTATTAAGAAGATAACGTTGAATTTTTTGGATAACATAAATCATGGCAAGTGTTTTTTTTTTTAGTAGTAGAATATTTTTCTTAGCATTTGTCAATAGTCGACTAGCATACTATATTGGATGATCAATGGTGTTGTCCACATTTTGAGCTAATATAGCTCCCACAACATAATTGGATGCATCTATAAACACATGGAATTCTTTAATCGAGTTTAGTGCAACCAACATTGGTAGATTGTTCATAGACGTTTTCCTCCATTCAAAGGTTGCAATTTTATAAAAAAAAATTCAACCATCCTAATTTGATTATAACCATTGTACCCATCCATAAATGATTGCATCCCACGACTTGTAGTATGGTCAAACACCAAATCCACAAAAGTTAAGTAGAATGGATTTTTTTATCATTTATGCATTAAATTTTCTCCAGTCAAGTGGTGCAAGAATGAATGGACCAACATTTGGATTTTTTGAAAAACTTTATAGCGTGCTTGTCATTCTAATGACCATATTTGATAGGTAAATTTATTTTTTCTCTATAGGGACTTAGTTTAAGGATACCAACTTATATATATATATATATATTCCATTTATTATATTTCCATAATCAAGAAAAACACAAAAGATATGGACTTTCAAAGTCAAACATTATGGATTATAATCTTGACAACATTTTTTAATATGGATTTTGAAATAGTCCAATCATTTATGATGTGTTGGTTAAGGACTTGATTTTGGTTTGATAACATAGTAAAAAAATTAATTTTCAAAAGTTTTGCATCATGGCATTTGTAACATTTTACCTATGGATTTAAAAATAAACTAGAAAATAAAATAGAGCTTTTTCAAAAGTTCATAAAGTTTTAGAAAAAAAGGCTTTAGGATTATTCTTGTGCACATGTGTTAAGAAAGGGAGCTCTAAATAGGCTTTAGATTAAATGGAAAAAATGCCCAAGGAACCAATGGAAAACCTTTGTAATTCATTGTAACCCACAAAAAAACCTATGTTTTGGACTTTATAAAATGGTAATTTCTTATAGGCCATTGGTCCATTCATTTTTGCACTCACCTAGTCCACACAAATGTGTAACTTGGAATTCTTATTTTGCACAATCACTAAAGGAAATAACCATTTAGTAAAAGCATATTACGGTTTGTCCAAATCCCATCGAACTTTTTGAACATAGTTTAGATTATGCAATGTTGCTTTTGTTTGATTGGTAATGCACCAACCATCAGTTCAATTTTACGTTCACAATTTTTTTCGATAACCCTTTCAATTCCTTGTAACTCCAAGCAAATACATCTTTAAATTTTGTTAACAAACCTTTGATTTCCTCCATATAAACAATGGATATTGATGCATTTAAATCCATATATGTATTAGGTCTTCTTCACTCCCTAAATTAACTTTTGGTTAGTTGTTCATAGTTGTTAAAATCCACCCTATTATTTGTTTATTTTTAATGGTCACATCAATAGATTCATCTAAATTGGATTTTTTCTTGGTTTATAATGATAATACCATATTGGATAATTAGGTGATTCATTTGGTTCCATCATTCCACATAATATTTCTATTGCAAATTCACTAATTCAAACTTATTTCACCAATTGGCCACAATTCTGAAATGATTTTGTAAAAGCATTCGTCGTCATTATTGGTGAGACTATTTTTTCAATCATGATTATCATCTAGATTACATGGTTTCTTAGGTGGGCGAATAGAAATTCTTTTCAAAATTTTCAATGTGACAATTTTAATTTTTATAATAATCATCAAAGCATTATTGCCCCAATCATGGTAAGCTTTGACTTGTTTTTGCCAAGGCTTTTCCAATAGTATGGAATAAGCTTCTTATACATCTTCCATTTAAACTAGTATTGTCATAACTATTTTATAAACACATCTTCCTAGCTGACTTTTTAAATTATAGATTAACCCAATTAGTTGCACCTTCCTTTGGTATGCAACCATCCATGCCATGAAAGGAGTTGATTGAAACTTCTTCAATCCTGACGTCCTTTTCAACACATTTGAAATGTTATTCACACTAGATTTAATAATACATATTGGAGTTTATGTTTTGTCACATGCACTTGAACAACTAATATAATTTCATCAAAAAATTCAATTTACTAGTACACATATTTTATAAGCATCGATGATAGGAACACTTTCTTTGTCTTGATAAACCTTGAATGTAAATCTTTTTAACTAAGGACAATTTTTAATAATTGTCCTAGTTTGACTTCTAATTTCATATCCATAATTAGATTCTCCATTTTTTTTGAGTTGATATTTGTTCTTGTATTCCGTACTGACCTTTTAATCACTTTGATAATCTTTTTTTTACATTTGGTTAGATTATTGGGTGAATGCATGGTTGAGTGGCTCACTTTTGGTGTCACAATGATCATTTTTATAAGGTGCATTGTGTTTAAGTGCTTATAGTGAATAACATCATTTTGAATAGTACATTAACATGATGATTTTGAACATATTTATAAAACTATATTTGAAAATAATGCATTCAATATCAATAATGGACTTTTTAAGTTAAAAAAAATGGACCAAATTGTTAATAAATTGAAGAATTCATATTACTTTCCATTCTAAATTGTTTATAGTGACTAAATATGCCTTGCAGAATAAAATAATCAAATTAAGTGTGAAATATTTTTCCTTTAAAACCTTAACCAAACAATAATTATGAACTTTTGAAGAATCAAATTTGGACCTTGTTTTCAAAAGCCTGTTTCAAATGGATTTTTTTTTTGTTTTTCAAAAACATTTTTCTTAATGAACATGTCTTCAAAATCATTATTTTGACCTTCATTCATATGGATTTTATGGGGGTTTTTTAAGGATGTCCAAGTGGCATCCACGATGATAGATGACATCAACAACTTTTGATATAGGTTTGACATAGGTTTAGAAGGTTTCAGGTGGGTGAACATTTGGTATTCAAAGATTACAATATTGAAAATTAAAAAATTAATAACCATGTCCATTTGACCACTTAAATTTTTTTTGGTATGGACTTGTATGAATATTTATTTGAAAAAATTCACCAAATTTTTATACATGGTTCAAATAGGGTAACCAAAAATATATAAAAATATAAAAATATGTTCTTTTCTTATTTTGTTAATAATCAAATTTGGCTAAATCAACTTATGGATGATCACCACCTTGACTACATCACAAATTGGAAAAAGAAAGCAATATATGTGATGATTGATATAGAAAGAATACATTCACTAGTTATAACTTAAATGTTGTTCCTTAAGTTTATTTGGAACAAAGATTTTCTAACATGATAATTGACAAACTATTTAAGTTTGTGGAAACATTGTGCAAAGAATGTGAATTTAAGTCTTTATGAGATGCTCGACTTCTTGTTCCATTTTAGATGGTTGTGTGGCTTACAATGATTAGCTCTGTGGTGTAGAAGGTTTTGGTCATTCCAACAAGTAGAATCTTTTGTGAAAGTAGCTCTTCAAAGCAAGATAAAGTGGAAACTGATATGCAACACAAATTGAAGCTAAGAACTTTGGATGCATCTATCTATATAATAAAAAGAATGGTGAAACCTTCATACCTACCTATGCAACTGCCTTTCTTTCACCCATAAGTACCTACTTCTAAATCTACACTCCCTTCTTACAAGCTTACTTTCTCCCTCCCAGCCTCCTTAGCAAAAAAATTTAAAACCCTAAACCCAACCCAACCCTAACTTTTGAAGGGAAGATTTTTATGCTTGTTCAAATTGGTGAGGATATGGCATATCCATCCTTGACTAGTGGTTCTCAGCAAATCAAAGAACTAGTTTTAATACTTAACCAACAATTCTCAAGTTTCAACCCATCATAAGAACCAATTTTGGCCATGGTTTTAGAAAATAAAGAAAACTGACCAAATGAATCCATGTGATCTAATGAATTAGGGCGATATTATTAAACAGAAATCGTTTGAATGTGTTGAAAACATTTTTTGTAGGTTGAAAAATGCAAACAAATTGCCCCCAAAAAACCATTGAAAACAACCCCCACTTCCCTTTATTCATGATTCAAAAATACATGGGAATAGGCGTCCCAACAAATGATTTGAACTAAAAGATGTAGTGCTCGGTTATAAAATCATGCTCAACTCTACAATTAGGTCGATTTATCGGTTTAGTTTTGCATGGGTGGATGGATGGATGGGTCTTGAGTCAATCAACTTTCCTCAGCTCCCAGGTTGGCTCATGATTTTTTCAACATGACGTGAAAAAAGTGTGAGAGAATGAGCATCCAGACTTTTCACAAATTTTCAATGTTGAGAAAAATCATAATGTTGTTAATTTTTATTTTATTTTTCGGTTGTCGTACATAAGATTGCTACCATTAGGTTGCTCTATCATTTTAGTTCTTTCCTCCGGTTGAAACCAAACCGGCCGGAGTGGTACTAAGGACTTTTTGTGGTTGCTCTATCGGTCTGGTTCCTCCGGTCGAAACCAAACTGGCCAGAGTGTTACTAAGGACTTTAAATGGTTGCTCTATCAGTTTAGTTTAGTTCCTCCGGTTGAAACCAAACCAGTCAGAGTGGTACTAAGGACTTTTTGTGGTTGTTCTATTGGTTTAATTCCTCGGGTTGTAACCAAAAACCGGCTGAAGTGGTACTAAGAACTTTTGTCATGAAGCAGGCAGTGGGTGGGTCACTCTCACAATTTTTTGCCTTTTGTCCCTGGCCCTTATCTACGAGTCTGACCACAGCATCGGAGCCGGCCATACCCACCAAACACATGTAACATGATTCCGATCTGTCTGGTTGTCTGTCTGTCGGCCGAACAAAGGCTCATACGGACTTCCTTTCTTGGCCTTTCTTGTGCCTCTCACTCCCCTCAAATGGTATTTATCATTATTATTACGAACCATAAAAGCGTTTCCATTTTAAAACCTGATTTTTAAAAAGAATACAAACAACGATACTCACCATGCTAATTTGAGACACAACAATTGTAAGTGCACTTACTTCCGGAACTCCCGGCTCTCGGGGGTGTTACCCTACATTATTCTTTGTGATCTAGGTATGTTAAGGTTCACGGTAACCTATCCCTCATGCTTGGTAACCTATATCCCTTGTGCTTTATGATGGGTAGAGTGAGCTCATGGGTCAGGGACGACATTCCCTCAAAATGTAGGGTGTTACCCTACATTATTCTTTGTGATCTATGTATGTTAAGGTTCACGGTAACCTATCCCTCATGCTTGGTAACCTATCCCTCGTGCTTTATGATGGGTAGAGTGAGCTCATGGGTCAGGGACGACATTCCCTCAAAAAGTAGAGCCCGACTTCATTATCAGCTTCGCTTGGCCCCTTGTTTGTAGAATGCCTTCACCCTGGTGTTTTAGGGTTTGATATTCACACTTTCATTTGACATTCACCATGGGTTTTTTTTTGAGGTGTTCAAACTTGTTTATTCACCATGAAACAAGTTGAAACAAAATTCGTCACATTTGGACTGTGATTTATTAGTTTGATAGCAATTTGTTAACTAGTTTTAAAAAATCATATTTAGACAGGCGTCAGTTAATGCTAAATCTATGTTGGGATGCTAGGCAATGACACAACATTAGAAAATTGAAAAAAAAAACAAAAAACAACAATCACCATTGGGGAACTCTTTGTTCTTGTTCCTTGTACTAAAATTTATACATTTAAATCCAAAACTCAACAAGGGGTGTGTCACACTGTAGCCTTGCCATTTAAATTAAAAAGGATCTTAAGGCAAAACAAGAATTACAAAAACTCAAATATTTCACCATGCAAAAATACATTAATTTTCAAAAAATCCTCTAAAACAAACCAAAATCCTTCAAGATATTATGACTCTATTACAACTAATCTCAAGTTTCAACACAAGCAAAAACATTCATCTTTCAAAAATCCTCATATAAAAATAGACCTATTACCTAAGGGTCAAGACTCAAAATCCCTTAAACTACTATACTCTATAATGAATCTAGACACAATATCCTTGCCTTGGTAGCCAAGGGCAATAAAATATATAAGTGCATCAATTAAGTGGGCTACTGGTCAGTTTACTTACTTCAGCCCTATATTATAGTCCTTCAGAGCCTGGTTTAGTCTAAACATGGAAGATTTGTAGTATTTAGAAATAATTTAAATGGATTTGGGGATTTTTACCATGGTACCAACATGGTTGCTACTAGATCACTCCCTCAGATTCAAAAAATTTGTTAGTAATTTTTTTCCCAAGGGATCCTAAGTTTCTTTAGATTCTTTGGGAATAGATTATGTTTTAAATCATTTGCACAGAATTTGTTAAAAAAAAAGTGCAGGATTGAAGAGGTGTTTTAGAATGCTTTGGAGGTCAAGTTGTTGAGAATAATGACAATGATCTCTTGTTGTCAATAGGCAACAAGGCAACTTTTGACTTACTTGGCTTCCCCTTATCATTCATTTATCAACATCATTTAGACATGGGCATAATATATATATTCAAATGTAAATAATGTTCAAGTTTTTTTTTCAAGTCCAAAAATCCCATGTAATTTAAATCAAGAAGGGGGGACATGGTTCTTTGATGGGAAATGTACCATAAGTTGCATTTCTAGAGGATGGGTCTAATCCCAATACAAAGATTCTTTGTAGGGACATAATAACCATCTGGAACACCTTGAATCCCTCAATGTGAAGAAGTTCCATGAACAATTTTGATGGGAAAAATTTCACAAAAAAAGTGAGGGGGTACCTATTTGTTGATTCTAATAGTTATAGTGAGGTGGTACACTCAAAATTTTAAAATTTTTGCTTTGAAGGAGCCACTTTGATTGGCCCACCTTCAATATTTTTTAGAAACTTGGGCAGCCCCCCCCTTAGAAGCACCTCTGTGACCCC
>Ga0116228_10000281_pt1 | contig 37311 bp, 25 predicted proteins | sample S1TSphfallax_2_FD_89694 | JGI IMG/M metagenome (GOLD analysis project Ga0116228, IMG submission 89694) | Host-associated microbial communities from peat moss isolated from Minnesota, USA - S1T2_Fc - Sphagnum fallax MG | ecosystem: Host-associated > Plants > Peat moss > Unclassified | place... | reverse complement strand
CACCCCCAAGCTCCTTGATAGACTAAAATGCGAGTCCAAAGTGAAAATAAGGGTAGGATAAGGAGTTGGGGTATGCTCCATGGCTCGCAACACTTCAAAGGTAGAGGAGCATGCTGGAGCTCTGGGATGGGGACTAGGATGAATGACAAGCAAATCAATTATTCACACAAATCTACACAAACCAAACAACAAGATGGGTAATGCATAGTTGGAGCACTTTTAGTGCATAAACGAACCATAGGCAAACACGAATTCACAAGACTTACCACGACCTAGACTTAGGGGAAGCCACCACCTTCCCCTTTATAGTATTATTTGTGCATGTACACGGGGCCTGCACCCAAATGTCATTTTGTTTTAGGACTCCCAAGTTGCAAATCCCAAAAGGACTCATGCGATTTTGGAGGCCCATAACTTTTTATGCAAACTTTTGATTGAAGTGAGGTTTCAAGCAAAGTTATAACCCTTGTTGACATCTTTTCAAGGATATGCAACATGCCACCTTCACACAGGTAAATCAAGGTGGTTTGCGACTTTTAGTGGTTGGGAGTCAAATTGGCCGTTTGACTCCCGACCCTTCTTTTGGCCATAACTTATGTTTTAAATACCAAAATGGGTCATGCAAGCCCATTTTAGACATCTATGTTTCAAGATATTTCTAATGGTATAAGGAACTCTTCAATCTAATAAGTTTTAACCCCTGCAGTCACCTTCTGAAAATTTGGAAGTCCATCAAGACTTCAACTCCCAAAGTGGGAGCCCACTTGGGAGTGTGTGGGTTCATTCCCTCACATTCTCTTACACTCCCGGGAGCATGAAATGTGACCCCTAGGCTTCACTTTTGGCCCACACCTTTGCAAGTCCTTGCTTTGGTTGCGAACCCAAGACTAGGGTTACGACAACAATCAAGGATTTGGTGGAGTTTGTAGAGAAGGCTACTTTTGAAACCAAAAACAGTGACCACTCTTTGACAATGAATCTTTGTGGGGAGCATGATTCATGTTAAACAATTTGGTAATGTTTACCTTTATTATTGATTCCACACCCACTAACCAAATTTGTTCTTTTTATAGAGGCCTTGGACACATAGTTGGAAATTACCCTTACAAACTTAACCAAATACCGATTTTTATGATGAAACCAATTTTTAGTACCACCCAACCTACCATTTCAATTAGCTCCCAAACTTTAGTGAGTTATGTTTTAACAGTACTTGAATGTACTTCGTCTTTCAAAGTAGCCCATAATTACCCTGTTATTCAAATGTTGAGCAACTAAAACCAAGTAATGAATCCTACTAGAAATAACATTTTACCAACATACCTTGGGAACTATGGATTGTCTTATGTAAGCAACAACAATATTCCCAACCCATGGACAATTATTCCTAATCATTATTACCCAAGAAACCCTCCACTTACTTTCCCCAACACATCTAAATTTGTAGCATACCCTTTCCTGAGTGTGGTGTCTACTAAAATTGTTATAAAGTAAGGGTGTCCAAGCGACTGTGATCCTAAATAACTATTCCCATTGGTGGATTTTCTACCAAAAATATAATGCCCTATTTCCAACCACCCACATGAAACCCACCATCAAGATTCGATAATTATAGGGGTGGGATGCCTACGAAAGGCAATGGCAACCTTCTTCATGGGAATGGAAGACCACTAGGAGGCGGAAGTGAACCTTCAAAATGACGTGGTGGACCCCCAGGTGGAGGCAAACCTTTGAGTGGAAACAACCCCCCAAATGGTTGAGGACGCCCAAAAGGAGGTGGAGGAGGATTTTTAGTTGGAAACACAAGTGTGCCTTTCAATATTCCTTGCTTAAGTTCCCTTTGGAACCCATGGTACCCATTATGGTATCATTACGCCAAAACATGGCAATTACGACTACACCCATGATTATGTTTGTAGTCACATATACCATTCATGACTACATGACTATGTAGTCCATATGGACACGTCGTTTATCCACTAGTCATATTTTTGTCTTAGTCGTAAATCCCATGAAGTATATTATATTTTTATAAATTGAAATAGATTAATAAATGGCCATTTGGTAGGTAGGTTGGTATGTAGGTAGGAATGGGTAAGTAAGTAGGTAAATTGGATCCTATTTATTTTTTGGTGACAAGCCTTTATTATTGGCCCATCACAAGTAATATTTGCGCTTTGAGTGTCAATAATGCATGTATTGTGTGTAGATTAATAATTTTTCGCCTAATTATATAGTTTACAAAGTTGAACATGTTGACAAAGGATATGGGATGATAAATTTGCAGCATTATCCCTCGTCATCTTTTGTCCCATACAAAAGTACCCAACTTTGACCATTATTATCTTTTTCAGACTTTGTCCAAATGAAAAAAAAAAATCATTCTTAAAGATTTTTCCAAGATCTACATATCTATTAAAACAAAAAACCAAAATATAAAATAAATTGACTAAAAATGCATTTGAATCTACACTATTTCATACATTTCAACAACAATTTGTAAATAATTAAATAATTTTATAAACATATTTTAAATCAACATATATATATAATATTTCCCCACCTTTTAAAAATACCACATTAATAAAAAATGGTATACATGTTGTGTTATATTTATTTTTAATTATAAAAAATATTTTAAAATAAAATATGTTGTCTATGAAACATATAATATTATTTTCAACATTTTAATATTTTATAAAATTATTTAAATGATTCAAATGTCATAATTTTCATCAAATTTTATTGTGAGTAGTAAATTTTTAATTTTTTTTTCAATTCGTTAAATGTGATTTAATATATAATATTTTAAAATTCCAAGTTGTATGACCAAATACTTTGATAAATTGCTAAAGATCAAATTTCATATTTTTTGCTACCCATCACATGGGTGATTCATTATCTAATGTCAAAAAATTTAAGAAGATATTCATTTAAATAAAACTTTGAACAAGAGTTTCAACTTAAATTTTTAAATTATATTCTAGGCATCAATTTTTTAATTTAATTTTATGGTTTCAAAAACTTTGGCAATTTTTTTTCCATTTTTTCGGGATTTTTTTTTAAATGAAAAAAATTCCCCCAATTTTATTTTTAGCCACTATCTAGAAATTCACATTAAATAATTAATGACTCTAAGGCAATAAATTTAGAAATTATAAGGAATTAATCATTTATTTGTGCACTAATTATATGTTTAATCATCTACAAACTTATAATACAATTACTAGGTATGTATGTTTACCTTCTAATTTTTTTCCCTTTTAATTCATAAGATTTTAATGTTTCAAATTGTATATTATTAAATAATTATATGGTGGTCATGAAAAAAAATTTAGTCATGTAATCTTATCAATGAAAACTTTTAGTCATGTAGTCACATCCATGGTTACAAGAATACAACTCATAAAACCATGGCATATATGATTGTATGACTAGAAAATGGTCATTAATCATATTTGTCTTAGTCCTAAATGTCAAGTTTTGGTGTAGTGTATCTACCACCAACACCCACTACCCATGTGCCTCTTTCATCAAGTAAATTTTTATCATACCCAATTTACTTTATTGGGATAAATCTAAATGCCAACGGCTAAATGTTTCAAAAATCCATTTAGATTAATGGTGAGAAGTGAGACATTGATATAATGAATCTATTTTGTTTCATCTTAAAGGATGTGATTTTGGAATGGGGTGAAAATTTTATGTAGTCTCACCCAAGGTTGCACATTTCTAGAATTGGAAGTGCATTCTATAAGTGATATCACATCATTCAAAACAATGAACAAGTTTACATGGCTTTTAAAATCATTAAGCAAGGCAACGATGAAAAGGTTGAGGTTTATTACAAACAAATCTTGAAACTTGCCAATTATCTTCAACATAAGGTAGATGACAACTTGTTGACAACCTTTTTTTAAGTTGGATTGGTTCCCTACTTACAAATTGCAATTGTAGGAATGAAGCAAAATACCTTATGAGCACAAGGAACCCACAGTCACCTATGAAGAGATTATGGCAGATGCAAAGGAAGATCAAAAATTGTTAAAACCACCTAAAAACCCCAAGAAAACACCAAACAACCCTCGGAATGAAAGGATGTGTGGTTTCTGTCACAAACCAATGCATTTGAAGGAACATTGTCATTGGAATCCAAAAAATCCAAACAACAAATTGAAGGACAAAAAAAGAATTTTAGTGAATGAAGTTTCTCCAAAGACAAGGGGGAGAATGGGTGGTAATCACAAAAACCAAGGGAATAAAAATTAAGGAAATTCCCTTATCTATAATTATTGCATTTGTAATTCATTAAAACAAAACATTTACATGACTATGCCCATAAATTAATGACACAAAAGATGTACAAGGCCAAAATTTCCCATGCAAAATTGAAAAAGGATGAGGCCATTGTCAACATGGTCTTAATTATTACAACCAAGAGCCAAAACCCAAGATTGGTGTTAATGGGGAAAAGGAGCTTCAAAAAACCAAGACCATAAAAGATTGGGAAAAATATGAACAATTACAAAAGACCTTTGAATTAGTCATCCAACAAATGCAAGCATCAAAAACCACTTCGGAAGTGACACTATGAGCAAATCAACAATGCAGGAGTCATTTGGACCACTGAAAATTAGAACTAATTTTGTTGATGATGGAACAATTACCAAAAACAAATATGTGCTCCAAGAAATTGGTCAACAATTAATGAGTAGCAAAGATATTTTTACTTTTGGTCAACTCATGCATTTGGCCCTTGATTTCAAACAATACTTGGTTTTTAAAGTATCTTCCAATAATCAACCAACCCATCTTCAAGGTCCACCTTTTTATGTAGGTTCAATTGCCATATTTCTTCATAGGGCAAAAGCACACTAGGGTGTCACAATTTCAACAAATTAGAGTCCCTTTTCAAAGTCCTTTTATAGTGTAGTTGAAAATTAACTTAAATATGAATATTTAGATGATATTATTTTATTTTATTTTTTCCATTTCCAAGTTCAAATTGTGCTGCTATAAAACATATTAAAAATATCTCAAAAGATTTTTTTTGAAATGATTATTTTTAAATGCTCAAAAAATCTTTGAAAATAATTATAGTTTATGGAATTTTAGAAAAAGTTCATAACATGATAAAGCAAAATCGCATTCCATTCATTTAGTGGATATTTAGTTTCTCAAACATAATTCATCCAATTTTCCAAACTTTCAAACACATAAGATTAATTCATTGTAAAACAAAAGTCCATATCCATGAGTTTTGTAGGTGTAAAAAAATATGTGGGCAAAATTCAAAAGTTTATTACTTATTGGTTATCCATGATTTTGATTTGATTTGTTCATTTTTCAAAGGTTGATTATGATAGCTTTAAATAAGTGATTCCCTTTTTATATTATTTCAATGGATCTTATACCTAAGGAATAGAGGAAAAATTGCCATTGTGACATCCATATAAGGTCACCGTAGTGTGCAAACACCCCATATGACAATACTTCAAGTGCATGCGAGGAAAAACACAATGGAGGATGTCTTGTTGGATGGGGGTTTGGGTGTGAATATTATCATCAAGGATTTGAGGAAAAGATTAGGATTACTTATCCAAAAATGTGCACCTTTTACCTTTAGGATGGTAGACCAAACCCTAACCAAACAAGTAGGGTTAATTCAAGATTTGAAAATCCATATTCACAATATATCATATGTCATCACCTTCATAGTGATGAAAAACAACGTACTAGATGCCAGGTAGTCCAATTTGCTCAATCATCCCTGACTACGAAATGCCAAGGTTACACATGATTGGGATAATAACCTCATAAGCATTGAGGGTAATGGCATTGTATGCCCCATAATGGTAACAAAACGTTTGGATAGCAACACCAAACATCCAAAAGTTTTGCTCTACTATGATTTTGTTAATGGAATCATAGATGAAGAAGAAGACATGTTATTGGTGGCCGAACTGGATTTGTTCACAATCAACACAATTATTTTACCAAAACTAAAAATCTTGGTGGTAGTGGTGCCCAATACAAAAATTAATATTAATTCAAAAATTGATACCAAGGAACTAATTTTTTATTTCCCTCACACATTAAGAAAAATTTCGATAGACATTACACCAACACAAATCAAAGTGTAGGACATGAAGATTACAAAATGGAATCTATCAAAGGAGGTCCAAATTTGCCTTTTGAGTTTGGGTATTCCAAAAGAACCCCAATTAATGAAATTAAACATTATTTTGGATTCTTTAGTGGTAGCTATAGCAAAACAATTATTGAAGGAATACAAAGACATATTTATGTGGACATATAAAGATCTAAGAAGCATTCAAGCTCACCCATCACAACATTTAATTGAACTCAATACTAGCATTTCTGCATCACATCAAACATGGTATTGGATGAATTCGAATTATGCTACACTAGTGAAGAAGGATTTAAACAAGCTTTTAGGTACATGATTCATTGCTCTAGTGGAAAAGGTAACTTGGTTTTCTCCCATTGGATGCAAACAAAATAACACGAGCTGTACCCACTTGCTTTTGGGACTACTTTTGGTGGAATATTTTCAAAAATATTTTTCAAAAAATCTTCAAAAAAATCTTCAAAAATCTTTATAACTTTCTTTATATTATTATCTGAAGGTTTATGTAAAATATTTCAAAATATATGTAATTGTCAAAAGTTTTGAAGTTTATTTATAATTCCTTTTAGTGTTTAAAAACATGTGTTACAATGTTTAATGAGTGTTTTTGAGAATTTATTATTGATCAAATATTTTTCAAATTAATTCACATGTTCCAATGATATATTATGAACCTTATTATATAAAAAGTCTTATATTTTCAACACCAAATTTAATTACCACTTCTAAACATGAAAAACAAAACACCAATTACACTTGTTGTGGCTCATGTTAGTGTGATTACACCTTATTGTGGTGGTGCCAAAAAAAAACAAGAAGTTTCATATTTGCATGGATTTTCAAAAATTAAACATTGCCACAAAATAAGATCCCTATCCTTTACCTTGTACAAAAAAAGTACTAAACATGGTAGCAGGGCATGAAATTTACTTTTTTTTACACGACTTTTTCAATTATTTCATGATCACCCTAGAAAACAAGTACCAAATTGCCTTCATTACTGATTGGGAAACATTTGTTTAGATAGTCATGCCATTTGGATTGAAGAATGTTCCACCCACCTATTAACGGGCAGTGAACATGGCATTTCATGAATACCCCAAGGTGTTCATGAAAATATTATTCTTGGATGATTTTAGTGTGTTCAACGACTGTAACATGCACCTCGACAAACTACAATTTTGTTTTAACAAATGCCGAATATTCAGTATAAATGTAAATTCAAAAAAGTGCATGTTTTTCGATTAGTCAGGGGTCATGTTTGGGTATGTTGTTTCCAAGGCAAGAAAATTACCTGATCGAAAAAACATTTCAACTATCATGAATATGCCCACACCAAAAATGCCAAAAGACATATAAGTTTTCAATGGGATGACCCAATTTTATTGATGATTCATCAAGAACTTCGTTTTCATTATGGCCCCCATCATGAAACTTTTAGGCAAAACAAAGGTGTTTGAATGGATTATCAAATGTTAAGAAGTGTGGGAGCCATAAAGCAACAGTACTTGGATGCCTAATTTTAATCACACCTAGATGGGACATGGAGTTTCACATCCACACATATGTGTCAAATTTGGTAGTTGGGGTTATGCTAGCTTAAAATCCTACTAGAGAATTTGATTAGCCAATTGCATACACCTCTAGACTTTTAAACAATGTATAAAAAAACTACACCAAATTACTTAAAAGGAAGCACTAGGCATGGTTTATGCTTTACATTAAAAAAATTAATTATTAGAAAACAAGTTTGTTTTCTATGTGGACCACATGGTGCTATTGTATTTCATCAAAAAACTTCAACCATTAGGACAAATTACAAGGTGGTTGTTATTTTTGGAATACGAGTTTTCAATAGTGTATGAACCAAAGCATTCCTATTTTGTGTTGGACTCTTTTTCACGACTACTTAATGCTACCAAAAATCCAAGGATTATCGACCGAACTACTGATGCATCACTATTTGTACTTCAACCATAATGGCTACAAAAAGTACATACTTACATTTTTACCAAAAAACTTCCAAGGGGTTATTCCACCGAACAATGGAAGAAACTGGTGTTGAAGGTTTCACCCTTTACCATCTTCGATGGATAGTTATACGAACAAAGTCAAGATCAAATCTTGCACCAATGTTTACATGATGACAAGATTTCAGTAATCCTACGACAAATGCATAAAGATGTACAATAACACTACCAATCCTATGATGTTTGTCAGTGAATCAAAAATCTCCTACATACACTAATGGAGAAGTTGACCATTATGCTTCGGGCTAAACTATTCATGAAATGAGGTTTGGACTTCATTAGCCCCATTAAGACTGTGAATCACTCACATGACAACAAGTACATTTTGGTTGCTATCGATTATGTAACAAATTGGGTGGAGGCAAAGGCATTAAGGACCAACGTGGCTACAATCATAATTTAATTCATTTATGAATTCATTCTAACTAGGTTTAGTTGCCCCCTCACTTTGGTCAACGACCAAGTTACCCATTTTATCAAAGATGCCATCAAGATCCTTACCACTCACTTTTTGTTTTAGCACACTAGTTTTACAACTTACTACCCTTGGGGAAATGGTCAACTAGAATCTACCAATAATGTTATTGGGTTGCTATTAACCAAGCTAGTGAATGAAAATTGCATGAATTGGGACAAACATCTCCACACCATTCTTTTTGCATATAGGACAACTTTCAAGGTGGGCATATGTCATACTCCTTTTTAATTGTTGTATGGATTTCATTCATTGATGTTTACAAAATATCTACTTCCCATGACCAATTCTACAACATATCAAGATTTTGCCATGACAAGGGTACTTAGTACCCGATTGTTTGAATTAGAAAAATTGGAGGAATTTTAATCAACATCAACAAATTGAAGCCCTACCAATTCTAGGACACTATTGCTTCTAGAGGAATGGAATCAATAGTCAAAAGGGGGAGGGATACAACAAACATTAAAAAAAGGTTCCACATTACAACTCTAAAAAATGCACAAGGTATAGGCAAAATAAATTCATTTTTAGTGGATGGAACCAAAATCCAAGAGTCACAAGTTGGAACCAATGTCAAAAAATTGGTAACTAGAATTGAAATCCAAGACTCACAAGCTAGAATAAAAAATTATGAAGAATGGAACAAAATTGAAATCCATAACATAGGCACTAGAATTGAAATTCATGAAGTACAAAGAACCAAAAACCTATGGCCAACTAAAATTTTGTGTCCCAAAACCAAAATTCGAAATTGGGAACAAAGAACCAATTTTTTTGACTTAAGGCCATTAAGTGGGTTTCTTGGGTTAGCTAACCTAAGTCAGCTACATCTATTAATAGTACTAAAAATCCTCAATCAAGGAATTATGGTCAAATTCTAGATCTAGAATGTGTAAAAGTTGATTCCAACATTACAAAATCAACTGTGAATTTTGTTGTTGTACAGTTGGTGGATGAAACTACAACGCATCTTTTTACATCCATTGGCATGTTTTGTTTTTTCGTCAAAACAATATCCAATGAAAAAAAAAACAAAAATGGCATCAATGAACTAATGCCACCTTTAGCAAACAATGTGATTATTTTTAAAAACAACTTGACTAGCCCATTGAGTATAAATGTGGGACCTTTTCTCCCATTTCACCCTTTGCATTTTCTTTTATCTCATTCCTTTCAATTAGTTCCTAGAATGCAAAAATTCATTATATACACAAGGAAGTTAGTTTTGGGAAAAATGAATGGAGAAATGAATAAGGAGGCAAAAAGGCTTGTATAATAAAATAGAGAAAGGCATAAAGTTGTTACATAGTAGAGAAAAGAAGAAGGTGGTACCGAAATGGAAACAAAACTAGAAACAAAGAAGAAGAGGGTCATAATGAATCTTTTTAGTGAGGCTACATTATTAGAATTCTTGGTTTTTCAAACGGTCCCAATTGATTAATTAGTCTTCTTGACTAATGAACATGTACATTTTGATTAGAGGCTAAGGGCTTGAATGACATGTGTATCTTTGACCAATCAATTTGGTTGAAATGACCTATTTGATTATTTGTTAATTTGGACATCTAGTCAAATTGGTCAAATGGCCAATGACGTTTAGTCAATTGGAACATTTAGTCAAGTTGGACATAAGCAAATGACACCTTTGGTCAAAATGGCCAATGGGGTTTTAGTCAAATAGAATATTTAATCAAGATGGCCAATGTTATTATAGTCAAATGGGATGTTTTACCTACCTATCTACCATACTCTACAGCCTTTCTACCTACCTATCGACCTACTTATGTACCTACAACCTACCAACCTACCTACTACAACCTACTTACTACTTTAGGCATTCAACACATCTTGTTTAGCCAAATGGACAAATTATAACATTGAGTAGCTAACCAAGATGTAACATGGCCTTATACAATTGGGCTTTTTGGTTTGATTACCCTAAAATTAACACCCATAAGACATTTGGTCAAGGAATTTCTATAATCCATAGTTTGGTTGAATGTAAAACAGATAGAATCGGTTATGCACAAAATCCCAATGATCATTATTGCAAACCTTGTCGTGAAGATGTTGTGTTTACCTCAAATTGGAATCACAAAGCCACTTGCAATGAGGTCTACAAAAGCAACAAATGTCTGCATTTGAATGGTGCCATTCAACACAATTGTGTAAAAGGAAGGCTAAAGAATTCCTAGCTAAAGGGGAAGTATGTTGCTCGTCTTTTGACTCTAGTTCAAGCTATTTAGCTCAAGGGCAATTGCAACACATATGTCAACAAAAAGTTCATACTTCTAGTAGCCCTTGCCAAACTTGGAAAATTGGTAAAATAGGCTCAAATTGTCTTTTAGTAATTTGCATTCTAGGTTGTGAGATTTGTCCATAGTAATCAAACCAAAAAAAAAGATCCTAAAAAGGAGATGGAATTTGCTACAGCCTAGGTTGTCAACATCATCTTCCGCAATTGGTTTACATTCGACCCCAATTTCTAGGTACCAAAATCTTACGATGAAGATGAAGAAGAGGATAATTGTTCAACATAACTGGATACTAATGTGAAGAGGAAGGGGATGGAAATTTTTTCTTAAGCTAAGCCTATTGAACTTGATAATCCCCCTCAAACACAACTAGGAGTTGGTCTATCAAACCAATAACCATTTTTTGATTTTTCATTTTGTATGTTGGACATCTACAATAACAACCTCCAACCCCATCACTAAAGAAGATGATGCCTACTAAACGATCCCTATCTCATGAGCCAAGCCCAAAGAGGCATGACAAAACAAGGAGTCTAAGTCTAGACTTAACATTAGAAACTTCACGTGTTAAGTTTGCTTTTACATTTTTCGATACCATGCCTTCATAAATCGTTTTTTTGTCTTAAAGGTTGCATGACAGGTTGTAAGGTGAGGATATTCCAATTGATGACACTATAAGAAATCATGGTTTATTTGATTGGAAAACACAACCAAAAACCAATCATTTTGATATTTGGTCTATTTGATCATTTAATCATACTAGACAAGTTGATTTGAGCATGTCCAACGTGACTGGTGGTTTTTTTTTATTAACCATAAAATGGTCTTTTTGACTAGTCAGATCAAACAAAAAATTGGGCAACTAGAAATTTTTAATTTAAAAAAATGTTTAATTTGTAAATATAAAGTGTAAAAAATAAATAAAAATAAGTACCTACCTACCTACCCACCATGGCCTCCTACCTACCTATCCACAACCCACCTAAGTAATATATATTTACATACATATACAAGGTACATTTATGAATATACATATTCCACATAATATATGTTGGTAAAGGGCATTGAAGCTTGGTCTCTTTGGCTCCACACTAATGTTTTGGCCATCAAACCACCCCACCACTTTGTAAAACAATATGATATCAAATGCATTTAACATGTTTCCTTGAACTTCCATGAATTTTTTGGTCAATGTGTATAACAACATTTGAACTTCAATCTTTTTCATAAGTATGTTAGTAGGAACATATCTAAGTAGATAGATGAATAGATATAGGTAGGTAGGTAGATGGTAGGACATGGTAGGCAAGACATGGGTAAGTAGATGGTAAGTAATTAGGTAAGTAGGTAGGTAGGTAGCCTAATAAGCACAGCAAGTAAGCTAGGTTACCAAATTAATATGGCAAATTTGACTAAGTATAGCCATTCAATATGGTCAATTTGACTAAACCATGGGCATCTTGGTTGATCATTTAAAACATTTGTCCTTTTTTACAAAATGTAAAACTTAACATTTTGTCAAAATGGTCACTTAAGTCAAAAGAACCAACCAAAAGGACCATGTGTCTTTCATGCCCCATGCCTTTAATAAAAGTGAACATCCTTATGGTCAATGTGGACATTTTAGTCAAGTTGAACCTTTTGAAAAACCATGATTTCTTGTTGTGTCATATATCGAAAATGGACATTCCCCCAAACTTCAATTCTGGTGGAACACAAGTGAAGTCCCCTCCCCAATATGCAAGGACATCATTTTTGGTACGCCTCTTTTGTTGGCATTAACTATTGTTATGGATGCACATGAATTCGGAATTGTAGTGGATTGAACCAAGCGCCTTGAGAAAGAGAATGGTGAGTTGGAAGTGAAGTTGCACTCCCAAACAAACAATTTGAAACAATGTACCAAAACCATTGAACGCCTTCAACTAAATATCTAGGAGTTGTCCTGCCATGCCCCCATCACCCAAGAGCAAGTGGAAGATCTATAATAGCAAATTTGATTGCTTACTCAGAAAGTGGAAAGGCAAATTACACTTTCCACTAGATGGCTAAGTTAGAAGGGATCAAAACCAAAAATGTTTTTATGAAGGCATAACTTCTAACCCTAAACCCTAAACCCTATGATCATATTTGTTGGAAAGTAACCCTATAACAAACTAGGCATGTTCAAATACTACAAGTTATATTAATACAGGTGTGAGTATTAATACCCATGACAACTTCAAATACCCACCCAACTCTCATTTGGGCCCATGTTACACAAATATGTTGGTAGGATAGTTATGTACCCAATGGATTAAAATTTTGAAAAAATAGCTTTAGACTTTTCTCTAGTTCCAACCCCATAATTTCCTCATTTGTGGTCCATTTTGAGGGAATGGAAACCTGATGGGTGCATCAACTAGGGCTTTACAAAACTTCTTTGTATTTCAAAGGCAAAGATGCAATGATCAAAATTTTTAAGCTTGAAAATCTAATTTGTTTTAATTCATCCATCATCAAACATTGAACCCCCTTACACCAAACACCCCATATCTTCCCCCTCAATCCTCTATTGAATTTAATAAATTTTTTATGACATTGGAAGCACTAGATGAAAGGCTACAAATGTTCTTTGCACTTCAGAAGCAAAACAACAATGTGTGAGGATTTAACCTCTTAAAATAGTTCGAGCATGAGAAGGTTGGGGCTATTTCGATAACTTCAAGCCTTGAACTCATTACCAGGCATAACCAATGTACTTTACATCCATAACCTATTCAGGTGGTGCATGGGGATCACTTCTCATTCACACATAGAATGGATATGTCATAAAGTAGCATAAATAGAATATTATTAAAAACATAAAAATAAACCTATTTACCATAATAAATTATAATAATGAATTATGTTAATTGGTACTGAAACATGATGTCGACATAATGATATTATAGCACTACTACAAAAGTGAAGTGCAATTTACTAGCCTAAATCACTATGGGACCTTAAAAGTGAAATAACTTCATTGCATTTTACTAATTTCACCCTGGTGAGAATTATTTCACTATAATATCACTATGTATACGTCATGTTTCATTACTAGTTAACATAATTCACTATTATAATTTATTATAGTAAATAAATTTATTTCTATGTTTTTAAAAATATTCTATTTATGTTACTTTATGATATACCCTATATTATTTTAAGCTACTTTAGTTATTCTAACTTATATTTTATGTTATTATAGGCTATTATAAATTATTTTATCCTAAATATAATAACTTAAAATAATCTAAAATAAAGTATAATGACCTAAGGTAAAAATAACTTAAAATAACCTATGAAAAATAAATTTAAATACCCTTTAATATAATAATTATTAATATCCTATGATATTATAACATAGAATATCCAACAGTCATTTATAATTTAATAACCATTAATATAATATCCACCAATAGAATATCCATCAATAACCATTAATATAATAGGCACTAATAGTCATTAATATAATAACCACCAATTATTATAGAATAACAATCAATAGCCATTAATATAATAGCCACCAATAGCCCTTAATAGAATAACCACCAATAAGCGTTAATAGAAATACCACTAATAGATGTTCATAGAATAACAACCAATAGCCACCAATAGAATAGGTAGCAATAGCCATTAATAACCACCAATAGTCCTAATAAAATAACAACTAATAGCCATATATTAGAATTGCTTAAAATTACCAAAAATAATCTAGGGTGAAGTAATTTATAATAGACAAAACTAACTTAAGGTGAAATAACTTATAATAACTTAGAATTGCCAATAATAACGTAAGGTGAAATAACCTTTAATAGCCAAAAATAACTTATAATAATTACAAATAATTAAAATTAAAATAATTTACAATAGCCAAAAATAACATAGAATAGCCAAAAAAATTATAATAGCTGAAAATAGTTTAAGGTGAAATAAGCTAAAATAGCCATAAATAGCTATAAACAATGTAGGGTGAAATAATTTAAATTAATGAAAAATAGTCATATAATAATTGAAAGTAGTTTAGCATAGGTAATATTATAATATTAACAAAAAAATTATTCATTTATTATATAAAAATCCAAAATAATGGTCATTAAAATGTTATGAATAATGATATTCAACTTTTTTATTATTCAAATGATTTTAAACTTTCAAAAGGAAATAAATGTAATTATGTACATTATTGAAATTTTTAAAAAAATAAATTTGAATCATTTCATTTGAACAAAATTTCAATCAGATATGAATTTTCAAAGTTTATGTTTTTATAATGTTTAAAATGAAGTATTTGATAAATAGAATGTAATGTAACACATTATTACAACAAATGGGATGACTTTATGGTAAAGGTGTTTACTTCCATTCCAAAGGTCAAGGGATCAAACCTCATGAGTGGTGTTGTGTGTGCTCAACAATGGTATGTTGATCGAATATTCTCCTATCGAATTCTTATAATAGGTGCGTAAGTTGATTATGTGGCCTACCTACCTACCTACCTAGGCCTAAGTAGTGACACGTGTCAATAAATCATATGTTTAAAAAATCATAAAATTATCAATAATATTATAGATTAAACAATTAAATATTAATTGATTTCCATGCTAGTTAATTAATTAAGTAACAAGTGAATGGTTTAGTAAATTTGTATTTCACTTTAGAATAATCCTGTTTCATTAAATACTAGTGAAACAATTCATTATTCGTAACAACTAGTCCCCATTCACTAGGAGGTTAAACAATTTCACTAAATAAAAATGTCCAAATTCACTCAAAATCTATTGAAACCCAAAGTGAACTAGGACGCATTTTGTAGTAGTGTAGTGAAATAACTTTCAGTACAGTGAAATCAGTCAAATGCAATGAAGTTATTTCATTTTAAGGTCCCATAGTGATTTAGGTTAATAAATTGCACCCCACTTTTGTAGTAGTGACAAGACTTACTCCAACTTGTGAAAATATTTTCTCCAAATAAAATGTTGTATGAAAAGGTCATATAATCTTGTTTAAAGTTAGATATTCTATATGTTAATTTTGTGTGAATCCCAAAGCTTGATCAACAAAAAAAATCAAGGCATTATTTTCTTACACAGTTAATTACAAAAGTCTAAACTTGTTTTTCCTTTTAATCTATAAAGTGAAATTAGGCATACTCCATTTTATGTTTTAAAGGTGAAAAAAAATTCAATTTGTAAATGTGGAACTTGATATTTCTAAAAGTTGTTCTTCACATTCAAAAGAAAATAATAGTTTTATTTGTCACAACCAATGTTTGTCTTTTTGCTCATTTTCAAAACTTGGTGATAGCAAAAAACAATTAAAAAAAATTAAAAAAAAAAGTTTTAAAAAGAAAACTTTACCTCACATTTTAAAAGAATTTCACATTCATTTCTAAAAGGCCAAAAAATCCAAAAGTTTTGTTTTCTAAATAATAAGTCACCACATTTCAATTGTCTTTTGGTTTCAAAGTAACCTGTCACCATTTTTTTGCTATTTGGACTATTTTCTAAAAAATTATTATCACTTCATGTGCTAAATCTATTTAATTGCAAATGTTTACTACTTCTAACTAGATAAGGAAATTGAAAAGGAAAACCTTAGACACAATAAAGGTGGGTACTTGATTTTTTTTTCAAAGAAACATGAATGATCAATGTTAATATTTCAAACTACATATTTTAAGGATCAACAAACGATAACAAAAACATCCTCATTCATTACCCTCATAATATATAGTGTACAAGTTGATGAATATACAACATTCGAATAATTGATCGTTACAATAAAATATGGTTTTTCCTACAGTGGGAGGGCATATATTGTATATGGTTGTAGGCTTGCTAAAAGAAACCAAAATGACCAAGGTTAAAGTGTTTTTTTCCCAAAAATCTCACATAGATTTTACATATGAAACAATTTCTTCAAGATTAGATGGAATTACATCATGTATTTATCATCCATTTGATGAAACAAAATTTCATCTTAAAATGTTGTTTAATGTTAATATCTCTTTTAACATTAATTTGGCACAATGTGTTTCAATTCCTAGGGAAATTGATGTTCAAATTACAAATAACATGTATTTACTAATATATTTATCTTGTAGTACCAAATTTTGCATTAAATTTCAAAATTTTGCAATATTTATTCATGTAGTTTTCTAAATAGTATATTAAAAAAATGTATAAAATAATAATTACATGTCAAATTTCCTAGGAAATGTAACCTATCGCTCCAATACAAAAGAACAAACAATTAATCTTGGAAGAAGTTTATCCAATTATGTACTTTTAAGGGTCTAAAACATATTCAAATTTTTTTTTTAAATTTCAATTCTTTTCAATGCCATATACTTATAATCATTAATATATATGTCTTCCTTTCAACTTCGAAAAAAATGCAAGGTTTAATGGAAGACATATATTCTAATTATATTAAGACATTTAACCTTGCAATGATTGTCCATTTCAAGGTTGTGACTATGTTATAATCATATCACAAATTTCATTACATTTCAATAATCAAAATCAATCTAATTATCTTCAAAATCATGGAATCACATGATTTTCATTATGCCAAAACATGACTTTCATGACTACACTCAATGTATAACTACATAATCAAACATGACCCATTGTTTATACCATTTTGACATAAGTGATTATAAATGACATGAACAATATTAATGAGCTTGATTTGACTATAGATGTATTTTTGTAGTCATGAAAATCACATTTTGGTGTGGTGTTTATGGCAACTTCACATTCCTTAACTCCTTTTAACATTCTTGGACCCATATACCAATGTTGGGCAATTCTTATTATTTTAATACAAATCCCTAAGGAAGTTAGTTCCATTTCCTTTCCCAAAGGGCATGGAAAAAAAAGTTACAACCAATTCCCTAGGAATTAAATATTATAATATACTTTTAAATTTAAATAAGGTGCCAAAAATTCACTAGGAAAATATTAATTAAAAATATATATAATATTTTTTTATTTTTGATATAATGTTTTTTCAATATTCCATTATTTCATAGCATACCAAAAAATACCCTTTATTCGAAATGTTTCATAGAATATTCACATAATGACCTTTGTGATTATAAACCATTTGTTCAAATTTTTTTTAAAAATAATCAACTTGAACCTAATTCACACAAAAAAAAATCAAAGTTACAAATACACCTTTTAAAGCCATTAATTTTTCTTTGAAGTCTATTCTTTCACAAATGATTCTTAATTTTCATATCAATTCATTATATTAAAAACATTAAATCAAATTTCATCTCTAGAATATATTATTATCATTTATAATATTATGAATATAAATATTTCAAAATGACATTCCTATTTACCAACATGGATAGGTCCAATATCATTTTCACCACCATAATTGTTACTAATTCTAAGGACAACATGGTCTTTTATCTTGCCCCAAAATAAGTTTTCAAAAGAATAAAATTTTAAATGAATGATTTTGTAACTTGTCATGAAATATGTTAAGAGTCACCCCAATATGTTGTGTTAGATGGAGTTTCAATTTGAATTTCTTAACATCACTATGAATAGATATCTAACACAAGATCCCATGATTACCATGGTTTTCAAATGGCAATACATAAATAAATCTATGATAATTTGCAATTTTCACCACTATTTAATTCCTTTTATGACTTCTATGATTATGTCTTTGCTTATCATTAAATAATCTATACAAAATCATGGATTACTAGTTTATTTCCTAGGCTTTGTGCTCATTGCTATTGTTGGATAATCTCCTATCAAAATTCTTTTTATGGAATAAATGTAATTCAAAAACCTGTGTTATGTGAAACACTTGAACCAAATATTCTCAACAAAATGAATGGGGAAATGGTTTTTAGTACTTAGATAACAAAAGTCAAGTGCAAATTTTTTTTATGTTGCAAAAATATCCATGCAAAAGGATTATAAATTAAATATTACACTTGGACACAAACTTGACCCTTTTCTTTTTAGGTTGTTTTTCCAATGGTGGTTTTAAGTTGATGTTCAGTTCTTCCTCACATTCCTTTGCATCCACAATTTTTCCAATGTAGTTGTATGATCCATTACACATTTTTAGCACTTTTCAACTTTCAATAAAGCAATGTTTAAGATTTTTTCCTAGTTAGCTTTATCATCCATTACAAGATCACTATCATTTACATAAATTCCACATTTTATTAATTACACACATCTATTTTTTGTTGCACTTGATTATTCCATCATCCAAACAAATTGTCAATGAACCAAGGTTGGTAATATATATATATAACAATGGAACTTAAATATACCATCTTTGTATTGAAATTTATTTTAAATTGATAACATAGATATTTTTCATTATTTTCATACTATACTATATTTGAACATTTTCCATGTAGTGATTATGTTTAAAAAATTGTGTGATTGAAAGACTAGTGAATAATGTCACATATCTTATATTATAGTCAAAATTACATTGATTTTTTTTTTTAAAATTTATTTCAACTATTTTTTGCCACAATGCAAAAATTCACCAAAACAATAACATTGAACAAACTTTGCAAGTTCTAAATTGTTATAAATTGCTTGATCATATTATTTATCTTTTTAATACAAGTTGGATAATCTTTTAATGTTAGGAAAAACAAAGTTTGAATTCTTCAAATATGACATTTGTAATCTTAAACAATGAGTCAATGGAAATATTTACAACATTTACAAAACTAACTAGTGAATGGTACTTGATGACTCACTTTTCTTTATAATTTTCATATTGCAGTGCAATAATACAAGTTAAATGTGAAGAAAGTTATTATGATGCAATATATAAATTAATAAACTACATGGATGAATTTGAAGCACAACAACACCACCAAATATAGCAACACTAAATGGAAAAATAACCTATTAAGAAAAGGAAAGGGAGAAGTACAACACAAAAAGTAGAAGCAAAAACACCACACAATAACACACCATAAGTAGAAGGAAGGACATAAAGCAAGTGGCTACTAAATGAAAATAGATCATTGAAGGGTAAATTCAAACTAATAGAAGCCAATGGTATACCATTTGGAATCCTCTTGGGAATCCTTTTAAATTGTGATAAGTTAATGTGGTAGCTTGGAATTGGCAAAACAATGTTAAAATAATGTTAATTTAAAATTAAAAAACTATATTAGAGTTTTTTTTCTTAAAATTTGGTATTTTATATTTATAAGATTACTTTCAAATTTATCCAAATGTTACATTGATCTATTGGGAACATTCTTATGTAAATTCATCAAGCATTTATGAAACTTAGAATTTTTACATGATTTTAATTATTTAAATTTAAGTAATAATTACAAGTTCCTATTAGCTTGAATTTACCCTAAACAATAACACACAAAATACAAGGAAAAACACCAAACATTAGCACATTGTTACTAAGAGGAACATTAAACAATATCATGCTTTGAATAAGGGAGAAGATTGAATAACAACATGTCAAAAGCAAAAGAGATCATTAAGGATAACACACCACACAAGGGATCAAGGGCACCAAGCATTAACAAAATATGAATAAGAGAGATATTAAACACACAAAAAAAACTAATTGGCATTTTTAATCAAACATAGTGTTAAACAAAGCTATTAGTGAAATAAATCACAAAAAACAACAAACAATGCAAGAAAAAACAAGATATTTTTTTAAAAAAACAATTGGGGCATAAGAAAGATCTAATGACACTTTCAAATCAATGGACACTTTCAACAAGGCACATGCCTTGGTCCCATTTGCAACCATTTTAATCCTTAAGTTCAATCCAAAATCCTTGCCCAATTTAGTTTTAAATTTAAATTCTAATTGCTTTTTTAGCGTAAACCCTAACCTTGCTAATAAAAACCAAACACTAAAAGAAAATTGGAAATAAACAACTACAATTTTAGTTACAAAAGACAAAGTTTTAGTTGTAATAAACACATGTGACTACAAACCCTATAATCACCTTAGACAATTGGCAAAAGACAAGAAGTTGCAAAAAAAATCCATGTGGCATATACAGTCACGATTGCAATCACATATCTTTCAAAACTAGAGGGATTTTTCATCCATTGACTAGTCATAAAACTATGCAACTACATATACGACTATATAAAAGATTAGGCAACATTTTAAAAATCAACTAAAACTAAATGATTTAATAAACAAATTAAATCACATATATTAAATAAATTATTTACACTTATAAATAACAAAATATAATAATTCATATTATTAGTAATTTCATAAATTTCCATCTTATGATTGTTGACACATGTCACTACCTAGGTTTGGCTCAAAACCTAATATAGATAGTTAGGTAAGCATCTAGGTTAAGTACCTTAACTATGTAAGGTACATATGGTCAACAACATACCATCATTGACCACAACTATGTCACTTGTGAAGTTTGATTTCTTAACCCCAAGGATGAATATCAACTCTTTTGTCATCAAACCACCCCCACTTGATATGAAAATATGGTAGAATGCATTCTATTTAGCCCATACTTGATTGTAAACATTGCACAAATATCAATTTCACAATTTCATATTTTATTGATATTTGTCCAAATGGAAAAAAATTAAGTTTATTCTTAAAGAACTTTCAATGACACACATGATTAAATATATTTCCTTGAAAACATGCACATCAATTAAAATATTTTTTTTGAATTTTTAAAAATTGAATTACAATTTGATGATGATTCATTAGGAAAAAAAATTCAAACACATGATTTATAAATGAATGTTTTTTTACAACTAATCTTTAATAATAAATAAATAAATAATTTATCTACCACATATTAATCCTTCATTTCACTAAAAACGATATTATACAATATGATTATAATATATCATAATTTTAATTAATTCAGATGTAATTTCTATAAATGGATAATATATCAATTACATTTCAAAAAATATCAGCTATAATATTTATGATGTATACCTTTTTTATAATTTATATTTTAATCTAAATCATATTTAGTAACATTAAATAATTGATGAACTTGATGGATTTTAGTTTTATATTTTTACAAATATAATATATTAATATTTTATCTTTCAAATCGGTAGTGACAATTCAATTCAAGCATGCCCATTATCATAAAGTAACAAGATTAAAAAAAAAAGCAAGAAAAAAACAAATGATCATACTACAAACGATGTGATAGCAATTTGGAAGCCCAAACAACCAAATTGGGAGCATAATGAAGTTATAGCTTTGATTCAAGCAAAAAATGATGATCATATGGCTTCATTGGATGTTGTAGATTCTCGGGATTGCTTCACTAAAAGGTGTCCTTGTACACTAAGTGATTTCACTGGATTTTGAGTGAATTCACTAGTTGTAGTGAACAAGACCTAATGGGGAAGTAGTGAATTCACTGGTTTAGTGAACAAGGATTAATGAATTGCACCCACATTTTGTAACAATGCTTTGAAAACTCAACCATAAAATGGAAAAAAAATTCTACATCCATGATGGGATTTAGGCATACACACATGTGAGAAATGGTTTGGCTTGTAAGGAGAAATGGGCCACTATCTATGGTGATTACAAAAGGATTTGGGATTACATGGGGGTCACAAGACAAAATGATCATTTCTGGAACATGTCTGCTACAAATAAACTAACATCCAATCTGCCTAAGTTTTTCAACAAAAGTGTATTCAAGATGATCGATTCGTTCATGAGCAACCAACCCATCTTTCAAGCACCACATTCCTATGATTTCATGGATCCAAGAAACATCTACATTCCCAAATTTGCTTGCCATGAATCTAAGGCTCCTCTACACAATCACAACTCACCAATGTAAGATGATTTCAATCCATTCATCTATAGCAATCCAAAACCAATATACATAATGTTTAATGTTAGGACCACTTATGCAACTGAAAACAACCTTGCAACACCAACAATAATTCCCACACATCATAATGAAGTTTAACATTATGATTACTATAGCCATATTACTCTTGAGGCATTCAACAATGCATCGATAGAGAAGGGTCCATTCACAGTTGGGGTACAAAAAAGGAAAAAAAAACTTAATGACTTTTTAAAACTACTTTTTACAAATACCATTTGCATGAAACAAATTTAAATGACAAAAAGTGATTAGTCCAATATAAAATAATTCATGTTTGTTAAAGATGATTTTCACATCCATACATAATTGTGTATGAATATTTTGGTTTAATGCCAAAAACAAAGAAAATCCCAAAATGAGTTTCAATGGACAACTGAACATGTGTTTTTGCAAGATTGTTTCCTTCACATGGGTGCATTCATAGTAAAAGGTCGCAATGCATGGAATACTATAGTTTCTTTTCAAGAATTTATATGTTTCCAGCATGAATATGATTGATGGATTTTGCAACCAAGGTCTTAGAACCCTTTTATGATGCTTCCACCAAATTCTCATGATAACTGTACAACAAAACTCGACCAAACCCCATGCTATGGTTCCCTGTGGTATGTTTCCACTACAGGATAGAAGACTACTCGTACGATAATCTGTTAACCTTCGCTAATCCAAACACACTCTAGCAAGGCGCACACTAAATATGTTTCCAATACCTACAACAACTTTCGCTAAAGCAATGGTAGTTGCTCCTATTTTTTATGGACAACAAAATGTTTTCTTCAGACCTTGGTATTGTTGACATGTCGACCATGTTCAACTCCAACTAATCTTGTAGAATCTTAAAATGTGACTAAACATTTTAGTTCTACGGAAACTTCATTATTTACTTTTGGTGGTTGAAATCTTCGTGACTACATTCCAAACATCTAGTGGCAAGGGTGGTGTTGTTGCGTTTTCTATTATTGGTTTGTCTCTGCTTGCTTTTTGGGTCCATTCACGATTTGGGTACCAAAAAAGAGTGTCTAATTAAAAAAAAGACTGCAAAGAACAACTTTGGATTTTTGGTTATCTTACATTATTATAATTGTAGTGAATTTTTGTATGGTAGTAGATAAATGATATTTTTTTAATTAATATAAATATTTTACAATAATTTGGATACCATATAAATGTCATTCTGAGTCCTATAAATTAAAATAATCAAGTGTTTAAAGTACATTTTTTTTTCAAGGAATCAAAAGGAATGCAAACAGTCATATAATTGATTTCAAACTTTTTGCACAACACAAACATGCCCTCTTCAATGAAAATACATGTTCATTGGATGAACTTGATAAAAACTTTGATCATTAAAACTACATAATTTGAAATTTTTCCTCAAACAAAAATATATACTTTGATATAAGCAAAGGAAAGGTTTCATTTTCATGAATATTGAATGTGTTATATAACATTACTTGTTTTTTGTGTGAATATGTTTTGCTCCATTTGGAATGATATTAAAAAAAGGTATGTTCAATAAACTCAATGTATAATGTATCATTGAAGGTTTGAAACACATATTATTAAATATTTTGGCATGTTTACTTTTTTGAAATCTACACATTTGATTTACTTGAAAAATTATGATTAAAAAATAGATTTAATTGCATATTGTTCAAAAATACATGGAAACACATGTGAATTAAACTTTTAAAATTGGCACTATTGTCCAATAATGGGCCCTATCCAAAACATGGAAGCCATGTTTCAAACTTGAAAAAACATAATCCTTAAAAAGGACTTGCATCTAAGGCCCACTGTAACATATTCAAATGGGGATGGTCAAAGCAATAATAGGGTTGACACAGAATGATGGGTCAAGTTTTTTTTTTGCAAGGATCAATCTGCAAGTACTACAACCCCCCCTAGATAGAAAATTTGCCATACATCCAACACAACAACTTGCAACTACACATCCTACTCATGAACACAAAACATTTGCAATTAATTGTGTGCATGATGGAGTTGATGAAGACTATGAGCCAACCAAGATCTTACCCTCTGACTACTAAGACATTTCAACATTGATCTACTTTAACATGAACCATGAGGTACTTAAATTGAAAATTTTGAGTCTAAGGTCATGTAGTATGTACCTTCATTTCAAATTTTTTGCATCAAACCAAATATGATCTATTAATACATTTCAACATTGAACCTTGGCTTTGACAAAGATCTACTAAATATAGCATGAAACATGAGATATTGAAAATGAAAATTTGAGTCTAGGGTCATGTAATACATACCTTCATTTCATATTCTTTGCATCAAACCAAATTATGTTGAGATGCAAGATATATTTGCAAATTCTTTCATTGTTATTCACTAGAAGTTCTTGACCTTCAATTCTAGTGCACATTTCCGAATTGGTAGATGGCATTTGTCATTGAACCTCTCATCGTCTTTTGTTGCCTCCATCTAAAGAAAATATAGTAGCCTTTGAATGTCCACCTTTTTTTTTATCAAATTGTGAAAAAGACATCAACATGTGAAGACATTTGGAACCAAATTGACATCAATGTCAATTTTGTAAAAAAACTCCCGAAAACTTTGCTTCAAAATGCTAAAGGCATTATCAACAACTGACCACCTTCATTTATGTTTTCTATTGTATGAAAGTTCAAGCATAGAATGTTTTTACCCCTCTTTGTGAGGTATCATGATCCATGGGAACAAAGAGTACCCATTATCACCAAAAAGGTAAGGTGCAAAACCTTCTTCACTTCCTCTAACCAAATTGAAAAGCCTTTGATGTTGAGCTTGTTTGTACAACTTGGATTTCCATAGAACTTGAAAATCGTTGATGCTCCTAGGTAAACCAACATAGAGGTTAGTGAACTTCCTCCTAACATCCACAACTGCATGTGCCACAATTGAGTATCCTCCACTTCTATGATAATAATAATCCTCTACAAATGCAAGCTTGGGTTTTGAAATTGATAAGTGTGTACCATCTATGGTGTCGTGTGAATTCAATAAGCCACACTAATCTTTAAACTACATCATTACCACCTCCATCTTTTGTCCCATGGGTCAAGAGATTAGGTTTTTGAACACAATATTAATACCCCTAACAACTTCTCACAAAACCAACCCCACCATTGATCTACCTACCACAAAACAATTCATTATGCACATGTCAACAAGTTCAAACCATGTGACAACTTGTAAATCACACATGTGACATGAACCTCCGCATGGATTCCAAGATAGTACCTCGTGTCCTTTGTAATCAACAACCTCAACTAGTTGGCGATCTCAAAAAATGTCAACTTAGACATCCAAATTTTTTGAATCCAATGGTTATCATCATATTATGTGAATAGAAAAACAAAAAACCATGTTGTACTTTGTGGCTTCACCCAATACCCTAAATCAAACCCCATCACCACTAAATTGGATGTTAACCAAAAATTGTGTAAACCAATGCTTACAAGCATAGTAGTAAGATCACCACCCAACTTTCCTTCTTTTTGATATAATATATATATATAAGAAAGAAAGTAAAAATTACTTGGATTTCTGTAAACAACTCAACCTTGAACTTGTAGATTTTTGCACTTATTACAAGTGATGCATAAAAGCAATGGAAATGACATAAAGAGCCCATGAGTAAGGAGAGATTGTAAAGGAGCTTTAGGGTTTAGGGGTTTAGAGGAGAGGTGTCGAGCCCCAATTTGTTAAGGATGAAAAAAATCCCAAAAAGCTACGTACCATTACACTCAAGTGTGGCCGCAAATTTGGAAAAGACACTTAACTTTTTTGGAGTGTCGTTTATGATGTGGTAGGTGTGGACACAAAGGAAAAAAGGTAGGAAACCTAATTTCATAAAATTAAGGGAAAAAAGTTTAGTCCTAACACCAATCACTATCATTAGAAGTAGAGGGGAAAAAAATGGCCAACCATTAAGGGCGACTTTAGATGAGGGTCCAAGATCCAAGGACCAATGAATTCAAGTAATCTTATTGGTCGAAAGCTTTAAATTGGCCCCAAGGCCTTTAGACGAGGCCCTAAGACCAAAAAGTGGCATATTAAAACTAAACCTACAAGGCACTTGTTTTGGAGGGAAAATAATTGATTTGGACCAAAAAACAATGTTAAAAGGAGAGTTTGTTTGATTTGGGCTTGAGTGAGCTAGCACCCACTAGTGCACCATCTAAAAAATCTCATTTTGTGATTTCATGGATGGGATGAAACTATCCCCTAGGGGTCAATTTATTTGGTTAGTAATTGTTTTTTTTCTTTAGATTTTTTTTTTGGGGAGCTCATTGTTTTTTTTCCTGAGCTCCCTTTTGATTTTTATTTTTTTCCCACCACCCTTGACACCATCTTTTATTTGGAACTCCTACCTACCCCTCCTACCTACCTACTACCCTTCTTCCTACCAGCCCATCTACCTCCCTCATTTTGTTCACCCCTCTTTTGTGCTTACTTTCCCCACCATCACCAATGCTTGTGAACCAATGGGACCAAGGTTTAAGGTTACAAGGCTTTGAGTTTCTAGAGCTTGAAAGGAATAAGGAGAAAGAAGGGGAGGAGCTTGTTTGAGTGTCAAGGAGGAAGGAACTTTGAAGAGTGTGAAGAAAAGCCCAACTACAAGGTAAGCTCCTTTCTATGTTTTTTTTTCCATTACATCATCATCATCTATTATTTTGCAAAAAAAACATGATGATGCAAGAACATTTTTGCATCATCATTTTTTTTGTCTTTTTTCCTTGCTGCAGTTCAACACATAACACTAATAGGAAGCACATTGTCTCTTTGTTTTGTTGTTACACAAAGAGGAGGACAACGACACGAGAACATTTTCATGTTGTTATCATTTTATTTTTTTTAGCACAACTACATGTAGAGGATGATGACGTGGGAACATTCCCACATCGTTGTCATTTATTTTTGCTATAATGTAACTATGCGAAGAGAAGGACAATGATGTGGGAGCATTTTCGCATCGTCATCATTTGTTTTTGCTAGAGCGTAGAGGATGATAATGTGAGAACATTCTCGCATTGTCGTCATTTTTTTTCTTGTTGCAACTCAACACATAGTGTAAAGAGGATGACGATGATAATGATGTGCTCAAGCACATCATTGTCATATGTTGTTTTACTATAGTGTAGCTGTATGAAAAGGACAACAACGTGGGAGTTTTCCTACATCATTTTTATTTTTTTTGTTGCAGTTCAATGCACAACATGAAGAGGAGGATGACCACAATGATGTGTTCAAACACATCATCGTCGTCTTTTTTTATGCTGCAACATAGTTGCACAAAGAGGAAGACAATGCAAGAACATTCTCACTTCGTCATTTTTTTATATTGTAGTTTAGCGCAAAGCATAAAGAGGGGGACAATGATGACAAAACACTTGAGTGTGTCACCATCTACTATTGTTTTGTTGCAACAAAATTGCACAAAGAGGAAGATGACACGAGAACATTTTCGTGTTGTCATTTTTTAATGTTATTTTAACATAGAGCATGAAAAAGAAAAGGACGATGACAAGCAAGGGTTTAGGGTTTAGGAGCCTAAACCCTAAAACCTAAATAGATGTTATTAGAATTGAGATTAAGTTGCAAAGAACTATTAACATGATAGAGGAGCAAAAAAATATAGCTCCTAAGCAAGAAAATGCAAATGGGGATGTTGAACTTCATATTCAAATTGATGGATGAGGTGACATATTGAACCTTACTTATTATAATTAATCACTCCACCCATCTTCTTTATTTGAAAAGATGGGTGGGGTTTTTTTTGTCAATTTTTGTGTTGCAATACCTTGATTAATTTTGCTTAATAAACCCCAGCTTTTCCCCACCTTCCTTCTCCATGTGAGAAGGTGGGTGGGGCATTTGTTTTTGGTCTAAGTTTGTAGGCAATACCTTTAGGCTTAGTAGGTGATATTGTTATTTTTAGGGTTTGCTTCATTTTATGTAAATTTCAACATTGGAATTTAATAATATTGTGATCTTGTGTTTTTTCTTTTATCTTTCTTTGCAATACTTTCATCATGTGTTATAATCTTCTGCTTATCTATGCAATATTTTCATCGTGAAAGGGATAACCTTCATCTAGAATATTAAATCTTGCATTAGGTTTTTTGTTTTTGTTTTTTGATTTTAGATGTGGCTACCCCTCCTCAAATTGCCACAGAAGGTGTGCACTAAGCAAAGGATGGGCCCAAATTTGCTTGTAGCATTGATGGTGCATCGTATACGACCAAATACAACTTGGTGCAACATTTGCGAGTGCATCACAATGTTACCATGGAGCCAAGCAAGCTTGGACACCCATCTACTCAAGAACAAGGCCCAAGAATTCAAGATCATGTGGCAATGAATGTGTGGCTCTTGAACAACCCTTTGGCCTACTTTCATTGCAATGAGCAAAAGGCTATTGTTAAGGTTAGGAGGCACACATTCCTGGATTGGGATGGGCTCCAAGTTGATTTCCAATACACACTTGAGGTGCCTAAGCTTACACTTGTCAAACTAACCTTTAGTCACATTCTTCAGCTTTTTGGCATGACTACATGGGGTGTGGGGGCCATCCTTCTCAACGCGCAAGCCAAGCTCGAGCATGATGAAGACCTTGCACTTGTGATTAAAGCAGTTCAAACCAAGTATGCAAAAGCACTTAGAGGTATTCGGATGGAGAATGATTAGAAGTCTGCATCAAATAAAACAGTGTGGTGTAAAGAGGTTGGCCTCCTTACGCAATACCATGATTTAGAATTGATTCATGGTTGATAAGTTTCCAACAATGCCATACTAAATTTTATTTGAATTATAGGTTTTAAAATTCATATGTAATACTTATCAAATATTGTGTTGTTTGTTTTAGGGTTTGAGGCATCACCAGGGAGGTGTTTGTGGCTAATGTTGTGGACACAACATTAATTAATCCCAGGGTTTTTATGCAATGGCACGCCCATGATGCAGAGGTTGCATTAGTGCGATATAAGAGGAGCAATGGGATCCCAACCCTTCTAGTAATGACACACATTAATTTATCCCACTTTTGATTAAAATGTTTTTTTGGTCTTCAAGATTTAAGGTAGCAATTTATTTTTGAAGCAACCACATGTTCCCCATTTTAGGCTAAGGTTGTTCTGGACTTGGGCATTTTTTGCACATTTTTGTAACACATGTCACCCATTTTTTTTTTATTTAAGACATTTTACTTTCATTTTGCACCATCTTGTGTTAATATTTAGAAATACATTCTCACATATTTTTATATGTATGTTTGATAAATTTATCAAAACAATGATTTTAGTCTTGTAATTAAACCAAAAAAGGAAAACAATACCTTCATGAAGGTATTATGTAAAAAATATGGATTAAATTATTTTGGTCCATGTTATTGGAGGGGTATTGCTTATGTCCAGAATTACTCAATGCAAATGAAATACCCCTATTAAGGTATATTAGAAATCATTTGGGCTCCATAACATATTTAAAGAATCCTAGAGGGGTATTGCATAACCTTAACAAAACTTAAACATAACGTAATACCCTTATGAGGGTATTATGTAAACACCTTGGATTGAATTATCTTGGCCCAACCTATTAGAGGGGTATTATTTATGCCTATAATTACTCAATGCACATGCAATACCCCTATTAAGGTATATTATAAATCCTTTGGGTTCCATAACATATTTAAAGAATCATAGAGGGGTATTGCATAGCCTTAATAAAACCTAGAAGGAACATAATATCCTTATGATGATATTATGTAAATAATATGGATTAAATTATTTTAGTCCAAACTATTGGAGGGGTATTGCTTGTGCCTAGAATTATTCAATGGGTGTGCATACTTCTCTTAAGGCATATCAATAATCTTTTGGGCTTCATCGCACGTCTATTAAAACCTAAAGGGGTATTGTTCATGCCCAAAAGTATTCAATTCACATGCACTACCCCTTTTCAGGTATCCCATAAAACTTTGGGTTCCATAACATATCTTTTGGAATTTGGAAGGGTATTGCATAGCCTTAACAAAACTTAAAAGGAAAGTAATACCCACATCATTTTGTGATAATATTGTAAACCATGAAACAAAATATTTTTATTAAGATATTTATTCCATGCTCACATATTGATTCAAATAAATAAGGGTGTTGTAAAGTTCTTCACATTGATGGAATAATGGACTACTTGAACAAAGTTATGGAGTTTAAATGCAATACATGTATCATCTTGGGATATTTGCATAGCCCTACTAAAAACCTAAAAAGAATACAACATTTGCACCATATTATGACAACATCCTAAACCATGATACAAATGAGGGGATCATCAAGTTAATCATATTGATGGTAAAACATAATAAATTTATCACAAAAATGAAGGTATTGCAACTGCGCATCAAAACTTTGTTGAATAAAACCTTATACCATCAATGTGGCTAATTTTGTAATACCTTCATTCCAACTTGCATTGGTCCATTAGTGAATTATTGTAATTTATGATGTTGAAAATGACTTGAAACTATAATGTATAATTAAAATATTACCAAGTTAAAACAATTGAGCAAATATTATATCTCTAGAATTGCAGAAAAATAATAATTTCACTTATTAATTGATTAATTATATCATGATTTTAATTTAAATATTTTCAAGACTACAAATTATGCACCATTTATATTTTTTGAATCATAAACAACCAATCATTTATTCAAATAAACTTCACATGTCTTTTAGGTTTAGTAAAAGATGAAAAAAAAAATTAAAAAATTATATATATATATATATATATATATATTCATATATTTTCATACAAAAAGGAATACAAATTGAAGTGTGACAATTAATGATCATTAGTGTCATTATTTTTTATGTTATTCCTTAAATTTCAACTTACATAAAATATACATGAGATTACATGCATTGATTAAATATACATCATTAATAAGTTATCTTTTGGATAGGTTTTGGTAAGGTTATGCAATACCCCAAATAGTGTAAAAAGATATGTGACTGACCCAAAAACATTTTTGTTATATTGAATAAAGGTATTGCAATTTAGTTCCATATTTTTTTCCATGAGCATTATGCTTTTGATAGCTTAAGCAAAAAATGATTTAACCCATGGTGTTTTACAAAATACCCCAATTAGGGTATTAATTTCCCTCTAGGTTTTGGTAAGGCTATGTAATACCCCAAATAGTGTAGAAAGACATGTGATTAACCCCAAAACATTTATGCAATGTTGGACAAGGGTATTGCCATTTAATTCCATCTTCTTATGGTCATGCCCATTACCCCTTGGATAACTTAGGCGGAAAATGATTTAACCCATGGCATTTCACAGAATGCCCCAATTAAGGTATTGATTTCCCTCTAGTTTTTGATAGGGTTATGTAATACCCCACATAATGTAAAAAGATATGTGATTGACCCCAAAACATTTATGTGATACTGAACAAGGGTATTGCCATTTAATTCCATCCTTGTGGCCATGCCCATTACCCCTCGGATAGTTTAATTGAAAAATGATTTAGCCCATGGTGTTTTACATAATACCCCAATTAAGGTATTGGTTTCCCTTTAGGTTTTTGGTAAGGTTATGCAATACCCCATTCATTGCCAAAACATATGTGATTAACCATTCGACATTTTTGGGATACCTTGAGAGGGTTACTGTAGTTTCATTCCATTTGTCTAATCATGAACAGTACCCTTAAAGTAATGTAGGCCAAAAATGAATCAACACATGGTGTTCTACAGAGTACCCCAATACAAGTATTGTAATACCCTTCATAGTTTTCAACCATAGTTTGGATAATCATTTATTGGATACCCAAAAAATGGGTATTACACGTTTTCAGATTACATAATGTTGGGTATTGTAGTTGAACTAGATCTATACAAGCAAGAAACTTTCATTGTTCTATGCATTACTTGGAGTTTTAGATTTCACTCTTAATTTCATAGGATGATGACTAATTAGTTGTGATTAACAATTGTTCACTGACACATATTGGTTACCAAATCATTTGGATATTATTTTAACGCATGCGTTGGAGTTTTTCTTCCAATGCAAATTGTGCATAATTCAATTTGATTTGGTGAAAGGTGTAAAAGGTTAAATATAAATGAAAATTGAATCACACATATATTAAGTCCAAATATGGGTACAAGGGAAAAACCTTTTTTTATTCCCTAGTTTTTTTTTTACAAGTATCTAAGTGCTCCATCATTGTTTCATGCCAATCCTTTATCAAGTTAATGGAGTTCCCGAACCCATCATCCACCTGGCAAAATACCATTCCTAGGTGCATGGATTCATTGATTTGAGCTAAACAAAGGTGGTGAATGTTTGATCCAACTCCCCAAAGAAATGATGTTGCATGGTCGCACAATTTGATGCTTGCACCTATAGTACATTCCATGGTGATTTTGACCATTGTTTCATGCAAGCGGGCTAGGGCTCAATCCATGGGTGCAAATGAACCTTCCAGCACATTGACATTATCAAAACAATTATCCTCATCCATGGTTGTAAGCCCCCAATGTTAATAATGCCAACCTCATCAATTAGATCTTAGTTGCAATTCACATCATTGGATGCACCATCATCCAATTGTAAGTATGTCGGGTCAGCAAACATGCATTTCAATCTACCATGGTGAGTTCCATAATACATGCTACAATACTCAATGATATTCTCCATTACACATCAATAAAATAACAATTTGAAGCTTGTAAAAGTTACTTTGTATTGCCCATTCGCAAGTGCAACTTGCATATTCAGTGAAAGGGGCACAAATTTTGTAAGTAGCACCAAGATGGTGTTGGCTTCACACTTGCGAAACATGATCACCATCATCCTCTTAAAAAATAAGTGAGATCACATCAGTGTGTGGAATCTGACTAGCTTTGTCAACACTTGCCACCACAAGTCATATCATGACCTTGTTTTTTATGAACCCGGCTTGCTTCTTCATCTCGGCTTGGTGCATATAATGTCATGCCATAGTTATGGTTAGCCTCCACATTAACCAGTCGATGCAACGCCCCTTCAAACCCTTGGTCTCAAGATAGAACCAACATTTTAGAACCCGATGATAAAATTCTATGTTAGCTTATGTGTCTCAATTCAAATGTGGGACTTGATGAAGCCTAAGCATCCAAAGCTTTGCATGGACATACACAACATACTTTCAACCCATGATATAATTCGAATATGTGTGAAAAGTGAACATGCATCCATGTAATGCATCCATAACAACATGGTGTTTAATTATGCCATACTTGGAAGGGGGACCCTTTACTTACTAAGTTGGCAATGATAAGCCCAAAAGTCTCTTGTCCAAGCAACACCAGGTTGTAAATTATCAAAACTCTCCACCACCATCTCCTGCCCACGTGCCTTGAAATCATCAATGGTTTCATTTGGGTTGATGGACATGAACATCACCATGTGGAGGTAATCAAGTATTGCACACTTGACTTCTGAATTCTTGATTTTTTTCCATGGAGTGCAAGCGCCATGCTTTCAACACATGCCATGTGCAAAGAAAAATTGGGACAAGATTTCGACCCCACACAATCCTGCCATGGTACACCCAACATCAGTGTGTTTACCATGGCCCTTACCATGAACAATAAATATGTTATGGAATCTCTATGCTAACATAGAATTCAAACATAAAACAATGCAACAAAAAATAAAAAATCAATGTACAACCTACCATAATGCTCAGAATTCTTGTGGGGCATCATCCACAATGAAACATGATGGTTTCCAATTTGGCATATGTGAAAGAAACTTTGCTTGTATGGCATTCAACTAGTCCACCAAGTCTTCACATGTTTGCCAACTTGTGATAACTCAAGCAACTAACACCCTTGTGCAATGACAATCAAACACCATCAATGTGAATAAGTGGTATTTCACATCATTGGTGCCCAAATGTGGCATCCATAGAAATAAGCCTATTGTGACCAAATTGGGGCATGGCCTAAGGCTACATAGGTGTCTAGATCCTTATGGTGAAAGGGACATGAATCCCATTCACCTCACCTACATCTTGGAAATAAAAAACATCATCATCATGAACACAAACCCATGATTGAATGGAAAGTGCCAGCTTTGTGTGCAAGCAACAAATGCCCTTCTTGTGTTTATAATCCAAGTAGGCAATATCTTGGAGTCATAGGAAATCATCTTGGGTCATCCATTCACCCGCATTTGCCCATGCCCACCAAATTTCTTTGTGCATGTCATAAATTTGTTCCACGGTGTACCTTAACCCTAATTTGTTCCATATAAACTCCTTCAACTTATGAGATACACATGGAGCATAAGTTGACATTTGTGATGTGGACCCTGGGTCACATGCACCATGAGTAGGATCTCCATTGGCTCAAGTATGAGTTTGATGGTAAAAAGTGATTTCCACCACATCTGGCCGTGTGTGCTTCTTGATGGAAAAGTGGGCCAAACAACCACGCTTAATTGACCTCATGTGGTTGGGGTCTTCACAATGGTCTTCTGGCCCATAACCACATTCATACTTACAAAACAAAGTTTCCACTCAATCAAATCAAAAAAGTAATTAACCTTAAAACTTGCAAAAATGACCAATGGAAATGGTTTATAGGTTTTGAAACCATACTAAATATGTTCGAGGTGATTTTTTATCGTTGGTTTTTTTACATCTTGTTGAAGGGACAATTTTTTGGAGATGTTCCAGTTGACTGCAATTTACATATGCCCTCGTTCACCTTGCAAAAACTCAAAGACACGAGCATGGGGGATGTATGTGGTTTTAATTGCCACCTTGTTTTGGCTTCCATGCCTAAACCCATCTTTCCACACCAAGTCCACATTCAAGAAAGGTGACTTTGCTAGGTTTTGGATCTCAATGGATTGGGACAATGGAGTTCGGCCCATGCTTTGAATTGCCAAAGGAATAACCTTATAGTAGGAGTCCCCAACTTGTGAAAACCCATGGAATACCCTCACAAGTTTACAAATCGTAAAAACCCTAATCAACAAAACCCCTAAACCTTACAAGTGAACCTTACCACAACCCAAAAACAAGCAATAGTTTACAAATGGAAAAAATAATCATGCAACTATCTTATGACTATCTAAACTTATGCAAAAAAATCAAATCCTTATATTCTTGGTGACAATCAATTGAATATATGTAAGGCTTTCAATCTAGATGTGCAATACCCACATGCAATTGATACTTCCATGACTATCTATAAGGGGGAACAAAATACCCTAAGTAAAATAAAAAACAAAAAAAATCACTAATTAAACTTCAATTTGTACAAACTAAATGAAAAAAAATGAATAGAAAGCATATTGCATTTCTTACCTATTACTTTGGTCTTTGCTTGTGAGCCTTTCTCCACTCTCTTTGAGAGCAAAAAAAGAAAATAAAAAATGTATTGTGACATATATATGTGCAAATGCCAAATCCCCCCAAAATCCATATTAGATCTAATTTTAATTAGGTTTAAAAGATGCAATAAGTTGTAAATATTTGTTATTTCCATAACCCAAAATTCTAAGACCCTAGTGCTAAAATAAATAATTGCTAAATTTAATCCACATTGCTTAAGTACATCATTAAAACAAACAAATCAAATTGTTTTATCTAGGCCCTATTGTTTGACCTAGGCCCCCCATGTGTACAACATGCATTAAATGTGTTGGCTTTGTAATACCCTCCCATCATGGAAAACACTCCTGGTGCAAAACTTGCAATACCCTAATTGGGGGGTTTCACATATTCTAGATTTTCAAAAGATTCTCCAATACCTTCAAAACACATAAAAACTGCATGTTTACAACCAATGCCTATTTACAATACCCTTAAACATGGGGACGACAATTATTTTATTAATTTTGCTCAATGAACAAGACCAAGTTCCATGCAATACCTTCATTTTATTCTTTCTTGATCATTTTCAACCATTGGGGGGTCTATTGGAATGCCAACCAGGTAGGTAGATTTAGCCATGTAGGTGGGGTTTGGTAGGTACCTACTTAAAGTGTTGGTAGGCAAGTCGGTGGTAGGGAAGGTAGGTGGGTGGGGATGAGAGTAGCACATTTCAAATTTTTAGGTGGGTAGGTAGATGGGGAAGAGTCTACTATTAATTCAAATATATAGGTGAGTAGGTTGGTGGGGGACAATGGGGGTAGTAGGTGGGTAGGTGGGAAAAGTTTCGAAAGCAAAAGAAAAAGAAACCGGGTGTGGGGCAGGGAGAAAATAAAGTTGCAACAAAAAAAACTGAGATCAGGGCTGAGAAAGGGCAAAGAACCGGGGATGATAGTTTGGGGATGGGAACCCAATGAAAAACATCCCAATCTAATCACCATCCTTCCAATCTAGGGTATATGCGGGTACAGGTTCACTCTGGCCCAAGTAATTTAGGATATCACTCTCGCCT